>Ga0233425_10002413_pt1 | contig 36992 bp, 43 predicted proteins | sample Watercolumn_Towu_2_FD_181712 | JGI IMG/M metagenome (GOLD analysis project Ga0233425, IMG submission 181712) | Freshwater microbial communities from Lake Towuti, South Sulawesi, Indonesia - Watercolumn_Towuti2014_140_MG | ecosystem: Environmental > Aquatic > Freshwater > Lake | place... | reverse complement strand
CTCCTTTTTTGTGGATATCGTTAATTATTTCACAATATTAACTTACCACAGACCTGGAGCCTTTTCTATTGTTATTTTCACATTATTTATTAACGTTTAGCATCTTTTCACCATTACTTGGTGCGAAGGATGAGTTATTACTATCTTCAAAGGTGAGACCATGACCGAAAAACTCCCCTGGCTCGCCCTCCGCGCCATCCCCGGGGTGGGGTTGGTCCTGTTCCAGCGCCTGGTGGAGGCCTTCGGGTCCCCGGCCACGGTCTTCGAGGCCGGGCTGCCGGAGTTGCGGTCCATCAAGGGGGTCACCCCGGCCATCGCCCAGGCCGTTACTTCCTTTCGGGATTGGGACCGGGTGGAAGCGCAGCTTTCCCGGCTGGCGGCCGCGGGCGCTCAAATCTTGACCCGGGACGACCCCCGGTTCCCCCCCCGGCTCAAGGAGATTCCTTATGCCCCGCCGTATCTCTTCATCCGGGGCACACTCGAGCCGGATGACGCCCAAGCCGTGGCCCTGGTGGGCACCAGGGCCGCCAGTTACTACGGCCTGAAGACCTGCCGCCGCCTGGCCGGGGCCCTGGCTGCCAGGGGCTGGCGGGTGGTGAGCGGCCTGGCCCGGGGCATCGACACCGCAGCCCACCAGGGAGCCCTGGAAAACAGCGGCCGCACCCTGGCGGTCCTGGGCTGCGGCCTGGACGTGGTTTATCCTCCGGAGAACAAAAAACTCTATCTGCAGATTCCCGAACACGGGGCCTTAATCAGCGAATTTCCCCTGGGCACGCCGCCTGAGGGCCGCAATTTCCCGGTGCGCAACCGCCTGATCAGCGGGCTGTCCTGGGCCGTGGTGGTGGTGGAGGCGGGAGATAAGAGCGGCACCCACATCACCGTGCAATACGCCCTGGACCAGGGCCGGGAGGTGTTGGCGGTGCCGGGGCCGGTGGACTCCCCCACCAGCATCGGCCCCCACCGCCTCATCCAGCAGGGGGCCAAGCTGGTGCACGAAGTGGGGGACATCCTCCAGGAACTCCCCCGGCTGGCCGTAAGACCGCCCGCGGCGCGGCCCTCTGCGGTTTCCGAAGCCGCGGCCTCCGGGGCCCCGCCCCTCCCCCGGCCGACGGACCCGCTGCTGCCCTTCCTGGGCTCGGACCCGGTGCAACTGGAGGAACTGGTGCAGACGTCGCGCCTCCCCGCTCACGAAGTGATGAGCCGCCTCACCATGCTGGAACTCCAGGGGTTGATCCGGGAACTGCCGGGGAAGTGGTTTGTGTTAGATGGATAGATCGGAATATCCATAGAGAGAGGTTCTTAATATCTGGGTAAAAAGGGGAAAAAGGAAAAACAAGAAATAGGGAGTAATTATGTCTTCCTTTTTCCCTTTTAACCTTTTCCCCTTTTAACCCTAAACTTATCCCCGCCAAAGAAACAAAATATGTTCACTGTCATCTCCGGCACCTTCCACGTCACCGGCTACTCCCCCGACGGGGATTCCCTTCATTTTCAGGCCATCAACGCCGATAATTGGGGCAGGCTCCGGGGGCGCCCGGTGCTGCTGAACCGCCAGGGTCAGGCGCAACTAAGGCTGGAGGGCATCGACGCCCTGGAGCTGAACTTCGAGAGCCGCCATCAACCCCTGAAATACGCACGGGAGGCCCTAGATTTTCTGCTGTCGCATTTAGGCATCAGGGGTAACCTCTTCGGGCCGTCCCACGCCCGGGACGGCGCGGCCGGTTACATCTTGGCCCGCCACGCCGGGAAGAACCGGCGGCCGGTGGCCTTTGTCTTTGCCGAGGCGCCGACCTGGCCGGATGGCGAAAAGGTCTTCTTGGACGCGGCCCTGCTCCGGAAAAGCGTCAATTACCTGTTGCTCCGGGCGGGCCTGGTTTACCCGGCCTATTACGAGGGCTTATATGCCGATCTCCGGGAGGAGCTGACCCGGGGGGTGCAGGAAGCCAGAAAGAAGCGACTGGGTCTCTGGCCCCGGGACTGCACCAACTCCGGGGTGGCCCTGGACGAGGGCCGGGCGGGGCTGGAGAAGTGTATCATCCTCCCCAAACTGTTTCGCCGCCTGACGCGATTTTTGAAAGAAAACCGGGATATTGCCGAGTTTAAGGAATATCTGGAGGCCAACCCCGATCCGGCCGTCCATCTGCCCACGGGCCGTTTAACCGATCTGGCCGCCCTAGTGGAGGTCCGGGAAAATGCGGTGAAGTTGACCGCGGCCCCGGAAGACCTGGTTTTTAAAGAAAATTAGCTAATGATGGCAACTGCGTCCCCCAAGAAATCGGTGTGCATCATCGCCCCCGTCTATAATGAGGAAGCGGTTCTGCCCCATTTCTTTGCCCGGGTTTCCCGGGTCATGGACGATTTGGCGGACCGCTATCATTTTAAGGTCATCTGCGTGGACGACGGCAGCCGGGATAAGTCCTGGCGGCTGATTCGGGAATACAGCCGACAAGACAGGCGCTTCAGCGGTATCCGCCTCTCCCGCAACTTCGGCCACCAGGCCGCGCTCACCTGCGCCTACGACATTGCGCCGGGCGACGCCCTGGTCTCCATCGACGCAGATTTGCAAGACCCACCGGAAGTGATCCCGGAAATGCTGAGCCGCTGGGAGGAAGGCAACCAGGTGGTGCTGGCGGTGCGCCGGAAAAGGGAAGGAGAGACCGGGTTCAAGTTATGGACCGCGGCCATTTATTACCACCTGATCTCCAAGATGTCGGAAACGGACGCGCCGGAGGCCAGCGGCGATTTTCGCCTGCTGGACCGCCTCGCGGTGGACGCCTTGAAAAAGTTGACCGAAACCCATCGCTATATCCGGGGGTTGGTGGGCTGGCTGGGATTTCAAAGGTCCGTGGTGGAATATGACCGCGCCCCCCGCCAGGCCGGCAGCACCAAATATCCCTTGATGAAAATGGTCCGCCTGGCCATGGACGGCCTCGTCTCCCTGTCCTTCTGGCCGCTGCGGGCCGCCTACCTGACGGCCTTCGCCTTGATGACGCCTTTTCTCCTGTACCTGCTTTATACTTTTGTCAAATATCTTTTCTTCGATATCGCCCTGGTGCCCGGCTGGACCTCCCTTATCCTGGCGGTCATTCTGTTCGGCGCTTTTAATTTACTGATGCTGGGGATAATGGGGGAGTATATCGGCAGAATCTACTCGGAGGTGAAAAACCGCCCCATTTATCTGGTCCGGGAGTATTGCGGGTCCGATGTTTTGTCCGTTAAAGACTCGCCTGCCGGGTCATTGAGCGATTAAACGGCAGTGGGCCCGGAACCGCCGGCCCCCCGCTGCGCTTGGAGTTTCCCCGAGACTCGGGATCGGCCCGAGATCCGGCTCCGATCTCGCATCTTCCGGGAAAAATCTCCCATTCCCGGCGACCGCTCCCCGATAAGGTGAAAAAAGCCTTGAAATACCGGCCCATCTGGTAGACATTTATTTGTCGAATCCGCTAGCCGCTTCCGGCCGTTACTGCCAGGCGGGAAAATAATAATTTATGCCCAAATCCCTGCTCATCGTCGAATCGCCCACCAAGGCCAAGACCCTCCAGAAGTACCTGGGGTCCGAGTTCCTGGTGCACTCCTCCATGGGCCATATCCGGGACCTCCCCAAAAACGAACTGGGGGTGGACCTGGAGCAGGACTTTCAGCCCCAGTACGTCACCATCCTGGGTAAGGCCAAGGTCATCACCGCCCTCAAAAAAGCGGCCGCGGGCATCCCCGATGTCTACCTGGCCCCGGACCCGGACCGGGAGGGGGAGGCCATCGCCTGGCACATCGCCCAGGCCCTGGGGGAGAAAGAACACCGCTTCCACCGGGTGCTGCTCCTGGAGATTACCCCCAAGGCCATCAAGGAGGCCCTGGCCAAGCCGGTGGCGCTGAACCGCCCCCGCTTCGAGGCCCAGCAGGCCCGGCGGGTCCTGGACCGGCTGGTGGGCTACCAGATCAGCCCGCTGTTGTGGCAAAAGGTGAAGACGGGCTTGAGCGCCGGCCGGGTGCAGTCCGTGGCCCTGCGTCTGGTGGTGGACCGGGAGCGGGCGATTTTGGCCTTCGTTCCCCAGGAGTATTGGTCCCTGGCCGCCTGCCTGGAAGCCAAGGAGCCGCCGTTCTTCGCCGCCAATCTCCTTAAGAAAAACGGTAAAAATATCAAACCTGCCGGAGCGGATGAGGTGGAGGGGATCCTGGAGGCCCTGGAGGCCGCGGAATTCCGGGTGGCCAAGGTGGAAAAAAAGCCCCAGAAGCGAAACCCCGCGCCCCCCTTCATCACCAGCAGCCTGCAGATGGAGGCTTCCCGGCGGCTGCGCTTCCCGCCCAGCAAGACCATGCGCCTGGCCCAGCGGCTCTATGAAGGGATGGAGGTGGGTGATGAAGGCCCGGTAGGCCTCATTACCTATATGCGCACGGACTCCACCCGGGTCTCCGCCGAGGCCCTGGACGCGGTGCGGGGGTTCATTAATCAAGCTTACGGGAAGGATTATCTTCCGGCCAAGCCCAATGTCTACAAAAGCCCCAAGGGCGCCCAGGAGGCCCACGAGGCCATCCGCCCCTCCGGGGTGGCCAGAAGGCCCCAGGACCTGAAACCTTATCTGGGCAAAGACGAGTTGGCCCTCTACGACCTCATCTGGCGGCGCTTCGTGGCCTCCCAAATGGCTCCCGCGGTCTTTCAGTTGACCACCGTGGACGTTGCCGCCGGCCCCTATCTCTTCCGGGCCACGGCTTCGGTGCTGCAATTCCCGGGCTTTTCCGTGCTCTACCAGGAGACCCAGGAAGAAGAGGAACAGCCGGAGAAACTGCCGCCGCTGCAAACCGGAGAAATCCTGAAGCTCAAGGATTTCGACCCCCAGCGGCATTTCACCAAGCCCCCGCCCCGCTACACCGAGGCCAGCCTGATCAAAGAGTTGGAGGTCCAGGGCATCGGCCGCCCCAGCACCTACGCCACCATTCTCAGCAACCTCCAGGACCGGCTCTATGTGGCCAAGGAGAAATACGGCCTGCGGCCCACGGAAATGGGCATGGTGGTCAGCGATCTGTTGGTGGAAAATTTTCCGGACATCATGGACCCCAAGTTTACGGCCCGCATGGAAACCGACCTGGACCGCATCGCCGAAGGAGACGTGCCCTGGCAGGGGGTGATGCGGGACTTCTATGGTCCCTTCGCCCAGGAGTTGACTGCGGCCAAGACCGGCATGCGCCGGGTAAAAAGCGTGCCCAGCGGCTTGAAATGCCCCCAATGCGGCTCCGAACTCCTGGTGCGTTGGGGCCGCAACGGCGAATTCCTGGGCTGCTCCGCCTTCCCCAAGTGCAACTTTACCCGCAACTTCACCCGGGACCAACAGGGGCAGATCATCCTGGTGGAAAAGACGCCGGAGACCTCCGAATTCCCCTGCCCCCAGGACGGCTGCACCGGTAATTTGGTGAAACGGCGCTCCCGCCGGGGCTTTTTCTACGGCTGCAACCGCTACCCGGACTGTAAATACCTGCAGAACCAAGCCCCGGTGATCAAGCCCTGCCCGAAATGCCAATTTCCCTGGCTCACCCCCAAGGGCAAGAAACTCCTCCTCTGCCCCCGGGATGAATGCGATTACCAGGAAGCGGTAATTCCTTGATCACCATCATCGGCGGCGGCCTGGCCGGGGTGGAGGCCGCCTGGCAGGCGGCCCGCCGGGGAGTTAAGGTCCGGCTCTACGAGATGAAGCCCCGGAGGTTTTCACCCGCCCACCAGTCGCCGCACCTGGGGGAACTGGTATGCAGCAATTCCCTGAGAGCGGACAATGTGGAGAACGCCGTGGGCCTCCTCAAGGAGGAGATGCGGCGGCTTAACTCCCTGCTGATGGCCGCGGCCCAGGCCACCCGGGTGCCCGCAGGCAAGGCCCTGGCCGTGGACCGGGAGGCCTTTGCCGGCTACCTCACCAAGGCCCTGGAAAAAGAACCCCTGGTGGAGATTGTCCGGGAGGAAGTGACGGAGCTGGACCCGGACCGGACCGCCATCATCGCCACCGGCCCCCTGACCTCGGACGCCCTGGCCGGGGCCTTGGGGCGGATCACCGGCCGGGAGCACCTGCACTTTTACGACGCCATTGCTCCCATCGTCTATGCCGATTCCCTGGATCTGTCCAAGGTCTTCCGGGCCTCCCGCTACGGCGCGGGGGACGATTACCTGAACTGCCCCTTCACCGAGGAGGAGTACGCCGCATTTTACCAAGCCCTGACGGCCGCGGAGCAGGTCCCCTTGCGCCCTTTTGAAGAGCCCCGCTATTTTGAGGGTTGCCTTCCCATCGAGGTGATGGCCGCGCGGGGTTATCTCACCCTGGTTTACGGCCCGTTAAAACCCGTGGGTCTGGCGGACCCCAAAACCGGGCGGCAGCCTTTCGCGGTGGCCCAACTCCGCCACGAAAATAAGGAAGGCACGCTGTACAATCTGGTGGGTTTCCAGACCAAGCTGAAGTACGGCGAGCAGGAGCGGGTCTTCCGGCTCATCCCCGGCCTGGAGCAGGCCAGGTTCGCGCGTCTGGGCTCCATCCACCGCAATACCTTCATCCGCTCCCCGGGACTGTTGAGCCCCCACCTCAATTTTTTTACCTTTCCCCGCCTCTTTCTGGCCGGGCAGATTTCCGGGGTGGAGGGTTACGTGGAATCCGGGGCCATGGGCCTGCTGGCAGGGCTCAACGCTGCGGCCCAAGCGTTGGGGCAACCCCTGGTGACGCCCCCTCGGGCCACGGCCTTGGGCGCGCTGGTGTATCATCTCACCAACACTGAAACCAAGGACTTTCAGCCCATGAACGTCAATTTCGGCCTGTTTCCGCCGCTTCCCGGACGCACCCCCAAGAAGCTCAGGGGCGCGGCTTATGCAGCCCGGGCCTTGAAGGAGCTGGAGGCCTGGCAGCGGCAAATGGAGGAAGGGGAATAGGGGTGGAAGTGGCCAGTAATCAGTGATCAGTGGTCAGTTACTCGGAACTCGGAACTTCATGCGGATATGCGGTCCCTGCTACTCTTTCTCAGCTTAACGGTCTTGGGGCTTCTGGCGCCCGCGGTCTTTTCTCTGGCCGGGGAGCTCCCCCCGCTTGATCCGGACAAACCGCCGACGCACAACTTGGGCCCGCTGATCACCGACACCGCGGTGCCCATCGGCCAGGGGAATCTTAACGTTCAACCTTTGGCCCAATTCGGGTTTCAAGGAGGGCAGTTTTCCCCCAACTGGCGCCGGGTGAGCAGCCATGGGGATTTTTATAACCTGCAAGTGCCCGTGCAATTCACCTACGGCCTTACCCCTAATACGGATGTGCAGTTGATAATTCCCTATCTCCATAACTGGGCCCGGGATGCGCGTCTTCCTTCCCGGGGAACTGGCTCCGCGAACTTCGGCGGCCCGGGGGACACCAACCTCAATCTCAAACATCGGTTACTGGAGGATACCAGCCGCACCCCCACCTGCACCGCGCTGGCCGGGTTCGGGTTCCCCACCGGCCACCACCGGCGTCTCAATCCCCTGAATCTGGGCACCGACCGGCTGGGAAACGGCGCCTACACCTTCACCGCCGGGCTTAATCTCTCCAAATGGCTGTGTCCCTTTTATCTTTACGCCAATCTCTGGTACACCGTGCCCACCACCGCCTTCGTGGATGGCAGGAAGATCCATCCCCGGGACCAGGTGACCCTGAATTTGGCCGCGGAATGGTACCTGACCCCCCAATGGGCGGTAATCTGGGAGTTTTACAGCAACTGGCAGGCAGGAAATCTGGTGGGTCCCAAATCCCAGGAGCCGGCCCAGGCCTTGCTGGGCCTGGTGGTGGGGCTAAATACATCTTAAATGAGCATTGGTGCTTCGCCGGCAGCCTGGCCGTGGACGCGGCCGGGAAAAATACCGCCTATCACTATTCTCCCATCCTGACTTTGCAATATAGTTTCTGATTTTCTTCAGGTGAAGCAATTTGTACCCCCTAAAAAAGGCGAACCGGGTGGTTCGCCCTTGCAAAATATTCGTTTGTCGAACCGGGGGTTCTTAACGAAAAACGGTCTTATACCAACTCGCAACTAAAAGGTGTCTAACCGTAGGGGCGAACCTTGTGTTCGCCCTGAGCACCCGGGGCGAACACAAGATTCGCCCCTACAAAAAATTGTCGTTTGATTGCGAATTGGTATTATACCAACTTCGGTTTCCGCGGCAACAAGCCTAATTGATAACTCGTTGATAATCGGAAATCTTTTAACCGAAAACCGAAAACCGAAAACGGTATTAAAAGCCCATACTGGTAAGCAGGTCGTTAACCGCCTCCTGATCCAGGACCCGGCCGTCCACCGCGCATTCCACGTCAGTCCCGGAGGGCGAGGAGGGAGGCGCCAGGTTGGACAGGAGGCGATCGATCTCGCCCTGGGCCATCATGCCGCTTTCCTCCAGGGTAATGCCCTGTTGCTCCGCCTTCTTTTTCAGCTTGGTGCCCGCGGACACCACCATGGTCAAGATCTGGAACTGGAGGGAGCGCAGGATTTTCAAGACCTGGAGCAGGCGCTGGCCGGTGAGGTCCTGGAAGGCCAGGGCCTCCATGATCCGGGACAGGGACGCGGTGATCCGATCCAAGACCTTGGTGGTTTCCTGGATTTTGGCTTCCTCCAGAGAGTTGCCTTCAGCGCGGGCCGGGACTTCCGGCGCGCTTTGGGCCTGGGCGGCCAGGTCCTGGATCTTTTGGAAAAAATCCTCCCACAGGGGCAGGAAGCCCGGCGGCTGGGGCGCGGGGGCCGCCGCGGGCGCATGCGCGGGCGCCGGCGCCGGCGCGGCTTCCACCGGGTGTCCTTCCAGGGGCAGCTCGGGCATGGGGAAAAGTTTGCCCGCTGACCCCAGAATCTTGGTAAAAAGCTCCTGGAAGCGTTTGTCCGTACAATGGCCGTGTAAGATTTTGAGGGTTTCTTCCACCGGGAAATTGGTGAAACCGTCATCCACAGGCAGGCTCGCGCCCAGTTGCGCAAACGCGGCTTCCACCTCCTGGGTGCGGAAAATCTCCCCCTGCTTGGTGATCACCGCTTTCAGGTGTTGCTTCAGGGCCTCATTGCCGCAGAACTCCAGAACTATCTGCAGGATTTCCCCCAAGGGAAAGTGCAGGCCCGGAGAGGGCGCCGCCGGCGCCGCCGGCGGTTCGGCCGCAGGCACATCTGTCACCGTGACAGCCTGAAGTTGCAGGTTCAGTTCCTGTCCCTGTTCCACTAATTGGGCCAAAAAGGCCTTGGTTTCCTCGCTCCAGATAGTGGCTTGGGGTGCGGCTGGCAGCGCCGGCGCCTCCTCCCAGCTTTCCGCCCCGGGGCCTAGGCTGACGATCTCCTGCCGCATCGCCTCGCAATCCTCCCGAATCTGCTCCACCAGATCCAGGATATTGAGGGTGGCCTTCTCCGTCATCTCCAGGACATCGTTAAGCTGGACCCGGACATGGTCTATCTGTTCGCCGGGAGAATCTATCTGGCTGTTGAGGACTTCGGCGATGGTCAGGTCCTTGAGGGAGAGATTGAGCTTCTTGGCCAATTGTCCCAGTTCCGTGTAAATATCCTCGGAGATCTGGCGGTAGTATTGCAGCTCTTCCATCAGTTTCCCGGATTCACCGTTGACCTGGGGCAACTGCGGCAGAGGCAGGGCCGGGGGCGCGGCCAAGGCCGCGGGCGCAGGCATCCCCTCCCTGGGGGGAGTCAAACGGATATTCAAGGCCAGGCCGTCCACCAGGATGCGGCAATCTCCCTGACCCAACTCCAGACTCAATTCGTATGGTTTCCCGTCAGCCATGTGGCACCTTCTCTTGCCTGGGGGAAGCTAAACGCCGGCTCCCACGCAGATCTGATTGGAAAATCAGGAAATTATATTCAGGGCCGGGTCCCCGGACCCAAAAAAGGACATCATTCCCCGGATACCCAGGGATATATTTCTGTTATCGACGGCTGAGAGCTCTAACTTAAATGAATTATGGAAGATTTTGAAAATAAGAGAAGTCTGAGGTGATGCCTGAATGGAGACTCTATTTAATGCGGAAGCGCCATCTAAAGTAAGCGGCAAGCGGCGAGCAGTAAGCAGTTAAAAGGGAACGTCATGCTACCCCTGGTTTTTACTGCTCACTGCTCACTGCTCACCGCTCACTGCTCCCTGCTTACATCTTCAAATCATCCCGGGTCTTGGCCACTGCGGCTGCGGACTTTTGCAGCATGGCCTCTTCTTCCTTGGTCAGTTTCAGGGGGATGATCTTTTCGATGCCGCCGGCGCCCAGGATGACCGGCACGCCGAAATAAAGGTCGTTCAGGCCGTACTCTCCGGTAAGGTAGGCGGACACCGGCACCAGGCGCTTCTGGTCCTTCAAGATGGCTTCGGCCATCTGCACCGCCGCGGCTGCCGGGGCGTAATACGCCGAGCCGGTTTTGAGCAGGGCCACGATCTCGCCGCCGCCTTTGCGGGTGCGGTCCACCAGGGCCTGGATGCGCTTCTTGGAGAGCAGGCTGGTCAGGGGCACGCCGCTGATGTTGGTGGCGCTGACCACCGGCACCATGTCGTCCCCATGGCCGCCCAGCACCATGGCCTGTACCTCGTCCACCGCCACCTTCAGCTCCATGGCGATGAAGCAGCGGTAGCGGGCGGTGTCCAGGATGCCGGCCATGCCCATCACCCGTTTCCGGGGGAAGCCGCTCACCTTGTAGGCCACGTAGCACATGGCGTCCAGGGGGTTGGCCACCACAATGATAAAGGCGTTCGGGGATCTGGCCGCGATTTCCTTGGTCACCGTGGCCACGATATTTTTGTTGGTGTTGATCAGGTCTTCCCGGCTCATGCCGGGTTTGCGGGGAATGCCCGCGGTGATGATCACCACTTTGGAACCCTTGGTGGCCTCATAGTCGTTGGCCCCCACAATGTCCACGTTAAAGCCGAAGATGGGCCGGGCCTGCATCAGATCCAGAGCCTTGCCCTGGGGCATGCCCTCCACCACGTCCACCAACACCACGTCTGCCAGGTCCCGGGCTGCGGCCCAATGGGCGCAGGTGGCGCCCACATTGCCCGCCCCCACTACAGTAATCTTCGGGCGACCCATAAAAAAATCCTCCTTAATTCAGGTGAGTTGAGGGGAGGGCCCGGGACTTGGGGGTCCTGCCCTCACCCCAAACCCACCCCTCCGCCGTCTCCTTACCAATCCGTAGGGTATCTCGTAGGGGCGAACCTTGTGTTCGCCCAGCGTCCAGGGCGAACACAAGGTTCGCCCCTACAGATTCCGCGTCAAAGGCTCGAAGATGTTGGAGGGATATGGGTCTGCGGCCCTTAGTCCACTCCCCAAAAATATCTTTTTTCTTTATCTTTTCTCGCCGCATCCTGCAATCAAAAATTCCCTGCCCGGCGTTGACATGTTAGAGTAATAAGACCTATATTTCCGGCAATCGGTGGAGAAATCATGATTTTTTGGCAAGTCTATCTGCGGGCCTTGAGGCTCCCTTTTTTGACCGGCTCCCTTATGCCGGTGGCCGTAGCCGGGGCCCTGGCCTACCGGGAGATGGGTAAGTGCAGCCTTACGCGGCTGGGCCTCACCTTCCTGGGGGTGGCCGCCTTGCACTCCGGGGCCAATCTTCTCAATGATTATTACGATTCCTTCGGCAGCGACCCCATCAACGTCCACGCCACCCCTTTCAGCGGCGGCAGCCGGGTGATCCAGGAGGGCGGGCTGACCCCGGCCACCGTCCGCTTCCTGGCTTTTCTCTTCCTGGGGGTGGGGTGCGTCTGCGGGCTGGCCCTGATCTTCCTGGGACGTCCCTGGGTGGCGGTGTTGGGGACCCTGGGGCTGTTGGCGGGGTATCTCTATTCGGCCCAGCCGGTGCAGTTGATGAGCACGGGCCTGGGGGAGGCCGCCATCTTCCTGGCCTTCGGGCCTTTGGTGACCTGGGGGACGTATTACGTCCAGACGGGGACCCTCAACCCGGTGGGCCTGGCCATCGGCGTGCCCCTGGCCTTTCTCATCACCGCCATCCTCTGGATCAACGAATTCCCGGACCTGAAGGCGGACGCGGAAGCCGGCAAACGCCAGTTGGTGGTGCGCTTAGGGATAAAAAAATCCCGCTGGGTTTACACCGCGTTGATGCTGGCTCCCTTCCCCAGTCTCTTTTTGCTGATGGAGTTCTTCCGCCTGCCGGACCTGCTGGCCGCGGCCCTGGTGGCGCTGCCTCTGGCGGTGCAGGCCATCCGCATCGCCTTCCGGGTCTCCCCCACGGAGCCGGAGTTCATCCCGGCCCAGGCGCGCACCATCCAGACCCACGTCCTGGTGGGGGCGGCCATGACGTTGGCCTTGCTTTATGCGGCCTGGTGGCGGTGAATAATGTAGGGTGCGTTCTACGCACCATTTAAGGCCGGCCCGGTAGCAAAGCAAAGAGGTGCGTGGAACGCACTCTACGCCAGCTCTTTGCTCATGGCCGCCATTCTCTGGGCCAGGTGGCCCCGGGAGTTTCTGGCCACTTCCGGCACCAGGTTCAGGGTGCTTCTCTTCACGGTTTCCATGAAGGGGAGAGATCCCAGGTACCTGACCTTGATGGCCAGCACCTTCCTGGCCACATCCTGGATGCGCTTGATGATGGGGGGCACATCCTGGACGTCGATGACTTGATTGACCACCAGGTAGGGTTGATAAGCAGCCAACGTCTCCCGGAGCAAAGGCAGATAATCGGGGTACCCGGCTTTCACTCTCTCCAGCAAGGCCGGAATATTATTGGCCTTGGAGCCGTTGGGGGACATGGTGGCCTCATGGATCAGGGACTGCAAACCGAAATTCTTTTGCCCCGGGTCGGCGGCTTCTTCGCCGAACAGGCGGTTGAGGCGGCGCAGCAGGCCCACTTTGATAAAATTATAGGCCTCGAGATAAGATGCGGGTTCGCAGGTGGTCACCACCAGGTGGGAGTCCCCGGCCAGGAAAAAATCCAGCATGTTAAAGGAGGTATTGCTCCCCAGATCGATAATCACATAGTCGGTGTTTAACTCCCGCAGGGATTTGATCAGTTTCATCTTGGCCGAGAAACTGATATTGGCGGACCCCAACTGGGAGCTGTCGCCGCCGATGAGACGGGGGCCGAATTTGGTGGGCGTAATCAGCTCCCCCAGACTTAAGACCGCGCGGCTGAAATAATCATTGATGCTTTTTTTGACGGAGGTTTTGCCCAGGTAAAGATGCAGGTTGGCGCCGCCCAGATCCAGGTCCACCATCACCGTGCGCTGCCCCTGTGCGGCCAGGAAAACCCCCAGATTGGCGGCGAAGGTGCTTTTGCCGATACCTCCCTTGGCTCCGCCCACGGCGATGATCTTCTTTTGCCGGACTATCGCCGCTTCCGGTTCAAAAGTTTGACACGCGACAAAATCTTTTAAGATCTCGTATGATTCTTTGACTTTGATAAACCATTGCCGGTTTTGCTCCACCAGCTCCGGCGGTCGGTGGCCGTGCAAATCGGGGTGGAAACACCGGGCCTTGGTGCGAAACGCGTTTTTTATGGTTTCCAAACTCAATTTGTTGATAAAGTCAGGATCAAGGGCCCGGTGCGCGCCGAAAAGATAGATCCCGGCGATACGTGCCTGGCTCAATTTCTGGGAAGGAATTTCCTGGTGCAAAGAATCCATGTCCGGCCTCTGCTGGCTAGTCGCGGCGCACCCCCGGCAGTATGGGCGCCCGCGGGACCTATCTAATGGGTTAAAAAGGCAAGCTTATATTCTGCAGGTATCATGCCAGAAAAAGGGAGTAAAATTATGATCACCCGGGAAACCTATTATTTTCCCAAGCCCGGCCCGGAAAATACCGAATTTTGCCTGGACCTCCTGGAGAAGGCAGTGGGCCTGGGCTATAAGCATTTCGTGACGGCTTCCACCACCGGCGCCAGCGGCGCCCAAGCCGCGGTGCGCCTGCAGATGGCCCCGGACCTCAACCTGGTGGTAGTGGGCCATTCCGTGGGCTTCAAAGGCCCCAATATCGACGAGTTCCTGCCTGAGCATTTCCAGGAGATCACCTGCCGGGGCGGCAAGGTGCTCAAGGCCACCATCCTTACCCATTCCTTGGACACCGCCATCGCCGAGCAGTTCAAGGGCAGCGCCTCCACCCTGCTCATTGCCAATACCCTGCGCCGTTTAGGTCAGGGGTTGAAGGTCTGCTGTGAAATCGTCATGGAGGCCGCGGACGCGGGCCTCATCCCCGAAGAAGAAGAAGTGGTGGCCGTGGGCGGCACCGCCCGGGGCTGGGACACCGTGGCCGTTATCCGCTCCGCCGCGTCCAAACGTTTTCTGAAACTCTCCGTCCTGGAAATCTGGGCCAAGCCGCGGGGATAGTGAGCAGTGAGCAATTATTACCCGCCATCCCCTCCGGCCCGGGCATTGACGAATGGCGGAAAGCAGCATATCTTGAAACATTATTTCGGGAATGGTAGATGATGGTGACCGCCCAGCAATATTATGCCCAAGTGGAGGAATGCGCCGACTTCCTGGGCCGGAATTGGCAAGCCCCCCCGGAATGGGGCGTCGTCCTGGGAACCGGCATGGGGCTGTTGGCCGGGCAGTTGGAAGAGGAGGGCAGTTTCCCTTACGAGAAGCTGCCCCACTATCCCCGGGCCACCAGTCCCAGCCATCGGGGACACCTGAGCTGGGGGCTGCTGGCCGGCAGGCGGGCGCTCCTCTGCCAGGGGCGGCTGCACGCTTATGAGGGTTATTCGCTGCGCCAGGTGACCTTTCCGGTGCGGGTGATGGCCGCGGTGGGCATCAAGAAACTGATCCTGACCAATGCCGCGGGGGCCCTCAATCCCTTCTTCAGGGCCGGAGAACTGATGCTCGTCCGGGATCACCTCAACTTCCTGGGAGACAGCCCCCTCACCGGTGAGAATATCGACGCCTGGGGACCCCGGTTTCCCGACTTAAGCCGGGTCTACGACCGCCACTTGCTGCAGGTGGCGGAAGAGGTGGCCCGCCGGCAGGGTTTGGGATTGCGGCAGGGGGTTTACGCGGCGGTCAAAGGCCCCCAATTGGAAACCCCCGCGGAAACCCGTTTTCTGCGGTTGATCGGCGCGGACGCGGTGGGCATGTCCACCGTGCCCGAGGCCATCTGCGCGGTGCACACCGGGCTGCAAGTCTTAGGTATCTCCGTACTCAGCAATGTCAATCTCCCGGACGCCATGGCCCCCACTTCTCTGGAAGAGATTGTGGACACCGTGGCCCGGGCCGAACCCCGGTTGGTGCAATTAATCCTGGGGATTGTGGAGCACGCCGCGGTCCCGGCTTAACTCTTCTTCTTCCGGGCTTTTTTCTGAGCCTTGGCCTTGGGAGAGGCGGCTTGAGCCTCCGGAGCGGCAGCAGGGAGAGGAGATTCCGCAGTCGGCGTGGCTTTGAGAAGACGGGCGGGCTTCGCCGCGCCCGGGGGCGTCAGCACATAGACCCGCTGTTCCTGGGGTAGATTATCCAACAAAGATCCACAACTTTCGCAAGCCTTTAAAGAAAGGGGATTATGCGTTTGGCACTTCGGGCACTTCATCCACAGCCCCATTACCATCCTCCGGGGGTTTTTGGTAACAATTAACAAACCCCGGGCTAATCTTCAAGGTTTTTCTTGCAATTAAATACGTTCTGCCCCATTTCCGGCAGGCAGGACTCCAAATTAAATGGATAAGGAAGAACACTTCATGAAAAAAACAGTGATTACCACGGATCAAGCCCCGCCTGTCGTCGGCCCTTACAGCCAGGCCCTGGCCGCAGGCCCCTTCGTCTTTCTCTCCGGCCAGATTCCCCTGGACTCGAAAGGGCAAATGGTGGAAGGCGACATTGTCGTGCAAACCGTTCAGGTGATCCAGAATCTGAAGGCCGTCCTGGCTGCGGCCGGCCTCACCCTCAAGGACGTGGTCAAGGCCACCGTTTATCTGGCCGACATGGCGAATTTCATGGAAATGAACCGTACTTACGGGGAGTTTTTTTCGGAACAGCCACCGGCCCGCACCACCATCCAGGCCGGGGCCTTGCCCAAAGGCGCGGCCATCGAGATAGAAGCCATTGCCTTGAAAAAAGTCTAGCATGCGCACCTTCCAGGAAATCAAGGACAACTACCGGCTGACCGACGTGGAAATGGAGATCCTGCGGAGCCTGTTGGCCCTGGTGGAGCCCCACGCCGACCGTCTGGTCAGCGATTTTTACCATCTGTTTCAGCAGATGCCGGACGCGGCCCGGTTTCTTCAGGATGAAGCCAGGCTGGCCCGGCTCACCCAGGCGCACCACACCTGGCTGCTGGCCCTGTTCCAGGGGCCCTTTGACGACCGCTATTACCAGCGTCTGCAGCGCATCGGCCACACCCACGTGCGCATCGGCCTGTCGGCTCATTTCGTTTATGTGGGCATGAATTTCCTCCGGCTCCAACTGCACAAGATTATCGAGACCGAAGTGGAGTCCCGTCTCCGGGAGCCGTCCCAGCGGGCCATGGAGAAGATCCTGGACCTCAACCTGGACGTGATCGCCCGGACTTATCACGAAGAGGAGATGCGCCGGGTTTTTCTGTCCTACCGCCTGGACAACGCCCTGATCAGGTTTGCCCACCGCTTTACCTTCGGCCTCAATATGCTGCTGCTTTTGGGCCTCATCAGCCTGTCCGTGGGCGTGGTCGTGGTCCTGGCCCATGACGTCAGCCTGATTTTTCGGGGCAGCCCGGAAAAGGGGCTGGTGTCGGCCCTGGGCTCCTTGTTGATCCTGTGGTTGATGATCGAGCTGCTGGACGCGGAGATCGACCGGCTCCAGGGCGGGGAATTTCAATTGTCCCTGTTTGTGGGGGTGGCCCTGGTGGCCTTTATCCGCAAAGTGCTGGTGGCCTCCCTGGCCCATGAGTCTTTGCAGGTGGAACTTATGTACCTGGCGGGCATTTTTATCCTGGGGTCGATTTACTGGCTGGTGTCCCGGGCCGAGAGCCGGAAGAGGTGAGAAAAAGAAGGTCTCACGCAAAGACGCCAAGGCGCAAAGACGCAAAAAATATTATTATTAAGGGGCACTGATGTACCGTGCCCCTTAAAATATTTCTCGCGTCTTTCTTTGCGTCTTGGCGTCTTTGCGTGAGATTTATCTTTTTATGATCAGGGCGCTACCCCTGCCCGCCGCCGGGCTCCGGCGGGACCTGGGAACCGGGGGTAGGACCGGATCCTTCGCCCAGTTCCGCTTTATCCACAAACCGGTGGGGCAGCCGGATGTTCACCGTGGTCCCCCGGCCCACCTTGCTGTCCAGGGTGATGACTCCGCGATGCTCATCCACGATCTGCCTCACGAAGACCATACCTAAGCCGGTGCCCCCGATTTTGGTGGTGTAAAAAGGCACAAAGACCTTGTCCACCACCTCCGGGGGCATGCCCCGGCCCGTGTCCTGGAGGGTCAAGACCGCGTAATCCTTTTCCACCTTGGTGCGCACGATGATCTTGCCGAAAGGCCGGGTGGCTTCCACCGCGTTGCGCACCAGGTGGGACAGAGCCACTTTCAGCAGATGCCGGTTGAGGCGCCCCACCAGGGGCTGGGGGTGGAGAGCGGTGATCAGAGTCAGGCTTTTGCTTTTGATCTCCGGCCGCAGTAATTCCAAGGTGTCCGTCACGATATCGTTGAGGTCCTCCTGGTTGAAGAAGGACTCCTTCCTCTGGGCCAGGGATTCGAAGCGGGCCACCATCTGCTCGATGCGCCGGGCCTCTTCGGCAATGGTGGAAAGCCAGGCCCGGGTGGGATCGTCCGGATCGGTTTTGCGCAAGAGGCGATTGCTGAAGCCGCCGATGACGTGCAGCGGATTGCGGATACCGTGGGCCATCCCTAAGGCCATTTCCGACATGGTGCGCTCCATCACCAGGGCTTCCATCTCCCGGTTGAGGGCCAGGATCTCATGGCTGGTCTCCTCCAGGTGATGGTGGTCCTCTTCCATGCGGCGGTACAGGCGCTGGATGCGGTGAAAAAAGAAGACGGTGGCGGCAATCATCACATAGATGATACTGTCAAAGCCTCCGAAGATTCTCCGGATGCGCCATAAGTTCTGGGTTTCGCCGTAATAAATGATGATCTCTTGGATGACGTGGGAGACGGCGTGGGAGATGGAGAAAATGACAAATCCCAGGGTGAGCCAGTCCAGAAACAACCACAGGGCGTTTTCCGGGTCCCGGGCCATCAGGCGGTGGGTTATTCTCAGGGAAAGGAAGGAGAAGACAAGAACCGCCAGAGTGCCCAGGACTTGGAAAAACCATATGGGTAGGAAGGGCAGGGTGATCATCGCGATTCGGACTTCGACTCCAGGGCCAGAGTTTTGAGCCCTCGGTAAAAAAGATAGAAAGCCGGGATCAGCAAGGCAAAATGATTAATCTTGGTGATGTAATAAAACCAGGATTCCCAATCCTCCATGACCAGGCGCTGAAAAAAGTCGTGGCCCAGGAAGACCCGGTCGGTCCGGCCCCATTCCAGGGTGTGGCCCACCACCGCGTCCAGATTCCAGAAAGCCAGAATACCACAGGCCCACATCAGGTAACGGAGCCCCCGGAATCGCTGCAGCTTCTCTTGGCGCATGGCGTAGATGAAAAAAATCATGGCCCCGCAGAAAAGAAGGTGCGCCAACTGGTGGACATAGGAGCCTTCCGTGCCCCACAGAAACCAGCCCTGGGCCGAGGCATGGTTGGGAGACAAGAGTAAGAGAAATAAAACCCCGGGAAAAATCTGAGCCAGGCGGCGTTTCATGGATATTAGCCTTAATCTTCTATTATTGGCATCACCAGGGTGATTGTCAATGGAGGTTTTTTTCGTTACTGATTGTCTATGATAGATTCATGATATTATTAAGGAGCAATTTAATGCTTATTTTTGTGAGGCTTTTGGAGTTGGTGGCTGTGTTACGGCCTTGACATATTCAGAAAAAACCTGCATTTGGGACTGCATAGACATGACATGGTAAGAAACAACTCCAAAGACTAAAGCAATAAGGGCTGCTCCAATAGAAAGAAGCCAATATTTGAAATGATCTATTTTTGCGCCTTGTTGCTCAAATTCATTCCGTATTTCTTTTATATTTGTATCGAGATGTGCTCTTATTTCCCTTATATCAGTTTTAATATCCTTAACACTTTCGTCTATATGTGCAAATCTAGCATCCAAATATTTGTCTTGATAGTTCGGTTCCATAGCTGGCTCCATCGATTTTTGTTTCGTATCGTCGATCGCTGTTTTTAAAGAGCTAACTTCCATCTGTGCGCCTTTTGCTGCCTCTGCGGCGCGCATGGCCAGGCTTCTGACTTCGTCGGCGACCGCTGCGAAACCGGCCCCCGCCTCTCCGGCCCGGGCCGCCTCCACTGCCGCGTTCAGGGCCAGGAGATTGGTTTGAAAGGTAATCTCATTAATGTTTTTGATGATCTCAGCCATCTTTTTATTGGCAGTTTTATCCGCCAAAGAATGTAATTCTTTTTGTATAGACAGAGCTGCTTCTTGAGCCTGCATCAACAAATCATTAACTTCGTCAGTTGACGATGTGTTATCTTCACTATATATACCAGGCGGCCTCTGCAATGACATCAATACAGATACTTCCTTATATTTTCTTATATGGGTTCAATTATAGATTATTTATAAAAAATTTTATAGTCAAGTCCTATGCTATTCTGGTTCAATTTTACGTTGTTTTTTTCAGGCTTGATACCCCAGCAGGCGCAAAGCCCGGGGGTCCTTGCGCCAATTTTTCCAGACCTTCACCCAGAGGTCCAAAAAGACGCGGCAGCCCAGCAAGTCCTCCATCTCCAGGCGGGCCTCCTGGCCCACGGTCTTTAAGAGGTGCCCCTTCTTGCCGATGACAATGCCCTTCTGGGACTCCCGCTCCACGTAAATCACGGCCCGGACCCGCACCAGCTCGGGGCGCCGTGACTCGTCGAATTCCTCAATATCCACGGCCACCGCGTAAGGAATCTCCTCCCCCAGGTGGTGCAGAAGCCGTTCTCGAATCAGCTCGGCCGCCAGGAAGCGTTCCGTCTGTTCCGTGACCTGGTCTTCCGGGTAGATGGGAGGGGCCGTCGGCAGCAACTTGATAATTTCCCCCTCCAACTCCGGGAGGCCGTCCCCTAACAGGGCGCTCACGGGAATGACCGGCCTTCCGGGAAAAAGCTGATGGTAGGCCGCCATCAGGGGAAGGAGTTTCGGTTTCGAGATCAGGTCGATCTTGTTGATGGCCACCACCAGGGGTTGGGAGAGTTGCTGCAAGTGGGGAAGCAATAACCGGTCCCGAGGGTCGGGGGGCCGGGGCTCCACCAGCCAGACCACCACCTCCGCTCCGGCCAGGGCGCTTAACGCAGCCTGCGCCAGGCTCTGGTTCAGGGGGCCTTTCGGCTCCAGGACTCCGGGGGTGTCCAGGTATAAGAGCTGGGCCCCGGGGCGGTTGACGATGCCTAAGAGCCGGTGGCGGGTGGTCTGGGGTTTGGGGGAGATGATGGAAAGCTTCTCGCCCACCAGGCGATTGAGCAGCGTGGACTTCCCAACGTTGGGCAGACCGATAAGGGCCACATGGCCGCATTTGAAACGGTTTTCGGTTTTCGGTTTTCGGTTTTCGGTTTGGGGATCGGATGACATGGCGAATTTCAACTGTAATATAAATTTACTTTATCCAAGATTTTCAACATTTCTATGATTCCAACAGCCTTTTATACCAATTTCCCTTTGAAATGAAACAACTTGCAATCTTTTTCTTTTAACGGAAAACGGTCTTAAGAAGCGAGACCGTCGGCGGTGAGGCGGTCCAGGATGAATTCACCCAAAAGCGACTGGCCCACCGGCTTCAAGTGGGAATCATTGGAGTAATAAAGTCTCCGGCCCTGCCGCTCGTGCTCCTTGAACAGGGGCAAGGGGTTCAAAACGTTAATTTCCCGGTCCCGAAAACCCTCCTGCAACCGATGGAGCATGGGATAATCATCCCGCTGGAATTCCTGGGGTTGGCTCACCCGGACTCCCAGTTGACGCATATGGTCCAAATAGAAATCGCTTACCTGGGCGGCGTCGGGGATCACCACCACGTATTTGCGGCACCCCGGGGGAGCATAGCCCGTCAGCGTTTTTATGCCGGTAATCAGGGTGTCCACATCCCGGCCCCGCCGGCCCCGGGCCAGGATCGTATCTTCCAGGTTGCCGGGCTCGGCCCGGGTATAAATGGTGACGCTAACGGGGTAAGTAACCGGGGAAAAAGGGCCATCCGGAGGCAGCGCCTGCTCGTCCCCGGGTTTTCTGAATAATTGAGCCAACCGGTAATTGGCGAAGGTCACGGAACGCAACCCCAGGTAGCTGCAAGCGAAGCCGTAAAGATAGCGGGCCGGGGTCATGGTCCGCCAGTTCAGGGGCCGGCGGATATCCTGGATGTCGTTGCCCACGTAGACCTGGTAGATGAACACCTTGGGTTGAAAATCCCGGAACCGCCGGGGGGCCATATACAGCGATTCAAAGACGCCGGTGGCCGACACCCCGGCATTGATAATCCGGTAGCCGGGCAACTGTTCCCTGAGATAGCTCACCCAGGTCTTATTTCCGGCAGTGAAGGAATCTCCCATGGCCAGGATAGTTATACGGTTCGAACCCCGCAAATCTTCAGTGGAGTTGTTGGCCCGCAGTTCCGGCTGGAAGAAATCGATGAGCTGATAGCGGTAAATAACTTCGAAGGCCAGGAGAAAACAGGCAAGACAGAATAAAAAATAACCCCCGAAAAACAGGGCGCGCTTTATCATGGTGATTGCAGGTTCCGGCAGTTGCGTCGGCCCGGCGAGGGCTCCCCTAAAAGCCGCCCTCCCGGCGGGCGGTTGTAAGCGGATATCCCCACTCGCAAAGGGGGGCCGTTAACAGGGTTTTTGGCGTTTCCCCGGTTTCTATTTGGGGTTTATCCAGGTATGCCAAATCTTTTTGAGAAAGCCTTCTTCCGGAGGATCGGCGGTTGCCGCGGATTTGACCCCGGCCGCCGCCGGCTCCCCCCCTTCCTCCTTGAGCCACTCCTGCAAGAACTCCTCCTGCTTGGGCGTCAGTTGCCGGGGGACGGTCACCCGCACTTCCACCAGCAAGTCCCCCCGGCGGGAGCCTTTGGGATAAGGGACCCCTTCCCCCTTCAGGCGGATAATCTCCCCGGGTTGAGTCCCGGGAGGGATGACGACCTCCCGGGAGCCGGAGAGCAGCGGAATGGCGATCCGGGCGCCCAAGGCCGCCTGGGGAAAGGAGACGGGCGCCTGGAGGTGCAGATCGTAGCCGTCCCGGCGGAAGCGTTCATGGGGTTTCACCTGGAGGATGATATAAAGATCCCCCGGCGGCCCTCCGAAGACGCCGTCGTTGCCTTCTCCGGACATGACCAGGTGGGTGCCGCTGTCCATGCCCGGCGGGATTTTTACCTTGAGCTTCTTCTTTTCCCGGACCCGGCCTTCACCCCGGCACGCGGGGCAGGGTTCGGAGATGAACTCCTTTAACCCCTGGCAGCGGGGGCAGGTAGTGGTGATCTGAAAGATGCCGTGCGTCCGGGAGATGACCCCCCGGCCGCCGCATTGGGCGCAGGGGGTTTTTCTGGTTCCGGGTTTGGCGCCGTTGCCCCCGCAGGTGCGGCAGTTGGCGATCCGGGGCACCTCCAGGGTCACTTCCGTGCCCAGGGCCGCGTCCATGAAATCCAGGGACAGGTCATAACGGAGATCATTGCCCGCCTGGGGTTGCGGCCCAGATGGCCCCCCGAACCCGAAGACATCTCCGAAGATGTCGCTGAAGGCGTGAAAAATATCGGAAAAATCCCGGAACCCGGTGAAGCCGGTGGAGGACACACCCTCTTTGCCATAGCGGTCGTAGAGGCGCCGCTTTTCCGGGTCCCGGAGGACCTCATAGGCCTCCGCAGCCTCCTTGAACCGCTCTTCCGCGTCCTTGTCGCCGGGATTGCGGTCCGGGTGGTACTGCATGGCCACCTGGCGGTATGACTTTTTGATATCTTCGGGCGTGGCATCCCGGGGCACTCCCAGGATGGAGTAGTAATCGCGAGTGGAATTGGCCATAACTATTTAGGCGAGACGGGCCTGAACCGAGGTGGTTTTGTCGCCCAGGCGAACCTCCTTATCCCGGCGGTCATCGATGGTAATGTGGGTGACTACCCGCTTCACTCCCTTGGCGAAGGGCAGCTCATGCAGGGCCTGGGCCACCTCCAGGAGGCGGGAGGCGTCTCCGTGGACCAGGGTGCCCATGTCGGTGAGCTGGTGGGTGATATTTTCCCGGCGCAGATACTTCACCACTTCGGCGATATAATCGCCCACGCTAGGCACGCCCAATCCCAGGGGGGTGACGCTGATTTCCATGATGGCCATGTTGGCGCCTCCAGTGTCTGTCTGCCGCCTTAAGCGGCCTGGGACGGCAAGAGGCGGCGCACCGCCTCCTTTAAACGGCCCAGGTCGTGGGACTTGACCACAAACGCATCCGCACCCAAAGAACCGAGGTCCTGGGGCGGGATGCAGTGGGAATGGAAGATCACCCGGGTATCCCTTCTGGTACCCTTGACGATGCGCCCGGTCTCCACGCCGGACATATCCGGCAGCAAGACTTCCATGATGACCACGTCCGGCTCAAACGCTTCCATCAGGCGCACCACGCCGGCGCCGTTGCCGGCCACTACCACCTCATAGCCTTCCTCCCGGAGTTCCTCCAGGAAGAGCCGCCGGATATGAGGCTCACTGTCTGCAAAGAGTATCCTCGACATGGTTTGCACCTCCTCCATGCAGCGGTACTCCCCCATTTATTATCGTAATGAATATAACTATTCTAATCCTATTTGTCCAGTGTGGTCAAAATGATGGGTAAATTACGGGGCAGTGCAGCAGGGGCAAGGTGATAAGGCCGAGAAATCCCGCTCCTTTCTATAACGCACCGCCTGCCTCTTTATAGGCCCGCAGAATTGCGTTGATCCTGGTTTGGTATCCCTTTCCCTGGGCCTTAAACCATGCCAGAACGTCGGCGTCCAGGCGGATGCACACCGTCTTTTTCGGCAGCCGCAGCTCGGCGGTCTCAAAAAACTCCACTCCCTGCTCCGGGATGTCGGAGGTGTCAATATCCTCATCCCGCATGGCCTCAAGCCTTTCCCAATCAGTCTCGGATTTTTGCCGCGAAGAGCCTCTTTTCATTTTTTTTCGCTTTCCTCAAAGATATTACTCTAACGGTTTCCTCGTCCGGCTCGGTGAAAACAATAACCATCAACATTCCCTTCACCAAACCATAGCCAATATAACGATCCTCCCCGTAATACTCCCGGGAATCCGTCCTTACCAAAATTAGACCTGCAAACATCTCCCCCGCTTCCCGGAAGTCCACCCCGTGCTTGCTGAGGTTTTCTCGACGTTTGCCTTCGTCCCACTCAAATCTCACAGTCAAAGTGTATATACATCCGTCTTTATTGTCAAGACATCTGGATTATGCATCGAAAAACCAACAACTGGCATTTAATCCCCGGAGCCGCCTTCTTCCGATCCGGAATCGCCCCCTTTTTTCCGAAATTCCCGCCAGCGCCGCACCAACCCCGGCTCCGCGCCCTCCTCCCCCGGCTCGTAGAAAGTTGCCCCGGCCAGTTCCTCCGGCAGATAATCCTGGTCCACGAAGTGGCCGGGGTAATCGTGGGGGTAAAGATAGCCCTGCCCGTGTCCCAGGCCTTTCCGGTCCCGGTGGGCGTCTTGCAGGGGCGTAGGCACCTTGGTGGCCCCTTTTTCCTTGAGCTGCGCCTGGGCCCGGAAGTAGGCCATGGTGGAATTGCTTTTCGGGGCTAAAGCCAAATAAAGGGTGGCCTGGGCCAGATGGTATTGACCCTCCGGCAGACCCACCCATTGCAAGGCCTGGGAGGCCGCGGCCACCTGGACCAGGGCCTGGGGGTCGGCCAGGCCAATGTCTTCGGAGGCCAGGATCAGGAGGCGGCGCATGATGAACCTGGGGTCTTCTCCGGCCTCCAGCATCCGGGCCAGCCAGTAGAGGGCCGCGTCCGGGTCGGAGCCGCGCACGCTCTTGATGAAGGCGCTCACCGTGTCGTAGTGGGCGTCACCCTCCTTGTCATAGAGGAGGTCCCGCCGGGGCATGCATTCCTTAGCCGCGGCCAGGTCCACGCGAATGATGCCCTTCTCATCCGGGGCGGTGCTCAAGGCCGCCAATTCCAGGGCGGTCAAGGCCCGGCGGGCGTCGCCGCCGGCCATCCGGGCGAAATGGGCCAGAGCCTCCTCCACCACCTCCACCTTCATGGCCCCCAGGCCCTGCTCCCGGTCCGCCAGAGCCCGGCGCAAGATCACGAGGATTTCTTCTTCCGTAAGAGGTTCGAAGATAAAGATCCGGGCCCGGGACAACAGCGGGCCGATGATCTCAAAATAGGGATTTTCGGTGGTGGCGCCGATGAGGGTCAGCAGGCCCTCCTCCACGTGGGGCAGGAGCGCGTCCTGCTGGGCCTTGTTGAAGCGGTGGATTTCGTCGATGAGGACCACGGTGCGGCGGCCCCGGGCCTGCCAGGTCCGGGCTTCCTCCACCACCTTCCGCAAATCCGCCACCCCGGACATGACCGCGCTCAGGCCGGCAAACTGGCAGTCCAGGACCCGGGCGATGACCCGGGCCAGGGTGGTCTTCCCGGAGCCCGGGGGACCCCAGAAGATCATGGAGGAAAAGAGCCGCCGGGCCTTAAGCGCCCGCCACAACAGCCTTCCTTTCCCCACCAGATGCTGCTGGCCCACGAATTCGTCCAATGCCTTAGGCCGCATACGGGCGGCTAGAGGTTGGGGAGGCGCGAAGAGGGAAGTGGTCTTTTGGGTCTTGTCCATGGTAGTGGTCAGTGGCCAGTGGTTAGTGGTCAGAAATTGAGGATCAGGGTGCAGGGGCGAGTAATCAGTTGCCACTAATCAGATAAAAGCCGGTTACTGATTACTGACCACTGACCACTGACCACTTGTTTTTTGGGTAAATATTGTTATATTTTAGCAAAAATCAAAGAGGCACGCCATGTTCGGCTACAATCTGGGAACCATCATCATTATCCTGGTCATCGTTTTGCTGCTCTTCGGCCCCCGGCGGTTGCCGGAGTTGGGAGACAGCATCGGCAAGGCCATCCGCAGCTTTAAGAAGGCCCACGATGACCCCGAGGTCCTGCCCAAGGAAGAGGCCAAAGCCGCGCCCACGGCTACCGCGGCCGCCCAGGCCAAAACCTGCCCCAAATGCAGTAAAGAACTCGCCCAGGATACCGCCTTCTGTCCCCATTGCGGCCAGAGCTTAAAAGCCTGATGGCTGCGGGTGGCGTGTGATCGGCATTTCTTTTGAACAACTGATTCTCCTTCTGGTCCTGGCCTTGATCCTTTTCGGGCCGGAAAAATTGCCGGAGATTGCCCAAAAGATCGCCCAGTGGATGGCCAAGCTGCGCCAGGCCAGCACCGATTTTACCCAGCAGTACCAAAAAGCATTGAATCCGCCGCTGACCGCGCCGACGCCTCCGCCTCTGCCCGAATTATTCACCTGTCCCCATTGCTCCCGCACCATGGAGCAGAGGTTCACTTTTTGTCCCCATTGCGGGGAGCGCCACGAAGAAGAGATGCCGTTGGAGGAGCATGAAGAGCCGGCCTGGTATGTCTGCCCCCGGTGCGACCGGGATCTGGCTTCTGACCATCTCTTCTGCCACGCTTGCGGCCACCAGCGGGTGGCGGGGTTTGGCCACTACCGTTCCCGGGAAGCTCTCCCGCCCCCCAAGCTGGTCACCTGCCCCCAGTGCTCCCGGAAGCTGGATGCCGATTTGCTCTTCTGCCCCGGCTGCGGCTCCACTCTGGAGAAAAAGGCAGAAGCCCCCCGGACTTCGGAGCAGCCTCCGAAGAACAGCCCCACGGTGGGAGGGCCGGCGACCTGAGCGCCTTGCTTTCCTCTAGTCCGCCCCCAGAGGCCGGGGCAGGCCTGACGCCCGATGGCTAGCGCCGCCCGCCGGAGCAGGGCCGGTCTGGCAGCCGTCAAGGTGGTCATCTACGATTGCGACGGGGTCTTGATCGATTCCCGCCGGGCCAATGCCGCGTTTTACAATCACCTCCTGGAAAAATTCGGGCTGGGTCCCATCACCCCCCGGCAACTGGACTTTGTCCATTCCAGCACCGCCCGGGAAGCGGTGGATTTTCTCTTTAAAGGCACTCCCTGGGTGGCGGCGGCCCAGGAATACCAGTTGAATATCGACAACCGGCCCTTTTTGTCTTTGCTCAGTCCGGAGCCCCACATCCGGGAGGTCCTGGCTGCCTTGCGCCCCGGATACCATACCGCCATCGCCACCAACCGGGGCAAAAGCCTGCCTCTGGTGCTGCAGGAACTGGGTCTGGACGCTCTCTTCGAGCTGACGGTGAGCAGCTATGACGTGGCCAAGCCGAAGCCCCACCCGGAATGCCTGCTAAAAATCCTCAAGCATTTCCGGGCGGAGCCGAGGGAAGCCGTGTACATCGGGGATGCGCCGGTGGACCTGCTGGTCTCCCGGCACGCGGGGGTTAATTTTGTCGCCTACAAAAACCCGGGGCTGAAGGCCCGCTACCATCTCCAGGATCACCGGGAACTGCTGGAAATCTTACCGGGTTTTGCTTAAGAGCCGGGTCTGGATAAGGAACAATTTTCCTCTTGCCTGCCAAATCCTCCCCAGGGGAGCTGACTTGGGTTCTCCTTACCGGAGCCGGTCTTCCGAACGGATCATGGATATCAGGGAAAGAACCACCATTCCTGCGACTCCGCCAATCAAGAGCCCGGCATAAAAAGCGATCATGGCCATGACTGTTCCTCCCAGCAATCTGCTTTAAAAAACGGGTTTCCGGTTAAACTGCCCCGGCCTGATGGAAAAAGCGGGGATCGTTCCCTTTGACTAAATTATGGATCGTAAAATCCAACAAACAATGGGCGGAAGTAATCATTTTTCTTTAATAAAAGATGTCATCCAAAAAATCCTTGCCGCCCCGAAGATGCTGACATAATCTACTGCAATCTTTATTCCAAAAGGAAGCAAAATGCCCCCGGAAAAACCTTTAACCGGAGAACCGGCCCTCATCATGGCCCTGAGCCGCGTCTTCGGGCCGCCCCCGGCGGAGGTGGCCTTAGGCATCGGCGATGACTGCGCGGCCCTGGCCGTGGCCGGTCCGGACTACCTCCTGTGGACCGTGGACACCATGTTGGAGGGGGTGCATTTCGATCTGGCTTATTTCTCTTTATCCCAGTTGGGTTACAAGGCCCTGGCGGTGAACTTAAGCGATATCGCGGCCATGGGCGGGGAGCCCCTTTATGCTTTGCTCTCCCTGGGATGGCCCCAGGGCCAAGACCCCGCGGGCGCCCTGGTTCTGGGGGAGGGGCTGGCCCGGACCGCCGGGGAATACGGGGTGGCCGTGATCGGCGGCGATACCGTGGCTTCTCCCAAAGGCGTCATGGTCACTATTTCCCTGTTGGGGCGGGTCCCCAAGGGGGAAATGCTCCAACGCCGGGGGGCAAAAGTGGGAGACCGCATCTACGTCACCGGCCCCCTGGGAGAAGCGGCCGCAGGCCTGGAGATGCTGAAACGGGGGTTGACCCTGGAGCCTGGTTTGCAAGAGGCCCTGACCCAGGCCCACCTGGCGCCTCAACCCCAACTCCGGGCGGGCCGGATTCTGGCCGGGGAAAGACTGGCCACCGCTCTCATCGATCTCTCCGACGGCGTGGCCACGGACCTGGGCCATGTCTGCCGGGCCGGCGGTGTGGGGGCCCGCATCCCGGCAGAGACCACACCGGTTTCTCTTAGGGTCCGGGCTGCCGCCCCTTTACTGGGCCTGGACCCCCTGGACCTGGCCCTGAAAGGGGGGGAAGATTACCAACTGCTCTTTACCTGTCCCCCGGAGAAGACCGCGGCCCTATTCCGGGCCTTCGACCAGGCCGGATTGCCTCGGCCTCTGCCTTTGGGAGAAATTATCCCCGGCGCCGGGGTTTGGCTTTCCACCCCGGAAGGGGAGAAAGAGATCACCGGAGAAGGGTTCGACCATTTCCGCCTTGACCTTTGAAGTAATTGAATCTACGATAACTCCAGCCGGGGACGGGTGAAGCGCCCCCCGGCAAACCCTGCTCTGAGGGGCGGGGCTATCAATCCGGAACCAGACCTTTCCATGAATCCGAAAAAGAAAAAATCTGCCATGAAAGTCTGCCGCACCTGCCGCTATTGGTCCGATAAGCATAAGGGCACCTGCACCCGCATCGACCGGGGCGCAGGGCAATTCTGGGTCTGTGATGAATGGCTGGAGGTCTCGGACGACCCCGGTTACCCCCCGGAAAAGGGTATTCAAGAGGGCCGGTCCGGTTAAGCCGACCATAGCTATTTTCGGTTTTTTTTAAGCGAAAACCGAAAACCGTCCATTGGAGGATGCAGATGCAGGAGGTAGCCTTTGCCGCCCTGGTGCACGGGGTTTACGTGGTCACCACCCGGTTGGGGGAAAAAGTCAACGGCATGACTGCGGCCTGGGTCTCCCAGGTGTCTTTGCACCCCCTGCTGGTCATGGTGTCCATCGCCCCGCCCCGTTATACCCACGACCTTGTCAAAGAAAGTGGTATCTTTGCTGTCAATGTTTTGACATCAGAGCAGGTGGAACTGGGGAAACGGTTCGGCTATAAAAGCGGCCGCAAAGTGGATAAATTCGCGGGGCTGGAATGGATTTCGAAAGCCACCGGAGCCCCGATCCTCCCCCAGGCTTACGCCTATCTGGATCTGAAACTCGTGTCCACCCATGCCGCGGGGGATCACACCCTTTTCGTGGGGGAAGTGGTGGAGGCCAAAATCCTCCACCCCCAGGCCCAGCCTCTGGTATTCAGGAAAAGCGATTTTTTCTGAAAAAAAATTGACAGAAAATCGATTTTAGTTTATTCGTGTTCTAGTCGTTATTTAATCATAGAAATTATTTTGTCTAGGTATAATAACCATGGTTGACTTTGGGGATGTGGGGATCATCTGCTTAAAGAGCAACATCACGGGGGCCTGCCGCCAATGTCTGTGGCGGGAGTGGGATTCGGGGAAAGAGAGTTGCCGCAATTGTTGTAGTCCAATCTGCCCCCAGTACCGGGAGCGGCTTTTCACCTCCACTTATCCGGCGCCGCTGCGCGCCGGGTCCCTTACGGGTCCGACTCTGCTGACCTGAGGCGGCGGCTCAGGCTGTCCGCCTGCCGCAGCGGTACCGGGCTGCGGTATCTCCTGACACAGCCCATCACTATCTCCCGGCTTTCCGCCAGCGTTATCCTGTGGCCGGGGGATAAGTAGAAGGGCTTTTTCCCGGTTTGGGTCCGCAGGATCAACCCCACCGTCTTGCCTTGCCAAATCAGGGGGCTGGCTGCGCCCGCGTCCGTTCCCGGCTCCTCTCCCTCCCCCATCAGGCGGCTTTTGGCCACGCCGATGGTGGGAGCCTCCAGTACCAGACCCAGATGCGTAGCCAATCCCAGACCCCGGGGATGGGCGATGCCCTGGCCGTCCACCAGGAGGACGTCCGGGCGCTGCTTTAGTTTTTCAAAGGCTGCAGCCAGGATGGGCACTTCCCGGAAACTGAGCAGACCCGTGCGGTAAGGGAATGGGCAGACCCCGGCCGCGCCCGCCTCTTCCACCAGTTCCAGCTCCGGATAAGAATAAACCGCGATGGCCCCGAAGATGCGCCGGTCCGCCCGGTCGGCGATGGCGTCCGCGCCGGCCACAAAGCGGGGCGGCCGGGGTAGGGGGATGAGCCGGACCCGATGGCGCAGTTCTCCCTGGAGGGCTACCGCTTCTTGATAAGTCTGGGGCCAATTCCTGAGAGGCATGATTTTGCGTAGGGGCGAACCTTGTGTTCGCCCCTATGCCTCCGGGGCAAACACAAGGTTCCTCATTACATTTATTACCTTTTAAACTGCAATTCTCTATCGGCATAATTGGTGCGTAAAACGCACCCTACCTTATCCTCACCAACTCCGCGCTGTAGATAAACGCGCCGTCCCGTTTCACGAATTTCCCGTCGGTCTGCTCCAGAATCCAGCCGCTGGCCCCTCTGCCGCCGAAGGGCAGACGCATGGGGGTGAAGAGAAAATCCGGGTTGTCGTAGACCATGCCGAAGGTGTTGGTAAAGGCCTCCTTGACCCCCGGGGGCGCGGCGCCGAACCAGCTCACCAGAAAGGGGTAGCGGCTCTGTAAAACCCGGGTCACGGCTTCTGCGTCGCTCTCCACCGGGACCAGGGCCAGGAACGGGCCGAATAATTCCACGTCCGGCGGCTCCGAAGTCTCCACCAGGAAGGGCCCCTGCCAGTCACCGTTGTGTTGGCAGGGGACCAGGAATTCGGGCTCCCCCAGCGCGGCCAAGGCCCGCTCCAGCAAGGCCCGGGTGCGGGCCACCTTGATGGGGCCGATCCAGGTTAAGGGGTCTTTGGGGTCCCCCACCCGGATTTCGGCCATCTGTTCCTGGATCAGCTTTTTGGCCGCAGCAAAAATTTCCCGGTGGATGTAAGCCCGCTTCAGGGTGGTGCAGTATTGCCCGCCGTTGATGAAGGCCCGTTTCACCACAAAGGGCACGGCCTGCTCCAGAGGCGCGTCCCGGAAGAGGATGGCCGGGGGCAGGCCGCTGGGGCCCGCGAAAAAGAGCTTGTCGAAGGCCTGGGCCTGGCGGGCGTACACTGCGCCCACCTCCCCGCCGCCGGAGATGAAAAGCACCCGCACCTCGGGGTCCCGGACGCACTGCTCCCCGAAGGCGCGGTTGTCCAGGCCCGCCGCCGCCTCAAACTCCTGAAAAGGAGCCACCACCTCGGAGATGACCCGGGCCGTCAAGGGGGTGACGGAGGAAAAACTGAACCGGAAGCGGTTTCCCCCCAAGATCGCGGCCCCCCCCACCCGGGCCAGCATCACCGGCGCCGCGTCGTAGGGGAAGATGGCGGCCACCGTGCCGTAAGGGGACTTGCCCTGGACATAAGGGACCTCGAGTTCCATGGTTTGGAGGTGCTCCACGGCCAGATCCACTTCGATCCCGGCAATGCGGCAGGGCGCGCCGATGTCTTCGGCGGCCGCGGCCACCAGGTCCGCCCGGCGCTGCGCCAGACGCCCGGCCAAATCCTGCAACAACTTTAGGCGTTTGTCGATTTCAGAGTCCATTATTTCAAAATACCATAAAAATCCGGCCGCAGATAGCCTGGGGCCAAAAGGTTGCATTTTCCGCCGGCCGCCTTACTTTTTAACCAAACGACCTTTGAAAAATGATTATCTGGAAAATAACGGCTATAATTTAACTGACCACTGACCACTGACCACTGGCTACTGGCTACTGACCCCTGACCCCTGGCCCCTGAAGGAGGAGCTGTTCATGAAAAAATCCCTGGGTCCCAAGACCTTGGCCTTCCCCACCCCGGTATGGGTGGTGGGGACTTATGATGCAGAGGGCACACCCAATATCATGACCGCGGCCTGGGCCGGGATCGTCTGCTCCCAGCCGCCATGCGCCGGGGTCTCGTTGAGAAAGGCCACCTACACTTACGGCAATTTGATGCTGAAAAAGGCCTTCACCATCAGCATCCCTCCGGAAGCTTACGTCAAGGAAGCCGATTATTGCGGCATCGCCTCCGGCAAGGCCGGGAACAAATTCACCGCGTCCGGCCTTACCCCCGTCAAAAGCGACCTGGTGGACGCCCCCTATGTCCAGGAATTTCCCCTGGTCCTGGAATGCAAAGTGATTCACACCATCGAGATCGGCCTGCATACCCAGTTCATCGGCGAAATCCTGGACGTCAAGGCTGAGGAAAGCGTGCTGGGGGACAAGGGCATGGCGGACATCGAGAAGGTGAAGCCCATCGTCTTCGGCCCGGAAATCCGCACCTACCACGGGATCGGCCAATATCTGGGCAAGGCCTTCTCCATCGGCAGGGAGCTTTGATAAAAGAAAGTTCAAAGTTCCAGGTTCAAAGTTCCAAGTTAAAGACCAGGAACAAAAGGAGTTTTTCATAAACTATGTGTGAGCGGATGGCTCCTGAATGACTGCTGGGAAAAGATAGTTCTCATGCCAAGGCGCAAAGCAAGACGCAAGCTTATGGTAAATCCTATGGAATCAAACCTGACAGAAAAAGAAGTTGCCCTGATCCGGGAGAGCATCAAGGTCAAATACTCCCAGGTGGCGGCCACGGGCACGGCTTCGTGCTTTAGGTACCCCACCGGCGCGGCAGGGCTGAAGCAGCAGAATTACCCTCTGGACCTGCTCCGGGATTTTCCCCCCGCTCTCATCGACTCCTTCTGCGGGGTGGGCAACCCCTTCAGCCTGGGGCCGATACACCCCGGGGAAGCGGTCCTGGACATCGGCTGCGGCGCGGGCCTGGACACGCTGCTGGCGGCCCGGATGGTGGGGCCGGCAGGCCGGGTGGCGGGCGTTGACGTCACCCAGGCCATGATAGATAAGGCCCGGGGCAACCTGGCGCTTCTGGGTCTGCAAAACGTCGTTTTCCAGTTGGCCGAGGCCGAATCCCTGCCCTTCCCGGATAACGGCTTCGACGCGGTCATCTCCAACGGGGTTTTCAATCTCACCCTGGACAAGGAAAAGGCCTTGAATGAGGCCCACCGGGTGCTGAAACCCGGGGGCCGCCTGCTGCTGGCGGACATGGTGCTGGTGGCGGCGCTCCCCCCGGATAAGGCGGGGAAGATCGAAAACTGGTACCAGTGAATCGGCGGCGCCCTGCCGGGAAGGGACTTCCTGGCGCTGCTGCTTAAAGCGGGCTTCCACCGGGCGGGCCTGAGGGCCTACACCGGCTGCAAAACCTCCCCCTACACCGAAGGGGCCCTGTTTTACGGGGAAAAACTGGTGGACTTGAAGGCCCAAGAGGCCATCGCCACCCAGGCGGTCCAGGTGGAGGAGCCCAAGGTAGTGGAATGCGCGCCGGGGGGGGCCTGAGCGCCGAAAAAATAATCGCCTGGGGCAGGTGATTCAGATTCTCTTGTCTACTTCTACAGAAGATGCTCTTGAAAAATTAAAGAAAAATTCGTTTGATGTCATTATTTCAGACATGGGGCGCCCCAATGATCCTAAAGCAGGATATACATTATTAGAAGCTATACGTAGAAGTGGAAATAAGACCCCATATATCATTTATGCCGGTTCGAGATCGGCTGAACACATAGCTGAGGCCAAGAAGAGAGGGGCACAAGGAACAACAAACCGTCCGGACGAACTATTTCAGATGGTGCTTCAAGCCGCTGGTATTAACCGGTAGAGCGGATAAGAATTCCTGACATTACAATAAAACCAAGGCTTGACCCGTAATCACTAACCTCCCTTATCTCCCAAACAACCGCCCCAGGAACCCCTTCTTCGGCGGCTCCGGCTCGGGCAGCCCGAGATGCCGGCAAATGACGGCTTCCAGTTTATGTTCGGCCACATCGCTTCCTTCCACCACGATTTCTTCACCCACCATGATGGCCGGGGCCGCGGGGAGGTCCAGTTCGAAGTATTCGTCCGTCTGGTATTCGGCAATGGGTTTAGAAGTGACTTCGATATCAAGGGGATATTTTTGGCCCAACCTGGGCATCATCTCCTGGAAGTGCTTTCAGGGCTTGCCGTTGGGCTCGTTGTAAAAGCATCTGACTTTGAGCATTTTAAATCCTCCTTACTGGGTTTATTGCTTCATGGCCGCAACCATGCGGGACAGAAACTGCTCCGGCGGCAGGTAGTCCACCAGGCGCAGATTGCGGCATTCGTTGCCCCGGCCATCCAGAAAGACTACGGTGGGCACTCCTTTGACGCCATACTCGCTGAGCAGGCGGACGTGCACGGGGTTGCCTTTTTGGGTCAGGTCCACCTTGACCATGACAAAACCTTTATCTGCCAGATTCACCACTTCCGGATGGTGAAAAGTGATTTCATCCAGTTCCCGGCAAGGACTGCACCAGGTAGCGTAAAAATCGATGACCACCGGCTTTTGCTCCTGTTTGGCCGTCCGCAGGAGCTGATCCGAATACGGCTGCCAGGTGACGCCTGGACCGCGGAAGGCCCAGGAGCCCAACATGAAGGTGGCGACTACCACCCCCACCAGGGCGGCGAAGGTCTTGAGCCACCGGAAACTCCGGAAAGTCGCGGTAGTGCGGTCCAGCCATCCCAGGTGCACCGCCGCGGCCAGAGCCAACGCGGCCAGCAGGAATATGCCGACGGTTTCGGGGAGCAACAGCCGGATAAAAAAAGCCGCCATGCCGAGGAGCACCCAGCCCATGAGTTTCCGCACCCAGAGCATCCATTCTCCGGAACGGGGCAGTTTCTCCAGACTCCCGGAAAAAATGGCCAGAAAAAATAGAGGTAGGCCCAACCCCAGGCTCAACGTGAAGAAAATCAAAAAACCCAGCCAGGGCGAGCCCATGGAGGCCACCCAGGTGAGTAGTCCCAGAACAAACGGCCCGATGCAGGGCGCGGCCACCACCCCCAAGGTCAGGCCCATAAACAGGCTGCCGCCATAGCCGGCATAGGATTTGGACGCGGCCCGGGTCAGGCTCCCGGGCAGGCGCAGCTCCCAGAAGCCGAAGAGACTGAAGGCAAATAGGACCAGGACCGCGGCCACGGTCACCAGCACCAGGGGGTTTTGCAGCAGGGCTCCCATGAGGCCGCCGGTAAAGGCGGCAACAACCCCCAACGCGGAGTTGGTGACGGCCAGGCCCGCCAGGTACAGGAGGCCATGGACCACCAGGCGTCCCCGGCCCTGCCCGCTGCGGCCGCCAAAGTAAGAGACGGTGATGGGAATGATGGGATAAACGCAAGGAGTCAGGTTGAGGGCCATGCCGCCCACAAAAATGCCCAGCATGGTCCAGACAAAGGCCCAGCCGGAGAGGACGCCGGGGGCATAGGCCTCAGGCGCGTAATCGCACAGTCCCAGGGGATCGCCGGCCACGGGCAGGCCGGCCTTCTGCCATTCCGGGAAGCCCAGGGGGTCCCGGTAGACATTCGTAAACCCAAGGTCGACGGCCACCCGGGCCGCCGCGTCGCTGCGGACTCAGGCCAGGCCCGCTCAGTAGAAGACCACCAAGCGGTCTTTATCCGGCCCCAGCAAGGCGGACAGTCGCCCCTTGGCCCGCCACCGGGACCACCAAGTGGGTTCCAGGGGGAAGTCCACCGCGCCTTTGATGTGGCCGCTGCGAAACTCCCAGTCCTGGCGGGTGTCGACAATGAGGAGGTTGGCGGGAGGCTGTTGATAAAGCCTGGCTAATTCCCGGGTATCGATCAGCCGATACCCGCCCCGGGCAGCCTCGGCCCGGACATCCTCCATGGTGGCCACCCTGATGGGCTCCGGGCGGTGTACGTACCAGAGCGCGGCCAGGGTCAGGATAACGGCCGTTAAAGCCAGTAGCGAGGTTCTTTTTCTGTCCATTGCCAGACCAACTTTCTTAAGACAACTTTCCTTCCCTTTGCAACTTCGTGATGAGAAAGGTGGCCCCCCGCCGGGACAGGCCGAATTTGGCGGCCAGGTTATCGGGGGTAAGGCTCCCTTGGTCCCGGGCCAGGGCGGCCACCTCCTCCTCCAGCTCATCCAGCCAGTCCTCGAACAGGACCAGCAACTCCGGCTCGGCCACGGCCATGAGCTGCTTGGAGCGGGCCACCCGGTCCACCAAAGATTGGCACATCTGCGTCGGGTCGACACCTTCGCCCAGGCATTCCGCCAGTCAGAGGTGCACCATGGACGCGGTTTTGTCGCCCCCCGGCTCCCCCAGGAGGTTGACCCAAAAAGTGAGCCTGGCTTCTGTGTCCAGCAGGGGGAAGATTTTCTTGGCGGCCTTGGCCATGGCGGCCAGGGCGTCCTCCGGGTCCATGCCCGCTAACAATTCTTCAATCCGGTTCGGGGTCATTTTTTCCTTTCTCCGGTCAAAAGGTCTTGCGCGCCGCCAGCAAGGCCCCGGCTAAAACCTCCATGGCCTTGAGGAGGCCCAAAATTCCGGGGTGGGCCATCTGGTAGTAAACGAAGGGGCCCCGGCGCTCCACTTCCACCAGCAGGGCCCGGCGCAGCTCCTTCAGGTGATGGGAGACCAAGGGCTGGGAGAGCTGCAACTCCTCGA
>Ga0233425_10002412_pt1 | contig 36993 bp, 25 predicted proteins | sample Watercolumn_Towu_2_FD_181712 | JGI IMG/M metagenome (GOLD analysis project Ga0233425, IMG submission 181712) | Freshwater microbial communities from Lake Towuti, South Sulawesi, Indonesia - Watercolumn_Towuti2014_140_MG | ecosystem: Environmental > Aquatic > Freshwater > Lake | place... | reverse complement strand
ACTGCGTTTACCATGCCAAAAGATTTTCCTTTGGAACAAATCCCCTCTCATCAATTGTACACAAGAGCCTTACACAAAGCGTTCCAAGAAAAAAATGAAGAAGTAGCCATACAAATGCTTTCTTACTATGCCACCCTCCACTCGGGAGCGGATTATGCTGCTTTAGATTTTGCTGCCGGCAGCGACGGAAATAGTCGCGCCGTAGAATGTCTGCTTCATCATCAAGATCTTGAAAGACTTGATTGCGAAAACCCCTTAGTGATGCTTGTTAGACGCCGCTCTAGTACTTCTCTCATTCTTTCCATCTTAAAACAACTGCAATTAACCATGGAAACAAACCCAGAACCCTTGGGAGAAGGAGATCCTACTCATTTTGGCCCCATTATGCGTCATCATAATATTCTCTATTTCCCCGTTCTTATTCGCGGCCGTTATTGGGATCATCCTGAGATGAAGAATTGTACCTTTGCCCTAGAAAAAATAGAGCTTTTTAGAAAATATTATGTAAAAGCATATATGACTCCTTTACAGTTGGCGGTATTTTTCCATAACCCTTCCCTCATTCGAGCTTTGAATCCCTCGGTGGAAGAAGCCTCTCGTCCCTTCCAGCGTGTTCTCTATGTCCGTCGCTATGACGTCATTTATAGAGAGAATATTTCTCCCATGGAATATGCTCATCTCATAGGAGATACTCCCGTAGTACATACCTTGCGTCCTTACGTTGAAAAAGGGGGTGTGCCTCTTTTAGAGGAGACTTCTATGGAAGAAGAGTTAGGTAAGGACGTTGTCATACGAACTCTTTACTCACAAGCCGCTTCTGTTTCCTCTCAGCAAGCTTCCCTTCCAGAGCATGTACGGTTGGGCCCTTGGAATAATCTCAAAGTAAAAAGAAAAGAAGTGGCCCGCACTGCATTAAAAGAATTTTTTTCAGCCCATCCAGACCTATTACCCTTTCCTTATGAAAAGAAAACCCCTCGGCAAATTCTACCTATATTAATAGAGAAGCGGGCCCATCCATCCACTTCTCCTGAAATGCAAGAACAAATCTTGGAAGTACTTCCCATTATTCTTGCAGCGAGCATTACTCCTAAACGTTATGTTGGTGGTTTACCCAGGGGCTATGGTTATGATTTTTTAAGAAGAGCCATTGAATATAAAGACTATCCTCTTGCAAAAATTTTAATAGAAGGAGGTATTTCGCCACCCGAACTTTCCGTCCCACCCCCGCACCCCTCATTGCATCCCGGTCTTTTCTCTCCCTCTCTTTTTAATATCCTGAGAGAATTTACAGGAGATGGCCGTGCTATAAAAAACATTGATTCTTCCCTTCTTCCCCCTTATGAAAGTTTTATCAATGCCTTTACAAGACCAGCGGATCATTTGTGGGAACTTGGGAACTGGACTTCCGTAGGGTATAGGCGAGAACTTCTTTATGAAAGAATATTACATGAAGCCTTTCAACAGAGAAATGAAAAAATCGTAGCCCTGCTGTTGGAAAGATTTTCAAAAAGTATTGAAAGAGAAGAGGAGCAACAAACTTTCTCTCTATTGCATTTAGCCATCACTCACCATGATGTACACACCGCAGAATACCTTGTGCGTCAGAGACATTTTATGCATCAAAAAAACACCTCATTTTTTGCCTATCAAATATTTTCTGACTATGAAACCCTGGGAACTGTATTCCCAACTCTTTTTTACCACACTCCCCTAGTACGCGCCGCTCAAAAAGAAATTTTCACTCCGGTGGTTCTTCTTCTCTTAGAGCATTCACCAAGAGATATGGAATATTCCCTCATTCTTCATCTTGGAAATCATCCCTCTAAAAGGGAATATGATTCTGCTTTAGCAAAAATGCTGGCCTTTAGAAAATACTATGTAAAAACCTCCATGACCATTGTTCAATTGGCGGTGTTTTTTAATAATGTCTCTCTTTTAAGGGCATTGAATCCTTCGGAAAAAGAAGTGCTTCATCCTTTCCAACGAGTGGCCTTTGAAAATGAAGATGGCAAGCGCTTTGACGCAGAAAACTTATCTCCTCTGGAATATGCCATCATGAGGAAATATACAGCAGTGGCGGAACTCTTACTTGCCTATGCACCTAATGTGGATGTAAATAAAAAACATCGCTTTACTGTGGAGAAAATTCGAGGCAATGAGACTGGATATTTTTCCCTTTTTGAATTGGCCTTGTTTGTTCATCCCAATGAAGCACTGTGTCTTTATATGATGGATCGCGGGGCTCGCTTAGAGGAAACCCTCCAATATTGGAGGGGCCCCTCCTCCAGTGTTTCTCAAGCCATTATTGAAACCTTGAGAGCGAGGGGACATTATTCACGCCCACCAATTCCTTCCTCTTCTTCCAGAGATCCAGAGGAAGACTACGGGCCTCCTCCATCCTCCTCATTCTCTCGTGCTCTCATTAATGTTCCTCTCCTAGAAAGAGCACCCACACCAGGAGAAACTTCTGCATCCACATCTGCCCTCACATTATTTTCGCCACAAACTTCCGTGCCCACACATTCTCCCGCAGCGGCTTCCATAAAAACTTCTGTAGCACCTAGAGAAATTTGGGAATTAGAGGAAAGCTACTTACCCTCTAGCACCCCCGTGGCTTGTTCCTCCCTCTCTTTCTATGAGCAAAGAGCCCTGGATCACGCTCTTCGAATATTGAGAAAATATGAGAGCACTCCATCTTGGAACGCTTATTTACATCTCGTTTTTGAAACCACTCCTCCCGATGTAAATGCTCTTTACGGACAAGTGCCTCCCACCAGTATGCTCTTTCTTTTATTACTGGAGAAAACCCTCCGGGATGATGAAAAATTAGAAATCTTAGAAGCTTTGTTAAAAGCAAAAGCCAATCCCAATGTGGTTTATTACGGAAAAGAAGGGGTACACCGAGGAGAAACCCCACTTCACATGGTGATTTCCCTCGCTATTAAAAATGCAGATCCCCAACGAGAGGAGTTCTTTAAACATTTATTACGGGCTTTCATTTTAAACGGTGCCCACACTCAGGTTCGCTGGGATGATAAAACACCCCTTCATCGCCTTTTGATGGAGGAAAAAACCGCTTCTCTGGGGGACTATCTGCGCCAATTAGGAGTTCCTGCAGATACAGTGGTGCTTCATCAAGGAATAATTCCTTCAATACTTCCTTCTGAAGCCTTCGGTTTTTCTTTCAATCCTTTTAATTATCTTAAAATATTCACCAAATCTCCGATGGAAATGCACACTCTCCTTCAATCAATGTTGAGCCGTCCTTATGGGAGAGAAAAAGCGACTCAGCGAGCAAAAGCCTTGTTAGCAGATGGGGCAAACCCCCATCAGCCTTTTGCTGTTGCCTATGCGGGCATCAATTTTAAAAATATCACTCCTTTGGAATTTGCCATTATTTCAAGGCAGGAAGAAATAGTAAGAGCTTTATTACAGCGACACTCTTTTAACTTGAATGAGCCTAGGGTCATTGAACAAGAGCGTTTTAAAAATAATGAAACCACCCCCTACGATGCCCCTCTATACGCTTCTCCCTTAGCACTTGCCGCCATCCATTATCCCCACCAAGGAATTTGCCAAGCCCTTCTTGAGGCAGGGGCTTCCATGGATTCTTTGTTTGAATCAGGAGATATTACATCGGAGCAAAAAGCCCAATTAACAGCAACCCTTGATAGCTGGCGCCCAAGGCCTGTATCTTCCTCCGCTAAGAGAGAAGAAAGCACTCTCGTAGTGCCCGCCTCTTCTGGCAATACTTCTAAGCCCATTTCTCTAGAAGAAGATGCTGCTATCCTATTGATGACCACTATCCGAAAAGAAGATTATGAAAACTTATCTTACCTCATTCATAAGGGCGCTCATTTAAACTTAGAACCCTTTGGAATGAATGCACTTCATTTTGCTTGTTCTTTTAACAAGGAAATGGCTTTGTCTTTATTATTACAATCTCCTCGGGGATTGGCTTTACTCAATGAACAAGATCTTGAGGGAAATACTCCTTTACATCTTGCTCTTTTGAACCAAAATAAACGAATGGCAAAATGGCTTCTTCGAGCAGGCGCCGATGCGGATATTAAAAATGAAGCGGGTATTTCGCCAAGAGAAATTCCAACCACTACTTATGAAGAAATAATCAATGCTTCCCAGGAAAAAATATCTGCCTTAGAAAATACATTAGAAGTTTTGAAGAAGCAGCACCCTGGTTATTCTCTTCTTTTTTCTTCCTTAGAAAAAGAAATGAAAGCCCATCCTGTTCCACCCCTTCGCCGGTTGATTCGCCAATGGTTTTATATCCATGAAGGGAGCATCTTTGCGGCGGATGCGGATCCCATAAAGCGCGCCTTACTATCTAAAGAATCCCATGGTGAAGCGTTTTCTTCTATGGGGCCTTCCACTTCACTCCCTGTGATAGAAAGTGATGATGAAGATGACTTGACTCCTGTTCCTGCAGCCTCTACTTCTCTCTCTACGGTGGAAGAACCTGATCTAGGTTTTTGTCCCGTGTGCGGACCAGGACAAGATTGTTCTTATCCTCTTTTTCCCAAAACTTCTTTCCTTGCCACTTTGGAAGAAGAGAGAGAAGTTCGAGATGCTGTTCAACATTCTATTCCATCCCATTTGCAGCCAGGACCTTGGTCTCTTCGAAGAATCGGCTCTGAAAAGTGCTTCGAAACCGCGGAAAAAGCGTTTTTGGCAATTAAAGAATTGAAACGCTTTTATTTAAGAAATCCCAAGGTATTTCCCCCCCTTGATGTGGATGTACTTTTTAAAGATCCCGGCGCGGAATTAAGTAAAATTTTATATATGTTATTTAATAAGCGATACAATCCTCCTTATTCCACCTGCGTTGAAACTCAAAAGAAAATCATAGAATTGCTCCCCATTGTTCTTGCGGCAGGCGCTCATAGTTTATTAAATGAAGAATCTTTCATGTTAGAAAAAGCCATTAAAGAAAAAGACTTTCTTTTTGGAAAAATTTTAGTGGAAGGGGGCGCCCGGCTAACACAACGTTTTTATCAAGAAACTTGGGCCGTCAATGCACTCTCCCTTGTTCCAAAGAGCACACGAGCCGCAGCACCCATCCGCGACTTCCTTCTCAATCAAGCTTATGATCAACCCTCTTATGATGATTTCCTTATTGCTTTTTTTCTAGAGGAAGAATTCTCAAAAACATGGACCTTTTTCGGCATAAGCAAAAAATTATATACGGCCTTTCAACAAAAAGATGAGAAAACCCTGGGAGAACTCCTTTCTAAGTTTCAAGACACTTTGGCAAGAGAAAGAAAAATGGAGTCCCCCTTGCACCAAGCCATTTCCCAAGGCAACCTTCCCATGGCGGAATTAATCGCTCTATATTGGGGTGATGCCTCGAGATTTTTTTGTCATGAACCCATCGTGCGTGCCGCTCAAAAAGAAATGTTTACTCCCCTTGTTCTTTTGATGTTACACGAATTGTTGGCCCATAATACCAGCCTCCCAAAACCAGAGGCCGTGGGACAGGGTGAACCTCATTTTCAAGCCATTCGACGAGGGACTCACACTTGGTTTTTCCCCGTGCTTCTTCGTCTTGGAGATACCCCGCCCAATGTGGAAGCCCTTTCTTCTAATGTAGAAAAAATGGAAGCTTACAAACGATATTATGTAAAAAGTTACATGACGCCCCTGCAGCTGGCGGTGTTTTACAATAACCCTCGTCTCATTAAGGCATTAAATCCTTCTGAAAAAGAAATAAATCGTCCTTTCCAGCGCCTCGTCTTCAAAATGGAAGATGGGGAATGGATGGATAGGGAAGGCATGACTCTTTTAGAATATGCCGTCACTCGAGGATTCCCCCGGGTGGTGGAAGCCTTGCTCTCTTATCCTCATGTGGACTTAAATGAAAAAAGATATCCTATCCGAATGGAAGGGGAGGAACGACAACGAAAAGTTTCCTTATTTGAATTAGCCTTATTTATTTATCCCAATGAAACCATTTGCTCATACATGATGTCCCAGGGCGCTGATTTAGAAGAAACGGTCACTCGCTGGTGTGCGAAAAACCCCCTTGGGCAAAGATCCATGAATGTTATTGCTGCTTTACAGGCGAAAGAGTCTTCTGCGCCCTCTCTTTCCCCTCCACCCTCCCCATCCGCCTCTTCTTCCACCATAGAAGTTTTATCGGTGGATGAGGAAGAATTGGCTAAACGACAAAAAGCCATTGCTACTTTAAGAGAGTTAAGCGTGCGATTTTCTCTATTAGAAGAAGTTTTTACTGCTAGTGGCGCGTTTAATACTAAAATCCTTCATCATGACACTCGGGGAAGTTCTCCCTTGGAAAGAGCCTTCGCAAGCACAGATTTATCCACTCAAGATAGAGTTCAAATTGTAAGAGCCTTGTTGGATGCAGGTGTTAGTCCCTCTATCTCCGGGAAAACACCCCCCTTGATTTGGGTTGCTTGGAGTGATCCTTCATTGATCCCCCTGGAAATAGCAGAAGCTCTTCTTGAAGCAGGGGCTGATTTAGAAGCTACTTTTGAAGGAAAGACTGCCCTTCATCACGCAATTCTCCGTGGCAGAAAAGATCTAGTTTCTTATCTCATTGCTCGAGGCGCTAATTTAGAAACACCCTATGAAAGACCTGACTCCTCTCTTGCTAGCCTTCTTCATAAAATAGGCACTTGGGGATTTGAGTACGCAGCAACAATGGATCCAATTGTTTCTTTAGCTGCTCAGGGAACTCATTTAGAAACACCCCATGAAAGACCTAACTCTTCTGCTATTAGGCCCTTTCATGAATTGGCCTCCCGGGGATTTGAATACGTAAGGGAAAATCTTTTACCCTCCCCTTCAGCCTCCTTAGAAATGAGGACCCCTCTTTATTTCGCTTGCGAAACACAAAAAACCCTTGGGCTTGCGAAGGCATTGCTAAGGGCGGGGGCAAGGATTCCTGAGGAATTTTTTGATCCTCGTCATGAGTTTTCTGTTTCCTTGAAGAACGGGAGCACTGTATCCATGAACGCCTTGCAACGAGCCATCTTCTTCCGTCACACGGAATTAGTGCGAGCGCTGTTGGAAAGCAAACGATTTAAAGTGGACAATCAATTTTTTAAAGCCGTCACTTATGGACTCACTCTTTATAAGGGGTGTTCTGCCATTACCTATGCGAAGATTTCTGCTCAACAAGAAGTGGTGGATTACCTTCTTCCTTATACCAAAGACCATAAAGCCCTTAAAAGGGAAAAACAAGCTCGAGAGAATTGCCTTCATCGGGCTATTTTAAGGGGTGACGCAAAAACTTTAAAAAATATTTTGGAAAACCCATCTCTTCAGGTACTCATTAATAAACACGCCCCCGAAGGAGATACGCCTTTAATTTTGGCTTTAAAACAAAACCAATATCAGTGCGCCAAGATACTTCTTGAAGCAGGCGCATCTCCTTTACATACGGATGCCCAAGGAAGAACGGCTACGGAGTTTAAACATCCTCAGTATCCCGCGGGAAGAATCTTTTCCATGTATGAAGAGAAAAAAGCACTGTTTCTAAAACGCCTCGAAAATTTAAAAAGAAATCCTCCGAAAGACATGAGGGAGAGTCTCTTTTTTATAAATCCTTCCTATAAACACTTCTTACAAGAATTGGAAAAACAAGTGAGAGAAACACCATATCCTCATTTAAAATCCTTATTCCATTCCTGGGCTGAGAACAACTTAGTAACATCAGAGAAAGAAGCCTTTGGACAAATCCTTTTTCCAAAAGAAAAGTCTTGGGCTCTCGCAGGAAAAAATATCAAAGACACACCCTCCAAATCCGACTTCACACCGCCGCCCCCTGCAGCATCTTCCTTCCTTTCACGCTTTTTCGCATCCCCCAGCGCAGCAGGCCCCTCTTCCTCTTCCCCACCGCCTGAGGATTCTTTTGTGCCCTCTGGAGAAGACTCCTCCTCTTTCGGACTCTCTTACGAAGGCTTCTCTGCTTTCTCCTCCGACGAAGATTCATCTTCTCCTTTCTCATCCTCGAGTGACAACCCATACTCTTCTTCCAAATCCTTCACTGGAGGATGGTAGCAGAAAAAGCTAAGATCGCAGCAGAATGAAGCTAGTTCGCGGCGGAAATAAGATAAATCGAAGCAGAAGGAAGCAAAATCACGAGCGAGACTCTCTTTGCTGTCGTCAACCATATTACGATGGAGCAGAGAGACTTTCTTTTGCTACCGTAGTTGGTTCTTTCGCTGTCATCCCTGCGAAGGCAGGGATCCATCCCGCGCGCCGCTACGAGTCAGATGAAACATAAGAAAATGACATTGAAGAGAATTCTTACTCCAACCGCAAATGAGGGGGAGTTGCAAAAGAATAAATGGATCCCCGCCTACGCGGGGATGACAGCGGGAGAACGGGAATGAGAGCGGGAAAGCGAGGATGACAGCGAGAAAACCCCAGTTCACAACAGAACGGAACAGGATCGCAGCGAAAAGAAGCTAATTCACAGCAGAAGGGAACAGAGTCGCCACAGGAAGAAGCTAATTCACAGCGAAAAGAGTTAAGAGCACAACAGAAGCTGCGCTCTCCTACACATCAATATTCCCCGCCAGCAGGGCGTTTTCTTCGATGAATTCTCGTCGGGGTTCCACTTGGTCTCCCATGAGGGTTGTGAAAATTTCATCCGCAGCTACCGCGTCTTCCACGCTCACTTGTAATAAGCGGCGAGTTTCAGGGTTCATGGTGGTTTCCCATAATTGGTCGGGGTTCATTTCTCCAAGCCCTTTATATCGTTGGATACTTTGACCTCGTTTTGCTTCATCCATGAACCACATCATGGCCTCTTCAAAACTTTGAACGGGAACGCGCTTTTCTCCCCGGCCTACGGAAGCACCGCTTCCCATGAGATCCTTAATCTGAGCGCCAAAGTGAATGATTTTTCCATAATCCTTACTCACCAATAATTCTTGCCCTAAGTGGTATTGATTTTTTACTCCATGAACACCGTGAGATAGCACAGGAATAAATCGGCCTCTCTCTTCGTCGTGAATCACATGAGCTTCGTAGGATTCTCCATTGAGTTGGTAGGGGCTTAAGTTTTTTTCTAACTCTTTACTCCAGTGTTCCACCCAATTTTTATCCTTTGCAGCTTCCGCTGTAAAAGGCTCTTGATACATAAGTCGATTTAATAAAGGTTTGGGATACACCCGTCCTAAACGATGTAAAATCCGCTCCACTTGATAATATTCTTTCATTAAATTTTCTAAGGGCATTCCCGTAATGGGAAGGGCGCCTTCACTGGGATAAAAAGCCGCTTTATCCACGGCCCATTGAAGTAAATACTCATTTAAAGCGTCATCATCTTTAATATATTGTTCTTGTTTTCCTCGTTTCACTTTATACAAAGGAGGCTGCCCAATATAAATGTGTCCTCGCTGCACCAACTCCGGCATTTGTCGATAGAAAAAAGTAAGTAACAAGGTTCGAATGTGAGAACCATCCACGTCAGCGTCCGTCATGATGATGATGCGATGGTAACGTAATTTATTAGGATCATATTCATCTTTCCCAATGCCACATCCTAAAGCGGTGATGAGGGTTCCCACTTCTTGGGAAGAAAGTAATTTGTCGTATCGAGCTTTTTCCACATTTAAAATTTTTCCTTTTAAGGGAAGAATGGCTTGGGTTCTTCGATCGCGTCCTTGCTTTGCAGAACCGCCTGCGGAATCTCCTTCCACTAAAAATAATTCTGAAAGGGCAGGATCTTTTTCCTGACAATCTGCTAATTTTCCGGGGAGTCCCGCTAAATCCAAGGCGCCTTTTCGTCGTGTCATTTCCCGTGCTTTTCGCGCCGCTTCTCGCGCTCTTGCCGCATCTACGATTTTACTCACGATGGTTTTTGCATACTTTGGATTTTCTAATAAGAAATCATTGAGTTTATCTCCCACTAAAGATTCCACGGGCGCTTTTACTTCGGAAGACACTAATTTATCTTTTGTTTGGGAAGAAAATTTTGGATCTTGTACTTTCACAGAAAGCACCGCCGTTAAACCTTCTCGCGCATCATCTCCGGTGGTGGCGATTTTAAATTTCTTTGCTAAACCTTCTTGTTCGATGTATTGATTTAACGTTCGCGTGAGGGCCGCACGAAATCCTGCTAAGTGAGTGCCGCCGTCTCGTTGAGGAATATTATTGGTGTAACAAAAAATATTTTCCAAGAATCCATCATTCCACTGGAGAGCTAAATCCACTTGGATGTTGTTTCTTTCTTCGGAAAAATAAAACACTTTTTCGTGAATGGGGTTTTTATTTCGATTGAGATGTTCCACGAAGGAGCCGATGCCACCTTCATATTGAAACACTTCTTTTTTGCCGCTTCGCTCATCATGTAATTCAATGCGCACTCCTGGATTCAAGAAGGATAATTCTCTCAACCGTTTTGCAATAATGTCGTAATGAAACACAATGTTGGTGAAAATAGTAGCACTTGGTTTGAAAGTGATTTCTGTTCCTGTTTTGTCCGCATCTCCAATGCGTTTTAGAGGTGCTTCGGGCTCGCCCAAATGATAAGTTTGCTGAAAAAGCCCCCCATCCCGTCGAACCGTGAGTAACAAAGTTTCTGACAAGGCATTCACCACAGAAACCCCCACCCCGTGGAGCCCCCCGGATACCTTATAAGAATTACTATCAAATTTTCCTCCCGCGTGGAGTACGGTCATGATGACTTCTGCGGCGGAGCGATTTTCTTCCGCGTGAATATCCACGGGGATCCCACGACCATTGTCTCGCACGGTGATGGATTCATTTTCATGGACAATAACGAAGATTTGATTACAGAAACCCGCTAAGGACTCATCGATGGAGTTGTCCACCACTTCAAATAACATGTGATGTAACCCAGATCCATCGTCCGTATCACCAATGTACATGCCAGGACGTTTCCGAACGGCATCCAATCCTTTTAATACGGTAATTTTACTAGAGTCATAAGAAGTTTCTGTTTTGGGATTCATATCTATTCCTAAATTTCCAGGAGTTCCCGCCGGAAACTCCTTCCTGTGATTTAATTAAAACGTCGCCCTGCGTCTTCGCTGTCATCCCTCTCTTCGCTGCCATCGGCGCCCCCCGCTGTCATCCCCGCGCAGGCGGGGATCCATTCATCCATTTGCAACTACCCATCATAAGCGTGAGGAGCAAGAGTTCTCTTCAATGTCATTCCCTTAACGCTTCATCTAACTCATAGAGGCGCGCGAAATGGATCCCTGCCTTCGCAGGGATGACAGCGAAGAGAGCGCGAACGGCAGCGAAGAGCAAGCATCCCAACGCCCCCTCTACGAGAACCTTTCTGGGGCTTTATTAATGAGGCGCATTATATACCAATTCAGCCCTAAGATGCGAATTTAAACCGGTTTCAATGGTTCAAGCTTGCCGACTCACCACCCCATGTTCCACGTGGAACCTATGGGCGATTTTGTCTTTAAAAAGGGATACAAAGGGGGCCGCATCCACTCCCGTCAGAAACACTTGAAAGCCTTCTTCAAAAAACCAATTCACCACCCGTTCTTGATGAATTTCATCTAACTCCGCCGTTAAATCATCCACCAAATAGCCACATCCTTTCCCCGTTAGTTCCTTTAATAAGCGTCCTTGGGTAAGACGGAGAGCAAATAACAATAACTTTTGTTGGCCTCGGGATAATACTTCGTGGGCTTGATAGCCGCCCACTTTCATTACCAAATCCCCCCGATGAGGACCGTAAGTAGTGTGTCCTGTTCCGTAATCCTTCTCTAGGTTTTGAGCGAGGAGGGTAGTTAAATCACTTTTTTGTGCCCATCCTCGCTGGTAATGAAGGGAAATGCCCTTCGTAGGACTCCACTTTTCTAAAATAGGATGGAATATCTCCAAAAAACCCTCTAAATAGTGGCGACGCTTTTCATCAATGGCTTCTGCCAGAGCCACAAAGGATTCATCCCAGGCTTTTAAAAGGGGAGCTTTTAACCCTTGGCGAAGTCCTTCGTTTCGCTGTTTTAAAATTCTTTGAAACCGCTGCCACAATCCATGAAACTCATGTTCCACGTGGAACAACCCCCAATCCATGAATTGCCGACGATAAAAAGGGCCCATTTCTAATAAACGATAACTATCGGGATTGATTAATAAGAGGGGATATTGGCGAGCCAATTCTCCGCATTGTTTAATGTCTTCTTGGCCCAATTTAAATTGCACCGTGCCGTCTAATCCTCTTTTCACCCCCATGGTGAGAGAAGGGCCTTGAGGATCCCCCAAAACGCCCCGAACCCATAACTCTTCCTTTCCGGATTGAATCACTCGGTCCATTTTGCGAGTTCTAAAGGAACGACCGTGGGTTAATAAGAACAGGGATTCCAATATACTGGTTTTTCCACTGCCATTGAGACCGTAAAAAAGATTAAAATGAGGCGATATTTCCCCTTCTGCTTGAGAAATGTTTCTAACTTGCGCAATATTTAAAAAATTTAAGATCATAGAACGGCTTAAATCCGCATGGGCATAATGACGTGTAAATGGTGCTCATCGCTTAAATCTTCTAATAACACACTGCCTCCCTCGTAGGAAAAGCTCATTTTTACGGATTCTCCCTTCATGACAGAAAGGGCTTCTTGCAAATAATGCACATTAAATCCAATGGCAAAGGGTTCCCCCTCGTAGGAAACTCCCATCACTTCTTCCGCGTGTTCTTGTTCTGAATTAGACATAATGAGTTTTAATTGTTGGTCTTTTAACTCCACACACACGCCTTTAAACTTTTCTGTGGATAAAACCGACACTCGATTGAGGGCTTGTTGAAAATTTTTCCGATGAATGATCATATGATTATCACATTTCTTCGGCATGACCCATCGGTGATCAGGATATTGACCATCTATTAATTTTGAAGTGAATTGAGAATGCTGGAAACACACTTGAAAATGATTTCGCGTTACTTTTAAAAGCACCTCTTCTTCCACATCTCCCAAGAGACGAGTTAATTCACTCACTCCTTTTCTGGGTAAAATAATTCGAAAAGGGGCGCTTAGGGATTGGGAAAGCACTTCCTCCGCCACCGCCATGCGATGCCCATCAATGGCCACCGCCCGTAACAATCGTTGAGAACCTTCTAACAGGGTGCCATTTAAATAATAACGAACATCTTGTTGCGCCATGGCATATTGAGTGTGTTGAAGTAAATACGCTAGCTTTTGAGCGGGCATGAGACATTCTAAAGAAGCTTCTTCTTCCTCTGTGGCGGGAAAGTCTTGGGGATTTAAACTGAGTAATTTAAATTTACTTTGTCCTGATTGAATACTCACTTCTTGCTGTTCATGACGAATTTCTAATAAGGCACCTTCTGGCAAGGATCGACAAATATCCATTAAGGTTCTCGCGGGGAGAGTAAAGGAGTCTTGGCCTTTTTCCTCTAAGGTCAAAAACACACTAAGAGTTAATTCCGTGTCCGTTCCTGTGAGTCGCAATTCATGATCCACCAGCTCCACTAAGAGAGTGGATAAAATGGGAAGATGTTGCTTTCGCTCCACCACACCACTGATTTGTTGCAGCGGAAGTAATAATTGTTCTCTAGTTAATTGGATCCCCATAAAACCCCCTTTCCTAAGTGGTTAAAATGCGAATTAAGTTTTTGTAATCTTCCATCACATCCACGTCGGATTCCATTAATTCTTTTACCTTTCGACAGGCATGTAATACGGTGGTGTGATCTCGTCCGCCAAAGGCTTCTCCGATTTCTGGCAAACTATGATTTGTTAATTCCTTCGCGAGAGCCATGGCCACTTGCCTTGGTCTTGCTAAGGATCGATTACGTCGCTGAGAGAGTAAATCAGAGACTTTGATTTTGTAATATTCCGCCACGGTTTTAATAATATTTTCGATGGTGACCAGTTTGTCTTGTAAGGAAAGTAAATCTTTTAAAGATTCTTTCACAAATTCTAAAGTGATGGGTTGCCCTGTGAATCGTGCATTGGCCACCACTCGTTTTAAAGCGCCTTCTAATTCTCGCACGTTGGATCGAATTCGTTTTGCAATGAAGAAAGCCACTTCATAGGCTAAATCAATTCCCGTGTGTTGCGCTTTACTCATTAAAATTGCCACGCGAGTTTCTAATTCCGGTGGTTCCACCGCCACGGTTAAACCCCATCCCATGCGGGATTTTAAGCGTTCTTCTAAACCGTTAATTTCTTTTGGATATCGATCGCAGGTTAAAACAATTTGTTGTTGTCGTTCGAAGAGAGCATTAAAAGTATGAAAAAATTCTTCTTGAGTTCGGTCTTTCCCCGCAAAAAATTGAATGTCGTCAATCATCAGAGCATCCACTTGACGATAGAATTGTTTAAACTCATTCATTTTATTGGTTTGAAGGGCTTTCACCATTTCCGCTACAAAGCGTTCTGAATGTAAGTAAAGGACTTTTGCATGGGGACGATGGGTTAAAATTTCATTGCCCACCGCGTGCATTAAATGGGTTTTACCCAATCCCACACCGCCATAAATTAATAAGGGATTATTAGGACCGCCCGGTTCAAGCCCCACTTGTTTAGCCGCTGCTAAGGCTAATTGGTTTGATTTACCTTCTACAAAATTATCAAAATTAAAATTGCGATTAATATTGGTTTGATAGGTTGTGGTGGGAGATCGCACTTCCACATTCACGGAAAAGCTAGGGAGATTGGAAGATTTGGAGTTTTCTTCATTTGTGGAAATGTTTGATTTAGGAGAATTCCCTTGGGCAGATCCAATTTCAAAAACCACTTTTGGCGGTGTTTGTGGATGACACAAATTTACAACCGCTTGTCGAATGTTTTCCACAAAGTGATCCATGATCCAATCCAACACAAAACGATTGGGAGCGTATAAAACCAATTCCCCTCCCTTTTCTTCGCCCTGAAGAGGACGGATCCAAGTGTTGAATTGTTCTGGTGTGTTAGCGCTTAGGAATTCATTTTCTAAATAAGAAAGACACTGTTCCCAAAGTGTGTTCATAGACATGGAGCAAAAACCCTTTTATTACAATTAAATCAGTAGTCACTATCAATGTCCGGCAAGTGTATACCTGACTTTTTTAGTTATCCACATCTTTGTGAGGAAGGGATAAAGCTTTTTAGTGTTTGATAAAAATAAAACACAGTTTTGTGTTTTTAAAAGGCGGTTTTATGAGTTTTAAAAGAAGTGGATAAGAAGAGGATAGGGGGAGGGGAAGCGTGTGAATGAAATGTGGGAAGTTTATAGGGTGGCGGATCTATTCACTTTTGGATCAGAGCGGATACAGAGGATCTTGAGGGGTTTCACACAAGGTTTTAAGGTAAGTAAGTTTTTGTTTGATTCCAGGAATTTAGAGTTATCCACAGAAAAAGCAAAGGTAATTACTATCATCATTATATTTCATATATAAATTAATAGTATTGATAGGTGAGGCTTTTTTAATGGAGCATTACCGTCGAGAATCTTGTTAAAGGAAACACTTTCTTTATTTTTTTACTGTCATCAACCCTATTGCGAGAAAACAGAGAAACCTTCTTTTTAATGTTGCTCTTTTTGCTGTCATCCCCGCGAAGGCGGGGATCCATTCATCCATTTGCAACTACCTATCATGAGCGCATGGAACAAGAATTCTTTTCAATGTCGTTTCCTTACGCTTCATCCAACTCGTAGCGGCGCGCAGGATGGATCCCCGCCTTCGCAGGGATGACAGCGGAGGGAGTAACGTTGTGGACAGAAGGAGTGTCTCGCTGTTTCCTTCTCGCTGTCATCCCTGCGAAGGCAGGGATCCATTCATCTGTTTGCAATTACCCATCTCGAGCGCATGGAGCAAGAATTCTCTTCAATGTTATTCCCTTACGCTTCATCCAATTCGTAGCGGCGCGGGGATGACAGTGGAAAGAACAACGTTTATGACAACATTCCGCAATAATCATGTGAGTAGGCTGATGTATAACAATCAAAGATCCTGTGAGCGAGTCGTTGAATAGATGGGATCCTTCTATTTATCCCCTTTTCACTCACACACACTTCAAAATATTCCCCCAAAACAAATCATGGAGTTTTAAAAGATAACTATCTGATCTAATAAACAAATAAACACTTATTCTACTTATACACAGGCCTAATCATTAATACTAAAAATTTAAATATAAATTAATAATGATATTGATGGGCTGTGAGTATTGATTCTAAGAATTTTATTGTTTAGGCTATCCCCAAGTTTTACAGTTTATTACAATTAATTACATATTGTATTTTTTTTAAAGGGGGGGATATGGTGTTTTGTTTAAGTAAATCTCAATCTGAATTATTAGATGCCCCTTTTGAAGAAAATATTGATATTCCTCGCTCCTATGGGCCTCGTCCAGGCCCCTTTGGGTTCATTAGAAAATATGACAAAGCGCACCCTCTGTATTCTTCTTATGAGCCTCAAAGAGGATTAGAAGATGGGTATGGGCTTGCTTATCCCTTATTTGCTCTCATTCAGGTTTTTGATCCAGAGGCTCGGTACTTTAAGTTGGTTAAGAAGGGAGCTCACGTTTCTTTAGATGCTTCGGGTGGAGCAGGTTCTCCTCTTTTAAAAACGGTAAAACTCTTTTTTGGGTACGATGATGTGGAGTTTTTGAAGGGAAAGACAAAAATTGCAGGATTGGTTTTATGGCTATTGGGCGGTTTTTTACTTTCGGCAGTGATGAATGTCATTAAACTTTCCACAGAATTTATGATTAAGCTGTTTGCGGAACTTTGTTGTCTTGGTAAGGATGGAGTGAAGGGAAACAAGGAAGAGCCTTTAAAAGATAAAAATTGTGGAGTGTTAGGGCTTTACGGCCTTTTCCGACTGGGGGAATTATTATTTTCCGCGCTTCATGTGCTGGTGCGCATGGGCACTTCTCCCATTCTCAGTATGAAAGCGGCCCTTAATAGTGGGTATGGAGAAGATTGGGGGATTTTATTAGCCTGTTTTAGCCTTATAGGGAGTTTTACCATTTGGGGAACGCTTCTTTTTGCCTCGGGTCCTCTCTTAGCCTTAGTGGCGCCTAAGTTAAGCCTTTCCTTGCTTCATACGGGGCTCGCTACCTTTTCTGCTCCTATCATGTCTTTCTTTGATGCCTTAGCCACGAAAGGGGCGGTGGCTCTTACTACTTTTGTGATTTTCTTATTGGGGATGAATGAAGCTCGTAAAGGGCTTTCTGCCATCATGGAGGTAAACCCTCCTGTTGAAGAGTCAAGCAAGGGTGCTTATACCTTAATGTAAATAAATTTGTTCTATTTATAAACAAAACAGTTGCAAAAAACTGTTAAATTTATTACCATTCTTTTTTGTAATAATAATACTAATTTTAATCAATACGTTAAAACGTTTGGGTGGAGGGGATTTTTTTAATTTTTATACATAGGTAATTTTGATATGAGCGCAGACCAATCCACCGAACAACCTAGTAACTCTGGGAAACGCGTAGCTCCTCCTCTTCCTCCCCGAGAGCTAGATAGGCCCCTAATCAATCCCCCAGGTCCTTTACCCGAGGGTGCTTCTACAGTTGCTGACCTCGCTCACTCTGAAAGTCCTTTCGTGACAGAGCCTTCGAGCTCCCCATCTTCAGAGCGTTCAGCAGCTGATGACGCGGCCTCTCAATCTGAAACAGCTGCGACTACGTCCCCTCGTTCTCAATCGCTTTTCTCAACCCCGTCGCGATACTCACAAACACTGCCTACTCCTATTTGTTATTTAATCCCTGACTGGGACGGTTTTGAGAATCAAGAAAGAATAAAAAAAGCAAAGAGGCTTTTTCAAACCTTCATGGGAGTGGATGATCTTCTTCGTTTGGAAGGCAGAGTTATCCAGGGAGTTTCTTGGTTTCTTTACATCACCTTGGGAGGATGGATTCTTTCTCCCGTCATGAATATGGTGCGGCTTTTTACAGAGCATGCTCTTAACCTCATTGTTCATGGGATTGAAGGTTTTAGTGGATGGATAAAAGGGGGTGAAAACTATAAAAGGGATCTTGGGTTAAAATTCCTTAATTTACTGGTGAATGTGTTTCTCTGGTTACCCTTTAAGGCCCTTTATCTCATCGTGCGCATGGTGACTTCTCCTCTTGATAGCGCTAGAGCAGGGTTTAATAGTGAATATGGTTGTTTTGTAAGTGGGTTTTTAGGGATAACCAGTCTCTTCGGAAGCTTTATCCTGTGGACTGCCCTTTTCGCAGCGGCAGGCCCCTTCTTAGCGTTGATTGCTCCCAAAGTGGGTCTTGCATTGTTATCCTCGGGTCATAGCGCGGCTTTAACCCACTTCTCCGCACCTATTTTTACCTATTTAACCACCCACTTTGGATTGGCTGCTACCGCTGTCTTACAGGGGTGTGTTGCGGCAACAACGGGTGTGTTATCTGTTTTAGGGTTGAATGAGGCTCGGAGATTACTCAACGGGTTTTTTGAAGCCTTTGAAACTCTTAACACTCCTTCTTCAACCCCTAAAGTTAGTCGATAAGAGGTTCTAATTATGGCGGAAGAGACAGGTGGTGAATTCTTCCCGAATGGATGGGATGAATACCGTTCCACAGATGGGGGAGGCACTTCAACAAGTTTTGCCTCCCTCCAGACTAAAGAAGAATCTTCTATAGCTCCTGCCAGTTCTCTAAAAGAAGGGTTTCAAGAAGCTTTACCAGAGGAGCAATTAGAGGAGGCGCAACGAAGCTTTAATAGAAGCCCTTTTGATGAGGCTTGCGTAAAGTTACCAGAAAATACTCCAGCAAGCTTTCTAAGAGAAGGCTTTTTAGGAACTGGCCTTTTACCAAAGCATCAACCAGGATTTTTTCGACGAAATTTTAAGGGAAGCCCCTTTGAAGGGGCTTATGAGCCTCAGAAAGGTTTTGAAGAAGTGGGTGCCTATTGGAAATACCTGTGGATCCGAGTTTTTGATCCTAGTTATCAATACTTCATGTTAAGAAAAGAAAGCGGGAAATTTGTAACAACAAAAGATCCCGCCTCTTCTATCACTATGGCAAAATACATGTTTCATCTTTTCATGGGTTATCACGACATTCTTAACTATTATGAAAAAACAAAAGATGGAAAAACTACTGGAGTTTTAGTGTTTTTCTACATTATTCTGGGAGGCTTCATTTTTACACCTCTCATGAATATTGTTAAGTTATTCACAGAACTTCCCCTTAAATTTCTAGCAGAACTTTGTGGGTTTATTAAAGATAATTGTGTGCCAACGGGTGCTGATAGACAACAAAGAATGCGAGCTCGTCACACAGAAGAATTTACCGCTGATAAAGCGTGGTATGTGGTTAAGAGCCTCTTTTTTGGATTCGTCTATCTTCTTTTTGGTGTTTCTCAATTAATTTTTGAAACGCTACATGTTCTTTTACGAATGCTTACTTCTCCTATAGAAAGCTCTAAAGCAGGCTTCCATAGTGGTTATGGGAAAGGGATGAGCGCATTTCTCGGCACCATGAGTATTTTTGGAAGTCTTATTCTTTGGTCGGCCCTCATTTTAGTAGCGGGTCCTGCTTTAGCCTTTCTGGCGACTCAGTTAGGAATTTCTCTAACTCTCTTTGGCCACGTGGGCGCCCTCACTCGCTTTTCCTCCCCCGTTATGAGTGTGTTAACCGCCCTAGGCTTTGCCAGCACGCCCCTCTTAACGGGCGCTGTGGCCCTGGCCACACCTGTATTAGCCTTCCTAGGTCTCAACGAATTCCGCCGCGTGCTTTATGCAGTTCTTGAACCAGAAGATAAAATAGAAAATATAGCCACCCTGTCTAAACAATAAGAATGCCTCGCTTATTGACTTTTCCTCAACCTCCCCCTATCATCTGCCCTCTTTATGAATATAACCCAGCACGGAATTCATTATGAAACGTACTTTTCAACCCAGTGTTATTGTTAGAAAACGGACCCATGGCTTTAGAGCGCGGATGAGCACTAAAAATGGTCGCCAAGTATTGGCACGCCGACGAGCAAAAGGGCGTCATCGTTTAACGGTTTAGCTTTATGCTTCATCGTTTAGCAAATCAATCGGATTTTTCCCATGTAATGGATGGAGGCGCTAAAGCAGTGTCCGCCAACCTTTTTCTATTATTAGCAAAGAAAAACCCATTTCCCCATTCCCGCTTAGGCATGGTGATTAGTAAAAAAGCCCATAAAAAAGCCGTTCAGCGCAATCGCATCAAGCGCCTCATTCGAGAAAGTTTTCGAACCCAAGAAGCCCACTTTCCCCCCATGGATGTGGTGGTTCTTGCCAAAAAAGGTCAGCGCATAGAAAGCAATTTGCAAGTATTCAAAGAATTAGATCAACTCTGGAGAGATATATGCGCCAAATTCGCGCCCCCTTCCTGTGGCTAATTAAAATGTATCGCCATGAAATCAGCCCTTGGCTTCCTCCCCGTTGCCGTTTTGAACCCACTTGTTCCCGATATGCGGAGGAAGCTCTCCGTGAATGGGGGGTGTTGAAAGGCCTATGGCTCACTGTCATGCGCATTGGGCGATGCCATCCTTTTCATCCTGGTGGAATGGATCCCGTGCCTCCTTCTTTTCATTCTTCAACGGCTCCGGCGGATTCTCTTTTTAACTCTCTTAACAAAAAGGTAAATAGATAAATGGAACAACGTAGAATGTTTCTTCTGGTGGCCCTACTCATTGTGGGCTTTCTTCTTTATCAAGCATGGAATCAAGATCATCCAAGAGCTGTTAAGGAAGCAACGACAAAAACCTCTCTCCAACAAACCTCCTCTTCTGGAGAAGGAATGGTATTGCCCGCAGCGGTTTCCAGTGCCAAAGCAGCTTCTAAGGCTAACACTCAATCTACGACCACCGCAGCGCTTCCAAAATCAGCCTCAGCAAGCGACCTTATCACTGTAAAAACCGATGTGTTAACTTTACAAATTGATTTGCGGGGCGGAAGCATTGTGTCTGCCATTTTGAATCAATTTCCCCAAGATTTAGAACATCCCCAAGATGCGGTGGTGTTATTCAATGATTCTCCTCAATATGAATACCTGGCTCAAAGTCTTTTAATGCGGGAGGGAGAAACCCAAGTAAAAGAATTACCTTTATTTGAAGCCAACGCAAAAACCTATGAACTGAAACCCGGGGAGTCGGATTTAACTGTTGTATTAAAGAGAACAACCAAAGAAGGGGTTGAAATCCAAAAACAATTTAACTTTAGGGCCAATGATTATCTCGTTAATGTGACTTACAACATTCACAATGGCAGCGGTAATCCCTTTAATGGTCGTCTTTATCAACAATTATTGCGGGCAGGAACGCCTCTTACGAAAGGACGTGCCATGGGAGTGTCTGCTTATTTTGGCGCGGCCCTTTCCACAGAATCCAATCCTTACCAAAAGATTCCTTTTAAAAATTTTGAAAAATCCACCTTGGACATCCAAAGCCAAGGAGGATGGGTTGCCATGCAACAACATTATTTCTTAAGTGCATGGATCCCTTCGCAAGAGGACACCAATCAATATTACACCCGAAAATTAGGAGATAACTTGTATGCCATTGGCGTCATGGGACCTCTCATTTCTATTGCACCGGGGCAAGCTCAGCAAGTTTCTAGTTCTTTATACGTGGGCCCCGTAACGAGTCGCGGTGCTTTAAATCAAATTGCTCCTCACTTGGGATCTACCATGGATTATGGTTGGTTTTGGTTTTTATCCGAACCTATTTTATGGATCATGCAGCAAATTGAAAAAGTGGTGGGAAACTGGGGTATTGCCATTATTTTAGTGACCCTTCTTATTAAAATTGTTTTTTACAAATTTTCCGCCACTAGTTATCGCTCCATGGCGAATATGCGAAAACTACAACCGAAACTTCAAGCCTTAAAGGAACGCTTTGGTGATGATCGACAGAAGCTCAGTCAAGCCACCATGGAATTGTACCGAAAAGAAAAAGTAAATCCCTTGGGAGGATGTCTTCCCATGTTGTTACAAATTCCTTTTTTCATCGCCTTGTATTGGGTGTTAGTGGAAAGTGTGGAATTGCGACAAGCTCCCTTTTACTGGTGGATCCATGATTTATCTGTGAAGGATCCTCTTCACATTTTGCCCCTCATCATGGGGGCTACCATGTACTTACAACAAAAATTAAATCCCCCTCCACCCGATCCCACACAGGCAAAAGTTTTCATGTTTTTACCCGTGATTTTTACCGTGTTATTTTGGAATTTCCCTGCGGGATTGGTGTTGTATTGGATTACCAATAATAGCCTTTCCATTTTGCAACAATGGTACATCATGTCTCGCATGGACAAAGAAAGTAGTAAAGACAAAAAATACATTAAAGGAAAACCCTCAAAAAAAGAGAGTTAAATCGGTGAATCATGAAATCTTCTAGTACCATCGCCGCCCAGGCAACCCCCCCTGGGCGAGGGGGAATTGGCATCATTCGAGTGAGTGGTCCAAAGGCTTTATTCATCGCAGAAAAAATCATTCATAAAGAAACTGCAATTCTCGATCCCATTACTGCTTCAGACAAACTTCCAGAAAATATTTCTGAAAAAACCATCACGCCCCGCCAAGCACAACAACATGTTTTTTACGATGAAACAGGGGAAGCCATGGATGAAGGGATCCTTTTATTTTTTAAAGGCCCTCATTCTTTCACAGGAGAAGACGTGGTGGAATTTCAGGGTCATGGAGGTCCCGTGGTGATGGATAGAGTGCTTCAGCGTATTTTATCCTTAGGAGCAGAAGTGGCTCGCCCTGGAGAATTTTCAGAAAGGGCTTTTTTAAACGATAAAATCGATCTCGCTCAAGCAGAAGCCATCGCCGATCTCATCGACAGTACTTCTCAACAAGCAGCACGATATGCCCTTCGTTCTTTACAGGGAGAATTTTCAAAAAAAATTCATGAACTAGTAGAAGACATGATCCGACTTCGTTTATACGTGGAAGCCGCCATTGATTTTCCCGAAGAAGAAATTGATTTCTTATCCAATGATGGAGTGATGAGTGATTTAGTTCATTTGATTCACGCTGTGGATGAAGTATTAGATACGGCAAAACAAGGACAATTATTGCGAGAAGGAATGACCGTGGTGATCGCAGGAAAACCCAATGCGGGCAAATCCAGTTTGCTCAACGCCTTAAGCGGAAGAGACACCGCCATCATTACAGAAATTCCAGGCACCACGAGAGATGTATTACGAGAATATTTATCCATCGACGGCATTCCTCTTCACGTGATTGACACCGCAGGATTACGACAAACGGAAGATCCCGTGGAGCAAGAAGGCGTTCGCCGCGCCATGGAAGAAATTAAAAAAGCCGATCAAATCTTACTGATGGTGGATAGCACCACCACGGAAGACATTACTCCTGAAGCCCTCTGGCCAGCTTTCAAAGAATTAGATTTGTCAGATAAAAAAATCACAGTGGTTCGCAACAAAGCGGATTTAACCAAAGAACCCGTGGGTCTTTATTACGAAAAAGAATTATGTGTGATTTGCCTTTCCGTTAAAAAGAAAGAAGGATTAGAGTTGCTGCGCACTCATTTAAAAGAATGCGTAGGCGTAAAACAAAACACGGAGGGCGGCTTCATCGCAAGAGCTCGCCACCTAGACGCCCTACGACGAGCCCGAAGCTTCCTAACCCAAGGCCAAGATCAATTACAGACTTCCAAAGCAGGAGAATTACTGGCAGAAGACTTAAGAGAAGCCCAAAAAGCCCTCGGAGAAATCACCGGCGAATTCACCCCTGACGATCTCCTCGGCCGCATTTTCGCTACCTTCTGCATCGGGAAATAAAGAAAACGAGGCGCACGAAAAAACAATCCTTAACAATAACTGACACAAAATCTGTCAAGCCAATTTAAAAATGCCCCCCTCCTCTGTGTTATCCGAAAAGGTCCATGTTATTTTGAACTTCAACTTCACAATAACATGGATCTTTCCTCCCCCTTTTGTTCTTAAAGGCGTAAGGAGGATTTGTAATGGGGCAAGAACTTGGCAGATAAGCGGTTTATTTTTTTCCCCTAAGGCTTGTTTTATTTTTGTTATTCTCCTGTATACTGAGCCTATTTATTTCCATCCATTGAGGTGCATCATGGGGCGATATTTGGACCCAAAAGCGGATGTAGTGTTCAAAAAAATCTTTGGCCAGCATCCGCGGTTACTTATGAGTTTTTTAAATGCAGTGCTTCCTCTGCCGGAGGATAGCCCCATTGAATCTTTAGAATATCTTTCTAACGAGCAAGTGCCCGTCATCGAGGGCTTCAAGTACACCATTGTGGATGTGAAATGTAGAGACAGCCATGGGCGTACCTTCATTGTGGAAATGCAAGTGCAATGGACTACTAGCTTTATGCAGCGGCTGTTATATGGGACTAGCACGGCGTATGTGCATCAAATAAGAAGAGGCGAAGAATACGATCGCCTAAAACCCGTGTATGGATTAGGCCTTGTGGCTTCTACCTTCGATCATGAAACCCCAGAATGGTATCACCATTTCAAATTAGGCCATGTGAAAAATCAAAATCGCAGTATTGATGACTTACAACTGGTTTTTATCGAACTTCCCAAATTCCAACCCACCTCCATTGCTCATCAGCGATTACAAGTATTGTGGCTACGATTCATGAAAGAGTTAGATAATGAAACCATGAAAATTCCCGAAGAATGGCTTTCCGTCCCCGAGATTAAAGAAGCAGTGGCTTTGAGTGAAGAAGCAGCTTACACCCCCGCGGAACTTAACGCCTACCTTAAATACTGGGACATGGTAAGCACAGAAAGAACCATGGTATCAGATTCCCTCACCACTGGATTTAAAGAAGGAAAAGTCGCAGGCATGGAGGAAGGAAAGGCCCTTGGTATCCAAGAAGGAAAAGCTATGGGTATAGAAGAAGGAAAGGCTATGGGTATTACCGAAGGAATAGAAACCACCGTGAAAATCCTTCATCTCCTTCAACAATACCAGCCAGAAGAAGCCATTATGGAAAAAACCGGCGCCCCCCTAGAACTTATTCAACAATTACGAAATCAATTCAATCTCTCCTGAGCAGGGTAGAGTTTCTTAGGAAGGTAACCGAATCGGCATCACCATGAGGCCTCTCATTTAACGACTACTAAAAGATAAGGATGAAAAGCAACTATCCCCTTTCGACGTTTTAGCCTCAATCAGCAATTCACTAAGGCCGTTGCGCAGTTCATTGAGTCCCAACAGAGTCAGAACAATCGTAGATAATGCCACAGCGCCCGTTAAAGCGGTGGTGGCAGCAAAGTGTAATTGCGTGGTTAAGAAGGCCATCACTGGCGAAGAGAAGCTAGTGAGGAATCCTGAATGGCTCAAAGTACTTAAGGAAATTCCTAATTTAGTAGAAAGAGACAGTAGCAATAAAGGTCCTGCCACCAGGGCAATGGCCGTCCACAGGGACAGGCTTCCCACAATACTAGCAGCACCTAAAAAGAGGCTCCATCCCTCACCATAACCACTATTAATTCCCGCTTTGACACTCTCAACGGGAGAAGTCACCATTCGCATCACTATGTAAATAAGTTCAAATCCCACATGGAAAACAGCGGGAAGGAAGGCGAGCACTGGATTATCAATGGAATGTCTAATACAAGCGGAGAATTCAGCTAACAACTTTGGAACCAATTCCGTAAAGATCTTAATGATATTCATGATGGGAGAAAGGATCCAACCACCTAATAGGATATAAGCGGCCCATAAAGCGATAAGGGTTCCTTTCTGATCTTCAATGTCGTCAACATGGATCATAGTATGCTCAAAGAGTGTAAGAGCTCCAAAGAAGGTTATTAAGATTAGGAAGGTTTCCATGACGGGAGCAGGTTCTTCATCAAGTACTACTACTTTGCCCCTTTTACCTCGCGTTAACATGAACAAAGGGGATTCTCTTTCTTTAAGAGTAGCACTGCCACTAGGAGGAGCATAAACACTAACAAGCGCCTCCTTGATATAGGCGTCCCATTCCCTAACCCCCCCTTGAGGCTCATACTTATCTTCAAGACCAGTATCCGAAAAATCCCGTTGCGCCCATTCAGCCTCAGTAAAAAGCCCCAGCCCAAAAAGTCCGTGCCTTAAGCCTTGGGGAAGGGAGTGAGGTGTCTGTACTAACTGTTTTTTATCGCTATCGGACATACCCAAATTCTCCTCTCTGATGCAGAGGGAAGGATGGTAATAAAAAAACACAATTCTTGTCAAACCAATTTAAAAAGGCGGTTCCCCGGAGAAAATGAAATATCTATGTGGAGGTGGGCGACGGGAGGCTCGGTTCTGGAGAGATGTAATGACTTCCCCTCTCACAATGTTTTGAAAAGAAAACCAAGAATTCATTTATTCCTTTTCGTACTTCACTGAGACCCAGAGCCATTAAGAAAGTGGTTAAGGCAATATGTGCAGTGTTGGAGGAAGCGAGGGGGAGTAGCGTGATGAGTTTAGGAGCTAAAAGTGCTAAGAAAGGCCCGCTAAGGATAATGAAGGCGGTCCAAAGGGCTGCACTTCCTATGATGCTAGTGGCCCATAAAAATTGGTTCGCCCCTTCGCTATAACCGCTATGAAGAGCGGCCTTAGCGCTATCAAAGGGAGAGGTTACCATGCGCACTAAAACATAGGATGCTTCAAAAGCTAATTGTAAAACCCCAAAGAAAAGATAGAAGATAAAAAGCCCTCGAGAGTTTTTATAAGAATCCTTCATACAACCAGAAATTTCTGCCAGCAGTTTAAGAAGAAATTCAGAAAACAATTTAATGAGATTGATGGCCACAGAAAAGGGTGCTCCAATACAATCAAGAACAAACATGGCAATGGATTCTTTGTCCCACTCATCGTCGTGGTTTTCATGATAAGTATAAACATCATGAAAACCCAGAAAGAGTAAAACCCCATGATCGAAGGGGGGGATCCAAGAGAAGTCGCCGGCCACGGTGACTTCTTCTGAAATAACGGTTTTTTCCATTTTAAAGCGATAGTGATTAAAATCGAAAACTTGTGTCAAAGCGAATAAGAAATAATTTTGCCATTCCTTAATCCCCTTTTGTGGTTCGTAGGGAGTTGCTCCGGATATACGTTTTCTTTTAAATTCACCCGGAAAGAGAAAACTAGTTCCTAAAACTCCACTTCGAAGATTAGGATCATAAATAGCTTTCTCGAAAGCTTGTTTAGACATATTTAACATCTCTTAAAAAAATTAAAAAAACAACATCTATAAAAAAATGTTGACCAAGATAAAGTGCGAAGAACATCAGTCTTATGAATTCCTCTGCGCTTAAAAACACAGAGGGATGAGAAGGATCTGCTTTTATAACAGAGGGTTTTTTCTTAAGCGCTATTCGAGGGCTTGATAAGTAGAGGAAAGCCTACAGCAAGATAGATAGTCGGTCTCGGCTTTTTCCGCCGTATTCACCTTTACTAGCAACTCACTCAGGCCCTTACGAAGTTCATTAAATCCCAATAGAGTAATAACACCCGTGGACAATGTCACAGCGCCTGTTAAAGCGGTGGTGGCCACAAAGTGTAATTGAGTGGTTAAGAAGGTCATCACCGGTGAGGAGAGAGTGGTGAGGAATCCTGAATGACTCAAGGCACTTAAAGAAATTCCTAGCTTAGTGGAAATGGATAGTAACAGTAAAGGCCCTGCTACGAAGGCAATGCCTGTCCACAGAGTTAAACTTCCCACCATACTGAGAATTCCAAGGAGATCACTCCATTGATCATAACCACTATGAAACCCCGCTTTGGCACTCTCCATGGGAGAAGTCACCATTCGCATCACCACGTAAATAAGCTCGAATCCCACATGGAAAATACCAGCAAGGAAAGATAACACAGGATGATCCGTGGAATGCCTAAGACAAGCAAAGAATTCCGCGAAAAGTTTCGGGAGAAGTTCCGTAAAGAGCTTAATGATATTCATAACGGGAGAAAGAATCCACCCACCTAGTAAACCATAAGCAATCCATAAGGCTATCATGGTGGGTTTATGGGTTTTCCAGTGGAGCATTGTATGCTCACAGAGATGGAACATTCCAAGGAAGGAGAGGGCAACAATGGCTGCCACGGTTATGATGTTTTCGTCGCCATATGGCAATGCTTTTATTTCCCCTCCCTGTGCTCTATACAACATAAGTGGGGCGACTTCCACACCTTTTACAGCGCGATACGCACTACTCGCAGGAGGAAGATAAACACGTATAAACGCTTCTTTGACATAAGCGGTCCATTCCCTTAATCCACCTTGCGGTTCATACATATTAGCAAGGGCAGTATCACCAAAGTTTCGTTGAGCCTTTGGCAAAAAACCCAGGTCTTAAGCCTCTGGGAAGGGGGGGAGGTTGCTGAGAGCTTCTTTGCTCCAGATCCTCTCTGTGCTCATCGCTGCCTGACATACCTAAAATCTCCAAAAAAAATTAAAGTTAAAAATTATCTTAACTATTATGCAGCACGTGTGTTAGCGCGGGATAATAAGCCTCCTCATCTACATTCTTTGTTGATCTGGATGTCCATGCCATTAATCCCTCACGAACCATCTTCACGGTTTCATTGAACCCAAGAGGCGCTAAGATGGCCGTGGATACAGCCACCGCAGCGGTTAAAGCGGGGGTGAGAGCCAAATGAAGTTGAGCGGTTAAGAAATCCAACACCGGAGAAGAGATGGAGGTGAGGAATCCTGAGTGAGCCGCAGGCGCTAAGGAAATTCCAAGCTTGGGAGCTAGTAAGGCTAACAAGGGCCCTGCTGCAAACACAAGAGCAGTCCATAGAGCCATACTTCCCACAATACTGAACACACCCAGGAAGTTACTGAATGCTTCACCATACCCACTATTGAAGCCGGCTTTCGCGCTTTCAACAGGGGAAACAAGCATACGCATAATAACGTGAGCCACTTCAAAGGTGAATTGTAAAACCGCTGCAACAGCAGCAAATAGAAAGAGTGGCCAGTGTTTGAGGCAAGTATCTTTAGCCCAGGCAGAAAGCTCCGCCAAAAGCTTCAAGGGAAATTCTGTGACTAATTTGACGATATTCATGAGAGGGCCGAAAGCCCATCCCAATAAAAGCCAATAGCTGGCCTTTAAGAAAAAAATGGTTTTTCTATTGAATCTAGTGTCGTCATCCGTAGCGTATTGATGAATACTTTCATATCCCCAAAAGATGCGAAAAGCGGTTTGAAGTTGTTTTCTCTCATCGAAGTCAGAGATGGATACATCATCATCTGTATAATTCTTTTGCAACATAAAAACAGGGTCTTTATACGCAGAATCAGGAGCAAAAACATCCAGAATAGCCTTTTGCAGGTATCTACCAATCTCTAGACCACCCTGTTGTGGCTCATACTTATACTCGCAAGGGATGTCTTCATAATTTCGGTCGAAGGCTTTTATTCGAGGAATTACATTAATCCCAAAAGGCCCGGATCTTAGATGTGGAAGCGGTTTAGAAGTTTTTTTTGAGTTGATGAGAGAGTGTTGGTCATCACGATCTTCATTGTCATCTGTAGTATGGCCTGGACTATTTGATTCTTGCATACTTGAAATCTCTTAAAAAAATTAAGGTTAAAAATCACTTTACCTATAGCAGCAGAGGAAGAGATGGTAATAAAAAAAACACCTCTTAGCAATAGGCAATGGTAAAAAAGAAACCCCCTCAGCGTTTAAGCAGAAGGGGGTTTTGGGTGGTGAGAATCTGTTTTTACAACAGAGAATTCTCTTAGTGTTTTACCCAATAGCAGGCGCTTACTCTACCATCTCAGAAGGGCGGGGGCTAGGCCAGCAGCTTTTAGAAGAAGCAACGTACTCATCCTCGAGGGCTTCATATCCTTTTGGCTTGGATGTCCATGCCATTAATCCCTCGCGAACCATCTTCACGGTTTCATTCAACCCGAGAGGCGCTAGGATGGCAGTGGATACAGCCACCGCAGCGGTTAAAGCGGGGGTGAGAGCGAAATGGAGTTGAGTGGTTAAGAAATCCAACACCGGAGAAGAGATGGAGGTGAGGAATCCTGAATGAGCCGCAGGCGCTAAGGAAATTCCCAGTTTGGGAGCGATGAAGGCTAACAAGGGTCCTGCTGCAAACACAAGAGCAGTCCACAGAGCCGCACTTCCCACAATACTAAACACACCAAGGAAGTTGCTGAATGCTTCACCATACCCGCTATTGAAACCAGCTTTCGCGCTTTCAACAGGAGAAACGAGCATACGCATAATGACGTGAGCCACTTCAAAGGTGAATTGTAAAACCGCGGGAATAAAACACAGGATTAAATTCAGAATGGCAAATCTACTCATCAAACTATCCTTAGCCCAGGCAGAAAGTTCCGCCAAAAGCTTCAAGGGAAATTCTGTGACTAATTTGATGATATTCATGAGAGGAGCGAAAGCCCATCCCAATAAAAGGAAATAGCTGGCTTTTAAGAAAAAAATGGTTTTTTTGTTGTCTTTAGTATCTTTATCTGTAGCGTATTGATGAATACTTTCATATCCAAAAAAGATGCGACCAGCGGTTTTAAATTGTTTTTTCGTAGAGTATTTAGATATGGACACCTCGTTACTTTCTGAATTCTCTTGCAACATAAAAACAGGTTTTTTATAGGCAGAATCAGGAGCAAAAACATCCAACACCGCCTTTTGCACGTATCTACCAAATTCCCGACCGCCATTTTGTGGCTCATACTTATTCATATGCTCTAGGTCTAAATGATTTCGGTCGAAGGTTTTTATTCGAGGAATTACATTAATCCCGAAAAGACCGGATCTTAGATTTGGAAAAAAGTAAAAATGTTCCTGTGAGGCATCGAGAAGGGATTGGGGTGCATCACGATGTCCATCTTCGCCCGCCAAGGGCCGCTCATCTTGATCTGAATGGTCTGACATACTTAAAATCTCCTAAAAAAATTAAAGTTAAAAATCCCCTCCAACTTTTTCATGAAGCCCAAATGAATTGGTTTCATGAAGCTCCACTGTACTCACTTACTAAGGAGGGTTAAACATCACCTTACCCATACAGCAGAGGAGAGCATGGTAATAAAAAAAGCAACTTTTAGCAATAGGCAAAGGTAAGTTTTTTTATTTTTCCTTAGAGGGGCCAAAAAAGAAACCCCCTTCTGCGTTTAAGCACAAGGGGGTTGGGTGGTGAGAATCTGTTTTTATAACAGAGAGTTCTCTTAGTGTTTTACCCTATGCGGGCGCTTACTCTAGCGGTTGATAAGCAAGGCTAGGGCGAGGTGAACAAGAGGTTAAGGAGTCAAAGCAACCTGAACTTGTCTGTTGCGCATTTTGCTTAGAGGGCGATGTGTACGCCATTAATCCCTCGCGAAGCATCTTCACGGTTTCATTCAACCCGAGAGGCGCTAAGATGGCAGTGGATACAGCCACCGCAGCGGTTAAAGCGGGAGTGAGAGCCAAATGGAGTTGAGCGGTTAAGAAGTCCAACACCGGAGAAGAGAAGGAAGTGAGGAATCCTGAATGAGCTGCAGGCGCTAAGGAAACTCCTAGTTTGGGAGCTAGTAAGGCTAACAAAGGTCCTGCTGCAAACATAAGAGCAGTCCACAGAGCCGCACTTCCTATGATACTGATCGTACCTAAGAAGTTACTGAATGCTTCACCATACCCACTATTGAAACCGGCTTTCGCGCTTTCAACGGGAGAAACGAGCATGCGCATAATGACATGAGCTACTTCAAAGGTGAATTGTAAAACTGCGGGAACAAAACATAGGAATAAATTCAGAGCGGCATATCTAGTCATCAAAGAATCCTTAGCCCAAGCAGATAGTTCCGCCAAAAGCTTCAAGGGAAATTCTGTGACTAACTTGATGATATTCATGAGAGGACCGAAAGCCCATCCCAATAAAAGCCAATAACTGGCTTTTAAGAAAAAAATGGTTTTTTTATTGTCTTGAGTAGCTCTATTGTTAGCGTATAGATAAATACTTTCATATCCTCCAAAGATGCGGAGAGCAGCCAGGAGTTTGTCCTCATTGCCTACTAGAGGGTCAGATGCGTGCACCCGTTCATGCTTATCTTTTTGCAACATAAAAAGGGGGTGTTTATAGGCAGAATCAGGAGCAAAAACATCCAAAACAGCTTTTTGCACGTATCTACCAATCTCTAGACCACCCTTTTGTGGCTCATACTTATTCTCACGAAGCGTGTCTTGATAGTTTCGGTCAAGCCATTCTGGTTGAGGAATTACATTAATCCCAAAAAGACCGGATCTTAGGTTTGGAAGGTTTCTAAAAATTTGGTCGCGGTGGCGTTCAAGAACTAGGTCATCACGATCATCATGGTCTTGTTGATGGCCATCTGCAGGGAGCTGCTCTTCATGCTGTAATTGGTCTGACATACTTAAAATCTCCAAAAAAAATTAAAGTTAAAAATCCCCTCCAACTTTTTCATGAAGCTCAAAAAAATTGCCTTCATAAAGCTCCGCTGTGTTCACTACTAGGAGGGTTAAACATCACCTTACCCATGCAGCAGAGGAGAGCATGGTAATAAAAAAAACAATTTTTGACAATAAGCAATGGTAAAATTTTTTATTTTTCCCTAGAAGGGCCAAAAAAACCTGATATAATCCGACAAATTTTGGTCAGCCTTCTGCGGAAAAAACATGAACTTAGACACTTTGTACGACATTATCATCGTGGGCGGCGGCCATGCGGGGGTGGAGGCGGCTTTGGCGGCGGCGCGGAAGGGGGTTAAAACCCTCCTTCTCACGCAAAATATTGAAACAATTGGTCAAATGTCTTGTAACCCCGCCATTGGGGGCATTGGTAAAGGTCATTTAGTGAAAGAAATAGATGCCCTTGGGGGAGTTATGGCCCGAGGAGCTGATCAAGCAGGGATCCATTTTCGCACCTTAAACGCCAGCAAAGGCCCCGCTGTAAGAGCCACTCGCGCCCAAGCAGATCGCCAATATTACAAAAAAGCCATTCGTTATGTGGTGGAAAACCAACCCCACTTAACCCTTTTCCAACAAGGGGTAGAAGATTTAATCTTAGAAGGCACCCGGGTGGCGGGAGTCATCACGGACATGGGGTTACGCTTAAAAAGCAAAACCGTCATCCTCACCGTGGGAACCTTTCTAGGAGGAAAAATCCACATTGGCCACACCCAATCCTCCGGTGGGCGCCTGGGGGATCCTCCCTCCAATGCCCTTGCCCGACGATTGCGAGAACTCCCCTTTCGCGTGGAACGTTTAAAAACCGGAACCCCACCCCGCATCGACGGCCGCACCATTGATTATTCCCAATTAACTCCTCAACCGGGAGAAGATCCTCGTCCCGTGTTTTCTTTCATGGGCTCCACAAAGGATCACCCTCCCCAAGTGCCCTGCCACATCACCCACACCACGGAGGAAACCCATGACATCATCCGCCGTCACCTCCACCTATCCGCCATGTACTCTGGACACATTGAAGGAGTGGGCCCTCGTTATTGCCCTTCCATTGAAGACAAAGTGGTGCGTTTTGCAGATAAGGACAGCCACGGTATTTTCGTGGAACCAGAGGGATTAAACACCCATGAAATCTACCCCAATGGTCTTTCCACCAGTCTCCCCTTTGAAGTGCAAGTGGCCTACATAAGAAGTATCCCCGGATTTCAAAACGCCCATCTCACCCGACCTGGTTATGCCATTGAATACGACTTTTTCGATCCCCGAGATTTAAAACCTTCTTTAGAAACCAAAATCATCGAAGGATTATTTTTCGCAGGACAAATTAACGGGACCACGGGTTATGAAGAAGCTGCCGCCCAAGGTCTCATTGCAGGACTCAATGCGGCTCAATTCGTATTAGATGCGCCCCCTTGGACCCCAAGACGAGATGAGGCCTACATGGGAGTACTCATGGACGACTTAACCACCTTAGGTACCCAAGAACCTTACCGCATGTTTACCTCCCGAGCGGAACATCGACTCATTCTTCGAGAAGATAATGCGGATGAACGCCTCACCGCAAAAGGTTGGGAATTAGGATTAGTAAAAGAACCCCAATGGAATGCTTTTTGTAAAAAACAAAAACTCATTGAAGAAGAAACCCAACGACTCAGCACCTTAGTCATCCATCCCCACAGTGAAGCAGGCCAAGAAATTCAAAAAGAATGGCAACAATCCTTATCAAAAGATGTGAAAGCCCTGGCCTTGTTAGCTCGCCCTGAGGTGAATTACCAAGCCCTCATCAAACTCCCAGGCCTTGGCCCCGGACTTGAAGATCCAAAAGCCGCAGAACAAATTGAAATTGCCATGAAATACAAAGGCTACATTCAACGACAAGAGGAAGCTATTGAAGCCCTTCGCCAAGAAGTTCATTGGAAGATCCCAGAAAATTTTGATTACCGCAGCGTAAAAGGCCTTTCTAATGAAGTGTTGGAAAAACTCACTCGAGTGAAGCCCGCTACTTTGGCCCAAGCTTCGCGCATTCCCGGAGTCACTCCCGCCTCTATTTCCTTACTCTCTGTGTATTTAAAAAAATGTGGTTTGTATGACAAAACCGCGTAAACACCTAGAAGCCCTTTTAATAAAAGGCTTGGAAGAATTGTCTCTCCCCTTTACTCAAAAACAAATCCAACAATGGCTAGATTATTTATTTTTACTGAACCGTTGGAATCAAGTGTACAACCTAACGGCGATTAATGATCTGGAACACATGGTGAGTAAACATTTATTGGATAGTTTAGCCATTGCGCCTTGGGTCCAAGGAGAACGTCTTTTAGATGTGGGAAGTGGTGCGGGCTTACCGGGCATTCCTTTAGCCATTCTTTATGCAAATCAATCCATGGATTTATTAGACAGCCAACAAAAACGAATTATTTTTTTAAACCAAGCCATCACTACCCTTGAATTACCTAAGGTGAAAACCATTCATTCTCGAGTGGAGTCTTATCATTCCCCCCAACTCTACGATACAATCCTGGCGAGAGCTTTTGGTTCCTTGGCCATGATATGGGAGAATACCCGACATTTATTAAAAGATTCGGGGACTGTGTTAGCCATGAAAGGGTTAGATCCAAAAGAAGAAATCCAAGCACTTCCCCCGGAAGTCAAAGTAGAAAACATTGCTATTTCCGTTCCATTGTTAAATTCACAACGGCATATGGTACGATTGCGGCATCAAGGAGAGTAAGGTGGCAAAAATCATTGCGTTGGCCAATCAAAAAGGAGGCGTGGGTAAAACCACTTCTTGTGTTAACTTAGCGGCTTGTGTTGCTGCCGCCAACAAACAAGTGTTACTGGTGGATTTAGATCCCCAAGGCAATGCCACCATGGGATCGGGATGTAATAAACAAACCTTAGAAGTTTCCATTACAGAAGTGCTCTTAGAAGAGTTCCCCGTGGAAAAAGCCATCATTCCCGCTCCCCAAGCCTCTTACCGCTTACTCCCCACCAATGGATCTTTAACCCGAGCAGAAATCAAATTAGTGGGTTTGCCCGAACGAGAATTTCGTTTAAAGAAAGCCTTAGAACCCATTGCCTCTCAATATGATTTTATTTTTATTGATTGTCCCCCTGCTTTAAATATGCTGACAGTGAATGGATTAGTGGCGGCCCACGGTGTGTTAGTGCCCATGCAATGTGAATACTATGCCCTAGAGGGTTTATCGGATTTATTGTTTACCATCGAACAATTAAGAGAAACCGTGAATCCCACTCTTTCCATCGAAGGCGTGTTACGCACCATGTATGATGCACGAAATCGATTGTCTTTGGACGTATCGGAACAATTGCAAGAACACTTCGGAGAAACGTTATATCAAACCATCATCCCTCGAAATGTTCGATTGGCGGAAGCCCCCAGTTTCGGCCAACCCATTTTATCTTACGATGCAAAATCCTTAGGGGCTCGCGCTTACTTATTGTTGGCGGGAGAATTTTTACGTAAAAACAAAATAGCCGCAGAAAAAAAAGCAGCACTCAGTGAAACCGTTTATTAGATAGGATTGATCATGACAAAAAAACGAGGCTTAGGACGAAATTTAGGTGAATTGTTAAGTACAGATGTAGCGGTGCTGGTGCAAGAAAAAAAAGAAAAACCCCAGGCCTCTTTGCAGGGACTACAAGGTACTCTCATGGAGTTACCCGTGGAAAAAATTCAACGGGGAAAATACCAACCTCGAAAAGACATGGATGTGGCAGCCTTAGAAGAGTTAGCCCAATCCATTAAAACCCAAGGATTGCTTCAACCCATTGTGGTGCGTCCCATTGGAGAAGGCCGCTATGAAATCATTGCGGGAGAACGACGTTGGCGCGCCACTCAATTAGCGGAGTTACATACTATTCCTGCTCTGGTGAAACAAGTGGATGATGAAACCACCATGGCATTGGCTTTAATTGAAAACATTCAACGGGAAAATTTAAATCCCATGGAAGAAGCAACCGCCATTCAGCGACTCATTGATGAGTTGGGGGTGACTCACCAAGAAGTGGCTACGGCCTTGGGGAAATCTCGAGCCAGTGTGACTAATTTACTTCGCCTCATGAGTTTGAATTTAGAAGTGCGAACTTTTTTAGAACGAGGGGATATTGAATTAGGTCACGGAAAAGTATTACTGGCCCTGGAAGGTCCCCAACAAACCCAAGCCGCTCGCATGGTAATGGCAAAAAATTTATCCGTGCGAGAAACAGAACGCTTGGTAAAACAAATGCTATCTCCTGTGAGCCAATTGAAATTAAAACCCAGCGTGGATCCCGACGTACGCTTACTTCAAGACAATCTTTCAGAAAAACTAGGCGCCAAAGTGCTCATCACCCACACCCCCCGAGGCAAAGGCTCCCTCACCATCCACTACAACAGCCTAGAAGAACTAGATGGAATCTTAGACCACCTGAAGTAATTTTGTTAAAAGTGTAGCGCTTTTCTCTGCCATTCCCCGCTCTCTTTGCTGTCATCAACCATGTTGAGGTAAGAAAATATGATATACAAAGAAAATTGATTCTGTTTTATTTTTTTCTTTTGTTCTAACAAAAAAAAAAGTATTTTTTGGAGATAAAGTGAGCTTTTTTTAGAAAATCCGGTGAATTTAGGGTGCCCCAAAATATGGAGTTTCCTTTAAGGAGCTAGCCCCTTA
>Ga0233425_10002411_pt1 | contig 37009 bp, 28 predicted proteins | sample Watercolumn_Towu_2_FD_181712 | JGI IMG/M metagenome (GOLD analysis project Ga0233425, IMG submission 181712) | Freshwater microbial communities from Lake Towuti, South Sulawesi, Indonesia - Watercolumn_Towuti2014_140_MG | ecosystem: Environmental > Aquatic > Freshwater > Lake | place... | reverse complement strand
CGGCCATCGGACCAGTTGGAGCATCATGGTCACACCCGCAACAGAGAACGTCACTCCGCCCCGCAACAGCAAGCCCGTTGCCGTCGTCGACATCGGCACAACGTCCGTGCGGATGGCCATCGCCGAAATCGACACGTCGGGGCGGGTCCGCAAACTGGAAAATCTCTCGCAAGCGGTACGACTGGGTAAAGACACGTTCACGGTCGGCTACATCCGCAAGTCCACCATCGAGGAGTGTGTCCGCGTCCTCCGGCGCTATAGTCAGGTTCTGATGGAGTACGGCATCACCAACACGGACCAGATTCGCGTTGTTGCCACCAGCGCCGTACGCGAAGCGCGCAACCGGCTGGCATTCATTGACCGAATCTACATCGCCACGGGCTTGCAGGTCGAACCCATCGATGAGGCGGAAGTGAACCGCGTCACGTACCTGGGAGTGCAGCCGCTGCTGCAGGCCGAGCCCGCGCTGGCTGGCGCGCGGACACTGGTCGTCGAGGTTGGCGGCGGTAGTACGGAAGTCCTCGTCGTGCGCCGCAGTGACGTGATTTACGCTAACGCGCTGCGCCTCGGTTCCCTGCGCTTGCGTGAGACGCTCGAAGCCTATCGCACGCCAACGCTGAAAGTCCGCGATTTGATGGAGAGCCAGATCGAGCGCATGATCCGGCAAATCACGGAGAACGTGCCGCGTACGGGCAAGGTGGAGATCCTGGCGATGGGAGGAGATATCCGCTTCGCGGCCTCCCGCCTGGTCACGGACTGGAACCCCAATCAGTTGTCGCGGATTGCCATCGGGCAACTGGAACGGCTGACGGACAAGCTGCTGAACATGTCTGAAGATGCCATCGTGCGGCAGTTCCACTTGAGTTTTCCCGAAGCGGAAACAGCCGGACCCGCGCTGTTGACCTACATTCAACTCGCGCGCGTGTACGGGTTGGATACCGTCCTGGTGGCCAACATCAATCTGCGCGATGGGTTGCTGAACGAAATGGCCGCCAACGCCATGTGGACGGAGGAATTCAGCAATCAGATTATCCGTTCCGCGCTGGATCTCGGACGCAAGTACCACTTTGACGAGCCCCACGCGCGACACGTGGCGGAACTGTCACGGCTCCTGTTCCAGGCCCTCCGCGACGAACACAAACTGGATCACCGGCATGCGATCATACTCTACGTGGCCGCTCTGCTGCACGAGATCGGTTTCTACGTCAGCCAACAGAGCCATCACAAACACTCGCTCTATCTGATCAAAAACAGCGAACTGTTCGGATTGAGTCGCCGGGACATCCTGTTGGCCGCGCTCGTGGCCCGCTACTATCGCCGGGCCTCACCCCAACCCAGCCATGAAGGCTATTCCTCGCTCACCCGCGACGAACGCGTGGCTGTCTCCAAGATGGCGGCGATCCTGCGCGTGGCCGTGGCCCTGGATGACAGCCGTAGCCAACGCATCGCGGACTTCACGTGCACGCGGGAGCAAGGGCGCATCGTGATCACTGTCCCACAAGTCAAGGATCTGTCGCTCGAACAATTGGCCCTGCGGCAACACAGCTCGCTGTTTGATGCGACCTTCGGAGTCCCCGTCTTGCTCCGCACGCGCCGTGAGGAAACTGCTTGACGTGCGGGAAACTGCCAGTTCTCTATCGGGCGGAAATCAGCGGAATGAACAAGAAGAAATCGAAACAGTTCCGGTACTTCAATCGCGAACTGAGCTGGCTCGAGTTCAACCAGCGCGTGCTGGACGAGGCGAATGATAGGGACACTCCCCTGCTCGAGCGACTCAAGTTCCTGGCCATCACTGGCTCGAACCTGGACGAGTTCTTCATGGTGCGCGTAGGAGGCCTGCAGATTCTGCGAAATCGGGGGGCCACCAAACGCGACCCGTCAGGCATGGATCCGGCCGAGCAACTGGCCGCGATCAGCCAGCGGACGCACCAGATGGCATCGGACCAGTACGTTTGCCTTCTGCAGGACCTCGAGCCCCACCTGGCCCGAGAAGGTATTCACCGGGTCCGGTCGCACGAGATGACGGAACGCCAGGTCGTATTGGCGGAACAGATCTTCGAGAACGAGATCTATCCGATCCTGACGCCGATTGCCGTCACGTCGGCCGAGGACTTTCCGCTGCTGGTGAACCAGCGCATGAACGTCTGCGTCCGCCTGCCGGGCGTCGAAGATAGTCCTTCGCCGTGGCGATTCGCCGTCGTTCCGTTTGGCTACTACGGCCGCCGTTTCATGACACTTCACTCGGACAGCGGCTACTCCTATACGTCGCTGGAAGACCTGGTCGAACGATTCGCCGATCGGTTCTTTCCCGGCGAGCGCATCGTGGAGTGCACGCCGTTTCGCATCACGCGCAATGCCGACATCGCAATCCGCGATGATACGGCAGCCGACCTGCTGGCAGATATGCAGGAACTGCTGGACGCGCGCAAGACCAGCGACTGCGTGCGACTGGAGATTCCGGATCGCGTCAGCGCCGACACGCTTTCGTTCCTGCAACGCACGCTGGAAGTGCGCGATGAGGACGTTTTCAAGGTCCCAGGCCCGCTGGCTCTGGCCAATTTCATGCAATTGACCGATCTGCCCGGCTTCGATCATCTGCGCAACAAGCCCTGGCCGCCACAACCACCTCCCGACGTGGACCCGGCAGCCAGCATGTTCGACGTCCTGTCCCGCCAGGACATCTTGCTCTGCCACCCCTTCGACAGTTTCGATCCCGTCGTGCGCTTGATTGAAGAAGCCGCAGACGACCCCGACGTGCTTGCCATCAAACAAACGCTGTACCGCACCAGCCGGCAAAGCCCCATCGTTGCCGCGCTCGCGCGCGCCGCACAACGGGGCAAGTACGTGACCGCAATCGTGGAACTCAAGGCGCGCTTCGACGAAGCCCGCAATATCGAATGGGCGAAACAACTCGAACAAGCCGACGTGCAAGTCATCTACGGCGTGAAAGGGTTGAAGACGCACGCCAAGTGCTGTGTTATCGTGCGGCGCGAACCGCACGGGATTCAACGGTACGTGCATTTCGGCACCGGGAACTACAACGAGCTCACGGCGCGGCTGTACAGCGACATCAGTCTGATGACCTGCAACGAAGAGCTGGGCGCTGATGCCACCAGCTTCTTCAATGCCGTCACGGGCTACTCGCAACCGCAGAAGTTCCGCAAGATCGCCGCGGCACCACTTGGTCTGCGCGATCAATTGCTGGAGCTGATCGACGGTGAAACAAAGCGCAAACAACAGGGCGAGAAAGCACAGATCATCGCCAAAGTCAATTCGCTGGTGGACCCCGCGCTGATCGATGCTCTTTACGCGGCGTCCCGCGCGGGTGTGCAGATACGCCTGAACGTGCGCGGTATCTGCTGCCTGCGCCCCGGTGTGCCCGGCATGAGCGAGAACATCTCCGTGATCAGTATCGTCGGCCGTTTTCTCGAACACGCACGCGTGTTCTATTTCCATCACGGTGGCGACGAGCGCGTCTATATCTCCAGTGCGGACTGGATGCCCCGCAATCTGGACCGGCGCGTCGAATTGCTGGTCCCGGTCGAAGACACAGCCGCCCGCCGGCGCCTGATCAACATCCTGGAAATCTACTTCCGGGACACGGTCAAAGCGCGGCGCTTGCGTTCCGACGGCACCTATGAACGCCTGGCGCCCGAGTCGCGGCAAAAGTCGGTGTCCAGCCAGGAAACACTCTACCGCCAGGCACGCCAAGCGATCCAGAATGCGACTCATTCGCAGGCTACGGTCTTCGAGCCACACCGTGCACCCGGCGCCAACGCGGACTCTTCTTGACCTGCTCCATTCCCATCCCGAAGCTGCCCTATGAAAACCCTGTTGCTGCTGCGTCATGCCAAATCGAGTTGGGATGCGCCCGATCAACCCGACCACGACCGGCCGCTGAACGATCGCGGCAAACGCGACGCACCACGCGTGGGTCAACTCCTGAACGAAACGCGGCTCAGACCGGCTCTCGTACTGAGCTCAACCGCCAAGCGAGCGCGCAAGACGGCGGCCAAGGTGTTGGAAGCCGGCGGCTATGCGCTGGAGGTTCAACTGCGGCGGGAACTCTATCTGGCCGACGTGGGCACCTGGGTCCGAGTGCTCCAGGCCCTGCCGGACGAAGCCAACTGCGTCCTGGCCGTCGGCCACAATCCGGGGATCGAGGACCTCGTGCAGGTCCTGTGCGGCGGGCGACAAACCATGCCCACCGCTGCCTTGGCCCACGTGGAACTGCCCGTTGACAGCTGGTCGCAGCTGACCACCAGCACGCCATGCGAACTGCGGATGCTCTGGACTCCGTAGAAATCCTGTCAGGATCGGACTTTCCGTCGCGCCGCTCCGGGAAATGGCCCCGGAATTGACCCGAATCCGTGCAGGCCTGCGCAAGCGTGTCCGATATCAGACGATGGGCGCGGTTTTCGTCCGCGTTCTAGGGAGGCCGTTCGAACAGGGGACCTGGGCATGTGGTGTGGCGCCTGCCAACAAGAGGTTCCGGGCGTGTCTTCGCCGCGGGACGTCACGGTCCGCTGTGCACGTTGCCACGCAGCCCTTTCTTTCCGGGTTGACGAGCCGGCCCGCCTGGGATCGCCGCATCCGGTCGGACAGGCGGCCGTTCCCCTGACCGCGGCACCAGCACCATCCACGGAACAGGGCGTGACGCCGCGTTCTCCCTTGTTCCACCAATCCTGGGAAGTGGACGACAGCTTGCGGGCCGCCGACCGGATGATCCGGCGTCTCCGCGTGCACGCCCGACACAGTGTCCACCCTCAGGACGTGAACTCACGAATAACCGAAGCCAGTTCGACGCCGCGGACCAGTCCTGATCGCCCGATGACCAACTCCGAGCCGTGCCACGGATTCGCGATCACGATGTCACGCGTGGTGCTGACGGCCAGCTTCGCTCTGTTCGGCGCCGGAGCCACCATGATCGGCCTGTCTCTGACCACCGACCAGGCGTTGTTCTGGCAATGGGGATTGGCATTTGCCTTGTCAGGCCAAGCGGCACTGGTACTCGGCCTGGCCATACACCTCGTGGCTGAATGGACGCAGGACCGAACGGCCCACGAATTGCTGAATCGTTTGAACCGCCAGGTCTGGCAGTTGAGCAACCGGAAACCCAGCGACTCCGCCGCATCCTCGCTCTACACGCGCATCGCCGAAGGCGCGAGCCCGCATTTGCTGCTCGCGGATCTGCAGTCGCAAATCGAACAACTGGCACAGCAGTTGAAGAAATCCCGCTGACCACAGCCGGTCCCACGTCGGGCTGCCGTGCATCATGCCAGTGCGCCGTGCACGACACTCAAGACGCGATCACGCACCTCCTCAAAGGTACCCGGTATCGACGCACCGGCAGCCGCGCGATGTCCCCCGCCCCCAAATTGCTCGGCGATCTGGCTGCAATCCAATGCGCAACGACTGCGGAAACTGATCTTGAAGAAATCTCCGCCGGCCTGCTCCACGAAGATCACAGCGAACTGCGTGCCGGCAATCGTGAGGACGATGTTGATCACGTCTTCCGTGTCGCTGGGCAAAGCGCCCATGAGTGCGAAATCGTCCTTGTGCACGTAGGTGTAGGCCAGTCGTCCCGCCAGCTCGCTGGTGATCCGCGACAAGATCAATCCCCGCAACCGCACGCGACCTACGCTGTCTCGTTCGTAGAGCGCGTTGTAGATCTCCGCCGGTACAGCTCCGGCTGCCACGAGCGCGGCCGCGCAGTCATAGGTGCCGCTCGATACGGAAGGGAACCGGAACCAACCTGTATCCGTGGCCAAGGCGGCATAGAGGCATCGTGCAATCGCGGGCGTCAAGGACACACCCAACGCGCGGGCGGCATCCAGAACAAGCCGGCCCGTCGCTTCCACCGACGAGTCCTTGAAAGGCTCTGCCGCCAGATCATCCGAGCTGAGATGATGGTCAATGACCAGCTTTCGCGCGGGGAAACCGCGCACGATGTCCGCCATCGGACCGAGTTGCACCCAGGCGCTGGTGTCCAGCACGATGAGTACCTCGAACTTCGACAGCAGATCCGGCTGCACGTCGGTCCCCAGTGTCCGGATGCGGCCCGCGGGGTCGATAAACGCCAAATTGGGTGGCGTCGGGTGACCGTTGACGATCAACACTTCCTTGCCCAGGGACTCCAATACCTCGGCCAACCCGAGTTCGCTTCCCAACGCGTCGCAATCGGGACGTATATGGCTCGTCAGCAGAAAGCGCCGATGCTTCTTGACGATCTCCACAAACGGATCCCAGCAAATGGTCATAGCAGACTCTCGTTCAAGTATTGTTGGTGGTGCCTGATTGTTGCGCAACTGCCGTTGCCCGCGTCCTGACCGCGGGAACATCCTGCTTACGTTCGACTGCCGCCGGCCTCGTCGCGTGCGTAGACGTCCGCAGCCGCGGCCACATCCCGCTCCAGCTGCTGTTTCAACTCATCGACTGTAGCGAAATGCAGAATGTCGCGCAAACGGGTGAAAAAATCAACTTCCAGCACCGTACCGTACAGCGCCCCACGGAATCCCAACAGGTGTACTTCGACCTTGAGCGACTTCAAACCGAAAGTGGGAATCGGACCGATATGGATGGCAGCCGGCCATGTGCGGCCGGCGACTGTACCGCGACCGGCATAGATTCCCTCTCCCGGGAGCAGTGTGTCGATCGCGTCCAGGTTTGCCGTGGGGAATCCGATTCGCGTACCGCGCGAGTCACCGTGGGTCACCATACCACGGATGCGATAGTGTTCGGTCAGCAATTGGTTCGCCGCATCTACATTGCCGGCCCGAATCAACTCGCGCACGCGGCTGCTGGACACATATTGCCCGCCCACAAGCAGCGGTTCGACGATCTCCAGATCCAGATTCGCGCCACGGCAGAACCGCTGCAGCAACTCCACGTTCCCTTCGCGGTGACGTCCGAATTGGAAGTTAGGGCCTTCGACGATCACGCGCACACCCAGAATCCGGCCGATGATCTGATCGAAGAACTCCCGCGCGGTGAGCGCCAGCAGTTCCTCATCGGTGCGGTACGCAATGACTGCATCGACACCCAGCCTGGTCAGCAAAGTCGTTTTACGGTCTGTCCAGGTCAGTGGCGGCGGCGCCGCTTCTGGCCGCAGTATGCGCACCGGATGGGGATCAAACGTGAAGACCAGCGCCGGACCGCCGGCTTGCCGCGCCCGGACTTTCAGCCGCTCCACTAGCCGGGCGTGCCCTCGGTGGACGCCGTCGAAGTTGCCGATGGCGACGCCGCCCCCGCGCAACCGCTGTGGGAAATCGCTCAGCTCCCGAATGACTTCCACATTGGCCGCATCAATCATCACAGAACGGTCAACCTTGAGGCGTAGCGGTGGTCGGCGGTTCTCCGACACCAGTGGCCGCCACCTGCTGAAATGCTGGCGGGAGGAAACGGATCAGGTCGCTGGCAATCAGCGACACCTCGCCGACCGACTGCGCCGCCAGGTCGCCCGCCAACCCGTGCACGTAAGCACCCAGCCGCGCAGCATCCAACGGCGGCAGTTGCTGGCAGAGAAGCGCCGCAATCACTCCCGTCAGGACATCACCCGTGCCCCCCGTGGCCATGCCGGGATTTCCGGTAGGATTGTGGAAGCAAGCGCGGCCATCCGTGATGAACGTGCGGTGCCCCTTCAGCACCACAACCGCTCCCCATTCCGCGGCTTTCGACCGCCCCATTTCCTCCAGGGCTTCGCGGGACCAGCGTCCCGCCGGAAGGAAACGGCGGAATTCACCGGGATGCGGAGTCAAGACGCGCGGGCCGCCGGGCTCCCCCAGCCGTTCTCCGCAAGCCGCCAGTGCGTTGAGCGCGTCGGCGTCCAACACGAGCGGTTGCGGCAACACGCCATACATCCAGGTCACCAATTCGCGGAGTTGAATCGACTGTCCCATGCCGGGACCACATCCGACGACGGTGGCGGCTTCCGCTAACTCCGATAAGCGAGGCCGAGCCGATACGGACAATCGGCCTTCCTCATCGGCGGGCAGCGGAACGGTCATGTAGGAGGGTTCCAGGGCCGCGACGACGGGCAGGCACTCCGCGGGCACCGCGAGCCGGACGAGCCCGGCACCGCTGCGCAAGGCGGCCATGCCGGCCAGCGCAATGGCTCCGGTCATGCCGCGTGAACCTCCCGTCAGCAAGGCCATGCCGAAATCGCCTTTGTGGCTGTCGCGCCGGCGCGGCGGCAAGCAGGGCAGGGGAGGGGGGGCGTCGTTGACGGGAGCGTTGCTCATGCGCGGCTCGCCACTTCTTCTGGACTAATGGTGTTCCGCTGCGCGCTGCGACTGTTGCCGCCGCCGATTCTGACTGGCGATTAGGCCGGCCACATAGCCGCCTTTGAAACCGGCATCGATGTTGACAACGGTCACGTTGGAAGCACAACTGTTCAACATGCTGAGCAGGGCCGAGATTCCGCCGAAATTCGCACCATAACCGACACTGGTCGGCACCCCGACCACGGGGCAATCGACGTAACCACCCACGACACTCGGCAGAGCACCTTCCATGCCGGCCACGACAACCACGGCATGCACGCCGCGCAGCTTGTCGAGATGCGCCGGCAGACGGTGAGGCCCCGCGACACCCACGTCGTGGATCATCGTCACGTCGATACCCATCCAATCCAGCGTCTCGCGTGCCTCCTCGGCCACCGGCAGGTCACTTGTGCCGGCACTGATAACGGCCACGCGGCAGACGTCGTGCGGTGCGTCCACCGCAGGAGTGGTTGCCTGGATGCGGAACGTGCGCGCTAGCTCGTTGTAGCGGCCTCCGGGATAGGTTTCTCGCAATCGCGCCGCCTTCTCCGTCGTGATGCGCGTGGCCAACACACTGACGCCATCGGCCAGCAATTGGCGGAAGATGTCAACGAGCGTGGCAACATCCTTGCCCTCGCCGTACACTACTTCCGGAAAACCACAGCGCCGACCGCGCTCCAAGTCCAAACTGACGGTGTTTTCATGTCTGGAGTTCATGGGCTACATCGTACCCAGAGGTTCCGTCGTTCGATAGGGGCGCCCGGAGGCGTGAACGGAGCCCGATTGCCGCTGACTCCTCACAGTAATCCCTTTACTCATTGACGATTCACCATGCCCGAACTGCCCGAAGTGGAAACCATGCGGCGCGGGATCCTCGGCGTGATTGGAAGCCGGATCTCCCGCCTGGCCCAAATCCGTTCCCGCCTGCAGCCGATCATCATGCGTCCCAGCTTGCCGGCCCTGCGGCGCCGAGTTGTTGGGCGCCGGATCAGCGACGTCCACCGAGTGGGAAAACGCGTCGTGCTCAAGCTGGAGAACCAGGACGGCCTGGTGTTCGAGCCCCGGATGACCGGCCTCGTGCTGCTGGCCGATCCTCCCGACCAGACCCACCTGCGTCTGCAACTGGACTTGGAGGGAGGGCCCGTGCGCCAACTCTGGTTCTGGGACCGCCGCGGACTGGGACAGGTACACCTGCTGACTGCCGGTGAACTCTCCGCACAACTGGGACCCGATCGGCTGGGCCCCGACGCACTGATATTGCAACCCGGCGAATTGAGGCGGCGTCTGGCACACACCCGTCGCCCCATCAAGGTGGCGCTGTTGGACCAGCGCATCGTCGCGGGAATCGGCAACCTCTATGCGTCCGAGATCCTGCACGTGGCGCGTATCGATCCCCGATCGACCTGCCGGGCGCTCACCGCTTCCCAATGGCAGCGACTGCACTCGGCCGTTACGAAGGTCCTGCAAGAAGCCATCCGATACGAAGGCTCCACGCTCTCCGACGGCACCTACCGCAATGTATTGAATAACCCTGGTGGCTATCAGAACCACCATCGCGTTTATGCTCGAGCCGGCCAGGACTGTCCGCGCTGCCGGCGCGAAAAGGTGCAGCGCATTGTGCAGGCTCAGCGATCGACGTTCTTCTGCCCCGGATGCCAGAAGCACCGCTGATGCCGGCGGCGCGTGTGTCGCATGGCGACACCTCGGCCACCTGACTATGCTGGGAACAAGTCCGCGGCCGTGGTCTTCGTGATGGAAACGGAAAGGTACAAGCATGCGCCTGTCCAGACTGATTGCCCAAACCATCTCGGTGTGTGTGGCGATGACGCTCGGCCTTTGCGCAGTTCGCTCCACCGTTGCGGAAGTCGCCCGCGCCGCACAGGGGATGGTGGCCACCGTTCACCCGTTGGCCACGGGGGCCGGCGTGGCGGCATTGGAGCAGGGGGGCAATGCCGTCGATGCGGCAGTTGCCGCCGCACTGACACTGGGAGTGGTGGACGGCTACAACTCCGGGATCGGCGGCGGGTGTCTGATCCTGCTGCGATCGCCCGACGGACAACTCCTCGCCGTCGACGGCCGGGAAACGGCCCCGGCCCGAGCGCACCGCGACATGTTTCTCCAGGACGGTACGGCGCAGACCGAATGGAGCCAGACGGGTCCCTTGGCGGTAGCCACCCCGGGCGCGCTGGCGGCGTACGACGAGGTGATTCGCCGCCACGGCCGCCTTGCGCTGCGCGACCTGCTCCTGCCTGCCGCGCGAGTCGCGGAAGAGGGTTTCCCGATCAGTGCCGGCTATGAGAAATCGCTGAAGGAATCCGCCGCGAAGTTGGCCAAGTACCCCGGCTCGCGCGAGGTACTGCTCAAAGGCGATGGCGAGCCGTACGTGGCGGGAGACCTCCTGCGGCAGCCGGATCTGGCCCGCACCTACCGCGCGGTTGCCGAACAGGGAATCGCCTGGTTCTACGGCGGCCCGTTTGCCCGGACGGTGGGTGCGTGGATGTCGGAAAATGGAGGATTCCTGACAGCAGAGGATTTCGCGAATTATCGCCCGATTCAGCGCGAGCCCATCCGCAGTCAGTATCGCGGGCACACGATCGTGGGTTTTCCTCCGCCGAGTTCGGGTGGCACGCACGTCGCCCAGATCCTGAACATGCTGGAGCATTTCGATCTGAGGCAACTTCACCAGCGCGATCCAGCGCAATTCGCGCATGTGGTGGCGGAAGCCATGAAACTGGCATTCGCCGACCGCGCCCATTGGCTGGGTGATGCGGATTTCGTCGCCGTTCCGCGGGGCCTGGTCGACCCCGATTACGCGGCCGCGTTGGCCCGCCGCATCAATCCCGATAGACCCAGCACTGTGCCACGTCACGGACAACCGCCCCGTGCGGACAGCGATTTGTTCCGCCGCCACACAACGCACATCGCGGCCGCGGACGCCGCGGGATACTGGGTGGCCATCACGGCAACCGTCAATACGACCTTTGGCTCCAAAGTGATCGTCCCCGGCACGGGCGTCGTGCTGAACAATGAAATGGACGATTTCTCCATTCAGCCCGGCGTCCCGAATGCGTTTGGCCTGGTGGGGGCCGAAGCCAACGCGGTGGCACCCGGCAAACGGCCCCTCTCGAGCATGAGCCCGACCATTGTCCTCCGCGATGGCCGACCCGTGATGACCGTCGGTGCCGCCGGTGGACCCACCATCATCACGCAAGTCGTGTTGGCCATCGTGAACCACATAGACCTGCAGTTGCCCCTCGACACCGCCATCGCGGCGCCGCGATTTCACCACCAATGGTCCCCCGATCGCATCGCGATCGAACAGTCGATGCCCGCGGACCTGCGAGAGAAGCTCGCCGCGCGCGGGCATGAACTCCGCATTCTGGAACGGATCGGCGTCACTCAGGCGATTGGCGTATCAGAGGACGGCCGACTCCTGGTCGGAGTCCACGATCCGCGCGTGCAGGGACAAGCGGCCGGGCGATGACGCCCTCTTCCGACGTGCGGAATCACCAGTGATCTCCCGGACAACTGCTAGCTCTCCGGCCCACTTTGGAGTGGCACGTGCCTCAGTCAGGTGGTGGTAGCGGTGCTGGCACGCTCCTGGTGATGCTTGGATCGCCGAGGGTACATGCGTAGCGCGGATAACGGCTTTGTCTCCGGCGTTGCGCGCCGAAACGACCTGGACACCTGCAACTGGTTTCGTTAACTTCCCCCCTCTCTTCTGTCGGCCTGCCTGGCTCATGGGAAACGGCGTACGACGAGCGTTCGCTGATCGGCTATGGATGTTACGCCGCAACATGTTGCATGCAGGGCGAGCGAGATATGCGGGGGGACGGCATTTCACCGGGCGCCAGCCGTTGTCGCCCCGTAGGCTCCCATTGAACCACTCGTTGATCATCTGATGAGTCGTTTAGCGCGGTGGCAAGATCTCATTCTGCCCGTCGGGATTATCTCGAGCGTGCTCGTGATTCTGATCCCGATGCCGGCCGAGTTGATGGACGTCTTGCTGTCAGCCAACGTCACGGTTTCCGTGATCGTGCTGCTGACCACGGTCTACGTGCGCACGCCGCTGGAATTCAGCATCTTCCCCTCCATGTTGCTGGCCACGACCCTCTTCCGGCTCGTCTTGAACGTGGCCTCGACGCGCTTGATTCTGACGCGCGCCGGCGACGAAGGACTTGATGCGGCGGGCGGCGTCATCCGCAGCTTCGGCGAGTTTGTTGCGGGGGACCGCATCGAAGTCGGCTGCATCATTTTCGTCATCATTTTCGTGATTCAGTTCATTGTGATCACGAAGGGAGCCACGCGCATCAGCGAAGTGGCGGCGCGATTCGCCTTGGACGGCATGCCCGGTCGACAAATGGCGATCGACGCAGACTTGAATGCCGGCGCCATTGACGAGGCGGAAGCCCAGCGCCGGCGGAGCGAGATCACGCAGCAAGCCGACTTCTTTGGCGCCATGGACGGTGCCAGCAAGTTCGTGCGCGGGGATGCCGTGGCGGGCATCATCATCACAATTGTCAACATCTGCGGCGGTCTGGTGATCGGCGTCCTACAGGCGGGCATGACGGTGAGCGAAGCGACGGAAGTGTTCACAAAACTCACCATCGGCGACGGCCTGGTAAGCCAGGTCCCAGCGCTGCTGATCTCGCTGGCAGCCGGCCTCCTGGTCACGCGCAGCAGCCAGCAAGTGAACCTGCCGGCCGAGTTCGTACGCCAGCTTTTTTCGCGCCCACAAGCGCTGCTGGTGGCTGGCGGCTTCCTGATCATCCTCGTCTTCACGAACCTCCCCACGACACCACTGCTGACCATCGCCGGTTCCTGTGTGGCCTTGGCACTCATGCTGAACCGGCAGACGCAACAGAAGGAAGCCGGTCTGGCGGCAGCTGCCAAGACGGCGGCGGAACAACAGCGGAAACCGGAGGAGCGCATTGAGGACTATCTGACGATCGACCCGATGGAGATGGAAATCGGCGTGGGCCTGATTCGCCTGGCCGATCCCAAGCGGGGAGGGGACTTGCTGCCGCGGATCACCGGTGTGCGCCAGGCGGTGGCCACCGAAATCGGCATCGTGTTGCCCAAGGTGCGCATTCGCGACAACCTGCGACTGAACGAAAACGGCTATCGCATCAAGATCGCCAGCAACGTCGTGGCCGAAGGAGCCGCTTACGCCGACAGATTGCTGGCCATGGATTCGGGGGTGACCAGCGGCAAGGTACCGGGCGTGGAAGCGCGCGACCCGGCTTTTCATCAGCCCGCGGTGTGGATCGAACCGGGATTGCGCGAGCGCGCGGAAATGCTGGGCTACACGCCCGTGGAACCCGCAGCCGTATTGGCCACGCACTTGAAGGAAGTCGTGCGCCAGCACGCCGACGAGTTGCTGACGCGAGACGCCACCAAACGCCTCATCGACGAACTCAAGAAGTCATCTCCCGCGGTGGTCGACGAACTGATCCCCGGCTTGCTGAAGCTCGCCGAAGTCCAACAGGTGCTGCAGATGCTGTTGCGGGAACAGATTCCCATCCGGCAACTGAGCGTCATCCTGGAGACGCTGGGGGACTTCGCCGCCCGGACCAAGGATCCGGTCTGGCTGACCGAGTACGTACGGCATCGTTTGGCGCGCACGATCTGCACCCGCTACCGTGACGACGAACTGCGGATGCTGGTGATCACTCTGGAGCCGGCGTTGGAGGACCGAATTGCCGCCGGCATCGAGCACAGCGAGCGCGGCCTGTTTGTGCGCATGTCCCCGCCGGCGATTGAGAAGACCTGCACTCTGATCAGCCAGGAACTGGCGAAACTGACGCGCGCCAGTCGGCACCCGATTGTCCTGGTCAGTCCTCAGATCCGCCCCGGCTTGAAAATGCTCACCGCCGGCCATTTGCCGCGTTTGGTCGTGCTGAGCTACAACGAAATCACGCGTGATACTCGGATTGAGTCTGTAGGCATTGTGTCCGACGCGATTTGAGTTGAGGCTGCCGATGGAAGTCAAACACTTTCGAGCGAAATCGCTGCAGGAGGCGCTGCGGTTGGTGCGCCAGGAATTGGGCCCCGGCGCCGCGGTTCTTCAGACGCGCCAGGTCGATCCGGGATTGTGGGGCTGGCTGAGCGGTGCGCGCCAGATCGAAGTATCCGCTTCGTGCGAAGTCAACGTGCCGTCCCGGTTCGCCAGGGACGCACCGGGAAGTTCGCGCACGAGTGGAACGGATGACGCGGAGTTCGACGATTACGGATCGGAGGCGAACTCGGCCAGAACATCGCTGCGCGACCAGCTCGACGGCCTGCAATCGATGGTGGAGGAATTGTGCCGGCAGTCGTCTGCAACCCGTCACGAGGAGTTGCCCGCACCCCTCTTCGCACTCTTCACGGACCTGATCGACGCCGAAGTCTCGGAGCCAATCGCGCGCGAGCTGGTGGAGCGGGTGCGTATGACTCTGAGTGAAACAGACCGGGACGATCCGGTGCTCGTCAAAGCGCGCCTGATTCGACAGTTGGAGAATGAGATCGACTGCTGCGGGCCGCTCGTGGTGACTCCCGGCCGGCGACGCGTCGTGGCACTCGTCGGGCCGACCGGCGTGGGCAAGACGACGACCATCGCGAAGCTGGCGGCCCATTTTCACCTGCAGCAGCGGAACCGCGTGGGGCTGCTGACAGTGGATACGTACCGCATCGCCGCCGTCGATCAACTACGGACCTATGCCGAGATCATCAATCTGCCGATGGAGGTGGCGGCTACGCCCCGCGAAGTGCGCACCGCACTGGGGCAATTGGCCGAAATGGACCTGGTGTTGATCGACACGGTGGGCCGGAGCCCTCGCGACGAGGTGCGCATCCAGGAGCTGCAGAGCCTGCTCGCGGAAGCACAGGCCGATGAGGTTCATCTGGTACTCAGTTCCGTGGCGAGCGCGGCCAGCGCGCGGACGGCCGTGGACCACTTCGCGCCGCTGGGCGCCAGCGCTTTGATCGTGACGAAACTGGATGAGGCCTCCGGCCTGGGTAGCATGTTGCCGCTCCTGCGGCACAGCGGCCTGCCTCTCAGCTACGTCACCCACGGACAGAACGTTCCCCAAGACATCGCTCCAGCAGATCGCCGCCGACTGGCACGCGCGATCCTGAGGATGCAGGCTTCATGATCGACCAAGCGACTGAATTACGAAAGCTGGTGTTGCGCTCGATGCGCGAGCGTGCTGCCGCCGCTGGTCCTCCACCACGGCTGTTGATCATGGCCGGCGGACGGGAGGGCGTGGGTGTTTCCTCCTTGTCCGTCAATCTGGCGATCGGCCTAGCGGAACAAGGTCTGCGCGTCGTCATCGTGGATGCTGACACCCGTCACAATGACGTGGCTCGGCTCTGCGGCGTCGCCGAACGCGAACGAGCACGGGACATCCTGATCGCCCGACGCGATATTCACGAGGTCCTGCAGCTCGGTCCGGGCGGCATCCAGGTTGTCCCCCGGCTCTGGGCTCCCTGCGAGAAGATCGATTGCAATCACGCGATCGTGGCTCGGCTGCTGCGGCAGTTCCACAATCTGGGACCCCATGCCGATGTCATTCTGCTGGATGTGGGCTGCGGCACGGGGGATTTCCTCGGCCGATTGGCGACCGTGGCCAGCGACATCGTGTGGGTCACCACGCCGGACGCGGCCGCACTGACGGACACCCAAGGACATTGGAAGGCCGCGGTGCGCGCACTGGAGAAGACGACACCCGGCCTGGTCGTCAATTTCTGCGACGATGGAGCGCTCGCCACGCGCATCCACCAGCGGTTGGAGGATGCGCACCAGAAAGCCGGCGGTTCGCGCGTCCGGTTGCTGGGGCACGTACCGCCCGACGAGGAATTCCCGCGAGCAGCCGCGATTTCCTCGCCGCTGCTGCTGGCAGCACCGGCCAGTCCGGCCGGTCGAGCCTTGCAGAAACTGGCGACGGCCTTGATCGCCGACTGGCCCGATACTTCACGTCACGTGGCATAGACGACCGTACGCGGGACATCGAAGTCCCGACATATGAGATTATTGGTTAAAGCGACAAATCCCGTTGTGACGATAGTGAGACAGCGCCGTTCTGCCGCATCGTGCGCTAATCTGTAACGTTTGTATCGACTGTATGGGGACCTGGGAGCAGCTCATGGGTCGCATCTACGCGGGAATCCTGGGACCGGTGGCCTTCGCAACCGTCCTGGGACGCAGCCTGGTCGATGGAGGTGGCGTCGACAGCACGGTGAAGATCGCGATCGCTTGTCTGTTTGTGTTTGCGGGCATCGGATACCTCGCGGGCAGTGTGGCCGATTCGATCGTGCGCGACTCGGTCCGCGCGCGACTCGAGTTGGAAATGGCGTTCCACGAATCGCCCGCCGCTCCACACACTCCAGCGCGCACGTAACGACAACCATGCGGGGCGATCGTGCACGCGATTTCCCGCCACATCCAAGAAAGAACTACTGTTTCCGCCGCCTCTGCCTGGCCGCAAGAGCGCGGCGGTTTACCGAACAACCAACCAGGGTTTGCTCTCAACGAAGCCGAGACTCGCACGAGGCGAGTGATCCGCGCGGTACATCACCGTCGCCGACGGCGAACAAATCATGGAGGATGGTATGTCAACGACTTTGGCGTCGCAAACCAGTTTCGCTCCCGTCGTCTCCGCAGCCCTGGAACCTGACGCCGAAACGTCGCTCGTCAACGATGAAATCCAACAGGTCTGGCGCGACTACAAGGCCGATCTCAGCCGAACCGATCTGCGCAACCGGCTCGTCGAACGCTACCTGCCGCTCGTCAAATACAACGGGGAACGGATCTGGGCCCGGTTGCCGGAAGGGGTCGAACTGGATGACCTGGTCTCCGCCGGTGTATTCGGTCTGATGGACGCCATCGACGCGTTTGACCTGACGCGCGGTGTCAAGTTTGAAACCTACTGTGTCCCGCGCATCCGGGGAGCCATGCTCGACGAACTGCGCACCATGGATTGGGTGCCACGTTTGGTCCGCTCCAAAGCCAGCAAGCTATCCGAAGCCACCAAGACCCTGGAAACCAAACTGGGACGCCACCCCACGGAACACGAACTGGCCGAACTTATGCAGCTCTCCGTTGCCGAACTGGAACGGATGATGATCGAGGCCAGCGCCGTCAATCTGATCAGTCTGAACAAGAAGTGGTACGAAACCGACAGCTACAAAGACGTCCGCGAGATCGACATCCTCGAAGACAAGAAAGGCGAAGATCCCACTCGCCGAATTCAGAAGAACGACCTCATGCGCCTGGTCACCAAGGGACTGAATCGCAACGAGCGGCTGATCATCATTCTCTACTACTACGAAGAACTCACGATGAAAGAGATCGGCGCTACGTTGGATCTGAGCGAGAGCCGCGTGAGCCAAATGCACAGCAGCATCGTCCAGCGTCTGCAGTTGCAGTTGGGGCGACGCCGCCCCGAATTCGGTACCTGACCATTTCCTCTATCGCGCGGAACACCTGCTGCGGCAGATGGCTGTGGTCGAACGAAGTGAGCCCACAGCGGTATGAAATCCGGGAGTCCGCTGCGATCCAGCCCGGCCACCCTCGCTTGGTCCCAGGATCGCGCGAGGCCATCCCGGCCGGCTTCACAGCCCCCGAAAGGCGTCCCGCCTACCCAACCGAAGTTGGCACGACTTGCGTCGTCGCACAATAAAAAAGGTCATGGCACGTCGCTCCGTCGTCGAACCATGACCTCTATCCTGAAACGGGATGATCCGGAAACCATCCCGCCCTCCCGGTTCTTCCGTATCATCTATATCGTCCCGAAGGACCACACCACTTGAGCCGCTTCTGCCAGCTCTGCCGGGCTAACCGGCGCTGGAATCTGCCGTTTGCGCCGCACTTTGCAGCCCCGTCGTGACGAGTTCCAGAAATCGCCGAGCGCGGACCGCCAACTCATCGACCCCTTCCGGCGTCTCCGGGCGCGGCAGCAGCGGCGCGAAGATGTTTTCGCAACAGAGGGGCATCGGCCGGCCGGTGAAGGCCACGGTCTGCAGCAGTCGGTAGTGATCGATCTCCCCCAGGCCCGGCCCGCAATCTTCATCGCGGGGCCAATTCCGATGATCCTTGATGCAGAAACTGCGTACCACGTCCGCGCAGCGCTGGATATCCGGCAGGGGATCCACGTTCAAGTAGTCCATCACGTTGCCGGCGTCGTAGTTCACCATGACGTGCGGGTGAGCCACCTCGCGCACGATCCGGGCGCACGCTTCGCCGGTCCCTGTCGTACCACCGTGCTGCTTGACGACCAGCAACACTCCCTGATCCTGAGCGATCGGGCCCAGTTGCTGGAACCGTTCGATCCACACGTCCGCTTTGCCACCTTCGGTATGCCCGAATGTGAGAACCTGAGGCACGCGTGCCGCGCCGGCCTGCTCGATCCGGCTCTTCAACACCGCCAGGCCTCGAGCATCTTCCGGATAGATCATCGAAAACATCATCACGGGTTCGAGTCCCAGGTCACGACACTTCCGGGCCAGTTCGGCCGCTTGCTGCGGTGAGGCATCCGCCGGCAGCACCGGAGTATCTCGACCGTCCGCCTCTCGATGCTGCGTGCCCCAAGCCACGTATCGGAACCCGGATGCCTGAATGCCGCGCAGCGCGCGGACCAAGGGAAACCGACTGTAAGGCAGTGTCATGCAGGCGATTTGAAACTGAGTGGCAGCGCCGCGCTGCGGTGCGGGTTCCGCCGTCAGCGCCGAACGCGATGGCGGCCCGACGCCGGCAAGACTACCGGCAACGGCCGCGGCCCCGAGACGCAAGACGTCACGCCGACTGTAACCGCCGCCTGCTTGTTGTTCGCTGCACATCTCGCGTGCTCCTGGTGTTTGCGCTGGCTGTGATTGCGTCCACCCATTGTGTTCCAGCAGCGCGTCGTTGAGCAACAGTGGCCCTCTTTCTGGCGAATTGTTGACCCGCCTGCAGTCCGTGTTCTACGATCTAGCGTCGAGGATTCCTTCCCCACCAAGACCCCGAAAGGCCGGACGATGTGGTGCCAGATGCCGAGCCGGATCCTGCTTCTTGTTCTTGGCTGCGCGCTGAGCTTGAACGGCGCCGAGCCAACTGTCCGCGAATCGCACCGAGCAGTTGACAGGCCCATGGAGCTGTTCGACGGCAAGGACTTCACCGGCCTGTACACGTTTCGCAAAGGGCAGGGCGTTGGCCGTGCCCCGGATGCCGTATTTCAGATCACGGACGGTACGCTGCACGTGTCCGGCGAGGGACTTGGCTACATCGCCACGCAACAGGAGTACGCCGACTATCATCTGTCGGTGGAATACAAGTGGGGACAGCGCGTGGACGGTTCGGGCAACGTGCGCAACGCCGGAGTGCTCGTGCATGGCACCGGCCCTGACGGCAGCCACCGCAGTGGGGCTTGGATGGCCTCGCTGGAAGTCCAGTTAGCACAAGGTTGCGAAGGCGACTTGATTGTGATTCGCGGTCGCGACGCCGATAATCGGCCGATTGCCGTCGATATGTCTTCCGAGACCCGCGTGGCCGAGGACGGCAAGACACGCTGGTTGGCCAAGGGAAAACGCGTTCGTTATCGCGGTGATCAGTTCTGGTGGTCGGAACACCAGCCGTTCTTCGCCGAGAAGCTGGATACGCGCGGCGATCGCGATGTTGCCGGTCCCGTTGGTGAATGGACGAAGGTCGAGGTCATCTGCGCCGCCAATCGCGTCACGGTGCGCATCAACGGCCGGACGGTCAATGAAGCCCTGGACGTGTGGCCGACCCGCGGCAAGATACTGCTGCAGAACGAAGGCAACGAAATCTACTATCGAAACTGGCGATTGGTGCCGCTCGGCAAACGGGCTCAATGAAAAGGAGAACGTCATGTATCAGGAACCGACGAATCGCAGCCGGGACTCGCGTCGCAATTTTTTGAAGCAGGGTGCGTGGGCCACCGCGACTGTAGGCGCGTCTGTCGCAAGTCTGGCGCGGGCTCTGCCCGTACATGCCGCCGGCGATGATACGTTGCGCGTGGGACTGGTCGGGTGCGGCGGCCGCGGCACGGGCGCGGCTACCCAGGCACTGCGTGCCGATTCCGGTGCACGTCTCACGGCCATGGCGGATCTGTTTCCGGATCGTCTGGACATGAGCCTCGCGGCCATTCAGAAGGAATCGGATATCGCGGCGAAGATCGACGTGCCGGCTGAACGCCGATTCAGTGGCATTGACGCCTTTCAGCGGCTCCTCGACAGCCACGTGGACGTGGTCCTGTTGGCCACACCTCCCCATTTCCGTCCGGCGCATCTCGAGGCCGCCGTGGAGGCCGGCGTGCATATTTTCGCGGAAAAGCCCGTCGCAGTGGACGCGCCCGGGGTACGCCGCGCCCTGGCTGCCTGCATCAAAGCAGCGGAAAAGGACGTTTCTGTCGTCTCCGGCCTGTGCCTGCGCTACCACCTGGGCTTTCGCGAGATTGTCCGCCGCATCCAGACGGGACAAATCGGGCAGATCACCACGCTGTACGCCAACGACTACCGCGGCACGCTCTGGCTCAAGGCGCGGCAACCCGATTGGACCGACATGCACAATCAGATGCGGAACTGGTACTACTACACCTGGCTATGCGGCGATTTCAACGTCGAGCAGCACGTGCATTTCCTGGACGTCTGCGCCTGGATCATGGGCGATCGCTACCCCGCGAAAGCGGTTGGGCTGGGAGGTCGTCAGCAGCGCACACAACCCGAGTACGGCAACATCTACGACCATCATTCCGTGGTCTACGAGTATGCCGACGGCGCTCGGCTGGTGAGCAACTGCCGGCAGATGAAAGGCTGCCAGAACGACATGAGCGTACAGGTTGCCGGCACGCGCGGTACGGCTTCCATTCGCGAGAAACGCGGCGGGATCACCATCCAGAGCGACGAGGGGAAGTGGGCCTACGACGGGCTCGATAACGACATCTACCAGACCGAGCACGATGAACTGTTTGCCGCCATCCGCGCTCGCAAGCCGATTAACAACGGCAGTTACATGGCCCACAGTACGTTGCTGGCGATTCTGGGACGCATGGCCACGTATACGGGTGATGAGATTACATGGGAACAAGCGTTGAATTCACAGGAGGATCTGACGCCGCCCAGCTATGCTTGGGGACCCGCCCCCGAAGTCAAGATCGCCATTCCTGGCGAGACGAAGTTTGCCTGAACGCAAAAGGCCCGGCTGCTGGAAGGCAGCCGGGCCACTCAGTGTGTCGCAGCAAGTGCGGCGCTCTGCAACGGCAATCGAGTCGTGCGTTCAGCGAGCGGCGCTGGTAGGAATTACCAGGGGACTCGTGCGGTTCTGCCACCAGCGAGCTGATTGATTCTCGATCACCGGAGCATCCAACGGCTGAGCTTCCTTCGGGGCCGGTTCCACGTCACCCTTGATAACCGCGCCTCCGCCGCAACTGCTGCAACCTCCGCTGATTCCATATCCGACACCGTACCCAACACCATATCCCCAACCGTATCCGCAGCCGACACCGCAGCCATAGGTGGGAGCGCAGAGCGCACGCCGGGCATGGATACGGGAGAACAACCCGGGCCGACAAACGGGCGCGCACGGGTCGACGCAAGGATCACCACAGATGTCTCCCTTCTGGGAGCACGACGACTTCTGGGCGCAGGAAGACTTCTGGGTGCACGACGAAACATAGCTGCCGCAATACGCACCCCGCCAGCCGCCATGCCGACCGGCTAGTCCGCAATGGCGCCCGAAACACGTGGGAGCATAACCACCCCAGACGTTGCCGCAGTAGGACGACGTTGGGCAGCAGCCATCGACAAAGGGATAGCCGTAAGACACGCTGCCCTTCTGCAGCGTCCCTTCCACAATGGGGGCTGATTCAATCGCCGGCTCCGGTGCCGGCTCGGCAACTGGCGGCGCCGGCTCGGCCGCCTGAGGCACGGCTGCCGGTGCGGGTTGCTCCTCGGCCACAAGCCTTCCGAACCTCGTGATCATCTGCGCACTGGCAGTCGAGCCCGCACCAACTACTACCAGCGCAAGGGACAGGCCAAACCACTTCGACATGACATGTTACTCCTTCAAGAAACTCCCTCGACTCGGGCCATCAACACCAGCGCACGCGAAGACTAAGCCCTGGGGGTGGAAACCTGATCCACTCGGCTCACGCAATACCTGTGCGTGGCGGGGGCTCCCTGTGCGTCTTTGGAAACATGCCACCGAGTTTCGTGTGGAGCAAACGCCACGGTTGCATTTTTTCGAGAACACCGCCCCATCACAGTGGCAGTTGCAGCGGTGCGCACTGCTGTACGCAGTACTCACAAGATAGCGACCAGAGCGACACAGTCTCCCAGGCTGAAAGAATGGAGCAATGACGAGCACACGCATTGTGACGAGTGCGCTCAAAGGAACGGATGCGGAGTGAACGCAATAAGTTGCGGAGCGGGAGCCAGTGGATTAACCTGACGACCGCTGACGACCGGTGGCTGCCGTTTAACCGGCATACTCGTACCTCACGCTGCAACCGCACCGCAAGTTCGGTTCGGCTGATTCACAGTCTTTCCCAGGAAATCGCGGAGATCGCTGATATGAATTGCTCGACCCCTTGGAGCCGTTTTACCGCCGTCTGCATCGTGATGGCGGGAACATGCCTGATCTTGACGGGATGCCAACCTCAAGACGCCTCCGGGCCAAGCGTACCAACACCCGACCCCCCGGGCGCTGCCACATCGGAGATAACTGCCACCCCGGCGGTCTCCGAAGACGGACTCACCGCAGAATCAGCCGCCGTCGCAACGCTCGAGAAGCTGGTCGGCAACGCGAGCCAGGGCAAGGATCCGTTGCGCCGCAGCAATGCGGGTGACGTGGTGGCCGTCGACCTCACTTCAATTCCCGCAACAGACGCTGACCTGCAATGCCTGAAAGACCTGAGCAAACTGAAGGACGTGAAGGTTCGGGGACAGCAGATCACCAACGCGGGTGTTGCGCATTTCGCCGGGATGACGAACCTGCGTGTTCTCAGTCTGCAGGACACGCAGGTTGACGACGCGGGACTCGAACAACTCAAGGGCCTGACGAACCTCGAGGACTTGACGCTGTTCAAGGCGCGCGTGACCGCGAAAGGGCTCGCTTCTCTTTCCGGTTTGACCAAACTCAAACGGCTCAATCTGCGTGCGACGGGCATCGACGGCACGGGACTGCGGCACTTGAAGACGTTGCAGAACCTCAAGGTGCTGGATCTAAGTGAAACGGCCGTCAGCAACGAGGGACTCGAGGAACTGGCCGGGTTGACTCAACTGGAAGACCTCAATCTCTGGGCCACGCGGGTAGGTGATGCGGGGATGCCGAGCCTCTGCCAGATTACGAGTATCAAACGGTTAAATCTCGATAACGTCGGCTATCCTGACAAGGACATCGCGCTGACCGACAAGGGCGTCCGGGAAATGGCCCGGCTGGCGAATCTGGAATGGACACACCTGGGGAAGACGAAGATTGGCGACGCCGGCCTGGAGGCGTTTCAGGGACTGGCCAAACTCAAGGAACTCATCGTGACTCACTGCCCGGACGTCACCGATGCCGGCGCGGCCAAACTGGGACAGGCGCGGCCCGACCTCAAGATCTCTCGGTAGCGCGACTGATTGGCAGGCTTGGACCGACCGCGGTGTCATGCACAACTTTCTACACCTCCGACGCCCGGATCACTTGCGCGGGTGCGGGCAATCATCGATGAGGCATGTGGCCGCAGCGGCACAGCAACGGCATAGCGGTTCTTCGAGACGGGCAATGGATTGGGCTTGCAGGCAGTTGACCGCACGGCCGTGAGTTGGCCGCCGGTTGTCGAAACCTTTGGGACCATCGGACACTACAGATTCCGGAAGGGCGTTTCCATGAGCTGGCTATGGCGCTATCGTGTCCGGCATTACATCAGGAACTCCATCTGGATCGGACCGCTGCTCAGCATGTTGGCGGCGGGCGGTGGCACTTGCTTCCTATATGCGATCGACGAAGCGATGGGCTGGCAGTCGACCATTGACCCCGACACAGCCCGTGCCGTGCTCGGTACCATGGCTGCCTCGATGTTCTCGTTTATCGTGTTCGTTTCCTCTGCGCTGCTGGTTGCAGTGCAACTCGCCAGCTCGCTGCTCACGCCGCGCATCATCAGCGTTGTGTTCAGGGACCCCATTACCAAAGCCTCATTGATGGTGTTTGTGTTCACCTTCACGTTTTCCCTCACGGCATTGGTCCGCATCGGCACCGCAGTCCCTCCGCTGACGGTCCATCTGGCGGCGTACAGCTCCCTGGCGAGCCTGGGTATGTTTCTCTACCTGATTGACCATGTCGGCAAGAAGCTCCGGCCCAGCGGGGCGCTCTGGTCGGTCGCCTCGCTGGGACGTGGCGTTATCCAAAGCGTTTATCCGAGATTGCTTGCCGACGAGCCGCGGAAGGCCGAGTCAAGCGTTGCCAGCCTTGCTGGGGCGCCGAGCCGCACGATCCCGAGCCCGATAGACGGGGTCGTTCTGGCGTTCGACGTACCGGGATTGGTGTCATTGGCCCAGCGTGCCGACTGTGTCATCGAATTAGTGCCCCAGGTGGGCGACTTCATGGCAGTAGGCGACCCCTTGTTCCGCGTTTTCCAGGGCGGGGCAACTCTGTCGGACGACGTGCTATGCCAGTCGGTGGCCGTGGGGCAGGAGCGTACCCTGGAACAAGACCCGGCTTTCGCGTTCCGCATAATCGTGGACATCGCCTCCAAGGGCCTCTCCCCGGCGATCAACGATCCGACCACCGCAGTCCTGGCGCTGGACCAGATTCACCACCTCTTGCGCGATGTGGGCCAACGGTGGCTGGACGATGAACGGGTACGAGACGGCCAGGACCGGTTGCGTTTGGTCTACCGGACGCCGGGCTGGGAGGATTTTGTCCACCTGGCCGTCACTGAGATCCGCCAGTATGGCGGCACCAGCATCCAGATCGCCCGGCGAATGCGCGCCATGCTCGAGAACTTGATTCAAACATTGCCGGAAGAGCGGGCCGAACTGCTCCGTCAGGAACTGAAGTTGCTCCAACGGTCCTCGGAACGCTGTTTCACCGAGCCGGAGGACCGTGTCCTGGCGGAGGAGAGCGATTCGCAGGGGGTGGGGGGCCATCGTGGGTGCGACCAATCGCCCGATGCAGACCCGCTGGAATGACCGTGACACAGAACCGCGAGTCTGCCCGTGTGATTGGAGATCGAAAGCAGTCCACGACAAGAAGTGGCATGGCACCTTCCACGCGCTTCGGTGGGCGATCAGCGCTGGAATTCTCGGGGCAAGGCGGACCAGTGCTCGCGGCCACGGTAGTACAGCGGCTTCTCGTCCGGCCACTTGGCCTTGAAGGCGGCGTAGCGGCGACGCAGACGCTCGATGCGCTCGTCAGAACTCCGGATGGCTCTGTGCGGGTGATCGATCAACATCTGCTCGACCTTCCAGACATTCCTGTCGGACAGTCGCCAGTCGTAACCGTCGAGGATCGACAGGTCAACCACTGCATAACCGACAATTCGGGCGGACGACAGATCGACGTACGCATCCACGTAGCTCAGCGCCAGAGCCCGCGCGGTCCGGAACACCGGGTGCCGGCCATGCAAGCCTGGATCGCGCGAGCGTGCCACGGAACCCCACCGCCCGCGGCGCTGGTAGACGTACAAGACGTGGTCGAGCTTGTCCTCGGATTCGAAGCTCAACACTCGGGGCGGCAGACCGTGCTGTTCGAGCACCGTTGCCGCAGTCAGCGCCGCCTCGAGGCAGTGTGCCTGCCCGCGACGCACGACACCTCGGAACGTACGCAGCGTTTCGCCGTCGCGCTCGAAATTGTACGGCAGCTCGTTCAGAAATTCCTGCACGGCCTCGGGGAATCGCAACTGGGCGATCAAGCGTCGCTCGCGCGGCGTGAAGGCTAGACTAGGCGCGTTGCTCATCGTTTCCCGGAGCGACGGAGGTCGACTGTGATCAGGGGCCAAGGGACACCAATGACCAATGTGCATTTCAATCGCGCCCGCCCGACTTATCAATGGCTTGGGTCCCGAAACCAGGCAAATTGGGAAGACCTATCTCGTTGCATTGGTCGTATCGCCGCCCGACGACCAGCCCCTGTCGATTGCCTTGATCGCGCGCTGTCCTGACCGGAGGCCCCTCCACTTCGACGACGATAATGTGTGTGACGAAGTGCGCGTCTCCGCCAATTCTCTGGAGTGCCCAGGAATGCGTTGGTCGTCCGTATCAGGAATCGGGTTGTTCCTGCTTGTGTTGTCCGGTATCCCGTGCCTGGTGCCGGCTGCTGAACCCGCGATGGATCCCTGGTATTCGGATGCGGACATCGCCTGGCAGAGAACGAAGCTCACCAACCGGCCGCTATTACTCCTGGCGACCACCGACGGCTGTCTGTACTGCGACCAGATGAAACACGACACCCTGACCAACCGGGCGGTGCTGAACGAACTGCAGCAATCGTTCATCCTGGCCACGGCCAAGGATTCGGACAAACCAACCCTGATCCGCAAGCTCCAGATCACGACGTTTCCCACCACGGTGATCATCAGCCCGCAAGGTCGCGTGCTGGACAAAATCGAAGGCTATCTGCCACCCCAGAAGTTCCACACGCGTCTGCTGTCAACAGCGCGCTTGTCGGCATTGCCCCCCGCTGCCAGCCGCTAGCTGCCACCCTCTCGCGGAGACTCAGCCTGGATTATTCACCACAGAGGCACAGAGGGTGAAGAAAGGACAAGTAAGGCAAGCGCTTGCATAACGATCTTGTCTGGATTTGATCTGACACACTGTGATTTCCGTTTCGTTTGCTTTCCTCTGTGTTCTCTGTGGCTCTGTGGTGGCTCTTCGGGGTTCCGGGCCTTATCCGGGTTAGAGCAGCCTCCGCTTCTCGTTGACGAGAAATTCGGGTAACTGGCGGGCAGACTGACCTTGGGGAATCGGCGCGGCGACGGTACACTTCCGCGCCCAACAGGGGATTTCGCCCATGAATGCCGCACGACGCATGGCTGTCGCTGTGCTGGCCACGGTTCTGCTGGCCGGTTGCCGCGCCGATACTCCCTACGGATACAACCCCGGCTATGGCTGCATTCCCTACGGCGGCTATCCGGCCCAGGGAACGTATGCGCCTTACGCTGCGCCCGCAGTCTATGCGCCAGCGACCGATGCCTGTTGTACGCCGACCTACGGCGGTGCGGTTCCGCCGGCGGTGACGACCCCGAATCCTGCGGTACCAACGACCACAGTTCCCACTACGGCGCCGCCGACGTTCAATCCTTCCTCAACCGTTCCGGCGATGCCGCCGGGACAACGGTCTGCCATCAAGACGCTGGAACCGCGACCGGCGCCACGGTGAACCTCCACCGTGCTCCGGCATCCCGACGGAGAGGCTTGCCAGAGGACGCCGACTCAGGGTTCGGCAGCCATCGCAGGTCGGCTCACCGGCTCGCCAGTGCCTTGTCGGAGATGTCCTTGCGGCACCAAGCGCCTTCCCAGCGAATGCACTTGACGGCCGCGTACGCCTGGCGTTTCGCGGCGGCGATGGAGTCGCCGAGCGCCGTTACTCCGAGAACTCGCCCGCCATCGGTGACCACCTGTCCGTCGCGCAGCGCGGTACCCGCATGGAAGACTTTCACGTCGGGGAGGCCGTCGGCTTCCTCCAGACCTCGGATGGGTTTGCCCCGTTCGTAAGCGCCCGGATACCCCTCACTGGCCATGACCACGCAGACCGCCGGCCGCGGGTCCCACCGCACGTCGTCGATCTCTTCCAGACGACCATCGACGGTCGCTTCCAGGATGTCCAACAGGTCAGACTGGAGCCGCATCAAGATCGGTTGGCATTCCGGGTCGCCGAAGCGGACGTTGTACTCGAGTGCTTTGGGACCCTGGTGGGTCATCATCAGCCCGGCGTACATCACTCCGCGAAACGGCTGGCGAGCGCGTTTGAGTGCGTGGACGGTGGGGACCAGGATGTGCTCCTCAATCCACTGCAGCTTCTCGTCGGTGACCAGGGGTGCGGGCGAATAGGCCCCCATGCCACCCGTGTTCGGACCCGTGTCCCCGTCCTGGGCGGCCTTATGATCTTGCGCGGGAGGCAACGTCAGAATGGTCCGCCCGTCGGTAATGGCCAAAACACTCGCCTCTTCGCCGTGCAGTCGCTCTTCGATGACGAACTGGTTGCCGGCGTCTCCGAATTCACGTTGCCGGGCGATGCGTTCGATGGCCTCCACCGCCTCACGACGGCTGCCGCAGACAATCGCCCCCTTTCCCGCTGCCAGGCCGTCGGCCTTCACGACCACGGGAACGACCTCATCGGCGCTGGGGTACCGTGTCTCGATGAAGCGAATGGCGCGGTCCGCATCCTGAAACACATGGAAATCGGCGGACGGCACGTCGGCTCCGTGGAGCAGCTTCTTGCAGAAGACCTTGCTGCCTTCCAGCTGGGCAGCCGCCTTGCTGGGACCGAACACGCGCAGCTTGGCGGCCTCGAACGCGTCGACGATCCCCTGGCAGAGAGGTGCTTCGGGCCCCACGACTGTCAACCCTACACGATTGTCGCGGGCGAAACCGATGAGCCGCGAGAAGTCATGCACTTGAATCGGGACGTTTTCCGCAACCAGCGCGGTGCCTGCGTTCCCCGGCGCGACAAACACACGTTCTACGCGCGCACTCTGGGAGAGTTTCCAGGCCAATGCGTGCTCGCGACCGCCGCCGCCGACCACCAGGACATTCATGATTGCCTCCCACGCGAACTCATCTTCACCCGCAAGGAAGGGTGAATTCTAGGACAGCAGAGGCCAACGTGAAAGCCTGTTCGCGATCGGCCCTTCGACCGACTTTGCAGGTTGACAACGCCGGAGTGGCTGCTTCAAATGCAAAAGTCAGGCTGGGCCCGAGTGATCGGGCGTTCTTTCACTCCGGAAGTCGGGCGGCAATGGCAGGTCACGAGCACGTTTCCACGACCAGCGCTGGACGGTCTCACACGGACGAGTCCGTCGCGGACCGGGGTACGCCGTGCGCCGCGCCTTCGGAGCGCCGCCGACTGAAGCACAATCGCCGCGGTCTCATGCGAACGCTAGTCGGGACTCTCTTCGGCACGCCGTTGGCCGTCGGATTCAGTACGCTGGCCGTGACACATCTGTTGTGGTTGTTGAGCAGCATCCGGTTCTTGTTCCCCAATGTCCTGTTAGAGCCGGCGGGCAAATTCCGCGCCGGCGCCCCCGAGGACCTGGCCACGGGGGAAGTGGACACTCGCCATGTCGCGCAGCACGGTGCCTGGATCGTGCGTGACGAATACGAAGGTCGGCAGCAGGTTTTTGCCTTGAAAGCCGTTTGCACGCATCTGGGTTGTACTCCCCTGTGGCTGGAGGGCGAACGCAAATTCAAGTGTCCCTGCCACGGCAGCGGTTTCTACCGCAACGGTGTGAATTTCGAGGGCCCCGCACCGCGACCGCTCGAACGCTTCGCCATCCGCATCGGCGAAGACGGCCTGATGGAGGTGGACACGAGCCGCACCTTTCAGCAGGAACTAGGTCAATGGCGTGATCCGGCCTCGTTCATCGCCATCTGACGGGAACCGCCGGGGAACACGACCATCCAGTCGATTGCGAAGCCATGCCGAAACTCGCCGCACGCATTCGAAACTCGCAGGTCTGGAAGAGCATCTTCCGTCACCCGGCGCCGATCGATCACCGCAATCGGATCGCCGTCGTGCTCACGAACGTCGTGTTGCACCTGCACCCGGTGTCCATTCGCAAACAGGGAATCGCCCTGAGCTACACCTGGTGCATGGGAGGGATAACCTCCTTCCTGTTCCTGGTAGAGACGATCACCGGTGTATTGCTGATGTTCTACTATCGGCCGACGCTCGAATGGGCGTATCACGACATGCAGGCGTTGCGCGACGTGACGTCGTTCGGCGTCCTGCGCGAACTGCACCGGTGGGGTGCTCACGCGATGGTGATCACGGTCATGCTCCACATGTATCGCGTGTTCCTCACCGGCAGCTACAAACCGCCGCGGGAGTTCAATTGGGTGGTCGGCGTCATCCTGCTGGTCTGCACGTTGCTGCTGTCCTTCACGGGATATCTCCTGCCTGCAGACCAGTTGGCCATGTGGGCGGTCACTGTCGGCACCAACATGGCCCGTGCGGCACCACTGCTGGGAGATGAAGGACCGGGATCGTCCCTCTTGACGGTCGACGGAGTCGACATGATCACCGACGCTTCGGACGTGCGCTTCGGGTTGCTGGGTGCGCGTGCCGTCGGCGAGGTAGCGCTCAATCGCTTCTACGTATTTCATTGCATCGCGATTCCCTTGGCGGCGGCCCTGCTCATGGCCGTCCATTACTGGCGAGTGCGCAAAGACGGAGGTATCAGCGGGCCGCTGTAGCGTTCGCAATACAACTCCCCACCATGCACGGCTACTTGACTGAACACGAGTTCCTCACAAACGCCGCCCGTCCCCTGGGGGGCTACTTTGCCGTCGTTGCCGTCTTGAATGCCCTTGCTGGATACTGGCTGATTCGATCCGCGCGTGCGCCGACATCAGGAAGGTCGCGCCGTCGCGCCGCGGTCCTCTGGTTCCTGGTCGCCGGACTGTTCGCCGGCTTGTCCGCTGTGGCCTTTGCCGGCCGGACCGACCTGCTGGCGCTCCCGCAAGAACTGCGATCCACCGTCAACCAGCTGCTGGGACCCATGTCGATCTGCACGGGATCGCTGGTCACAGTGCTTGTGATGTTCTGGTTGCGTGGTTTCTTCGTGCGGCCGAGCGTGGCCTGGACACTATTGAATCTCGCTCTGTTGTTCATGGGACTGTCCCTGACCGACCAGGATTTCGCGAAAATCGTCACGAAACCCGACAACATCGCCATTGTGTCACTGATGTTCCTGCTGGGTTACTTCACCTGGTTGTCGGCATACAAGGCCGTGCAGAACGACCGGCGTCTGGCTCGCGGCGAAGAACCACTGGAGAAACTCGACAGCGACACGGTTCTGGTGTGGCCTGACCTGGTCTACATCGAGTTGATTTGCATGGTGATCCTCACGGCCGTGCTGATATTCTGGGCCGTCGGCGTGACAGCTCCCCTTGAGGAACCGGCCAGTGCCGTCAGAACACCGAACCCATCCAAGGCACCGTGGTACTTCGTCGGACTGCAGGAGATGCTCTACTACTTTGACCCTTGGATGGCGGGCGTGGTTCTGCCGGGGTTGATCATCTTCGGGTTGATGGCAATTCCCTACCTCGACCGCAACCCGCGGGGCAACGGTTACTACACGATCCAGGAGCGCAGGTTCGCGTATTTCACTTTCCAGTTCGGGTTCCTCCTCCTGTGGATCATGCTGATCCTGATGGGTACGTTCATGCGGGGACCGAACTGGAGTTTCTTTGGCCTGTACGAACCGTGGGACGTACATAAGGTCACGGCGCAGAATAACGTGACACTGTCGCAGTATTTCTGGATTGATTGCCTGGGCATCGGACTGCCGCAACCGGCGGCGGAAGCCAGAGGAGCGGCTCGACTGGCCATGATCCTGTTGCGCGAGTCACCGGGCCTCCTGTTACTGCTGGCCTATTTCTTTCTTGTGCCGGCGGCGCTGGCGAAAGCCACCAGTCTGTTTCGGGACCTGCGGCAGTCCCTGGGCCGCAACCGCTACCTCGTGATGACGACCCTGCTGCTCATCATGCTCCTGCTGCCGATCAAAATGGTCGCCCGATGGACAGGCAACCTGCAGTACATCGTGGCCATTCCCGAGTACTTCCTGAACCTCTAGCCGGACGCCACCGTCCGTTGACTTGACGCACCAGATACACCGATGCCGGCAACCACGAAGACCTATCGCGATCTGAAGCAGTTGCATCGGATCTTCTGCGCGTCCGGAGTGCTGTTACTGATTGCATCATTTTGGTTGCTGCTGAAGGACCATCGGCGCGAATGGAAGATGGTGCAGCGCCGAGCGGCAGAACTCGAGTCGCAGACTACTTCATGGCGGCAGTTGCAATTCCAGACCGAGGAGAAGCAGGCCGAGTACGCGAAGCGGCGCGATACGTTGGATCGGGCGCGCCGGGCCCCGCTCGACCCCGCACTGCTGGCGGAGTTTCTACAAGAAGTGCAGGCGCACCCTGCCACGCAGCGCAGACCATGGACTCCACCCGCCGAGCGGGAAGAGGCCTTAGCTGACCTGCGCACCACCGTCCGACAAGCCCGTATGCATGAGGACCAATTCGCCCGCCAGCAGAGATCCGTCGCGGCGGAACGAGATGCGGCCGCGGCAACGTTGACGTTGCTGATTCGCGATCAGCGGCCACTCGCGGACCAGCAGCAGCAACAACTCACGGTGGATCGTCTCCGGGAGCAGGTTGCGCAGGCGACGCGCAGCCTTGAGGCCGCTCAGACCCATCGCCGCAAACTGGAGGAGCTTGTTCAGCGCATGACCGCGGCGGAGGACCTCGCGGTACGCGATCTGGATCAGAGCCTGGCGGAGTGGCGGCAATTGCAGAGGTCGCTGCACGAACGCCGCTCAACCTATGTCTCCTGGTATGGCTACCTGCCGCTGCCGGGCCGCAAGGTCCTGGAGCTACCCATCCTGGACCTGTTCAATTCACCTCGCAAGATCGAGACGCTATGGAATGACGACCTGGAGATCGACTACAACCTCGTGAAGGTTCGCCGTTACGATCGTTGCACGACCTGCCACCAGCTATTAGACCGGACCGCGGCCGGTACGCGCGAGCAGCCTGCGTTCCCCTGCGAACGGACGCTCACGTTCGCGCTAGCCAGGTCGGCCTCGGTGGGTGCGCGTTCGCCGCGCACGGACTCGTCTACGATTGACGAGCAGATCGATCAGGCCTGGGGCTTGCGATTGGCAGCAGCAGGGCTCGCCCAGCCCGATGACGTCTGCGTGCAGTTCGTCTGGCCGAACTCACCGGCGGCACAGGCAACGCTCGTATGGCCGGAGATGCAGCCGACTCCCGCCAGCGGCCGCGAGATCCGCCAGACGCTGCTGCAGACGCCGCGCGACGATCAGCCTGCTCTCACTCCCGCTCGCGGACTGGTGATCGGCGACATCCTTGTCGCGATCAACGGGCAACCCGTCCCGGATCGAGCCTCCGCGCTGCAGGTTCTTTCCGCAGCCGCTCGGGATGCTGCATCCTTGCGGCTTACCGTGCGTCGAGGCTTGCCGGCTCCGTTCAACTCCCACCCACGGCTCGACCTGTTTGTCGGGTCCTACAGCCCGCACCCGCTGAACGTGTTCGGTTGTACCGTTTGTCATGAAGGGCAGGGGAGTGCCACGGAGTTCAAGTGGGCGTCGCACTCCCCGAATAGCACAGCAGATCGCTCCGCCTGGCGGCAAGCGTATCACTGGTTCGACAACCCCGATTGGCGATTCCCAATGCTGCCGCAGAGGTTTGTCGAAAGCACGTGCCTGAAGTGCCATCCCGATGTGGTGGAACTTGCCGGCGCCAATCACGGTGCGGCGCCGGCGCCGAAAGTCACCCGCGGTCACCAGTTGATCCAGGCCTACGGTTGCTTCGGTTGCCATGAAATCAACGGCTTTCGTCGCGGCGAGCGCATTGGACCCGACCTGCGTCCGGAACCCAACGTGACCGCAGTGGCGAGCCAACTGCGTCAGGACCCGGGTTTCGCGGGATGGGATGAACCCTATCGAGCGTGGATCCAGCAGCTCATCCAGGATCCCTGGCAACCCGAACTCCAGCAACGAGTACGCGAGCAGTTGCTGGCCGATGCCCGCCACGACAAGCCGCGGTTTGCGCAGGACACACGCGACCGTCTCCTCCCACTCTGGAAGCTCCCTGAAGTTCCTGGACGACTGCGCCCAGCAGGGCCAAGCCTGCGATCCGTCGGGGCAAAACTGGATCGCGCGTACACCTTCGACTGGATTCGAACTCCCAGCGGCTTGCGACCGGACACGCGCATGCCCCACGCGTTTGGCCTCTGGAACCACCTCGAGTCCCGCAGCCAGCAGATCTCCGCGCGATTCGAACCGGTCGAGATTCTGGCCATGACCACGTACCTGTTCGAGCGGAGCCAGCCGTTTGCAGGCGTCGCTCGGCCCGCAGGCATCGCCATTTCGACCGCAGCGGAGAAGATCTCCCGCGGCAAGATTCTGTTTCAGGAACGCGGCTGCCTGGCCTGCCATACGCATCGCGATTTTGCGGAGGCCGACAGCTATCGCGAACACAACGACATCGTGCTCGGGCCCGATCTATCGGCGGTGGCACCCAAGTTCCAGCACTCCGCAGGGCGCGCGTGGCTCTTCAGCTGGCTCAAGGACCCGACACGTTATCATCCGCGTACGCGAATGCCGCAGATGTTCCTCGACCCGCTTGAGCGCAGTGACGGCAAGCTGTCGGATCCTGCGGAGGACATCGTTGAGTACCTGCTGTCAACAGCGACCTCGGAATGGCAGCCGGCGGCGGAAACAACAGCCATCCTCCAAGGTTTGAATGATCAGCAATTATCGGCCGTTGACGAAATGACGCTGGAGTACCTCCGCGACACATATGCCGAATCGCGCGCCGAGCAACTACTGAACGCCGGCTCGTCCGCCACGTCGCTGCCGGACAGCCGAGGTGCGGAGTGGGAATTGGTGACCGCTGGCGCAGTACCTGCGCCGCCGAACTTGCAGCAGAAACTCCTGTACATCGGCCGCAAGTCGTTAGCGCGTTACGGCTGTGTCGCCTGCCACGATATCCCAGGACTTGAGGACGCCAAACCGATCGGCCCCGTGATGACGGATTGGGGGCGCAAGGACGAGCAGCAGTTGGCGTTCGAGAGCGTCATTCCCTACTTGAGCCGCGATACGAGGTCGTCCAACGGCCCGGCAGACAAGGACGTGCCCTCCTTCTTTTGGCAGCAAATCGTGTCCGGTCACCGTGCCGGATTCGCGTATCAGAAACTGCGTGAGCCGCGCAGCTACGACTACCGGCGCGCGGAGAACAAGCGGTACACCGAACGGCTGCGTATGCCGCAGTTCACCTTCAGTGACGCGGATCGCGAGGCCATCATCACGTTTCTGTTGGGTCTGGTGGCCGACCCGCCGCGCGGCCGCTACCGCTATCAACCGGATGCGGGTACCCAGGCGCAGATCGAGGGACGGAAGATCCTCGACCAGTACCGTTGTGGGAATTGCCATGTTCTGGAGCCGGAGCGGTGGCACATCGACTACGCTCCCGGCCGGTTCGGCGAGCAGCCAAGTTCCGTGGGCTTTCCCTTCCTGCACAGTTACTTTCCCGTTGAGCAACTCGCCCGGACTGAGTCTGCGGCGGCCAGCGGTTTCGCCCAGGCGGCGCTCACGGGCATGCCCGCGCTGGACACCGACGGACTCCCGCTCGTACTGGATGATGAGGGACTGCCGCTTGACGACCAGGCGCAATACACACTGCCTGGTCTGGAGTTTACTCTGGACCTCTGGAGACCCGCCGCACTGGACGGAAACGTATATGAAGTCGGCGTGCTGCCGCTCAGCCTGCCGGGAAATGTGGTCAGCGAGCGGCGCGCTGCGGACGGAGGATTCCTGGCAAAGTATCTCCTGCCCCACGTTGTCCAGCGCGAGCGCACCTCCAACTCTGCCACGAAAGGCACCGAGGCTTGGGGATGGCTGCCGCCCCCCATTCATGCGGAAGGCGCGAAAGTCCAGACCGGTTGGCTCCATGATTACCTGCTGAATCCCGCCCCGATTCGACCGGCAGTCGTGTTGCGGATGCCCCGCTACAACCTCTCGGCCGAGGAAGCAACCCAACTAGCGCGCTACTTCGCCGCGCGCGATGGCGTGGAATACCCGTACGAATTCCGCTCCGAGCGCCAGGCCGATCATCTCGCAGTGAAGGAGCGGCAGTATCAGGAAGCGGTACGTGCCGCCGCGGCCCCCGCGACGACGCCGGTACACACGCGTTTGGCAAGTGCATTCGGCATCGTGACCAACAACAATTACTGTGTCAAATGCCACCGAGTCGGAGACTACGAACCCCAGACGAGCAACCGGAGCAAGGCGCCGGACCTGGCTCAGGTCTATTCGCGGTTGCGGCCTGCCTATGTCAGAAACTGGATTGCCAACCCCAAGTCGGTCCTTCCCTATACGGGCATGCCGGTCAATATTCCCTACGATCCGCGCGGGCCGAATCTGGGCGGCATATCCCAGGAGCTGTACCGCGGATCAAGCGTCGAGCAATTGGAGGCGCTGGTTGATCTGTTGCTGAATTTCGACGAACATGCCCAGGATCGTGCCCCTGTCACACCGCTGATCAAGTAGTCTGGAGTCTGCAGTCTATAGGCTATAGACTGCGGGCTATCGACTGCAGACTATAGGCTATAGACTCCATTGAGACACGTTCGCATCACTCTGTGCTCTTGTGTATTTCTATTCCTGCTGGTTTGCGCCGGTTGTTATTCTGCCGCGCCGAGTTTTTCATTGAACGAGGTGCAGGCCGCCCGTCTGGCGCGCGAATATCGCGTACCATTTGCGCCGGACCGGCGAGCCGAACTGCGGAGTATTCTGGAGGAGCCGTTCGGCACTCCCGACGTTCCGCGCGTTCCGGCCTCGGTATCCGCTGTTCCGGCTGTGCTCGACCTGCCACTGCTGCTGGCGGCGGCAGGCCCCGTGGGCAGTGACATGCAGGGGCGTTCGCGCGGGCTATACCGCGAACATTGTGTCCACTGCCACGGTATTTCCGGGGATGGTGTAGGCCCCATGGCCTACTTCCTCAACCCCTATCCCCGCGATTTCCGCCGCGGAACGTACAAGTTCAAG
>Ga0233425_10002410_pt1 | contig 37009 bp, 12 predicted proteins | sample Watercolumn_Towu_2_FD_181712 | JGI IMG/M metagenome (GOLD analysis project Ga0233425, IMG submission 181712) | Freshwater microbial communities from Lake Towuti, South Sulawesi, Indonesia - Watercolumn_Towuti2014_140_MG | ecosystem: Environmental > Aquatic > Freshwater > Lake | place... | reverse complement strand
CGCCACTGTCCTCGTCGGCGGCCACCAATTGGAGACTCCCCAGAGTGCTGCCGGTATAGACCGCCAATAACGTATCAATCCCGCTGCCGATCGTGTTGAAGGTCGCGATGCCACTGGCGGGCGCGCGCCACGCGAACCACACGGATCGCCCGCCCGGTTTTCGTGCGTGATCCGGTTCGCGCGCCTCGCGTCCCGCCCCGCGGGTCGTTCCAACCGCCGTGCCGCGGGGCATGTCTATCACGAGTTGACGCCCCGCGAACGCGTCAACCAGGGCGGCATCGCTGGGGACCAAAACGCTCAAGGTGGCGCCCGCGCTGCTGAGCGCGCCGGCGGGATTGCTCACCACCACGCGATACTCCCCGGCATCGGTCACTTGCGCGTGTTCCAACCGCAGGATGCGATTGGTCTGGCCGGGCAGGTTCGCCCCCGTCCGCTGCCATTGGTAGCGCAACGGCTGTTCGCCATCAGCCTGGACACCGAATTCCGCCGCTTCATTGGGCTGAACGGTGAGACTCGCCGGTTGCGTCGTGATCTCCGGCAGGCGCAGCACGCGCAGCGCCGCCACCGCGCTCTCGACCCGCCCGACCGCGTTCGAGACCACTACCCGGTAGTTGCCCGCCTCGGGCCGGCGCACATCCAGCAGGACCAGTGTGCTGTTGGTCTCCCCCTCGAGGTCCGCCCCGTCCCGCTGCCATTGGAAGAAGAGCGGCGCCCGGCCCGATACCACGACGCTGTTGGTGTAATTCGAGCGCAACGCCACCGTCTGTTCGCGGGGTTGCTCCAGCAGGATGGGGAACCCGGCCGGCGCGAACGCCGCAAAGTGCGGACGCACCTGCCCGCCCACACTCGAGAAACCCCCGCCGACGTAGAGAATGTTGCCGTTCGCGGACAACGCGGCCACATCGCGGTCTGCATTCGGGTTCCACCCGGCCGCCGAGCCGTCGGCCAATCCGAGCGCGGCCAGATTGCGGCGGTTCTGACCACCGGCCTGCGTGAACAGGCCACCTGCATAAATAGAGCTGCCACTCACCGCCACCGCACCGACGAAGCTGGACCCGCCGGAATTGCGCGCTCCCGCGTCCCACGCCAGCGGGTCCCCGGCCGCGTCCAGGATCACCAGGCCGCTGCGCGGCTGGCCCCCCACGGTTGCGAAAAGGCCACCCGCCGTGATGCCGGCAGCGCCGACGGCCAGCGTGGTTACGGGACCATCGGCCTCCGGCTGCCACGCCAACAGATGGCCATCCAACGCCGATACGGCGCCCAAGGATCGCCGTGGCACACCCCCAATCTTCACGAAATCCCCGCCGAGATACAGCACCTCGCCCGCAAGCGCCAACGCGCGCACCCGCCCCTCGACCGCCACCTGCCAATCCAGCACCGCCGCGTTGTCCAGGCTCAACGCCACGAGACCGCCGCGGGCCTGATCACCAACTTGTGTGAACGCGCCGCCGGCATAAAGCGTTCGGCCAGTCACGACAAGCGCGTCCACCACATCGTTCGCGTGCGCGCTCCAATCGACCGTTTGGCCCGACAACGCATCGACAGCCGCGAGGTTCGTGCGCCCCTGTCCGCCCACGTAGTCGAAGTTCCCGCCCACATAAACGGTCGCACGGTCCACCGCCAGGACGTTCACCGGGCCATCGGCCCCTGGACTCCAGCCCAACGCGGCGCCCGTGCCGGCATCCAGTGCCGCCAGGTGCTCGCGTTCCACGCCCCCCAAGCTCTTGAACTCGCCGCCCACAAACACCGAACCCCCGGCCCGCCAAATCGCCTGCGCCCGGTGACTCGCGTTCGGGTTCCACTCCAGCGGCTGTCCATCGACACGCCCCACGCGCGCCAGGCGATTCCGTCCCTGCCCACCGACGAACCGGAAATCGCCTGCCAGATAGACACTCTCGGGGCTGACCGCCAGGGCCCGCACCGTGTTGTCCACTCCGGGGTCCCAAGCCAGCGGCTCGCCGGTGGTCTGACTGATCGCGGCCACGAACCGGTGCGGCTGATCATGGATGCTCGAGAAAAACCCGCCCACGTACAGCGTGCCACCCGCCACCGCGATCACCTTGACGGTGTTATCGGCGCTCGGGTCCCAATCGGTCACCGTGCCGGCGTCAGCCGTCACCGCCGCGAGGCGCGAACGGCTGAGCCCGCCGCAGTAGCGGAACTCACCGCCCACATAAATCACTCCAGCATCGGCCGCCAAGGCAAACACCGTCCCGTTGGCCGCCACTTTCCAGGCGGTGGCCGAGCCATCCGCGAGACTGAACGCGGCCAGGCGCTTGCGGCTTCGCCCATCCTCGACGTTCAAAAACTCTCCGCCTGCGTAGAGACTATCGCCCCAAACAGCCAACGCCAGCACGGCTCCGTCCGGGTTGGGCGCCCACGGCGCTAGCGACCCGTTCGCCAGCTCGAGCGCGGCCAGGTTCGTGCGCGCCTGCCCGGCCACAACTGTAAACCGACCGCCCACGTAAAGCTGCCCCGCGGCGGCGATGAGCGCTTCGACGCGCCCGTTCGGATTGGGGGCCCAGGACGTATCGACGCTGAAGTCCGAGCGCAGGCGGGCGAGATTCGTCCGCGCGATGCCTCCCACCGCACTGAAACTCCCGCCCAGAAACCAGCCACCAGCGCCATCGGGAATGCCCACCCGCAAGTCGCCGTCGATCCGCGGAAAATGCCTGTCCGCCCGGCCCGACTCCGCGTCCACCCAGCCGGCGCTGCCCGTATTGGGACCGACATAATGAAAGTCCCCGCCCAGATAGACGACGCCGTTGGTCGCCACAATGCTCCGCACGGTGTCGTCCGCGATCCAAAAATCTTCGCGGGGTGTCGCGGGTGGCTCCTGTCCGAGAGGCCCGCCGCTCACGGCCACCACCGCCTCGGCGCTGAGCGCTTCCCCAACCTCGTTGCGGACCATGACGACGTACGAGCCGCTGTCACCCTGCTGCGCGGCGTCGATCCGCAGGCTATCCGCGTTGGCGCCCGGCAGGTCCTGGCCATTGCGCCGCCACTGGTAGCTGAACGGTCCGGTGCCGGCAGCCTGCACGCTCAACGCGGCGCTCTCCCCGGCCGCCACGCTCACCCCCTGAGGTTCGAGCAGGATCACCGGGGGCAGTGCCACCCGGACCGCCACCGCGCGGCTGACGGTCGCGCCGCTGCCGTTGCGGACCTGGACGGTATAATCGCCACCATCACTCGGTTGCACGTTGGCGATGCGGAGCCGTTCCGTCCGCGCCCCATTGACCCGTTGACGATCGTTCAGGGGGCTCTCATCCCGCCGCCACTGGTAGGTCAACGGCGGCGTCCCGGAAGCCATCACGAGCAGTTCAACGGTGCTGCCCACCGCAACGGTTCGGTCCCCAGGCAGAGAAAACACGCTGGGCGCAACCGGGGCCCCGCGCACCGTCACCCGGACCGGCGGCGAGGTGCTCATCAACCCCTGCCGGTCGGTGGCCACCGCCGTAAGCGCGTAATCCCCGGCCACGACATTGGCCCACGTCAAGCCGAACGGACTTTCGCTGAACGTCCTCAGCAACGCGGCGTTTTGGAACACCTCGAGCCGGGCGATGCCGCCCTCGCCCTGAGCCTTCACCGAGATGGGGATGCTGGCGGGGGCATCGTATTGGCTCTGGTCCGGCGGCGAACTCACACTCACGGTGGGGGGGCGGTTCAGGACCAGATGCAACTCGACCGTCCCCACGGTGCCTCCCGCGCCATCGACGGCGATCTGGTAGCGCGTGCCGGCCGTGGCCGCGAACACCACGCGGCTGGCGCCGTCGGCCGCTGAGCCTGCGTCGTCTTTCACGAGTCTGAGGTTCCCAAACGTCGAGCCCTGATACACCGCCAGGACCGTGTCGAACGTGGTGTTCGTGCTGAGGGTGTCAATCGTGACCACACCGTTGTCCGGAGCCGTCCATTGCCACCAGATCGAGTGACCTCCGGGCTCCCCCGCGTGGTCCGGCTCGCCGTGCTCCTTGGACGCGCGCTGGTTGTGACCCGCGGCCTGGGCCGAGAAGAGGTTGCCCAGCGAGCTGCGTTGGGCGAAATCGTCATTCGCGGGCAGGGGAAAGTTGACCGTGACCACCACCGGGGCGGAAGTTGCGACGACCCCCGCCCGATCGACCGCTTGGGCAGTGAACGTATAAACGCCCGCCGCCAGGCCGGTCAGGTTCGTTACGTACGGACTCCCCATGTCCACAGCCAACAGGGAGCCGTTGAGATGGAATTCCACCCGATCGATGCCGTCTCGCGTATCCTGAGCCTCCGCTTGCACGAGAATGCTCGCCGGCGCGAAATACTCGACGCCCGGGTCCGGCCGCACCAAGGCAACCGAGGGCGCTTCATTGAAGTCCAACGAGAGGAGCAAATCGCCCGTCGCGCCCTGGTAGCCATCCACCGCGATCTTGTAGCTCATCCCCGGCAGGGTGTAGAAGCTCACGCGGCTGGCGCCGTTGCTCTCGCCACTATCGTCATTCTCGGCGACGCGGTTCAACGCCGCGACCGTCCCGCCCGTATAAACCGCCAGGAGCGTGTCAAAACTGCTGCCCGTGGTCGCGACCGTCACGCGCCCCACAGCAGGGGCTTGCCAACTGAACCAGACCGAGGCATCGAGGCCACCGGCGTGATGCGGCTCACCCGGCTCCGGCGTCGCCAGGCGGTTCGAGCGCCTGACGCTCACCTGCGATCCCACCAAGGGTTCCGCCGCGGCGAACATGTCGTTCGCTGGCCGCACGCTCACCACCACTGGCGACGAATTGACCCGCTGGCCCGCGGCATCGACCACGCTCGCCGTCAGAACATAGGCCCCGGCCACGGCATTGGACCAGACCATGCGGTACGGGGCGGCATAGGCGGCGCCGATCTCGAAGCCGTTGGCGAGGAACGTGACGCGCGCCACCGCGGCCTCTTCCGGAACCAGGCGAGCCTCGAGAGCCACCGGCTCTGAGGCAGCCACCGACGTGTCGCCGGCCGGCGCGGCAAGGATCACCAGCGGCGGCTCCGGCGGCGGCGGCGAACTGTCGGCACTGCCGGTTCGGGCGAGGTTCCCGCGGAAGGCAGGCCAATAGGCCAGCGCCGGGCCACTGGACGCGCGCAACGCGTACAACCGGCCGTCGTCGCACCCGAAGCACACCTCCCCCGTAGGCAGCACGATGGGCGACGAGCCGAGCTCCTTAGGCAGACCGAACGACCATTGACGCTCCCCCCGCAAGCCCAGGTCCCTGACCGCGAAGAAGCTCGTCCCGGCGCCGACGTAGAGCACACCGTCCGCCCCCACGGCGGGAGTGGTGCGAACCGCCCATGGCACGAGCGTCAGCGGGCATTCCCAACGCTGCCTGCCGCGCTCCGGTTCGAGCGCATGGACTGTTGCCGTCCCATAGCCCGTGACGACATAGATCGTCCGATCCGGCCCAATCACCGGCGAAGAGATCCCGAGGCCCGCGAGTGGCGTGACCCAGTTTGCCTCACCAGTGGGCCGGAGGGCATGAACCCCGATGCCTCCCTCGACGAAATAGACAGCGCCATCCGGGCCCACCGCCGGCGAGGTCCCAGCCTGCCCCAGGAGCGGGTAGGCCCAGCGCACGCGCCCCTCGGGCGAGACCGCCAGCATGCCGTTGCCCGAGAAACCCGGCCGTTCCACCGCCTCGATCACCCCGGCATAGACGGTCCCATCAGGCCCTATCCCCAGGGAGCTCTCGATGACCCTGGCGAGTTTTAGGGCCCAACCGGTGCGCCGCACCGGGTTGGTGGCGTGCAGCGTCCCGTCGTAAGTGGCGATGTACACAGCGCCGTCGCCGCCCACCGCCGGCGCGTTGCCGTAGAGCGGCCCGGCCAGCGGCAGCCGCCAGAGCGTGGTGAAGTTGGTCCCGTTCGGCGAGACCGCCAGAAGCTCGCCGCCCGGGGGGGCTTGAACAATGTCAACCCCAAAATAGACCGTGCCGTCGCGGCCGATGGCCGGCGAGCCGGACCCGCGGCCGGAATGAAAGACCGCGTTGGTCCGGCCGTCGTGCGTGAAGGAATAAAGCGGCACGTACTCGGTGACGGAGGCTGCGCCAAGGTACACCAGTCCATCGGGGCCGAAAGCCGGCGACCCATTGAGGTAGAGGCCGCAACGCGCGCTCCAGAGGAAGTCACCCGGCACGCCTGCAACGTTTTGGTTGCGCCTGGCGTTCCGGCCCGCCATGGGCCAGCTCGAATTCGCCGGACCCGTGCCGGCGTGGTAGCCGTAGAGGAAACCGTCCGGGGTCCCCAGGTACACCACGCCGTCCGGGCTCAGCACCGGGGAGAACGACACGGTGTCGCCCAGCCGGGTCTCGAGCGACAGCAGGTTGGTCGAGCTCCCGTCGGGGAAGAGCGCGTTCAGGTCGAAATGGTACCTGCCACCCGTCCGCTGCGCCAGCGACGTGGCATAGATCACCCCGTCGGCCCCGATGGCCGGGCATCCCGCCGGCGAGCCGAGACCGTCCCAGTGCCGCCTCTCCTCGCCCGTGCGCGGGTCCCGGGCGGAAAGCCCATTCACACCCACATAAACCCCGGCATAGACCGTCCCATCCGCTCCCACCGCCGGCGAATAACCGCCGAAGGCGGGGCCGCCCGCCGCAAATGGATTTTGGCGCCATTTCAAAGTGCCCTTGGCGTCCAGCGCATACAGCGTCCCCTGGCTCCCCAAGTCACTCAAAAAATAAACCGTGCCGTCCGGGCCCAGCGCGGAATAGGAACCGAACCGAAGGTGTTCGCCGTCCGCCAAAGGGAACCGCCACTTGAGCCGCGGCGCGCCCGGGGCCAGTTCGCGTTCCGGTCGGAGCGCGAAGACCTCCGAAGGCCGTGCGTTGCCGGTATAGACGGGGAGTACAATGATGGCGCCGTCGGTCCCGACACTAGGCGCCAGGTTCAGCGCCTGACCGCTGCGAAAAACCCAGTTGACTTGGCCGTCGGCGGGATCGATCGACAGCAACTCGCCCTGGTCAGTGCCCACATAGATGGCGCCGTCCGCGCCAATCGCCGGGCTCTCGCCGACCAGGCTGGGGGCCTGCGCATTCCACTTGACATTCCCACTTGGGTCGAACGCCTGGAGGTTGCGGCCCGCGCCGACATAGATCGTGCCATCCGGGCCGACAGCCGGGGAGGTGCGGGCCGGCTCGGAGAGGTCGCGCACCCAGTTCGTGGCCTCCAGGTAGCGGCCCAGCGAGTAAAGCCGGGTGCCGCTCTGGCCGCCCTCCCCACCCACCACATAAACCGAACCGTCGGGGCCAATCGCCGGCGCCAACGACATGCGCTCGCCGGCATCGAAGCGGCCGATTTGCTCGAAGGGCTCGAGCACGTTCAGGAACGCCGTGCGGCTCCGCACCGTGCCAGCCTCGTTGCTGACCTCCGCCCGATAATAACCCTCGTGGGCGGGTTGCACCCACCAGTCAAGGACATTCGGAGGACCGCCCTGCATCGGTGTCTCCGCCGCATTGGCGGTAGGCTTGAAATACCACTGGTAATGGTACGCACCCGCGCCGGGGGCGGCCTCGACCCGCAGGGTGACCCGCCGGCCCACGGGCGCGATCACGTCGGGAGGTTCGACCGCGATCACCGGCAACCCCACCACGACCACTTTGACCGGGACCGCCGAGGTCGAGACGATCCCGAGGGTGTCGGTAGCCCGCGCCGTCAGCCAATACTCGCCTTGCGGGACATTCGACCAGGAAACCACGAACGGCTTGTCGGTGTCCGAGCCGAGCCGCACATCCGGCGTCCAGGGCGCCTCGGTGGTTCGTGCAAAGAAGTCCACGCGCGCCACATTCCGATCGCCATACTCCAGGCCCGCCTCGAGCGTGATCGTGGCTGGCGCGATCCACGGATTGGCGGTTTCAAGTGGTTTGGTCAGCGTCACGATGGGCGGCTTGCTCGCAACCAACTGCAGCGTGAACGCGCCCTCGCGCCCAAAGTCCCCGTCAACAGTGATCAAGTAAGTTGTCCCAGCCAGTGTGTCGAAGATCATCTGGTTGGGCCCGCGGAAATCGGTCTGCCCCACGAGCACCAAACTCGCGATGCTCGAGCCGAGATAAACCGAAAGCACGGGGTCCCCTCCGGCGCCGTGTGCCTCGACCATCGCCCGGCCTGAGAAAGGCGCCGTCCATTGGTACCAGACCGAATAGTTGGACGGGAACGGCTCATCCGGCTCATGCGTCGCCCCCAGCGTCGTGCCCTCGACCCTGACCACTGCCCCGCTCAACACGCTGGCGCGCGCCAGGTCATCATTCGGAATCCGGACGGCGGCGCGAACGGGCGCCGAAGCAAGTCGCTGGCCGTTCGGCAGGCTCACCACCGCACTCAACCGGTACGGACCGACGGGCGGATTGGTCCAACCGTAGCAAACTGTTTCCACCCCGCCGCCCACGCGGCCGGATCCGAAGACCGTGGCCAGCAGGATCGTGTCGTTGTAGAACTGGACCCGGCTGAATGGACCAATGCTGTCCGTCGAGACCTCGGCGCAAAGCTCGAACGCGCCGGGCAACGCAAGAACCTCTCCCTCGATTGGACGCTTCAGAACCACCGCGGCGCCACCTAGGCCGACCGTCAGTTGGATGTCGCCGTCCGAGGCGGGTCCCTCCGGGAGCACGGCGCCGCCTACCAGCACGTAATAGGCCACCCCCTGGACTACATCGAACGACGCTCGACTGGTCAACTCACCATCCTCGTCATCGCTGAAGCCCGCCAACTCGAGGCCTGCCAGCCTCGCCGGCAGCGCCGCATCCGCGTTGGTATAAACCCCCAGCCACGTGTCGAACCCGCTCCCCGCGGTCGAGAAGTAAGCCAGGCCGGACTCCGGCGGCGTCCAGACCCACCACACCGAGCTGTGGAACTGCCCGCCGTGCGGAAACCCGAGCGACTCCCCGGGTTCGAGCGTGGCGCCGAGGTTCGAACCCACAACCGTGGCCTTTGTCCCAACGATCAGCGTCGCGTTGGCCAAATCATCGTTGGCTGGCGGCGCGGTCTGGCTGTGGCCGTGCTGGGCCAGCGGGGACCAACAGACCAGTATCATTGCCATGGCCATGCTCGCGCGTCTGCGCAGGGCATGGGGAGAAAGGTGCAAGACAGGCATAGCTCGGTCGGACGCGGTGCCTCAAGGCGCGGGCCGCCCGCGGTAAAAGCGGCGCGGCTCGGAAGCTGGCTCGCGTAGCTCGAGTGAACCGCTCGTCAGCATGTTGGTCAGCCACGGCACCCACTGGTTCAAGTCGGATGAAACCTCGATCACGATGGCCTGCCCCGCAGTGCCCGCCAACCGGATGCGAACCAACCCATCCGGCAGAAGCACCGTGGTCTCGAAGACGGGCGGCGTGGGTTGCACCACGGTTAGGACGACCTCGTCGCTGGGCCGGCTCCCCACCGGGTTGGTCACCAGCACGCTGTAGCGTCCCGCCGCTCCTGCTTGCACATTCGTCAGCACCAGGCTGGATTGCGTCGCCCCGGGAATGTCCCGTCCGTTCAAGCGCCACTGGTAGCTCAGCGGCGCCGAACCGGCCGCCTGCACGCTGAACCTCACGGTCGAACCGGCGGTGGCCCCCTGGCCGACGGGCTGCACCACGATCGCGGGCGGCTCCTGCCCCGTCACGGTCAATTCCGCCACGCGAGTGCTGGCGCGTCCGAGCGCGTTGGCCACCACGACTGCGTAGCCGCCGGCATCCGCCAGGCGCACGTTCGTGAGGCGGAGAGTCGCGTTAGTCTGGCCGGGGATGTCCGCGCCATCCTTGCGCCATTGGTAGGCCGGTGCGGGGCTGCCGGCCGCTGTGACGTTCCAGCTCACCGTTTCGCCCACACGATTGGTCTGGACCAACACGGGCGCATACGTGATCAATGGCAAATTCCCCAGCCGCCAGTTCAGGCGGATGATCCCCTCCTGTTGGAGGTCTGGCGTGTCCGCCACCACCAGGTAGCTCCGGCGCTCGACCGGCATCTGGATCCAACTATGAATGCCATCGGGCGCGCTGTTCACATCCGCAGCCTCGGGATTCAAATTCCTGATGTCGGTTCCCTCGCCCGTATAGACCGCCAGCACAGTCTCGACTTCGCTGCCCTGGGTATCGACCACGAGCGTCCCGGCGCTCTCGATCTGGAGCTGGAACCAACGCGATCGTCCCCCCGGCACCCCGGCGTGGTTCGGCTCTCCCAGGTCCTTCGTAGCACCGTTGGGATTGAGCACCTCGCTTCCCAACGCGCCATCCGACACCGAGGCAAAGTTCCCCTTCCCCACACCCAGCAAACCAATGCCACCGCCCACGGGCCGTACGAGGTCCGCCAGCTTGTCCTCCGATCGCGCCCCGGGGTCGGGGCCAATCTCGACGACGGCCGCGGCGCTGGTAACGGCGCGGGTGGCGTTGCTCACGCGCACGGTGTAGCGCCCAACCTCGGCGAGGCCGACGGCCACCAGCGTGTATGTCGGGCCGCCCCCCCCCGCCAACGCCTCGCCATTGTGATACCATTGGTAACCCAACGGACGCAGGCTCTCGGCCTGAACGGAAAGCTCGACCTTTTGCTCCGCCTCGACGGTCTGGCTCCGCGGCTGCACCGTGATGATCGGCACATCATCGGTCGTTTGCAGCAGGCTCCAATTGACTACCAGGTCGCCTTGCGCGCCGCCGAATCCGTCGATCGCGATCTCGTAATCGACGCCCGCCACCGCGTTGAACGACGCCAGGCTGGCGAAGGACCCACCGCTGTCCTCATCGGACACCACCCGCTGGAGCCCCGCCAGGCTGCTGCCGGTATAGACCGCCAGCAGCGTGTCGATCCCGCTGCCGATCGTATCGAACGTCGCAATCCCGCTGGCCGGCGCCCGCCAGGTGAACCAAACCGAGCTGCCACCCGGCTTGCCCGCGTGGTCCGGCTCGCGCGGTTCCCGGCTCGCTCCCCGGTTGCTGCCGCTCGCCGTGCCGTTGGGTTGATCGACCACCAACTGGCGGTCCGCAAAACCATCCACCAACGGCACCGCGCTCGCCGACACCACCCGCAACAGCACCTCGACACTGTTGGTCGCCCCCACCGGATTGCTCACCACCACGCGGTACGAACCGGCATCGGTCACCTGCACCTGCTGCAAGTTGAGGCTTCGGTTGGTTTGCCCGGGCAAGTTCGCTCCCGTTCGTTGCCACTGGTACGCCAACGGTTCGGCCCCGCTCGCCACCACGCTGAACACCACCGACTCGTTGCGCGGAACGGTGGCACTCGAAGGCTGGGTCACGATCCCGGGTCGCTCGAGCACCGCCAAGACCGCCGGCGCGCTGATCGACCGTCCCACAGCGTTCGAGACCACCACCCGGTACTGCCCAGCCTGCGCGGCGGTGAGGTTCGACAAGACGAGGCTCGCGTTGGTTTGCCCCGGAAGGTCCACGCCTTCCCGTTGCCATTGCAGCACCAAGGGCTCGCGCCCCGCCACCGTCACGCTGTTGGTAAAACCGGCGCCATCCGCCAGGACTTGTCCGCGCGGTTGCTCGAGGAAAATCGGGAAGCCAGCCGGCGCAAACGCGGCAAAGTGCGGCCGCGGCTGGCCCGCCAGGCTCAGAAACGCGCCGCCAGCGTAGAGCGTGCTCTCGCTCACAAACAACGCAGCCACATCGCGGTCCGGGCTTGGGTTCCAGCCACCCAACGCCGCCGTGGTCCTGGCCACGGCCGCCAGGTTTCGCCGCGACTGACCGCCTGCCTGCGCAAACAGCCCTCCCGCATACACCGATTCGGCGCCGACCGCCACCGCCTCGACCAACGCCCCGCCGGAGACGTTCGTTACCCCGGCGCTCCAAGCCAGCGGGTCACCCGCACGGTCCACCAACGCCAGCCGGCTCCGCCCCTGCCCGCCCACGCTCTCGAACAAACCGCCCGCCACCACCCCGCCATCGACCACCGCCAGCGCGGTGACAACACCATCCGGTTCCGGCTGCCACGGCAATAACCGCCCGTCGTCGGCTTGCACAGCCGCTAGGAAGCGCCTTGGCACTCCGCGCACTTGCGAGAACTGACCTCCCAGATAGACCCGGTCTTCCGCCAGGGCCAGAGCCAGGACGCGCCCGTCCGCCTCGGGTGCCCAGTCCAAAACCGCCCCATTGTCCAGGCTCACTCCGGCCAACCGATTCCGTCCCCGCTCCCCAACGCGGGTAAAAGCGCCACCCAGGTAGAGCGTGCGGCCAGCCACGGCCAGCGCCCCCACCGTGTCATTGGCATCCACGCTCCAGTCGGTCACCTGCCCGCTCCCAGCATCGACGGACGCCAGGCACGCCCGCGACAGGCCGCCGACCCGATCGAAGTTGCCCCCCACATAGACGATGTTGCGATCCACCAACAACGCGTGAACCGGGCCGCTCGCCCCGGGGTTCCAGGACGTCGCCGCCCCCGTGTTCGCATCCAGGGCCGCAAGACGCTCACGCTCGACCCCGCCCACGCTCTGGAACTCCCCCCCTGCGAAGACGGAATCCCCCGCGCGCCAGAGCGTCTGCGCCCGGTGACTCGCGTTCGGATTCCACTCGAGAGGCCGGCCATCGGTCGCGCGCACGCGGGCCAGGCGGTTGCGCTTCTCGCCCCCGACCATTGTAAAATCTCCGCCCAGGAAGATGCTGTCAGGGCCCAGAGCCAGCGCGCGCACGGTGTTGTTGACCACCGGGTCCCAGGCCAGCGGCTCGCCAGTCGTTTGGTTGATGGCCGCCACATACCGGTGTCCCTGCTCGCGAACGCTCGTGAAGAAGCCGCCCGCATACACAACGCCACCTGCCACCGCGATCGCCTTCACGGTGTTGTCAACCCGTGGGTCCCAGTCGCTCACCGCCATCGTGACCGCATCGACCGCCGCCAGGCGCAAGCGGTTCAACCCCCCGCAGAACCGGAACTCGCCTCCCACATAGATCACGCCTTGATCCGCCGCCAGCGCGAACACCGTCCCGTTCACCGCTGGTTTCCAGCCGGTCACCGAGCCGTCCGCCAGGCTGAAAGCCGCGAGCCGCTTGCGACTCCGCGGTCCCTCGAGATTCTGAAACTCGCCGCCCACGTAGAGAGTATCACCCCACACAGCGAGCGCCAGGACCGCGCCGTCCGGGTTCGGAGCCCAGGCCGACGGCAGACCCACGGCGGGGTCGAGGGCCGCGAGATTGGTCCGGGCCTGCCCTGCGACCACGCTGAACCGCCCTCCCACGTAGAGTTGTCCGCCGGCAAGCGCCAAGGCCTGCACGGGGCCGTTCGGATTGGGCGCCCACGCGCCATCCAACCTGAAGTCCTCGAGCAAATGCGCCAGGTTCGTCCGCGCCACTCCCGCCACGGAATCAAAACTCCCGCCCACAAACCACCCACCCGCTCCGTCCGGGATCGCCACACGCACGTCTCCCGCCAGCCGCGGAAAATGCCGGTCCGCGCGCCCCGACTCGGCATCCACCCACGCCGCGCTGCCGGTATTCGGCCCAACATAATGAAAATCCCCGCCCAGATACACAACGCCGTTGGTGGCGACGATGCTCCGCACCGTATCATCGGTGATCCAGAAATCTTCACGCGGCGCTGGCGGCGGCTCCTGGCCGGCCTGGAGATCGAGCACCGACAACACGCCCTCGGCGCTCAGCGCCTCGCCGACCGAATTGCGAACCAGGACCGAATAAGCGCCGCTGTCGGCGGCTTGCGCGCGGCTGATCTCGAGGCTGGCGGCGTTGGCCCCTGCCAGGTCCTGGCCATCGTGCCGCCATTGATAACTCAATGGCTCGCTGCCAGCAGCCAGCACCTGCAGTTTCACGGGGCGGCCTTCCTCGACCGTCACCGGCTGGGGTTGAATCAGCACCGCAGGCTTCAACGCCACGATGAGCCCCGCCACCCGGCTCGTCACCGAGCCGCTCCCGTTGCGAACCTCGACAGTGTAATCGCCGCTATCGCTCAACTGCGCGTTGGCCAACCGCAGCCGCTCCGTCCGCGTCCCAGCCAGCCGCGCCCCATCGGTCAGCTCGACCGTGCCCCGGCGCCATTGGTAGTCCAACGGGGGCGTCCCCGAAGCCGCCACGACGAATTCCACATCGGTTCCCACCGCCACCGTCTGCGCGGCCGACACCGTCAGCACGCTCGGGCTGACCACCGCGCCCCCGACCGTGACGGTAATCGGCGCCGAGAGACTGCTCAGTCCCTGGTGGTCCACCGCCAACGCCGTCAGCGTGTAGCTTCCCGCCACCACATTATTCCATGTCAGATTGAACGGGCTGTCCTCGAGCGTGGCCAGCAGCGCCCCGTTCTGGTAGAGCTCGACGCGATCCACCGGGCCCTCCGGGTCTTGCGCCTTGACGGCCACGCGTATCGTGGCCGGGGCCTCGAATTGGCTGCCCCCGGGCAACGTCACGCTCACCGCGGGCGGCCGGTTCAAGACCAGATGCAGCTCGACTTCTCCGACCGCGCCCGCCACCCCGCTATCGACGGCGATCTGGTATTCCACCCCGCCGACCGCGGGGAAAACCACCCGGCTGGCGCCGTTGCCGGCGGATGCATTGTCCGCCTGCACCAGCCGCAGTTGGCCCAAGCTCAAGCCCTCATACACCGCCAGTACCGTGTCGAACGTGGTATTGGTGCTGATCGTATCGATCGTCGCCATGCCATCGGACGGGGCCGTCCATCTCCACCAGATCGAATGCCCGCCCGCTTCCCCCGCGTGCGGGGGTTCACCGGGCTCCCCGGAGGCACGTTGATTGAATCCGCGCGCTTCCGCGCTGGACGAACTCCCCAACGGCGCGCGCGCGGCGAAGGCATCGTTGCCTGGCGTGGCGAAGCCGACGGTGACGACGACAGGCGCCGAGGTTGCCGCCACGCCGCGTTTGCCGACAGCTCGGACACTCAACCGGTAGGTTCCGGCCGTCAGCCTGGTAACTGTCCGGGCGTATGGCACCACAACACCAGTCCCCACCAGCACATCGTTCACGAGGAACTCGACACGATCGATCCCCTCGGCGTCCTCAGCCGAGGCGGTGAGCGCGAGTGTCGCCGGCGCCAGGAAGCTCTCGCCGTCACGCGGCGTCAGTAAGTCGACCTTCGGGGCCTGGATGAAGTCCAGCGCCAGAATGATCTCGCCGGTTCTTCCGCTGTAGCCGTCCACCGCCACGGAATATGTCTCGCCCGCCTGCGCGTCGAAGCGGACGCGGCTGGCGCCGTTGCTTAGGCCGCTGTCGTCGTTGTCGGCAATGCGCCGTAGCCCTTGCACGCTGTCCCCGGCATACACCGCCAACACGGTGTCGAAGCTGCTGCCGGCGGTGCTAATCTCCGCCACCCCAGTGGCGGGCGCCCGCCAGCGCCACCAGACCGAGCTCGAGGCGGGTTGCCCGGCATGGCGCGGCTCGGCTTCCTCCTTCGTGGCTCCCAGGTTCGTGCGCTCGAGCCGCGCACTGTGCTCGGTGATCACTTCGGCTGTCCCAAAATCGTCGTTGGCGGGGCGAACCACCACCACCACCGGGGGTGAGACCGCCAGCCGTCCAAAAGCGTCGAAGCCCCGCGCCGTGAAGCGATGTTCGCCTGCGGCCAGGTTGCTGACGGTGATGGTCAGAGGGGCCGTCGCCACGCTCTCGAGGGGCAGGCCGTTGCGTAGGAACTCAATCCGCGCCACCTTAGCGGCGGGCGTCACCAGGCGCGCCTCGAGGTGGACCACCGCGGGCGCCCGCAGCACCGCCCCGCTCTCCGGGGACTCCAGCGCCAGCACGGGCGGCTCGCCACCCTCCTGCGCCAGGCCCGCGTTCGCCGAACGCGCCGGATCTCGGCGGGCCATCGGCCAGTATGCCAGCGCCGGACCGCTCGAGGCGCGGAACGCATACAGATTCCCGTCCTCGCAGCCGACATAAACCGCACCGGCCCGCGAGAGCGCGGGAGAAGAATAGACTTCGTCGGGGAGAACCACACTCCATTCGAGTTGGGCGCTCGCCCCCAGGTCCTTGACGGCATACAAGTTTGTCGAAGCTCCAAAGTAGAGCACGCCGTCGGCGCCCAAGGCGGGGGTCGAGTAATTGTAAGCAACGGGAAGCCTCAGCACCCACCGCACGGAGCCATCCTCGGGCCGTAACGCGTGTACGTCCAATTGCTCCGACCGGTTGACACAATAGACCGTGCCGTCCGGACCGACGATCGGCGAGGAACCCGCGACATAGTCGAAATGCACGCTCCATTTGAGGGTTCCGTCAGGTCGAATCGCCTGGACAAAGGACGCGGCGCTCACGAGATAGACCGTTCCATCCGGACCGATGGCCAGATCCCGGGCGCCGCTCTCGGTCGGGCTGGCCCAAAGGACCTCCCCTTGGGGGCTCACCGCTACCAGCGCGTCCATCGGTGAAGCCGTGGGGGTTGCCCGGTGTCCGAGCGTGCCCACATACACGGTGCCGTCGGTTCCAATCACCGGGGAGGAGTAGGTTCCCAACTGGCGCCACCAACCGGTTCCGCGGGCGACGTTGGTCGCACACAAGTTGCCTTCGCGCGTAGCCACGTACACGGTGCCATCGCCGGCCACGGCCGGGGCAAGCGGCCAGAGGTTATAGAGGTTGGTCACCACCCTCCAGCGCCACAGCTCAGTGAAGCCGGCCCTCTCCGGGCGCATCGCAACCACCGAGCCAAGGTTGTCGTTGGCAATATACACGGTCCCGTCGGGGCCGACGGCCAGGTTCCCAGCCCCTCCCGGCCCAAAGATGTAGTTCGTGCTTCCGTCCGGGCGGAATGAATAGAGGGCGTCGCCAGGCTCGAGCACCGATTCGTCGCTGGTGACCGCCGGGGCAGCGCTAACGAACGCGTTGGCGCAGCGGGACGCCCAAAGAAAGTCCCCTGGCACACGTCCCGCATTGTTGTTCTGTTTCGGATTCCCGCCGATCATGGGCCAAGTGCTTTTGGCAGGACCCGCACCGCCCTGGAACGCGTAGAGGATTCCGTCCGGCGAGCACACATAGACCACGCCCTCCATGCTCAAGACGGGGCAGAACCTGGCATCATGGATGGACGTGCCCATCGACAACAGGTTGGTCGAGCCACCATCCGGAGTGAAGGCGGCGAGGCCGAACTCATACGGCAATCCATTGGTCCCGAATTGGAAAGAGGCAGCATAGAGCACACCGTCAGAGCCTACCGCCGGGGAGGAAGGAGTGATCCCCCCCATTTCGCCCGACCAATGGCTTGTCAGAGCGCCGGCGAGCGGATCGAGGGCCAAGATCCCGCTCTGGCCGATGTACACGGTGCCAGCCTGCCCGACGACCGGATAACCACCGAGGGGAGGCCCGCCGAGCGTCCGGTAGCTGTGCCGCCATCTCAGAGTGGCCTGCGTCGCGCCGGGCGCAAAGGCATAGAGCGTTCCGTAGTCAAGGTCGGTTCTGACGTAGAGTGTGCCATCGGGGCCGATCGCGGGGAAAGAGAGGATATACTCGTTGGTCTCAAGGGTGACATGCCACTTCAATCGGTCGGTCCCTGGTGGAAGGTCTTTCTCGGTCCGCACGGCATACAGTTCATTCGGCACGCTTTCGCCGGTGTACAACGACCCAGCATAGAGGGTGCCGTCCGGCCCAATCGCCGGGGTAAAGTAGAACTTATTGGTAACCGAGAAGACCCAGTTGCTCTGCCCACGCGCGGGGTCCACCGAATATAACTCGCCTTTCTGAGTCCCCACATAAATCGTCCCGTCCGCCGCGATGGCTAGGCTGGTGCCCAAATAATCCGGCGTGAAAAAGCGCCACTTCTCCTGGCCGTGGATCGGCTCAAACGCGTGGAGGCAGGAGCCCGAACCGATATAGATCGTGCCGTCAGGTCCGACTGAGGGCGAAGTGTAGGCGCCGTTGTAGAGCCCGACCATCCAGTTGGTCCGATCCAGGTACCGGCTCAGCGAGTAGAGCATGAACGGGGGATTCCAGGCGAAACCCTGGGCGACATACACTGTGCCGTCGGAGCCAATCGCCGGCGCCGTGCTCATAAACGGGCCGACGGCGGCCTGGCCGATCGGCTCGAAGGGCTCGAGCACGTTCACGAACATCCGGCGGGTTGTGGCTTCACCCGCCTCGTTGCTGATCTTAAGTGTGTAGTAGCCTTGGTACGACAGGCTGGCACGGAAGTCGAGTCCTGGGTAATGCTGTCCTTCCCAAAACGAATCGTTGAAATACCATTGGAACCGGGTGTTCCCGAGACTGACATAGGGGACTGCTACCGCCACCCGGCCGCCAGGGGGCACTTTGATTTCTTGCGGCGGTTCCTCGAGAATGACGGGTGGGGCCACCACGGTGACGTGCGCCACCGCCGAGGTCGAGCTAATCCCCAGCACATCGGTCGCCACCGCCTTGAGCCAGTATTCACCCGAGGCGACATTCCCCCAAACCGCCAGATACGGTTTGGTCGAGTCGGTGCCGATGAGGACATCCGGCGTCCAAGGCGCCTCGTTCGTTCGTTCATAGAAATCGACGCGCGCCACAGCCACACTCCCGGCCGTGACATTGGCTGCGTTCGTTATCATGGCCGGGGCAACGAACAGGCTGCCCTCGACCGGCTTGGTAAGCGTGAGGGAGGGAGGCCGGCTCTGGTGCAGCACCAACGTGAACGGCCCGCTTCGACCGTTCGAATTGCCTTCGCTCGTCACTTCGATCAGGTAGGTCTCCCCACCGTGCGTGTCGAACAGCGCCTGAGAGAACGCTCCCGTCACGCCCGCGGCCACTTGCGTAAGGCCGGACAGGCCATCCCCGGTATAGACGATGACGTACGGCGTAAACCCTTCTCCAGTCCCAGTTACGACGGCACGCCCGTCGCTCGGCGCCTGCCACTGATACCACACGGTACTGGACCACGAGGGCCGCGGATCACCTGGTTCGGCGGTGGCGCCCAGTGTCGTCCCGCGGTTGGTCACGGCGTTGCCCGTCAGCACGATCCGGCCCGCGAAGGCGTCATTCGGAATCACGACGCGGATGTTCACGGGCGCGGAGGTCGCCGACAGTCCGTCGGCCGCCGTGATCACGGACGTCAGCACATAATCACCGACCGGCGGGTTGGTCCAGGTGATGCAGTCGCTCACCGAGCTCAGGTCGGCTGGCCACACGTTCGTCACCCCACCAATCAGCGTTGCCCCGGCAAAGAACCGCACCACGTTCGACCGGCCGCCCGTGCTGTCGCCCGCCTCCGCGCAGAGCACCAGGTTGGTCGGCAGATTGACGACGGCCTCGCTGGCAGGATTGGTCAGGGTCAAGCCGACGAGCCCTCCCATGAAGACGCTCAACTGGACATCTCCTTCCTCAGCCTGGGCTGGGTCCTCAGGAGAAGGATTGAATCCATCCACGGCCACCCAATATCGCCTTCCCGCTTCAACGGCGAGTTCGAGGCGGCTGGTGCCGATCTCGTCACCGTTGCCATCGTCGTCAAAGCCCACCGGTTCGGAGATGACGCAGAAGCTCCCGTTGAGCGTGAAAAGTTCGACGTGGCCAAACACTGCCAAGGAGGTGTCGAAACCGCTGCCTGCCGTTGAGAAAACCGCCGTCCCGGCCGCAGGCGCCTGCCAGACCCACCAGACCGACTTACCGCCACGGCTCGAGACTTCGTTCCCCTGGCGAGTGGCCCCAACATTCGATCCCGTTCCCCGGTCGCGGAAGCCCGACAGCGGTAGGGCGGAGCAGGCATCATCATTCTCCGGCTGCGCAGGCCGCTGCGCAACACAACTCGACGACACCATCACCCCCGCGAGCAGAACGGCCCAGACGCCGCCGAGCCACGCAGAGCCCTTCGGCCGGCCCGAAGCCAGAACGATCCTCGAGAACGGCCCCAGCGGCTCCGGAGACCCCGGGCGCATCTCAAGCCCTGTGACCGCCCCGAAACCCTCCCGGGGCAAAGGAAAGCGCGCTGCCGACTGGAGCGCGGAACGGCCAAAAGTCGCGCGGCTGGCGTGAACGAAGAATCGCATAATGGTTTTCAGGGCCACCTGGTTGAGGTGGCTCGTCGTTTCCCGGCTCGGCGACCCGACTTCGAAAGTCGATACAGCACTGATAGGTAGCAGATCGGAGGCCATTCCACAAGTTGAAAAAATCATCTGTGCGAGAAGCGCCTTGAATGTGGGCCGGACCTGTGCCATCGTCGCCCCCATCGAAACCGCCCGGCATCCCAAACAACTCGACGCCCCGGTCGAGTCAATCCTCGCCCGAAACGAGGCAGTTCTCGGTTGGATGCCCTGGCGGGAGCGGGTGTGGCGAGCCATTCCGGGGCTGCTCGCCTTGTTGGCCGTCACCACGGCCATGGCCGCGCAGGCCCTCAAACCTCCCCCAACAACCGAAGCCGGCATCGAAGCCGTCCAGGGCAAGGTCGAGCTCCTGCGGGCCGGGACCCAGACCTGGTACACGGCCAGAACCAACCAGACCCTCCGGGCAGGGGACCGAATCCGCACCGGCCTGCGGAGCCGTGTCCAGTTGCGGTTTTCGGACCTCTCGGTGGGGATTGTCAAGGAAGCCTCGGACGTCGAGATGCGCGCCGACGAAAGCCGGCCCGGCGGACAACTGCTCTTCCTGGGCAGCGGCGCGTTCCGGTTCGAGAGCCGCGAGCGAGCGGGCGAACTGCCCGTGCTGGGCCCAACGGCGGCCTGCGCCAGCCGCGGCACGCAGTTCCAATTCGAGGTCGAGCCGGCCACGGGGCGGGCGACTTTGACGGTCCTGGATGGCGAGGTCGAGTTGAGCAACGATCAAGGGCGTCGTGTCGTCCAGGCGGGCGAGCAGGGGACGGCCGGGCGCGGCCAGCAGCCCACGCTCCGGCGAGTCCTCGAGCCCATGAATGTGATCCAGTGGTCGCTTTACTACCCTGCGGTGCTAGTCCCCAGCGATGCCAAGCTCCCGGACGCGGACACTGCGGTGCTGGCAGGTTCGTTGGCCAGCTACCGAGGCGGCGACCTCGCCGCGGCGCTCGAGCAATACCCCGCCGGACGGCAACCCGGTTCGGACCCGGAACGAGCCTACCTGGCGGCGCTCCTTCTCACGGTCGGCAGTGTCACCGAGGCGGATTCCTTGCTGAGCCAGATCAAGTCCGATGGCCCGGCGGCGGACCTCGCCGTGGCTCTGCGACGGCTCATCGCCGCGGTCAAGCTCCAGGATTCCCCGGCCGCGGCCGAGCCCAAGACTGCTTCCGAGTGGCTGGCGGAATCGTATTACCAACAGTCGCGCGGCCAACTCTCGAAGGCGCTCGAGGCGGCCCGGTTGGCCGCCGACCTGGCCCCCGACGCCGGTTTCGCCTGGGCTCGCGTGGCAGACCTCGAGTTCAGCTTCGGGCGCGTCGCCCGGGCCAAGGCCGCGGTCACCAAGGCCCTCGCTCTAGCCCCGCGCCACGCGGCCGCGGTCGTCCTGCGCGGGTTCCTGGCGAGCGCCGAGAATCGCATTGCCCAGGCCCAGGAACTCTTCTCGCAGGCCATCAGCCTGGACCCGGCCCTGGGGCCGGCCTGGCTGGGCCGCGGTCTCTGCCGCATCCGCAGCGGGGACGTTGTCGCGGGCCGAAAGGACCTCCAGATGGGGGCGGCCCTCGAACCGCATCACGCGCTCTTCCACGCTTACCTCGGCAAGGCGCTCACAGGTGTCGGCGCAGACCATGAGCTCGCCTGGAAGGAACTCGCGCTCGCGATGCGCCTGGACCCACAGGAACCCACCGCGTGGCTCTACTCGGCCTTGCTCCACCAGCAGGAAGGCCGCATCAACGAGGGCATCCGCGACCTCGAACATGCCCAGGGTCTCAACGATAATCGGCGCGTTTATCGCTCACCACTCCTGCTGGACCAGGACCGCGCCGTGAAAAGCGCCAACCTGGCCGGCCTCTACCGCGATGCCGGCATGACCGATGTCAGCGTGCGCGAAGCCACCCACGCGCTCGAGGACGATTACGCCAACTACTCCGCGCACCTGTTCCTCGCCAACGGTTACAACGAACTCCGTGACCCCCGCCAGGTCAACCTGCGCTTCGAAACGCCTTGGTTCAGCGAGTTCCTCATGGCCAATCTGCTCGCCCCCGTCGGGGCCGGGACGTTGTCCCAGACGGTGACCCAGAACGAGTACTCAAAGCTCCTCGAGCGTGACCGGCTCGGCCTGAGCACACGCACCGAGTATTACAGCCGCGGCGATTGGGTGCAGGCGGCCAGCCAATATGGCGCCTTCGGGACCAGCGCCTACGCCCTCGACGCCTACTATCGCTCCGCCAACGGCGAAGCCCCGAACCAGGACTCGCGCCAACTGACCCTCTCCGCCCAAGTCAAACAACAGCTCGGCCCCCAGGACACGATCTACCTCCAAGCCATCGGCTACGACAGCCACTTCGGCGACGTCAGCCAGTATTATGATCCCAAGAGCGCCCACAAACGCCTCCGCGGCGATGAACGGCAGGAGCCCCTCCTGTTGGGCGGCTGGCACCACGAATGGGCCCCCGGCGCGCACACCTTGCTGCTCGTCAGCCGCCTCCAGGACGAAGTGAACCTCACGGACCCGGACAGCCAAGTGCTCAAGATCGGGCGCAATGCGGCGCGGAAGGTCACAGGCTTCTCGGTCCTCACGAATGCCGCGGTCACAGCGCACCGCGAATTCGAGGCCTACTCGGCCGAGTGCCAGCAGATCTGGCAGCCGGCTCATCATACACTCATCCTGGGTGCGCGATACCAGTCGGGCACTTTCGATACCTCCTCAAGAATTCAGGAGCCGACGGTGGTGGTTCTCGGGCTGCCGGTCATCCCGAAGCCCAAGGATCAGCAGGTGTCCCCCGGCCTCGAACGCCAGAGTGCTTACCTCTATGATCGCTGGCGGGTCTGGGAACCGCTCACCTTGACGCTCGGCGTCGCCTACGACCGGCTCACCGAACCCGTCAACTACCGGCTCGCGCCCGTCTCGAATAGCGAGCTGACGCGCGACCAGGTCTCCCCGAAAGCGGGCCTCTCGTTGCGCCTCGGCAAGGACGCCGTCTTGCGCGGGGGCTACACCCGGTCACTCGGCGGCGTGAGCTTCGACCAGAGCTTCCGACTCGAACCCGTTCAGGTCGGCGGGTTCAACCAAACGTTCCGCAGCCTGATTCCAGAGGCGGTTCAAGGTTCGGTCGCTGGGCAGCGCTTCGAGACCGGCAGCGTCGGGTACGACCACAACTTCAGCACCGGCTCTTACCTCACGCTCGAGGGCGTATGGTTGTCTGCCGACGCGGACCGATACCGTGGCGCGCTGGCCACAGGCGTTGCGCCCAGCCCCTACGACCTTACCCACCAGGACCTCGCTTTCGAGGAACGCACCGCGTCGGTCGCCTTGAACCAACTCGTCGGCAACAACTGGTCATTCGGCGCCCGCTATCGGATCAGCGAGGCCACGCTCCAGAGCCGATATCTCGAGCTCCCCGCCCTCAGCTCGGACCAACGCGCCGTCCTCCAGCAGCTTAGCCTGCAGGCGAGGTACAATTGTTCCTGTGGTTTCTTCGGCCTGTTCGAGTCGCTCTGGACCGGGCAGGCCAACCATCGGGGCATCGCGGCGCTCCCCGGCGACCATTTCTGGCAGTTTAATGTGGCGCTCGGCTACCGATTTCTCCAGCGTCACGCCGAGGTGAGCCTCGCGGTGCTGAACCTCACCGCCCAGGACTACCGCCTGTATCCCCTGAACCTCTACAACGAGACCTACCGCGGCCGCACCCTGGCGCTCACTGCCAAGTTCTACTTCTGAGGCCATGCGCATCTCCCGCTGGAGAAGCAGCCAATGGTTGGGGGGCGCGGTGGCCGCTGCGCTCGCCACCGTCCTCAGCCTCGCCTTGCGGTTTATCGAAACCCGCCATGCCGATCCGGGAGGCGAGCCCACCGGCTTCCCGCTCGGCCAGGCTCTCCTGCAGCTCGGTTACGACCTGCCCTTCCGGTTCCGCCGGGACCTCCCGACCACCCAAGCCGTGGTGGTCTATATCGACGAGGATACCTACACACCGTTGGGCCAACACCAGGGCACCCCGATCGACCACGCCTGGCACGCCAAACTCGTTCGCAAGCTCAATGCCGCCGGCGCCAAGGCCATTGTGTTCGACCTGCTCTTTATCGAAGAAGGCCGCACCAATGCCGTCGCGGACTTCGCCGCCGCGATGCTCGAGCGCACCAATGTCGTCATCGGCGCCTACTGGCGCTTCGCCCAGCCCCACCGGGCAGTCCAGGGCGCCACCACCACCTTCCCCATCGATTCCCTGCGCGATGCCGCCGGCGCTCTGGGCCTGGTCAATTTCCTCAAAGGCACCGATGGCGCCATCCGCGAGCACGCCTCCGGGCGCGAGGTGGGCGCCGATTGGCTCCCCAGCCTGGCTTGGGCGGGCGCCGAAGTGGCGCACGACCCCATCACCGCAGACCCCGCGGCGGCCCGCCGCAAACGATGGCTCAACTATTACGGCCCGCCATTGCGCCTCCCCAAAATTCCTTATCACCAGGCCCTGCTCCAGCCCGTGCCGGAGGGCTTCTTCCGTGACAAAGTGGTCTTTGTCGGCGCGGGGGCCACTGTCGGGCTGCCCGGGGAGATCAAGGACGAATTCGCCGGGCCCCACACCCGCTGGACCGGCCGTTTGCACAGCGGAGTCGAAATCCAGGCCACCGCCTACCTGAACCTGGCCCGCAAGGACTGGCTCACGCGCCTCCCGGGTGGTTGGGAATTGCTCCTCCTGGTGCTCACCGGCACGGCCCTGGGCTGCGGACTGGCGGGCCTGCGCCCAGCCTGGGCCAGCCTCGCCGCCGTACTTTTCCTCCTGGGCCTGGGGGGCGTGGCTGTTTGGCTCTTCGTGCATGCACGCGTTTGGTTCTCCTGGACGCTCATAGCCGTGGTCCAACTGCCCGTCGCCTGGGGGTGCTCGGTCGTCTGGAACTCGATCCGCCTTTACGGCGAGAAGAAGGCGCTCGAGCAATCTCTCGCCTTGCATCTCTCCCCGGCGCGCGTGCGCCAAATCCTGCGGCGGCCCGAGTTGCTTCGCCCCGGCGCGGAAGAACAGGAGATCAGCATCCTGTTCAGTGACATCGCCAATTTCACACGCTTGACCTCGCGGATGCCCTCTGCGGACCTGTTCCGCCTCCTCAACGATTATTACGAAGTGGCGCTAAGTTGCATCCATGAAACCGACGGAACGGTGGTGAACCTCATCGGCGACGCCATCTTTGCCATCTGGAACGCTCCCTTCACCCAACCCGACCAGCAGGCCCGCGCCTTCCAATCCGCGCTGCTCCTGCGTGAGAAGTTGGTCCAGTTCGAAGCCAACCAACGCAGCCTCCCCTTGCACACGCGCGTGGGCCTCCATACCGGCCTGGCCCATGTCGGCAACCTCGGCAGCTCGAAGCGCTTCGAGTACACCGCCGTCGGCGACAGCGTGAACCTCGCTTCCCGGCTCGAGGGCCTCAACAAGCAGACCGGCACCGACATCCTGGCCACCCGCGACATCCAACGCCTCGTCGAAAACCACGTCGCTTCCAGGTCCCTGGGATTCTTCCGCTTCAAGGGCTTCGACCGCATCATCGAAGTGCACGAACTCCTCGGTCCGGCGGCCCTCGCGCCCAGCACTGAGCCGTGGCGAAAGACCTTCCAGGACGGTATGTTCCACTTCCAGCGGAAAGCCTTCGACCCCGCCGAGGCCGCGTTCCGCCAGACCCTCGCCCTCAAGCCCGAGGACGGCCCATCGCTCTTCTACCTGGACCGGCTCCGTGAGGTTCGGCTCACCCCGCCCCCCGACGAATGGGCCGGCGAGATCACCCTCAAAGAAAAGTAGCCAGCGCGACCGGAACCATCACCGAATCACTTGCTCCGCCGCTTCTTCATCTCGTGGAGCAACCGGCGCATGTCAGGCTCGAGCTTGGGATCGAACTTGTGCTGGCCCGCCACCTCCTGGCTGCACGTCGGATACGTCGCCACCGCGCCGATGGTGTAGGTGCCCAAGGCTGGGCACGACGGCCACTGGCTGTTCCGGAGGTAAGGCACCAGGTCCGCTTCCGTCGGGACCGCGGCTGGTCCCTTCCGGTTCTCCGTCGCCCAGAGTTGCTTTGCGTAGTAGATCGCCCAGAGGTTGCCGTCGGAACACGCGTTGAGACTGCGCGTCGTACGGGCTTTGACGAAGTTGGGGATCAGCCATGCGGCCAAGAGAGCCAGCACAGCAATCAGACACAGCAGTTCCAGGAACGACAGGCCAGCTCGCCGCAAGAAGGGGTCAGTCCTTATGATCATCTACTTCTGGCCCCGCCGGGAGTGATAGAGCAGCGTGTGCACGTTCGCCACGCTGCCCATCTGCAATCGCGCCGCTATCCAGGGCACCGTCACCAGCGTTTCTCGGCGCAACCGCAACGCAATCTCCACTTTGTCCGGGTCGCCTTTGGCGCGCTCCGCCAACGTTGCCTCGATCCAACCCCGCCGACGCAACTCCTCGTCCACCACCCGCTCGGCCTTCTCCGCCAGGCTCTCCTGCCGCTCCTCGCCGTAGTGCTCCGCTCCAAACCGCTCGGCCATCCGCCCCAGCACTTCCAGCTTCAAGGTCCGCTCCCCGAAGAACCATCCGCGCCGAATCGGTTTGTATGCTTCATCCGCCTCCGCTCCCCGCCGCGCTTCCATCACGCACTCCAACTCCCGCCGTCCAACTGGGCTGTCCTTGGCGATTCCCGACTCTCCCAGCACCCGATCCACGCGCAGCCACGCTGGACGCTTGCGCGGCAGGCACAGATAGTCTGGCCAACTGCTCCAGCGATACGCGCGCAACGGCTCGTTCGGCGGGAGCAACCTCGCCCGCGCCGGATTCAAATGGACATACTCACAGACCGTTCGCAGATAGCCGCTGCCGGAACCATCCACGATCAGCGACTTATAGCGCCCACTGAAGACGTGTCCCGCCAACTTATGCCGCCGGTTGAATCTCCCGGTGTAGGCGCCCAGGAACCATTTCATCCCCGCCACCAGCGTCGGTTGGGGGGTCTCGAGCACCAGATGAAAATGATTGGGCATGAGACAATAGGCATGCACCTGCCAACCGCTCCGCTCACAGGCCTCCGCCAGGGTCCTCACAAAGCACTGCCGGTCCTTGTCGTCTTTGAAAATCGGCTCACGCCGGTCACCGCGGTTCATCACGTGGTAGATGGCTCCAGGGTATTCGACTCGCAGTTGCCGTGCCATCAGGGAAAGGTGCCTCGCTGTGCGAGACTAGTCAATCATAAGAACTGACCCCTTTGCGGCGAGATCACCCTCAAAGAAAAATAGCCAGCGCGGCCGGAATCGTCACCGAATCACCTGGCCCGCCGCTTCTTCATCTCCTCGAGCAATCGGCGCGTCTTGGGCTCGAAGCTGGGCTTGAGCGTGTGCCCCTGCACCGCCCCGTGGCTGCAGGTCGGATAAGCCGCCACCGCGCCGATGGTGTAGGTGCCCAAGGCTGGGCACGACGGCCATTGGCTGCTCCGGAGGTAAGGCACCAGGTCCGCTTCCGTCGGGACCGCGGCTGGACCTTTCCGGTTTTCTGTCGCCCAGAGCTGCTTCGCGTAGTGGATCGCCCAGAGGTTGGCGTCGGAACACGCGGACGGCCTGCGCATGTTACGGGCTCGAATGACGTTAGGAATCACCACTGCAGCCAAGACAGCCAGCACAGCAATCAGACAGAACAATTCGACGAACGACAGGCCAGACCGCCGTGCTGGACGCGCCCAGCGTCGTGACATCGAGAAGGGGTCAGTCCTTATGATCATCTACTTCTGGCCCCGCCGGGAGTGATAGAGCAGCGTGTGCACGTTCGCCACGCTGCCCATCTGCAATCGCGCCGCTATCCAAGGGACCGTCACCACCGTTTCTCGGCGCAACCGCAATGCAATCTCCACTTTGTCCGGGTCGCCTTTCGCGCGCTCCGCCAGCGTTGCCTCGATCCAACCCCGCCGGCGCAACTCCTCGTCCACGACCCGCTCGGCCTTCTCCGCGAGGCTCTCCTGCCGCTCCTCGCCGTAGTGCTCCGCTCCAAACCGCTCGGCCATCCGCCCCAGCAGTTCCATCTTCAAGGTCCGCTCCCCGAAGAACCATCCGCGCTGAATCGGTTTGTATGCTTCATCCGCCTCCGCTCCCCGCCGCGCTTCCATCACGCGCTCCAACTCCCGCCGTCCAACCGGGCTGTCCTTGGCGATTCCCGACTCTCCCAGGACCCGATCCACGCGCAGCCACGCTGGACGCTTGCGCGGCGGGTGCAGATAGTCTGGCCAACTGCTCCAGCGATACGTGCGCAACGGCTCGTTCGGCGGGAGCAACCTCGCCCGCGCCGGGTTTAGATGGACATACTCGCAGACCGTTCGCAGATAGCCGCTGCCGGAACCGTCCACGATCAGCGACTTATAGCGCCCACTGAAGACGTGTCCCGCCAACTTATGCCGCCGGTTGAATCTCCCGGTGTAGGCGCCCAGGAACCATTTCATCCCCGCCACCAGCGTCGGTTGGGGGGTCTCGAGTACCAGATGAAAATGATTGGGCATGAGACAATAGGCATGCACCTGCCAACCGCTCCGCTCACAGGCCTCCGCCAGGGTCCTCACAAAGCACTGCCGGTCCTTGTCGTCTTTGAAAATCGGCTCACGCCGGTCACCACGGTTCATCGCGTGGTAGATGGCTCCAGGGCATTCGACTCGCAGTTGCCGTGCCATCCGGGAAAGGTGCCTTGCCCGGCGAAACTAGTCAATCATAAGAACTGACCCCTTTGGTCAGAGCTTGCCCTGGGCGATGCGAAGTTGAGTGGCGCGGTAGAGGCTGTAGAGCAGTTCGTTCTCCCCGATGACCTGCCGGAGAATCTGCGTGAAGCCGGATAGTTCGTGGGGGTGGATGACCGCGTGAACGCTCTGCTGGAAGGCCTGCATGGCGTTGAGGGTTTGGAAGTCATTGCCGATGACCACCACCACCGCATGGCGGCGCAGGGACATGGGCATCTTCTGCAAGGCGATCAACGACAGATTCTCCGCTGGCGCCGCAGCCGCGAACAGCACCTCCGTGATCAACACCTGGTAGGGCAACTGCGAGAACCGGGCGGTAAACTCCTCGTGGGTCTCGGGCGTGTGAACCTTGTACCCTAATTCCGCCAGCGAGGCCTTGGCGGCTTCCGCCCATTCGGGCGTGCTCAGCAACACCATCGCCGGCTTGTCGTCGGGGCCAATGAACTCGAATTCCATCGTGATGTGCTATTTGAGTTTAAGCGTCGGGCCAGGGGCCGGGGCCCCGGCCGCCGCCTTGGGCTCTTCCTCCTCGAGCTTCTTCATTGTCAAGCCGGTGAGGGTGCTGGTGGCCTGGCCCCGCTTCTTCTTGATGTTATCGATGCCCCGCGAAGTGGGCCCGCGCTTCGAGCAGTAAGCCAGGGCTGTCTCTTCGGTGATCAAGCCGTGCTCGTAGGCATCCATGCACGCCAGGTCGAACGTCTTCCAGCCGAAACTGTTCGCGGCTTCGATGATCTCGTAGAAGGTCTTCCCCTCGGATTCCCCGTAGGTGATGCTGTCCTTGATGCGGAGATTCGAGCCCATGATTTCCAGCAGAGCCACACGGCCGCCGCCGATCTTCGGGGCCAACCGCTGGCAGACCACCCATCGCAACGTGTCCGCCAGGCGCAGCCGCATCTGCTTCTGCTCTTCCTGGTCGAACAAGCCCAGTATGCGGTTGATCGTTTGCCCGGCGTCGATCGTATGCAGAGTGCTCATCACCAGGTGGCCCGTTTCAGCGGCGCTGATGCCGATCTCGACCGTCTCGCGGTCGCGCATCTCGCCCACGAGGATGATCTTCGGCGCCTGCCGCAGGGCGGCCCGCAATCCATTCGCGAAACTGTTGTAGTCTGTGCCCATCTCGCGCTGGTTGAACGTGGCCTTCTTTTGCGAATGCACAAACTCGACGGGGTCCTCGAGCGTGATGATGTGGATGGACTTGTTCTCGTTGATCTCGTTGAGCACCGCCGCCAGCGTGGTGGACTTGCCGGAGCCGGTGGCCCCCGTCACCAATACCAACCCGGTCTTCTCCGCCGCAACCTGCTTGAAGATCTCGGGGAGTTTCAAATCCGCCATCGTCGGGATCTTGGTGCTCAACCGGCGCAGTACGATCGAATAGTGCCCGCGCTGGGAGAAGATGTTCACACGGAACCGGGCCTTGCCCACCAGGGAATAGGACGCGTCGCACGAGCCGGTCTGAAGCAGGTCTTCGGTCAGCCGCCGGCTCCCGGCGATGATGTTCAGGGCGACCGTCTCGGTCTGGAAGGGAGTGAGCCGATCGACCGGCGGTTCGACCGCCACCGGCACCAACTGGCCGGACGACTCAACTTGGAGCGGCTTGTCGGCGGTGATGTTGAGGTCGGACACGTCCTTGTGCGAATCCAGCATCGTCCCAAGGATGTAATCAAGTTCGTTACGGTGCATAAGTCTGAATCAACGCCGGGTCGGAAGCAGGCCGGGGCACCGACACCAGCGGAACCCAGGAGGCCGAGACCGTCGCACAACCGCCGGACGTCCAAGATTTGCGGCGCTCAATCATCGTCCTCGGGAGGGTGCGGAAGAAACGGGCGGAACTTCTTGCGGTCCAAGCACTTATCGTATGCCTCCTCGGGCGAGATGCGCTTCATCCGCACATGCTCCATGATCGCGTCGTCCAGCGGCTGGTTTCCGAGCTTCTTGCCGACCTGAATCATGCCCGGGATCTGGTGCGTCTTGCCCTCGCGCACCATGTTCGCAATGGCGGTGGTGAAGACCAGGATCTCGAGTGCGGCCACGCGGCCTTTGCGGTCGATGCGTTTGAAGAGGTTCTGTGCCACCACACCGCGAAGCGCTTCAGACAGCGTCGCGCGGATCTTGTTCTGTTGATCGGCGGGGAAAACGTCAATGATACGATCCACGGTCTTGGCGGCGCTTTGGGTGTGCAGTGTGCCAAAGACCAAGTGACCGGTGCTGGCGGCGGTCAGCGCCAGTTCGATGGTCTCCAAGTCCCGCATTTCCCCCACCAGGATGATGTCCGGGTCTTCGCGCAGGGCGCCTTTGAGGGCCGCCGAAAAGGAACGCGTGTGGATGCCCACCTCGCGGTGGTTGACCAGCGCGCTCTTGCTCTCGTGCACGAACTCGATCGGGTCCTCGATGGTGAGGATGTGGTCTTTGCGGTTCTTGTTCGCGTAATCAATCATGGCCGCCAGCGTGGTGGACTTGCCCGAGCCGGTCGGCCCGGTCACCAGCACCATGCCTTTGTGCAACATGGTCAGTTTCTTGAGGACGGGCGGCAGCGGGGCGTCGAATTTCTCGAAATCCTCGAACGAAAGGACTTTGGACGGGATTTGCCGGAACACGGCCGCCACACCGTACTTTTGGTTGAAAAAGTTGGCGCGGAACCGGGAAACGCCGGGAATCTCGTAGCCAAAGTCAACGTCGCCGGACTCCTCGTACACCTTCACCTTGTACTCGGGAGTGATCTCGTAGAGCATCGCCTTGAGGACGTCGCTTTCAAGGGGTGGGTAGTCCACCCGATGGAGCTCGCCGCTAATGCGCAGGATCGGGGGATTGCCCGAAGAAAGGTGGAGGTCGGAGGCTTTCTGCTCCAACATTAGGTTGAAGAAGGCGTCAATTTTGGCCATAACTCAAACGGCTGCGTTTTTCTGTGGCGACTGAAGCAAAAAATGGCGAGCACTGCAAGCCTTCCCGCACCCTAACAGGCATTCTCCGCCAGGAGATTGCCCGCCGCGGCGTAATATCGTTCGCACGCTTTATGGAGTTGGCGCTCTACCATCCCGAGGCTGGTTACTACGAGCAACCGGCGCGCGCCATCGGGAAGCGCGGAGATTACTACACCAGTGTGAGCGTCGGCTGCCTCTTCGGAGAGTTGCTTGCGGTCCAGTTCGCGGCCTGGTGCGAAGCGCTCTCCGAGGGCCCTTGCCAGATCGTCGAGGCCGGCGCACACGATGGGCAACTGGCGTCCGACATCTTGCGCTGGCTCGGACGGTTCAAGCCAGGGCTGGTCAAGCGCCTCGAATACTGGCTGATCGAACCTTCCGCCATCCGCCACGGCGTCCAAGCCAGCCGGTTGGCTGAATTCGCCGGAACGGTCCGCTGGTTCACCAGTTGGGAAACGGTTCCGCCGGGCGGCGTCAGGGGGATCATCTTCGCTAACGAACTGCTGGACTCGATGCCTGTTCATCGGTTCGGTTGGGATGCCGCCCAACGGCGGTGGTTCGAGTGGGGCGTGACCATCGCGCAAGGGCAGTTGGACTGGGCAAGAGTGTCGGACGGCCCGGAGAGCGGCGCAGGCGCCGGTGCGCCCGCCGCGGCGGGCGAGCGAGGCCCGGTGCTGCCGGAATTGCCGCCGGACCTTCTGGCGGCGCTCCCGGACGGGTTCGTCCTTGAACGGTGTCCGGCGGCCCAGAACTGGTGGGCGCAAGCCGCCGCCGCCCTGCGCGAGGGCAAGCTCCTCGGTTTCGACTATGGGAGCTCCGATGAGGCGCCGTTGCGTCCCGAGCGCAAAGAGGGCACCCTCCGTGCCTACGACGATCACCGGGTCCACCGTGCGCTGCTGGACCGCCCCGGCCAGCAGGACCTCACCGCCGATGTGGATTTTGCGGCGTTGCGCGCGGCGGGCATCGCGGCCGGCCTCCAAACCGAGGCCTGGCAGACGCAAAGCCAGTTCCTCACGCGCATCCTGGAGCAGACCCAGGCAGCGCCCGGCGGATTCCCTGCCTGGACCCCGACCCGGCTGCGGCAGTTCCGGACCCTGATTCATCCCGACCACCTGGGCCGGGCGTTCCATGTGCTGGTGCAAGGCCGCCCCCGATGAGCATCCCCGCCAGCCTGTTGGTGTGCTTCGCCGTCGAGGAGGAGGCGCGCGCCTTTCGCGCACGGGCGTCGGGTCTGGCCCATGTCAGGGTGCTGATTACAGGCATCGGCCAGGAGAACGCGAAGCGGGCGATGACGGCAGCGCTCGCAAGCTCCCCCCCCCCGCCACTGTGGTGACCAGCGGCTTCGCCGGCGGGCTCGACCCCGCCCTCGAGACTGGGACGGTCCTCTTCGAGGCCGATTCAGGATTTCCCTTGCTTTCCGCCTTGCGCGCGTCGGGGGCGCGCTCGGCCGTGTTCCACTGCGCGGCGGCGATCGTGACGAGTGCCAGCCAGAAGCGCTGGCTCGGACATCAGACCGGCGCCGCGGCGGTCGAGATGGAGTCGGCGTTGATTCGCGCGGCCTGTCACACGCGGGGGATTCCCAGTGCCACCGTGCGGGTCATCTCCGATGCCGCCGACGAGGACCTGCCCCTGGACTTCAACCTGCTCATGACCCCCGACCAACGGATGAGTTATGCGCGGCTCGCGTGGGCGCTGGCGAAATCACCCGGCAAGATCGCCGAACTCCTGGCCTTCCAGCAGCGGGTCAAGCGGGCGGCCGAGAAACTCGCGGACGTGCTCGTTCGGATCGCCAACCCCACGTGAGCTGGATCAAGCGGCACACGCCGGCTAAGGCCGCGCGGCTCCCCCCAGCGCCGGCGGATGCAGGCTGACGGCCGTGGCCCCCGGGGGGACGTCAGCGCCGGCCTCCGTGCCGCCCGGCCAGCGGACCCACGCCTGCGTAGGCGGGCTCGGTGTGCCGAGCACTTGCACGGCCGCGTCCTGGGACCAGTAACCCGACCCCGCGTGAATTTCCCGGGCCGGCCCGAGGCGTTCCCCGAAACGCAACCGGATCACCGCGCCGATGGCGTTCGGGTTGCCGGGAGGACCCTCGAGCCGCACGCGCAGGCCTGGCTTGGCGCCCGCGTTGTGGAACAGGCGTGTGGCGGCGCCGTTCTGCGTCACGGCCAAGTCCACGCGGCCATCGCCATCGTAATCGCACACGGCGGCGCCACGCTGCTCGCCATACACGCGCAAGCCGCTTTCCTGGCCAGGCACCGCGGTGAAGTGGCCTGCCCCGTCGCCGCGCAGCCACAGGCCGCGACCGGCGTCGTGCCTGGGGGTCTCCGGCTGCACCGCGAAAAAGTTTTGGGCCAGAAAAATGTCCTCGTGGCCATCGCCGTCGAAATCCGCAACGCAGACCCCGAACGCGGGAGCCATCTGGGCCTCGAGGGGCAGCGGTACTGGTTCGAAATGATCGCCGCGGTTAAGGAACACGGTCGATTCAAGCCAATTGGCCTGCAGCGACCGCGCCAGGCGCTTTCGGTCGCCCAGCACCTCGTCGATGCCCGCCGTGCTGAAGGCGCGGTGTGAAGAGAATTGCTCGCGCAGAAACGGCAGCACCCTGGCCAGGGTGTCAAGTTGGCGCTCGGGAACCAGCTTCTGGAGCGCAGGCTCATAATGGGCCTCGAGCAGGTCCGGTGTGCCATCCTCGTCGAAGTCCCCAAAGACCAACCCAAGAGGCTGGGTCCGGTGGGCCTGGTACTTGGTGTTGCGCCCCCAGTTGCTGGCCACAAGGTCCAAACGGCCATCCTCATCGAAATCCCCCGCGGTCACCCCGTTCCACCAGCCCGTGAACCGGGCCAGCCCAAGGTTGGTGGTGATTTCGATCAACCTCCCATGGTCCTGGCGAAACACGCGGATCGGCCCCCACTCGGTCGCAAGCACGAGCTCCGGGTGGCCGTCGCCATCCAAGTCACTAAAGACCGCCCCGCTCACCATGCCGGCCCCTGCAAGCGCCTTGCTCCGCTCAGGGTCCAGGACCAACTTGCCGTGTTCGGCCCGCAACAGCCGGCTCTCAGCGGCCAATGGATACTTGCCCGGAACCACGCGGCCACCCACGAACAGCTCCAGCGTGCCGTCGCCGTCGAGGTCGCCCAACGCCAGAGGGCCGGGACTCGATTCACCCGCGGGCACGGCGTCCTCGGCGCGCTTGCCGGCCAAGTCATAAAGCCGCACCGCGGCACCCAGGGCCAGCCCATCCTCGTAGTTCGCCACTCCCGCCAGGATCACCCCAGGGGGGGCCGCCGGCTGCCAGCCCAGGACCGTGGTCTGATCACGAGTCAGACTCTGGGTGAAGGCCAGTTCCTCCAGGAGCCGAAAGCCGCCGCGTCCGTCATTCAGATAGGTGGCCAGCCCCCCGCCTTTGCCGCCAGCGATAACCAGGTCTTCCCAGCCGTTTCCATCCAGATCGAACCAGGCAATACCTGGCCCCGATTGACTCAGTTTGTTCGGCAGCAACGGCTGCCGCGCGAAATCGTCGAACGGCTCGTCATGGTGCGCGTGGCCAAGCAACTGGCTGGCGTCCTCGAACCATCGCGGCGCAGCCTCCGGGGTCTCCGGCCTGGGCTCGCCTGGCCCCGTGGAAACGGCGGCGGCTTCATCGACCTCATAGAGATGATTGGCGAGGACCGGCTCAAGCTTGCTGCGACGGCCGTTGCGCCAGGTCACCTCGAGCCGCAACCGGTTGGTGGCAGCGCCCGCGGCGAAAGTCCTCCTGGCTTCGTCGCCCGAGAGATACCGTCCTCCGGCGAAGACTTCCTGGGCTTGCAGCGGCGCCGCCCCTCCCACCAGGCTGATGCGCGCGCCGATGCCGTGCGTGTTCGGCGACGTCCCGCGCAGCCGCACAGCCACGCGGGGCGCGGCCGACTCGTTGCGATACAGACTGGCCACGGAGTTCATATTGTTGAGCACCACGTCCAGGTCGCCATCGTTGTCCAGGTCGGCAAGGGCCATTCCCTGCGAGACAGACTGAAGGTCGAAACCCCAGGCCTGCCCCACTTCCTCGAAAGTCAAATCACCCCGGTTCCGAAACGCCAGCTTCGCCGTAGCCAGGCGGGGGAACATCCGGCGCGCCTCGAAGATCTCGCGGTCCGACATCCGGCCCAGCCCGCGCAACCGCCGCAACTCGGCGGCAACGTCCAGGTCGCGCGCGGCGCGTTCCATGCCGTTGACCACCAGCAGGTCCTCCCAGCCGTCCAGGTCCACGTCCAGAAAAACGCAGGACCAGGCCCACTCGGCGGCTTCGAGCCCCGCCAGTTGGGCGATCTCGGCGAACGTCATGTCGCCGCGATTGAGGAACAGGGTGTTCAAGCCGTAATCGGGGCGGTCGTCGAACTGGCCGATCACCGGCACCGAGGGCGTCATGTCGTTGAGGTAGCGCATGCGCTGGCGGTGATCGCGGCTCATCATGTCCAGCACGATAAAATCATCGAAGCCATCGCGGTTGATGTCGCCGAAGTCCACGGCCATCGAGAAGAGGCTGGTCTTGCGTTGCGCCAAACGAGGCAACAAGCGGAATCTCCCCCCCCCCTGGTTGATCCAGAACCGGTCCGGCGTGTGAAAGTCGTTGCAGACGTAGAGGTCCGGCAAGCCGTCACCGTTGATGTCGTGGAACATCGCCGACAGCCCCCAGTCAAACGGGGCGTGGGTAAGCGGGCGGTTGTCTTCGTCGAGAAAAGCGCCGTCGGTCCACGAGATCGCCACAAAGTTCGTGCCGCCTTGGTTGTGATACACCACGTCGGGCTCGCCCAGTTCCTCGACGTTTCCCCGAGGCCCGACCACGAAACGGTCCGCCAGGTCAGGCGCGGTCGTGGGCCGCCCATTGACGGTCTCGACCTCGAGTTTGCCGCCCACGCGCTTGAAGGTCGCCCGCGCATTCGGCATGTCCATCAGGCCCAGCGTGCGGTAGTTCGCCACATACAGATCCAGAAAGCCGTCCCCATCAATGTCCGCCAGGGCCAGGGACATGCCGCCCTTTCCCGGGTTGAGCACGAACGGCGCGTGGCTAAACCGCCCGTTGCCGTCGTTGAAGAAAACGTGCGTGCCCCGGCCCAACGTGTTGACCACCAGGTCCAGGTCACCGTCGCCGTCCAGGTCTGCGAACGCCGCGCCCGTCGAGGTCAGGTCCGTGCAGGCGACCCCCGAGGTGGCGGTGATGTCCTCGAACCGCCAACCACCCAGGTTCCGGTAGAGCGCGTTGGCGCCCTCGAGGCGGCAGAAGTAGAGATCACACCACCCGTCGCCGTCCACGTCTCCAGCCGCCACACCCGAGCCGTTGAGCAGGATTTGGTTGGTGAGATGGCGGCGCTCGAGGATGAAGTTGGTGAAGCTGATTCCGGTCGCCGTAGCGGGGAGCAGGGTGAACCCGGGCTTCCCGGCGGCGGGCACGGCGAGGGACGCGGACCGGCCGCCG
>Ga0233425_10002409_pt1 | contig 37010 bp, 37 predicted proteins | sample Watercolumn_Towu_2_FD_181712 | JGI IMG/M metagenome (GOLD analysis project Ga0233425, IMG submission 181712) | Freshwater microbial communities from Lake Towuti, South Sulawesi, Indonesia - Watercolumn_Towuti2014_140_MG | ecosystem: Environmental > Aquatic > Freshwater > Lake | place... | reverse complement strand
TCAAGGGAACTTTAAGTCAATTTACTACCTCTGGAACAAATAACTGCGCTTGCCAATAAAAAACAGCCCCAGTGGGGCTGTTTTTTATTGCTTCCTTATAATCCCATTTTTTCGCGCACTTCCTGCATTGTTGTCTCGGCAATTGTTTTTGCCCTTGATGCCCCTTTATTTAAGATTTCCTGAACATAAACGTCTCTTGTTTGCAGTTCTACTTGTTTTCTGCGGAAAGGTTCTAAGTAATTTACCAAAGCTTGGGCCAGGGATTTTTTAAATTCGCCATAGCCTTTGCCCTTAAATTGTTTTTCTAATTCTTGAGTTGTTTTGCCAGAGATTAAACTATAAATTGTTAGTAGGTTTGAAATGCCAGGTTTTTTAGTGGCATTATAAGTTACATCTTTGCCAGAGTCAGTTTCGGCTGACATTATTTTTTTAGTAATAGCCTCTGGCGAATCAAAAAGCGAGATATAGCTTTTTGGGTCATCGGTTTTAGACATTTTTTTCTTTGGGTCAGTAAGACTCATTATTCTAGCTCCAGTTTTTGGCAAAATAGCTTCTGGCTCGTCAAAAATTTTATCAAATTTTTGATTAAACTTTTTAGCAATAGTGCGAGTCAGCTCCACATGTTGCTTTTGATCTTCGCCAACTGGCACCCCCTGGCCTTTATAAAGTAAAATATCAGCTGCCATCAAAACAGGGTAGGCAAATAAGCCAGCATTAATGTAATCTTTGTGTTGTTTTGATTTTTCCTTAAATTGGGTCATGCGCGAAAGCTCGCCCATTGGCGTTATCGTTTCTAAAAGCCAAGCAAGCTCTGAATGTTCTTTGACCTGTGACTGTACAAAAATTACTGATTTGTCTGGATTAACTCCAGCCGCTAAATATATAGCTGCTGTGTCCATAATATTTTTTTGCAGTTCTTTCGGATCGTATGGAGTGGTGATAGCGTGCAAGTCAACAATACAAAAGATGCACTCATTTTTTTCTTGCAGTTCTATCCATTGTTTAATAGCCCCCAAGTAATTTCCTATATGTATATTTCCGGTTGGCCGGATCCCTGAAAATATTCTCATGTTTATAATGTAATGTTTTTGTATTTTACTACACTTCTATCACAACGGGCAATATCATTGGCCTGCGAGAGGTTTTGGTGGCTAAAAAGTCGCCAATTTTATTGCGCATTTCATCTTTTACATAGGTCCAGTTGACTGGGCCATTGTGACTGGCCGATTTATCAATAATTTCAATTACCTTACGCCTTGTTTGCGAGAGTAGATCTTTATTTTCGCGCAAATAAACGAACCCGCGAGAAATAATATCTGGGCTACCCTTTACCCTGCCCGTTTTGCTATCTATAACCGCCACAATGACAAACATGCCATCTTCAGCCAGCATCTGTCTATCGCGTAAAACAATTTCACCAACGTCGCCAACCCCCAAGCCGTCAACAAAAACGTAGTTAGATGGCACCTTGTCTTTGAGTATTTCGGCTGATTGGTGAGTAAATTTAATTACAGAACCATTGTCTGGCACAATTACTTTATCCTTGCGCCAACCTATTTCATAAGAAATTTTTGCGGCTTCTTTCAAAAAGAAATGATTGCCATAAACCGGAATAAAATAGTCTGGCTTGATTTCCTTTAACATAAATTTTATATCTTCTCTGTTAGCATGACCCGAAGCATGAACGTCGGCGACATCGGAGTGATAAACATTGTCTGAAAGTCTGTATAAATTATCTTTTAGGCGCTGCACCGTTCTCTCGTTGCCAGGAATTACAGACGAAGAAAAAATAACAGTGTCTTCTTTCTTTATTTTAATATGTCTATGATTGCCAGCAACAATGCGAGACAAGGCTGCCATTTCTTCGCCCTGGGCGCCAGTGCAAATAATTATTACTTTATTGTCTGGATAAGTGTGAGCCTTATCTGTTGGAATTATTACGCCTTTGGGAACTTTAATGTAGCCAAGCTTTTGGGCAATCTCGATATTCAATTTCATCGAAAAACCATCTAGCGCTACCTTCCTGTTTGTTCTGGCAGCAAATTCAAGAATTTGTTTTATTCTTTCCACTTGAGAGGAAAACGTGGCTATAATTGTGCGCCCGGGAGCCTTGCTAATAATATCAAATAAATTTTTTACAGCGTCTTCTTCTCTGACGCCGGTTTCATATATTAGAGCCCCTAAAGACTCTAACATTAAAATGGTTGGTCTTTTTAGCTTCGCTAAATGCGAATAATTTATTAGGCTTTTTCCATGAATATCTTTGTCTACTCTCCAGTCGCCTGGGTGAATAACTGTGGCAACAGGTGTTTCCAAAATTACTCCAACTGCATCTATAATAGCATGGTCAACTTGGAAAAAACTTAAATTAAATTTACCCAAACTAATTTTTTGGTCCAGGCTTTTTATGTAAGTCGTTTTTAATTTTTTACTAGCGCCACGATAAGTGTCTTCAACTCTATGTTTTACCATTTCAACAGTTAGTGGTCTGCCAATAATTTGCGGATTGCCTAATTTATGTAGCAACATTGGAGCAGCTCCAATATGATCTAAGTGTCCATGAGAAAAAATAACTCCACGAATATTTCTTTCTTTGCCCTTTAAATATTCAACATTGGGAATTACATAATCAATTCCCGGCATATCTTCTTCGGGGAATTGCAAGCCCATGTCTAAAATAACAATATCGTTGCCAAATTCAAAAACGGTCATATTCCTGCCGACCTCTTCACACCCCCCTAAGGGAATAATTTTTAGCGCCTCTCTTTGTGGCACTTTTAAATTTTTTATCATAATTTTTTTGAGAAAATTGTTAATGTATTAATTAGTGCTCGGGGCGGGAGTTGAACCCGCAAGCCTTGCGGCACACGCTCCTGAAGCGTGCGTGTTTGCCAATTTCACCACCCGAGCAAATTTATTATTGGAGAAAATTTAAATCTTCTGGAACCTCTTTAAGGGGTTTTTCAAAGCGCAATTCCGGAGTATTTTTATAGTTTTGGTTTTTAATCCAGCCGTTTTGGGTATAGTAATAGCAGGCGCCCCGCATTTTTTCAAACCAAGAAAAATTACCTTTATCAGTTGCCTTTACCCAATTGGCCATTTTTAGCTCTTTGTTAGAAGGGTTTATTGTTACATGGCCGTAACCAGGCGGAACTTTTATAATGTCTCCTTTTTTGCCATGAATTGCATAAACATCTTCTATTTTTTGGCCACTGCCTTTTTGAAACAGAAAAAATCCTTCGCCCTCAAGTACAACATAAATTTCGCCGTATGGTCCAGCATGTATGTGTCCTTTTGTTTTAACAAATTCAGAACCCAACATTTTTGCTGGAATTACTGTTATATCATATCTCAAGCCATTTTTTTCTTTTAGCATTCTGTACATAAAATAAAGTTCCGGGTTGCCGGTAGACGAGAGCCATTCTTGGTCATATGCAACGTCTTTCATTTCATCTAAATAACGTACATCGGGAGTTAATTTTGTTAGATCGATGTTTTCTATTTCCATATTCTTTTGGTATCAATGTACCAGTTTGTTATATTTTCAAACCTTTTTGCCGGGTCAATTATTTTTTGCGTATCGACGCCTTTTACTTTTTGCGAAACCCAGTAAATATAATCGGAGCTATATAGAAACACTGCTGGCGCGTCGGTTAAAATAACATCTTGCAGATTTTCGTAATCTTTAATTTTTATCTGTTCGCCTGAAGTCTCTCTGGCTTCTTTTAGCAATTGGTCTGATTTTTTATTTTGATATTTGGCAAGATTTAACCCAGGGTCGTTTATTTGCGTTGAATGCCAAAAAGGGTAGAGGTCTGGCCCGACTCCTAAAGCCTGGCCGTAAAGTAGGGCATCGTAGCTTCTGTTTTTAATAGCATCCTTTAGCTCTGATAAATTTAGTATTTTTACATCTACCGTGACGCCAACTTTCTGCCAATAATCTTTCAAAAGGTTGGCTGTTTGCGCCATTTGTGGTTGATTGATGGCAGCCAAAGTAAAAGCTAGGGGCGTGGAATTATTTTGCTGAGACAAGCAGAGTTCATTTAATTTTTTTCTGGTTCCTGAACCAACTTCGCCGGTTGGTGCAACATCGCTCATGTATTTTTTTTGAAAGGCAGTTACAGCTTCTCCTGTGCCTTTACCATATTTGCCATTCGTTTCTCCAGACATTAAGTCTTTAAAATTTTGATCCAATTTAGCTAAACATCCTTGCAGTTCTGTTACTTCTGTTCCTTTTGAGCCTTCAGATAAATAACTAGTAAATTGAAAAGCTGGTTTTTTGCTGCTGGCTTTCACTCTTTTTCCCGAACCATCATCTTTAAATCCAGATTTGTCTAGTAGCTTATTGGCTGCGTCAATATCAAAATTATAAGTTATTGTGGGTTGCGAATAGCCGAAATAATCTGGCAAAATTGGGGAATTGACAACAGAGATTTTGTTCTTGAATTCGTCATTTATCTTTTGTGCTAGTTCGTTTTTATTTACTGAAAGATTGAGCGCCTGGGCGATATTAACGTCGGAAAGAATTTTGGAGCTTTGATTGAAAAATACAGCGAAATATCTAGGCATGGAGAAGGAATATACAGAAAATTTTTCATTAGAAACCCAACCCTGCCTTATTTCTTTTTCTGCCAAAGCTTGGTTGTCATCTAGGGCGGAGATGGAAAATCCATCGATTGTTTTTTGGTTGGCCGCTTTGATCAGGTCGTTTTTATCAACAAAGAAGTCAAAATTAATATTAGTGATATAGGGCTTTTTGTTATAATATCTGCTGTTTACGGTAAGGGAAATTCTGTTTATAAATCCATTACTGTTTTGACTCAGGCTGTTTAATAAATAAGGGCCGGAGCCGACGGGTCGCAAGTTATATGAAGATAGGGCTAAATTCTCTGGTAAGACATTTTTCCACAAATGTTGTGGAATTATTTTTACTACACAGGTTTCCAAAAAAGAATTATAAGGAGAATTCAGAGAAAAAGAAAAAGATTTATCTGAAATTTTTTGCACCCCAACATCCAACCAATTTGCTCTTAGGGGGCTTTTATAATCGGAATTCTGAATTGTTTTTATAGTATAGATAACGTCGTCAGCGGTAAGGGGCGCGCCGTCTTGCCAAAAAAGTTTGTCCTTCAATATAAAAGTGTAAGTTCTGCCATCATCTGAAACTTGGTATGAGTTTACTAAATCTGGCACTATCTCGCCGTCTTTGTTATAAGTCATAAGGCCAGAATAAACTAAATCAATCAAAGACCTATCAACATCATTTGTTTCTCCGTAAATCGGATTAATAAATCTTGGCTGGCCGACAACTCCTTCGGCATAGATTCCGCTATAAGCTGGCGCTGGTTTGGTGAATTTTATATAAAAATTAATAGTCAGATATATGCCAGACAATATAGTCAAAGTAATTAAAATTAGGAAGAACGTTTTTTCAACCCCCTTTAACACTTTAAAAAATTGTTTCCACTGAGAAAGTTTAGGAAATTTTTTAGAACTCATTATGTTAGGGCATCAAAATATTTAATACACCTAAAATCAAGAAAAGAGTTACAGTAACCACTGTAGCATAGTAGATTTTTTTTTGTGCCCCTCTTTTTGTAGAATAAACTTCACCACCGCCGCCAAAGCCAGCTCCCAGGGCAGCACCCCTTTGCTGTATGGCAATAAGCACAATTAAAATTATCGATACTATAATTTGTAGATAAAATAAAATTTGGTTCATCTTGTTTTTCCTTTTATTAAAATTAATTGCAATAATAAACCCAATCCCCAGACAATTAGTGTTGTATACGCCAATGGCAGGAAGAGGGGAATAGTTAACTCGTCAAAAATCAAATCTAAGACTAGGATAAGGCCAGCGCTAATTAAACAACTAAAAAGTCCTAAAGTCACCATTTCCAAGGGCAGGGCTATAGTTTTTAGAATGGGTTTTATAAAATAATTAAGTAGGCCCAGAATTACTCCTAAAAACAGAAAAATTTGCCACTGAGCCGCAAGAGCAATGCCAAAAAAATTTGATTCTGGGTATGCTCTTACTATAACTCCTGGCACAAACATGCTTGCCAGCCACAAACCTGCCGTGGCTGCAATAATCTGAGAGAATATCCTTCGCATCTTTTACTATGGTAGCATATTTTTTTGTAAAATGCAATCTCTAATTAAAAATCTGTTTTTTTCTTAATTTCTTGTGGTAGGCAATGGCAAAGCGGTGGGCCTCGTCGTCAAGATGTTTTATTAAATTGCAAACCGGCTGCGGAAGGTTTTTTAAAGGAATAGGATTTTTTTGACCTTCTATAAATAGCTCTTGCTTGCCTTTGGCAATAGAAAGAATTTTAATTTTTTTCTTTTTTTTCGCCGCGACAGCAATATTAAATTGAGCCTTGCCTCCATCGATTAAAATTGCGCTAGGTTGCGGCCAATCATGGTGAGAGAATCTCCTTTGTAGGGCCTCTTTAAGCATAGCGGTATCATTCGGCGTTGAAGTTAGCTTAATTTTAAATTTTCTATAGAGATTTTTATTTGGTTTGCCATCTTCGAAAACAACCATCGAGGCGGTCGCAAACTTTCCTTGTATATTAGAAACATCATATGCTTCCGTGCGCATTAAAAATTCCCATGGCCCTTGATTTCGGGTTTTGAGATTTGATATTTCTAATACATGTGTGTGCGCCATAATTTGAGACAAAGCATAAATCTTGTCTCTAATTCTTCCAGCTTCCTCAAATTTGTTTTCCCTAGATAACTGTTTCATTTCTTTTTTAAACGAGTTCAAAACAACATTTCGCTTTCCCTGCAAGATTAAAATTAGTTTTTTTATATTTTTTCTGTATTCAATGGTATCTGGGTTGGGTCCTGGACACAAATCTAAGTGGCAGTAAGTGCATTTTAATTTAGAATGTTTTTTTACAGAATAATAAGGGAGGGCTCTGCGTAAGAACCTTAAAGTTTTTTTTAAGGCCGTTCCTTCTACAAATGGCCCAACATATTTTGTTTTAGGATTATTTTTCCTATGGGTTATAAAAACACAGGGGAGCTCATTATTATTTAATTCAAAGGCAACATAAAAATAATTTTTATCGTCACGCCAAGCAATATTATATTTTGGCTGATATTTTTTTATTAAATTAGCTTCCAAAATTAAAGCTTCGATCTCAGAATTTGTTTTTATAAATTTTATTTTATTTACTTTTTTTATAAAAAGTTCATCCCTGTATGAGGGCTGGTTGAAGTGGTTTTTTACTCGCTCTTTTATATTGATCGCTTTGCCGATATAAACTAAATTTTTTCCGTTATAAAAAAGGTAAACTCCATTGGCGCCTGGAAGAGACTCAAATTTATTCATGAGAATATCTTACCATGTGGAGAGACAATTTGACAGACTCTAGCAAGAAGCATTAACGTTAAATTAATTGTGTGCCAAATAGCTAGCCCTTTGTTACAGGAAAGGTGTTGTATGGAAGGGAAAATAAGACAGTCGGTGAAAAGAGTCCTTCAAAGCTCGGAGTGCGTAGTGTTCGAGGGGTTCTTTTCGATTTTCGGCAAAATTTGCCGGCGCTCCTTGCGAGAAAGAGTCGTCAGAAAGTACGGACGGGCCATCAAAGCCGCCTTTGCCAATTTGCGCAGGGTGGCCATGAAAGAACTGGAGAACTTCTCTTCGCCAGCAGAGAAGATGGAGTTCTATCGCGTTCTTAGGCGCTCGACTCCTGCTTGGGCAAAGTTTTATCGACTCAATTTGCCGTCTTGACGGACGAGTTCTCCGCGCTCCGCAAACACACCCAAGGCTCTTACGAGCCTTTTTTTATACGGCAACCTAAACACTTGAACTTGCCAAAATAAAAGTGTATAATAAATCACTGATATTTTTCTATGCAAGACGACTTTATAAAAATTCGTGGGGCAAGAGTGCATAATTTGAAAAATGTTGATTTGGATTTGCCCAAAAATAAACTAATTGTTATTACTGGGCTTTCTGGTTCCGGAAAATCATCTTTGGCTTTTGATACTCTTTACGCAGAAGGACAAAGGAGATATGTTGAAAGCCTGTCGGCCTATGCTCGCCAATTTTTAGGAGTAATGGATAAACCCGACGTAGATAAAATTGAGGGGATTTCTCCAGCAATTTCTATAGATCAGCGTAAATCTGTCCATAATCCAAGATCTACGGTTGGTACAATTACAGAGATTTATGATTATCTGCGTCTTTTGTATGCAAGAATTGGCAAGCCGCATTGCCCAAATTGTGGAAAAATAATTTCACGCCAAACAGTAGATCAGATTGTTGGGCAGGTTTTAAAATTGCCAAAAAATTCAGAGATTACCATCTTGGGTCCAGTTATTCGCGCTAAAAAAGGCGAACACCGAGGTGTATTAGAAGAGATCCAGCGGGGAGGTTTTGTGAGAGTTAGAATTGATGGCGCTATTTTTCCCGTTGAAGAGTCTGTAGAAAAACAATTAGATAAACAAAAAAAACACGACATAGAAGTAGTTGTTGATAGGCTTGTGTTAGATAAAGATTTGGACAGGTCCAGGTTAGTAGATTCTTTAGAAATTTCTTTAAGATTAGGCAAGGGAATTGTAATTATAAATAAGAAAAATACAAAAAAAGTAAATGATTATAAAGAAAACGATTTAATTTTTTCAGAACATTTTGCCTGCGAAACCTGCGGAGTTTCTTTGCCAGAATTAGAGCCAAGATTGTTTTCTTTTAATAATCCCTATGGCGCTTGTCCTGAATGCACGGGCTTGGGAGAAAAGTTAGAAGTTGACCCAGAATTGGTAATTCCTAACAAAAATTTGACCTTAGCCGAGGGTGCAATTTGGCCATGGTCGCGGGCTTCTCATAAAGTTGGTCGTCAGGGATATTATTACCAACTTATGTCTGGCCTAGCTAGTAAATATAATTTTTCTATAGATGAAGAAGTTAAAGATCTGCCCAAAAAAGTCATAGATATTATCTTACGTGGCGATGGCGAGTTTGAAGGTGTAATTCCTAATTTAGAAAGAAGATACCACGAAACAGATTCAGATTGGACACGTCAAGAAATTGAACAATACATGGTAATTAAACTTTGCCCCAAATGTCTTGGCAAAAGATTAAAGCCAGAAGTTTTAGCCGTAACAATAAACGACCTATCTATTGATAAAATTGTAGAATTACCAATTGATAAATTGCAAAAGTTTTTTGAAAGCTTGCCAAAAGAAAAAATTTCTACGCCAATTATAAAAGAAATAATTGATAGATCGCAGTTTTTAAATGATGTTGGCTTGTCTTATTTAACTCTTTCTAGAAAAGCTGGCACATTGGCTGGCGGGGAAGAACAGAGAATACGTTTGGCTACGCAAATTGGATCGAAGCTTTCTGGTGTTTTATATATATTAGACGAACCATCTATTGGTTTGCATGCCAGGGACCAGCATAAACTCATTGAGACATTAATTAGATTAAAAGAACTTGGTAATACCGTGGTAGTGGTTGAACATGACCCACAAACAATGCAGGCAGCGGACTGGATTGTTGATGTTGGGCCAGGGGCTGGTAAGCACGGAGGAAAAATAATGTTTGAGGGCACTGTAAAAGAATTATTCAAATCGCATACCCTAACAGGAGATTATCTGTCTGGCAGGAAAAAAGTTGAATTAGATGGTAAAAGGAAAAAAGAAAAAAAGGACGAAAAGCAAAAATTTTTAGAAATTAAGGGCGCTAAAGAACACAATTTAAAAAATATAGATATTAAAATTCCATTAGGAAAATTTGTTTGCGTTACAGGGGTTTCAGGATCGGGCAAATCTACTTTAGTAAACGATATTCTGGCAAAAAGTTTGTTAAGAAAATTTTATAGAGCCAAAGATGAGCCCGGGGAACATAAGGAAATTTTAGGGATAGAAAACTTAAACAAAGTGGTGTTAGTTGATCAGTCGCCAATTGGCAGGACCCCAAGGTCAAACCCAGCAACATATACGGGAGCTTTCACATACATAAGAGATATTTTTGTTAAAACAAAGGAGGCGAGGGTGCGCGGATACAATGCGGGCAGATTTTCATTTAATGTGAAGGGTGGCAGATGCGAAGCTTGCGAGGGGCAAGGTCAGAAAAAAGTAGAAATGTATTTTTTGCCAGATATTTATGTTGAGTGCGAAGAATGCCGCGGTAAAAGATATTCAAAAGAAGTTTTAGAAATTACTTATAAAGACAAAAACATTGCCGAAGTTTTAGAAATGACAGTGGAAGAGGCAATGGAATTTTTTAAAAATATTCCCGGACTTTATGAAAAATTAAAAACCCTAAAAGAAGTCGGGCTTTCTTATGTTGAGTTAGGTCAGGCGGCAACAAGTTTGTCGGGCGGAGAAGCGCAAAGGGTTAAATTAGCTACAGAATTATCCAGAAAAGGAACTGGGAAAACTTTATATATTTTAGATGAACCAACAACGGGCTTACACTTCGATGACATTAAAAAATTGATTACTGTCTTAGCCGGATTAGTAGAAAAACAAAACAGTGTTTTGGTGATTGAACACAACACTGATTTAATACGTTGCGCAGACCATATAATTGACTTGGGGCCAGAAGGTGGCGAAGGCGGAGGAACAATTGTGGCCCAAGGTATGCCAGCCGATATTTCTAAAAACAAGAAGTCACACACTGGTAAGTACCTGTAGGGAGGGGAGTCATGAAGCTTCTTGGCAAACTTGTTCGCGCTGTGTTGTTGTGGCTGCTCAAGCCGCTCATTAAAATCTACAAACCCTTGTCCAATTTCTGCGACGAGGAAGTCTAGTTGTCCCTGCCATGCGCCGGGATTTTTATTGACAAAAGATTTTTTTTAGAATAAATTATATTATACTAATTAACCAAAAACCATGAATGTTAAACCGCTTTCAGATCATATTTTAATAGAACCAATAAAAGAAGAAGAGAAAACAAAAGCTGGCATTTTTTTGCCAGAAACAGCTTCAAAAGAGCGCTCAGAAGAGGGAAAAGTTGTGGCAGTGGGGCCAGGAAAAAGAAATGAAAAAGGAGAAATAACCCCTATTTATGTAAAAGTTGGCGATAAGGTTTTGTTTACAAAATATGGGCCAAGTGAAATTAAAGTAGATGGCAAGGAATATCTCATCGCAAGCGAGGGGGACATTTTAGCAATAATTGAGGAGTAATCCGTTCGGATATTTTACTTCAGAAACACGCCGTCGCCAAAAATTGCAAATTTAAATTTTACGCAATTTTTGGCGCGTCTGTTGCGCGGCATGCACAACGGCACGCCTTACGCAGGCGTTTCTTTCGCAAAATATCCTCACTAGAAAATATACAATTATGGCAAAACAAATAAAATATTCAGAGGATGCAAGAAAAATCCTCAAACAAGGTCTAGATAAAGTAGCTAATGCAGTTAAAGTAACATTGGGCCCAAAAGGCAGGAATGTTGTTTTGGGTTCTGGGTTTGGCAGTCCAACAATTACAAATGATGGCGTAACTATTGCCAAAGACATTGAGCTGGAAGATTCAGTTGAAAATATTGGAGCCGAGATTATAAAAGAAGTAGCTTCTAAAACCAATGATATTGCTGGCGACGGCACAACTTCAGCTGTTTTATTAACACAGGCAATTGCAACAGAAGGTTTAAAAAATGTGGCTGCGGGAGCCAACCCCCTGGCCTTGAGAAAAGGTATTGTAAAGGCTAAAGATGCGGTGGTTGCTGCGTTAAAACAAATGTCAAAACCAATTTCTAATAAAGAAGAAACTTCGCAAGTTGCCACAATTTCAGCTCAAGACAAAGAAGTGGGCGATATGATCGCTGGCATTATGGAGGAAGTTGGTAAAGACGGAGTAATTACAGTTGAAGAGTCAAAAACTTTTGGTCTGTCAAAAGAAATTGTTAAGGGTTTGCAGTTTGATAGGGGGTATATTTCTGGCTATATGGTCACAAATACGGAAAAAATGGAATCTTCTTTAGAGGAGCCATATGTTTTAATAACAGATAAGAAAATTTCTTCTTTGCAAGAAATTTTACCTTTGCTGGAAAAATTAGTTAAGACCGGCAAAAAAGAATTGATGATAATTGCCGATGATGTGGATGGAGACGCTTTGACAACTTTAATTGTAAATAAAATAAGAGGCATATTTTCTGCCTTGGCAACAAAAGCTCCTGGCTTTGGCGATAGAAAAAAAGAAATGCTAGAGGACATTGCTATTGTCACAGGAGGACAAGTTATTTCCGAGGAAAAAGGCATGAAGCTAGAAAGCGTTGAACTGGAAATGTTGGGACAGGCCAGAAGGGTGATTTCTACAAAAGAAAACACTACTATAGTAGAAGGCAAAGGAGAAAAGAGTGAGATAGAAAAAAGAATTGCATCTATAAAAAAAGAAATGCAAGAGGCTACCAATGATTTTGACAAAGAAAAATTACAAGAAAGGTTAGCAAAATTATCTGGCGGAGTAGGTGTGATAAAGGTTGGCGCTGCCACAGAAGTTGAGCAAAAAGCTAAACAGCATAAACTTGAAGACGCCTTACACGCGACCAAATGCGCAGTAGAAGAGGGCATTGTGCCAGGCGGAGGAGTTGCTTTATTAAGAACCCTGCCTGCCTTGGAAAATGTTCAGGCCGAGGGCGATGAAAAAACCGGAGTAAATATTTTAAAAAGAGCAATCGAAGAGCCGATTCGTCAAATTGCAGAAAACGCTGGTATTGATGGAGCGGTCGTTGTGCAAAAAGTGAAAGAAGGCCAAGGGGAGTTTGGGTTTAATGCAGGAACAATGGTTTACGAAGATTTGATAAAAGCCGGAGTTGTCGACCCAACAAAGGTGACAAGAACAGCTCTAGAGAACGCAGTTTCAGCAGCCAGCATGCTGCTGACAACAGAAGCAATTATTTCTGAATTGCCAAAGAAAGAGTGCTGTCAAAAATCTAATGCGCCAAACCCAATAATGGGTGGAGATTACTAAGAAATAAAAAAACCGCGCTTGCGGTTTTTTTATTTGCATAGTAATATTTTTTAATGCAGGCGGTCTGCATAGCCCCTTGTCATGGAGAATAATAATGGCACAAAAAAAGTGGGATTTCGCGCCGCTGGTGGCGGCGAGGAAGGTTTTGGATCCAATTTGGAAGAAGTCGCAGTCGCGCGGCAGAACCTGGGGGATCAAGTCAGACCACAATCCTTTGCAGGCTAGCAATATCATGCTGGCGAACGAGGGAGAAGTGGTGCTGGTCACCATGCAGGAAGACGGCGGACTTGTGGTTCACCAGTACTGTAGATGTATTGGCGGCACCAAGCTCGGCAACGAAGTTTTGCAGGCCTTAAGGCAAGCCGATCTTCACATCGTCGGCAAAGGCGAAAAACCTGCGTCACAGATTGGTCAGGAGGGTGACCATGGTGACAATTGAACAAATTCAGATGGTTATGTGGCGGCGGGAGCAGTGCAGGCACTTTGTCTGCTACTACTTCTACTTTGGTAAAACCATCCAGATAAGGCACTTGCCGACAAACCAAATCTTTTTCGTTGAATACCTTTCAACGAAAGCAGAAACTGGCCCAGCCGACAAGATGCTTATTTGGCTAAACGAGCTAAACAAATGGTCTTTTGCTAGCGAGTTTGAGCTCGTTCCGGCTGAAAAAGCCCTGGTCACGGCTTTGCACTAAACACGCAGGGCTTTTTTATTGCATTTATGAAATTTTTTATGTATGATTATTATATGGAGTGTCCAAATGATAGTGAAAAATTAGAAAAAGTTTTATTTCATAATGTTGAGGCAGATTACTGCCCCAAATGTTTGGGCATTTGGTTTGAAAAAGACGAATTGCGTCTTGCTAAAGACGACGTGGATAAAAATTTGAATTGGTTAGATATTGACTTATGGAGAGATAAATCAAGATTTCACGTTGCTTATGGCGACAAACATTGCCCAATCTGTAGAGCTGGTTTGACTCAAGTTCATTACGATGATTCAAGAGTAAAAATAGATTTTTGTAAAATGTGCGAAGGGATCTGGTTAGACAGGGGAGAGTTTAAGCAAATTATCAGTTATTTAAAAAGAAAGGCAGATTATGAAATTTTGCATCATTTTTCTAAAAACCTTATATCGCAATTATGGGAGGTTTTTTCTGGGCCAGAAGGATTTCGTTCAGAGCTTGAAGATTTTTTAACATTATTAAAATTATTTAATTACAAATTTGTCAGCCAGCACCCTCATTTAGAGAAGTTGGTTGAAGATTTGCCAAAATAACATGATAGCAATTTTATGGATAGTTTTGGCTGTTATAGTAGTTGTTATCCTTTGGGTAATAGCTGTTTTTAATAGCCTGGTGGTCTTAAAAAATAGGGCCAAGGAAGCTTTGTCTGACATAGATGTGCAGACAAAAAGAAGGTACGATTTGGTGCCAAATTTAGTAGAGACCGTAAAGGGGTATGCGACTCACGAAAGCCAAATTTTTGAGAAAGTGACCCTTGCCAGAGCAGCTGCTATGGGCGCTAGCGGGCTCAAAGACAAGGCCGAGGCTGAAAACATGCTTTCCAGCACCCTGAAAAGCCTGTTCGCCGTAGCCGAAAATTATCCCAACCTAAGGGCTTCCGACAATTTTTTGGAATTACAAAGAGAGTTGACAGACACCGAAGATAAAATACAAGCAGCTCGTAGATTTTATAACACCAATGTTAGAGACCTAAATATTAAGATAGAGAGCTTTCCAGATAATATGATTGCCAATACCTTTGGATTTAAACAGATGGAGTTATTTCAAACAGCGTCCGAAGCAGAAAGACAGCCGGTCTCGGTAAAATTCTAAATTTTAGATGGATGATCTCGAGAAAATAATAGGTTCAGATGTAACCAGTGTCTGGTCTGGTTTTGTTGATTCTTTAAAGAAAAAAACTTCAAAAGCTATTCTTCCAGCGATTCTATTTTTCGTTCTAGCTGTAATGTTGACAATTTTAACCAGAATTCCACATTTTATATTTTTTTATGTCATTATTTTATTTACACTTATAATTATTTTGTGGAACACCGCTGTAAAAGATTTTCTGAAACACTTTGCTTCGCATATGGATTATAAATATAATCCAAGCGGCGACATGTCATCTGTCGAGGGGCATATTTTCCAATATGGTAGTAATCCGGAAATTGAGAAAATTGTTTCCGGGGAATTTTTTGGGAAAGATACGCGCTTGTTTATATTTGAAACAACAGTTGGATCGGGAAAGCATAAGCACGAAGAATTTTATTCTGTTTTAGAAATTACTTTTGACGCCTTGTTGCCCGAAATTATATTGAACAACAAAAAGAGCGTCTTTGGTTTTGGTTTTACCCTAGCATCTCTGGATAATGAAAGAAAGTTGGTCCTTGAAGGTGATTTTTATAAATATTTTAATTTGTATGTTGCTAAAGAATATGAACTAGAAGCAATGCAAATTTTTACACCAGAAGTGATGCAAATATTTATTGATAAGGCCGGAAAGATAAGCGCGGAAATGTATAAAAATAAAGTTTATTTGTATTTTCCCGGGATAATAACAAAAAAAGAACAGATGGTGACTATTTATGGGTTAGCCAAAGAAATAATTTTACAGTTATCTCATGTTTTTTTTAGGATAAAAGATGATGTTGAAGATATGTCAAAATATGCTAAACTTACATAGTAATAAACATGGCAAGTATTTACAAACAAGCAGATTCAAATACTTTTAAAACATGGTTGCTGGTAACCGGATTTTTGGTTTTTATAATCGCCATTGGCTGGTTGTTTTCTTATTTGCTAAATAGTAGTGGAATTTTGATTGGAGCTGTGATTTTGAGTATTGCAATGAGCTTTGGCAGTTATTGGTGGTCTGATAAAATTGTTTTAGGAATGTATGGAGCAAAACCGATAGAACACAATCAAAATCCAGAGCTTTATCATGTTGTTGAAAATTTATGTATCACGGCGGGATTACCTGTACCAAAAATTTATATTATTCCCGAAAATCAGCCAAATGCTTTTGCTACAGGTAGGGACCAAAAACACGCAGTAGTTGCGGTCACACAAGGACTCTTAAGCAAACTTGATAAATCAGAACTTCAAGGGGTGATTGCTCATGAGCTATCACATATTGGTAATAAGGATATGCTTTTGTCTACAATTGTTGCAATCATGGCGGGCGTTATCGCAATTGTGGCAGATATGTTTTTGAGAGTGAGTTTTTGGGGCGGAGGGAGGGGAAGCGATGATAGGGACAGTAAAGCAGAGGCTCTATTGATGATTTTAGGAATTGTGGCGGCTGTTTTGGCCCCTGTTGCAGCTACCCTAGTGCGTTTAGCTATTTCCAGAAAAAGAGAATTTTTAGCAGACGCAGACGGCGCTTTGCTTACAAGATATCCTGAAGGGTTGGCAAGAGCTTTGGAAAAAATTTCCTCTGATTCCACGCTAATGCGCGTTAAAAACGAAGCAACGGCTTCATTGTTTATAGACACTCCGCACAAGGGAAAGCAGAAAACTCATTGGTTTGTAAAATTATTTTCAACCCACCCGCCCATAGAAGAGAGGGTAAGGGCATTAAGAGAAATGGAAGTTTAGTCTTTTAAATTAATGGATAAAAAGGGATTTACCATTATTGAATTAATTGTTGTGATAGCTGTTATAGCCGTTTTGTCGGCTATTGTAATGATAAACGTAGTATCTTACAAAGATAAGAGCAGGGAGGCAGCAATTAAGGCCGAAATGAGTCAACTATCTAGATTTGGAGTAAATTACTTTTACACAAAAGGCAACTATGAAGATTTTTGCGATTCGCTTGAGGCAGAGCCATTTTTTATGAAAATATCGGATTTTGCTGGTTCACCTATAGGATGCAATAATGGGGCAGTGCATTGGAAAGTTTGTTGCGTTGATAGGCACGGCCAAACTAACGATGGCCTTTCGTGGGCTGTTTGTGCTAAATTAATTACAGAGCCCACTAGCGCATGGTGTTCGGATTATACCGGGGTATCAAGAAAAATTAGCCTTAATAATTGTGAGAATAATATGATTACTAATAATTTGGCTGTCTGCCCAGCGAGTTAAAAAATATTTGGAGGAGTCGCATAGGGCTCAAAGCCACTCTGCTCCTCTATAGAATAAAATTTGGAGGAGTCGCATAGTGGCTATTGCAACAGCTTGGAAAGCTGTGGCCCGCAAGGGCTTCGTGGGTTCGAGTCCCACCTCCTCCGCCTGAAGAATTGACAGCGATTTTTCGCTGGCAATTTTCAAAGAGGAGGTTGCGCGAGAACCCACTCCCCGAATTGCGACGAGCTCGCAAGCGAGGAGGCAATGCCTTCGGGCAACTTTTCGAGTCCCACCTCCTCCGCTATTATTAAAATTTTATTATGGAAAATGTTACAACAAAATCTATAAAAAAAGCCATTGTCGCCACAGCGACCTTGGGTGTAGTAATTTTTTTGTCGACTGGGTCTTTCAGTTTTATGCAGGGTTGGAATTTTTTGGCAATTTTTACCATGTATTCCTTAGCCACCCTGACGTTGAGTCGTAAATTTTTAGAAAGAAGGTTGCAGGAAGAAAAAAGAACGCCACAGAAAAATATTCAATTTGCTTTTGGCTTTATATTTATTGCGCTTTTTATTGTTTGCGGCTTGAATTACCGCTTTAAGTGGCAAGTTGTTTCCGAGGACATTAAAACAATTTTTCAATTAGGAGTTTTTCTGGGGTATTTAATAATGTTCTTGGCCTTGAAAAATAATGAGTATGCAGCTAATAATGTTGGGGTAGTGGAGGGTCAGGTGGTAGTTTCTTCTGGCTTGTATAGTTTGGTGCGTCATCCAATGTATTTGGGTAACATAATCATGGTAATTTTTTTGCCGCTAGCTTTAGGTTTTTATTGGGCGCTTGCCTTATCAGTAGAGTTAGTTATAATTATGACAGCTAGAATTTTAGATGAAGAAAAATTAATAATTGCAAAATTGCCAGGTTATAGCGATTACTGCAAGAAAGTAAAATATAGACTCATTCCATTTGTTTGGTAATAAAAAAACCGCCGGGAGGCGGTTTTTTGCTATAGATGATTTTTTTTATTAAGATACTGGTCTGCTTGATCGATTATTTTTTTCATTGTTATGACGCACTCTACCGGGTGTTTTCCCGAAGCTGTTTCGTCTGAAAGCAAAAGGCCGTCTGCGCCATCAAAAACAGCGTTAGCAATATCTGTAACCTCGGCATAGGTTGGCCGTGGTTTTTCAACCATAGATAGCATCATCTGGGTGGCGACTATAGCTGGTTTTTTATGCCAATGTGCCAGCCTAATAAGTTCTTTTTGAAGTATGGGCAAGTTTTCAAATGGGGTTTCAACCCCCAAGTCGCCTCTGGCAATCATTATGCCATCTGATTCTTTTATAATTTCGTCTATTACTGGTAAAGCAGTAGCTCTTTCTATTTTTGCAATGATTTTTATTTTTGGTCCGGCAATTTTTCTTAATATTTTTACGTCATCGGCAGATTGCACAAAAGATATTGCCATATAGTCAACTTTTTGTTCTGACCCAAAAGCAGCGTCAACACAGTCTTTTTCTGTAAGACTGCCAGAAGATAGTCTTGTTTCTGGCACATTAATGCCTTTTTTAGAAGACAAAATTCCACCTCTTTCAACTCTGGCAAATATTTTGTCTTCTTCTTTTTTTTCAACGGTAAGCTCCATTGCGCCGTTCGCTAAGTAAAAAGGGTGGCCGATTTCAACATCATTTATAAGTTCTTTGTGATCAATTGGTATGCAGTTTTCTTCGCCATTGCAGTGTTCAAAAGAGAAAGCATATAATTCACCTTCCTTTAAAATAATATCATTTAGTAGCCCCCCAACCCTTATTCTTGGGCCGCACAAATCTTGTAAAATTTCGACATTTTTACCTGTTTCTTGCTTAATTCTTGCTATGACTTCTTTTAACTCTAAGAGCTGTTGATTCGTGGCGTGAGAAAAATTTAATCTAAGAATATCTGCGCCGGCCAAGACTAGCTTTTTTATGAGTTCGTAGTTAGTCGAATATTTTCCGATTGTTATGATAATTTTTGGATTCATTGTATTTTAGTATTATAAATAATTATCTTATCACAAAAAAAATATTTTGGAAGGGTTTTTTGTTGAAAAAGAGGTTTTTTAATGTATAATGAAGGTGAAATAAAATTAATATATAAAAATATATGGACGAACAAATTTTAAAATTATTAAATAAAACATTTTTGCTGGCCGCAATTTTAGTGGTGGGCTTGTTGGTTTTTATGACAGGGCAATTATTTTATCAAATTAAAGTTGCAGATCAGCAAAATCAAAACCAAATTACAGTGTCTGGCCAAGGAAAGGTTTACGCCAAGCCTGATATAGCAGAAGTTTCTTTGGGCGTAACTGCGCAAGGCAAAACAGTGGCCGAGGCAACACAATCTGGCAATACAAAAATGACATCTATAATTGACGCAGTGAAGAGCTTAGGTGTTGATGCAAAAGATATTCAAACAACAAACTATAATTTATCGCCGGTTTACGACTATGATGTTCAGCCATTGATGTATAGTTATTATCCAGTGAAGGGTTCGCAAACAATTGTCGGGTACAAATTAGACCAGCAGGCTCAAGTTAAAATTAGGGACTTCGAAAAAATCGCCGATGTTTTGCAACAGGCAACCAATAAGGGCGCAAACCTTGTAGGTAATTTGCAATTTACTGTTGATAATCCAGAGCAATATAAAGAACAAGCTAGAGCCGAAGCCATAAAACAGGCTAAAGCCAACGCTCAAAATTTAGCAAAAACTTCCGGCATAACTTTGGGTAAATTGATAAATGTTTACGAAAATTATTACCCAAATTATGACTTAAAGGCAATGGGGTTGGGCGGTGGAATGGCCGAGTCAGCGCCAGCTCCGTCAATTGAGCCAGGACAACAAGAAATTAACATAACAATAAATCTGACTTATTTAGTAAAATAATCGCTCGGCAAATATGGACTGTATTTTTTGTAAAATTGCAAAAGGAGAAATTCCCTCGGCAAAAGTTTTTGAAGATGACCAATTGCTCGCTTTCAATGATATAAACCCAAAGGCTAGGGTGCACATTTTAATTGTGCCCAAAAAACACATTGAATCTATAAAACATATTGAGAGAATTCATAAAGAACTAATTGGTGAAATGTTTCTGGTGGCGCAAAAAATTGCTAAAGAAAAAGATCTAGCAGGTTATAAATTAGTTTTTAATGTTGGCCGTGAAGGCGGGCAATTGGTGGACCATTTGCACCTGCATTTATTAAGCGGCGACGCTGATCCATTGAAGGTTTGATTTTTACTTGGTTCGTGGTAATGTAAAAGCGTGGATTCTCAAATTGAGGAAATAAAAAATCGGCTTAACGTACTGGACATTGTGGGCTCGTACGTGAAACTGACAAAAACCGGGGTTAATTACCGCGGTATTTGTCCTTTTCACGCAGAAAAAGGACCTTCGTTTTTTGTCTCTCCGACACGTCAAATGTTTCATTGTTTTGGCTGCGGAGCTGGTGGAGATATTTTTGAATTCGTAAAAAAAATTGAGGGCATTGAATTTGGCGATGCTTTACGAATTTTAGCCAACAAAGCTGGCATAGAGTTAAGAAGAGAAAACCCCCAACTAAGGTCTGAAAGACAAAGGCTTTATGAAATTTGCGACCTAGCTTGTAGTTTTTTTGAGAAACAATTGCACAGCGGAGTGGCCTGGGGCAAAGAAGCCAAAGATTATTTATTGAAACGCGGCATTACAGAAGCCAGTATTAAAAAATGGAGGCTTGGTTACTCGCCGGACACCTGGCAAGGATTATCTGACTTTTTAGTTGGTCGTGGCTACACTAGAGAAGAAATTGTCAAAGCTGGGCTAGCTGTAACATCGGACAAGGGAAACAATCCCTACGACCGCTTTCGTGGCAGAATTATTTTTCCAATTTTTGATACAAATTCTCAGGTAATTGGTTTTGGCGAGCGTATTTTTAAAGACGCAGATAAAAAAGAAACTGCAAAATATATCAATACTCCCCAGACTATGCTTTATGACAAAAGCAATGTTTTGTACGGCATAAATAATGCCAAATTATCAATTAGAAAAAACAATCAGGCAGTTTTAACCGAAGGCTACACCGACGCTATAATGGCCCAGCAAGCTGGTTTTGAAAATACAGTGGCGGTTTCTGGCACAGCGTTAACCGGCCGTCATCTGGGTTTGCTAAAAAGATATTCAGACAATTTACTTTTGTCTTTTGATATGGACGCTGCTGGTGACAACGCCACCAAACGCGGAATAAATTTAGCAGAGTCTCAGGGTTTTAATATAAAGGTAATAAAATCTTATACCGAAAAAGATCCAGCAGATATTATAAAAGATGACCCAAAAACTTGGGAGGAGGCAGTAACAAATGCCAGGCCAATAATGGATTATTATTTTGATTCTTCTTTCGCTAAATATGACAAAACGAATCCAGACGGTAAAAAACAAATCGGTAAAATAATTCTACCAGCAATAAAAAGATTGCAAAACAAAATTGAACAGTCTCACTGGGTGCAAAAACTAGCAGGTATGTTGCAGGTGAGCGAAACGTCAGTTTTAGAAGAGCTTAAAAATATAAAAGACGATGCTGCTTATGCGCCGTCAGCAGAGGTGATGGCGCCAGCTGTCACGCTGGCCTCGCAACCAGATGTAAAAGACGCCAATGGCAGAAAAAAATTAATAGAAGATAAAATTGTTTCTTTGGTTTTAAAAGACCCAGAAAATTTAAATTTGATTGAAGAGCCGCATTTCGCCTTTTTCTGCGATAATACCCAGAATTTTATAAAAGATTTAAAAACAGGCGTTGCTGACAAGGAAAAATATAAGAATTTTTTTGACACGCTCGCCTTGCGAGCTGAAGTGGAATATCAGGAAGAGGATGGCTGTCAAGAGATTCAGCTTTGCCTTTTGCAGTTAAAAGATATAGAATTGAGAAATAGCTTAGCTCAACTATCTGAGGCAATAAGACACGAAGTTGACCAGCAAAAAAAAGAATATTTAATTAAAGAGTTTGATAAAAAAGCCCGCGAATTACACCAAAAATCATAATTTTAAATTAATTAATCTTAAATGGCGAAAAAAACTAAAAAACCTAGAAAGCCAGCACGCTCAGTTAAGCGCGTCAAAACGCGTAAGACAAAGAGCAAGGCTAGAAAAATTACGAAGAAAGTTGTTAGGGCAGTTCGCGCGCCAAAAATTGACCAAGAACAGCTAGCCGTTGTTTTGAGAAAGGGTGAGGAAAGGGGTTTTGTGACAACCTCGGAAATTTTGAATATTTTTCCAAAACTTGAAAGGAACGTTGAAGATTTTGAAAAGTTTTATGATGAAATGCAGGAAAGAGGTATACAAATACAAGAAGCCCAAGAATTTTTAGAGACTAAAAAACAGAAAGAAAAAAAGGGAAGGAAGGCCCTGTCTGCTAAAATTGACCCAATTCAAATGTACCTAAAGGAAATTGGTAAAAGTAGCTTTTTGTCTGCTAAAGAAGAAAAAGAATTGGCTAAAAGAATTGAGGCTGGCGATGAAGAGGCAAAAAATAGGTTGGCTTTGGCAAACTTAAGGCTGGTGGTTTCTATTGCTAAAAAATATGTTGGCCGTTCTCCAAATTTGACTTTGCTGGACTTGATACAGGAAGGAAATTTGGGCTTGTTTAAGGCAGTGAAAAAATTTGACTGGAGAAAGGGCTACAAGTTTTCTACTTATGCAACTTGGTGGATTAGGCAGTCTATTACTCGCGCTTTAGCTGACCAAGCCAGGACAATTAGAATTCCCGTGCACATGATAGAAACAATTTCAAAATACACAAAAATTAGGAAAAATTTATTGCAAGAACTTGGCAGAGAGCCATTGGCAGAAGAAATTGCAGCTGAAATGGGTTTAGAGGTGGACAAAGTGCACCACATTAGAAAAATTGCTCAAAAAGCAGTAAGTTTGGAAACTCCGGTAGGCGAGGACAAAGACAAGCAAGATTCTGTTTTGGCAGAGTTTATAAAAGATGATAAAACAATTGCTCCAAACACCGAGGCTTCAAGAAAACTTTTAAAAGACAGATTGAAAGAGATTTCTTCAGAGCTGACTCCGCGCGAATTGAAAATTTTAGCAATGCGTTTTGGTCTAGACGACGGTGTAATGCATACGCTTGAGGAAACGGGGGAGGAGTTTGGTGTTACCCGAGAACGCATCCGTCAAATTCAAGCCAAAGCTTTAGAAAAACTCCGCAAACACCGTGAGCTCAAAAAAGTAAAAGATTACTATTAATAAAAAGCCAGCGCGAAAGCGCTGGACAGGAAGCTCAAGATGTCTTGAGCTTTTTTGTTGGCGCAGAGAGCATGATGCGAAGACGCTCTATGAGCAGAGCCAGAGTTGGCTTACCGAACCAACGGATAGCCAGAAGGTCAGACTCGGTTTTGCCAGCCAAGTCTTTGATGAAGACAATGCCGTGGTCAGATAGCATGTTGGTGGTTCTGGCTCCTAGTTCAAGGCTCTCAATTGGCAACTCCAAGATTTCTGTTGTGCTCAATTCGGGCCTGGTGAACTCTTCGGGTTCGTCATCATGTGGAGATGCTTCTTTGAGAGTATGGCTGTGACCAGGGATGATTCCTGCGCTTAAACAGGAAAAGCAATCTTCGCACCTGCCATCAATTTCAAACCCCGCTTTAATCACCTTGCCGCATTTACAGATTATAGTTCCCATTGTTTGCCTCCGCCCCTTTGTTGGGAAGGTCCAATTAATTTTTTATACACAAATTTTTGTTTGAAATCAAACATTGACAAGGTTGTTGTAAAGTCGTACGATAGAATTTATTGGAGATCGTTGACAAGATGTCTGCGATAGGAGCAGCTATGACAGCTAAATCTGCTTGAAGGAAGAAGGGTAAAAACATGGGGAAAAGCAAGAAGAAGTGTGTGGTTGATGAGGCGAGGGAGAGGCTTCTGAGGCGGCGGAGCGATCTACGCCTTGGGTTGGTGGGCGAATTGAGAGTGCTCAAGGAGGAGCGTGACGTTCCGCCAGGCGATATGGTGGACGCGGCACTTTGTTCCAGTGGGGACGAAGTCAGTTCGCAATTGGCCGAGGCTCAGAGTCGCGAGCTCGAGCGTGTTGAAAACGCGCTCGAGCGCCATCGCAATGGCAATGGCAGCAAGTGCGAAGGTTGCGGAAACAAAATTCCCCCCAAGCGCCTCAAGGCTTTGCCCAGCGCCACTTTGTGCATCAAGTGCCAGGAGTTGGTGGAGCAGGAAGGGCTTGTTGGCACTGCTCTGACGAAGGAAGATTGGGCTCGCTTGCTCGAAATGTCCGACGAGGACGACGTAGTGGGCGTTGGCTCTGACCGGCGCCACTAATTCGTTTGCCTGTCGGCAGGCAGGTGTAATGCGCAGACTGTTTTGCGTGCTGCTTTCATTAGGATGGAAAGCAGCTTTTTTTTGCAAAAAAACACCCCGCATAGCGGGGTGTTTAAAAATTTTAATTAAACAGCAAAAGTGTAATATATCAAAATCAATCCAATAACCAGCATAACTAACAAAGCATACTGTATGTAAGCGGATCTAGACATTTTTTCTAATAGAGCCTTCGCTCTTTCTGGCAAAAACAGCATAAACAAACCTTTTAATAAAGCAGCCCAGCCAAACAAGGTTATTATAATAGTCCAGTTTTTAACCCAGACGTTATAACTTAAAACCATAGCAAGACCAATTACTAGTGATGCTACGCCATGGCAAAAAAGATTTTTATCATCCTGTATTTTTTCAAACAGCATTGATATGTATCTCGGCTTAATAAGTAGAGCTATGGCCATTACTACCAGTAATATGCCCCAGAGCTCAGCCAAATAATTTACTAGTTCCATAATAGTTTATAATTTTTATATTAACGACCTTTGGCTAAAATTTTGCAGAAAAGTCTATGTCGTCTACATAATCAACTTTGCCTTTGTGTTTTTTACCCATTTTCGTCTCAGAGGAGACTTTGGTATATTCTAAAATAATTTTCTTTCTCTCGTCAACTGTAAAATGTTGATTATTAATAGCTGGCCCGCCAATGCAGCCACCATCGCAATTTAAAATATCGAAGAATCTGTATGGCGTAGTGCCAGTTTTCATTTCTTCAAAACATTTTTTGATATTGGCCACGCCATCGGTAATTAAAATTTCACCTTCTCTAAACAACTTTTGTATATGAGAGGTAGATGCCAAGCCGCCAGAAACCGGATAAATTTTAGTATATTCTCGTATAAATGAATCAAATTGGCACGGTCCGCCACTTTTTGTTTTTTTGCTTAATTTTGGAGTATCGGTCGGGCAAACAAACCCTTCTTCCTTAATGCCTTCTTGCTCAAAAATTTGTTTTAAATCCTTAAAAGTAATAACAGCATCAAGTTCTTTATACTTGGGGGCTTCAATGTTTTCTTTTGCCCAGCAAGGGGAAATAAGAATATTTTTACAATTTGGATGTTCTTTTTTATGAATTTTTGCCATAGAGGCCATGGGCGAAACAACCGGCATTAAATACTGCACCAGTTCTGGATATTGGTTTTGCACAAAAGCAACAACAGTGGGGCAGGGCGAAGCAATAAAATATTTTTGGTCTGGGTGTTCTTTAATATAATTAGCATATGCCCAATTAACCATTCTGGCGCCAAAAGTTAGTTCAGTAACTTCTTTAAAACCTAACTTTTTTAACATGCCAATGATGTTGGGGTACTTAAAATCAATTACAAAAGACGGCGCCAACAGGGCTGCCGCCTCATTATTTTTTATTAAATCAATTTTTTCTTGTAAGGTCATTTTAGAAAACCCCAGGTCTTTAACATTTTAGCTACCACCAGCAATAATAGAATAACATAAATTACTACCAAGTGCCAGGTGGGTTGCGTTAGAAAATTTAATACTGATAAAATAACATCTCCAACTATCATTTGTTTTTTAAAAAAGATAATCCTAAATTTAAATAATGGTTTAAGGGGTTTAATAACCAGTCTAAATTAACTCCCCATTTACTAATATCTAAATATTTGGCTAATGGAGCGAAGGGGCCCAAGTATTTGCTCAAATCAAAACCAAAGAAATTTTGTACTATATAGAGCAAAATTAAAAATATAGCAATGCCAATTATTAATTTTAGCAAAGGGTGCACTATAAATTTTACAAACAAGAAAATAAGTACAGCGATAACAATTATTGCTAAAAATGATGAAACATCTATCATATTATTATTATACTATATTATTCAATTACCACAAATAAAAACGCTCCTCAATAGGGCGTTTTTATTTGGCTCCGGTGCCAGGACTCGAACCTGGAACCCACTCCTTAACAGGGAGTTGCTCTACCATTGAGCTACACCGGAATGGTGATTTAATAATAGTCCAAAATTTAAAATATATCAAGGTATATTAACAAGAGAAAAATAATGGATTATTGCATAAAATAGTAAAACGCTTTGTAATTTTAGTATATATAAAATTTCTGTGGCACAAAAAAATAATAGAAAAACTGTAATAAAAATTTAAAAAGCCCCTCGACTTCGCTTGGGGCTTTTTAAATTGAAGTTATTCGCAAAGGAAAAATTTTCGCCCGACTTTGGCGCTTTTATAAATTCTTATTGAATTATTAAATGCATTTCCATATATTTGCGCCGCTAGAACTACAAGTTTTTCCGGACGGGCATGTTCCACAAGATATTCCGTTGATACTGCCACATTCTCGGCTACCACAATTAAGTTCATAATGTCCCGGCCCTGATGGCTCATAAAAATTAACTCCTAAATGATATAACTTGCCATGAACCACAGAATAACGATCATAGTAATAATATTGATCAACATCCCATGTAATATAAAATCTTATTTTTTTAACATTTACAAAGGGATTTATGAATGTAATATAATTGGTTTGATTTACCACTCCTACTTGCGGCCTTTGAGAACATGTAAAATTAAAAGAATCTCCAACAATATCTGTTCTAACAATATTTCCACTGGAATCAACCTGTGTGGCATTAGTGCCATCAGCTTTTTCAAGATAAACCCTCACCTTACCCACAGATCTTGTTCGCGGAGGCTTTTCAGTATATGGAGAACAGGCAATAAAGAAACCCGAAACATCTTTTGCTTCTGGAAAAGTGTATTCAAAATCATATTGCCTTGCTGTCTCAAAATTTCCCAAATCCCAAAAATCTATATAGGCAGAAAGTTCATCATTAATTAACGGCCCCGCATACTCGTATTTATTTGGAAGAGGATATATTGAAGAATCTCTGACTGGAGTGCCTAATGGCGCGCAATTTTTTACTCCGCTCATATTGCATTTTTGAACAAGAGGAATTTCTCCATATGTATATGTGTTTTGGGCATGTGCAAGAGAAAATTGTTCTGGGCCAACGCAATTTTGTGTGGAATTACACTTGTAGCCGTTTACCACACTGCCAACTGTTTTTGCCGGACATACTCCACATGTGCCTCCGCAGCCGTCTGGGCCACAGGTTTTGCCTGCGCAATTGGGCTGGCAAGCGCATTTGCCATCTGCTCCGCAAGCTTGTCCTGCGGGGCAAGTAATTACAGGCCGGCAGTCACCAGTACCAGTGGAGCCCTTTGAATCTGTAACCCTTACTGAGGCAGCCAAAGGATTACAGGTTGTTATCGTTTTATCGCATTGCCTTGCAGAGCCTGTACAATTTCCCGACCAACTGTAAGTGTATGGAGGAAATCCTCCATACACTTGGGCCAAATACGGCACGGTCACATTAATCTGCTGGCCTGCTGTGAGCTGTACTGGAAAACCTGCAGTGCAAGAAGAAACAGTAAAGGCCGTTGGCGTCACGCAAACGCCCGGCGCATATGGCGCGCCAGTTCCGCTTGGGGTGTCAGAGGTGCAAATCTTATCAGCAGGACATATTCCGCAAGTTCCTCCACAGCCATCAGGACCGCAAACCTTGTTTCCACAATTTGGCGTGCATACGCAGCTTTCCCTTTCTAAGGGCTTGCCTGATGTAGAATCGCAACCGTTAGCGTCAGTGCATGTCCTAGTGTGAGTTTTATCTGCTCCACAAACGCCCCAAGGAGTGCAACTCCATCTGGGCTGACAAGTGCAAGACCCAAATTGGCTGGGCGCTCCTGTTAAAACATTACATCTATTAGTGTCTGAGCAATCCCTTCTCTGGCTTCCATTTTGGCACAAAGACCAAGGCGTACAATTCCAGTTGGGGCTACAGTTTGCAGCGCATCCCTGGCTAGTCTCTGGCTTGTCTAGAGGATTTTCGCAATAACTTGAATCTTCGCAGGTTCTTGCTTGCGTATTGCTGTTGCATGTTGCCCAAGGAGTGCAAACCCAGTTCGGCGTGCATAAAGCATAACATTCCTGCTCCATTATAGGCCTGCCTGTTGACATGCCGCAGTAGCGGGCATCATAACAAGCTCTTGTTTGCCTGTTGGTTGATGTGTTGCAAGAACTCCAGTTAGAGCACGTCCATTTTGGCGTGCAAGTGTAGACACACGCTTCTTTTTCTGCCGGTTTGCCTGTGGTAGTATTGCAACGGTTTAAATCTGTGCATGTCCTAGTGTGTTCACTGCCCACGCAGCTTCCCCAGTCTGTGCATTGCCATTGCGGAGTGCAGGTTGGAGTTTGGGTTACGCACTGACCCGAAGTATTGCATGTTTGGTTTGAAGAGCATGTGCCGCAACTGCCTCCGCAGCCGTCACTTCCGCAAGTTTTGCCTGTGCAAGAAGGAATACAGTTTGTGGGGATGGTTCCAGTTACGCACTGACCCGAAGTATTGCACGTTTGCCCCATATAGCATATTCCGCAACTGCCTCCGCAGCCGTCACTTCCGCAAGTTTTGCCTGTGCAAGAAGGAATACAGTTTGTAGGGGTGGTTGTATCGTTTGCTGAACGGATAATAACGTCTGAGGCGCTTGCCACAGAAATGCCTTTTGAAGGAACTTCAATTTTTATTTTCACATTTAAAGGGTATGTTGTAGATGGGACATTTGAGGAATAAACATTCCAATCATAATATCCTTGGGCGGCAGATACATAACTGGTAATTGTTTTGACATTAAGGTACGGGTTTGAGGGCATAAAAACAGTGATTCTGGCACTATCTAACTGAGACAAACCTGTTTGACTCCAAGTGATAGTATGGGTTTCTCCAATTTTGATAGTTTGTCCCCCATTGGGATAAACCAAAGTTATGGAGCCGGAAGGGGTTGTAGGAATTAAAGGGGTTGTAGGAATTAAAGGGGTTGTAGGAATTAAAGGGGTTGTAGGAATTAAAGGGGTTGTAGGAATTAAAGGGGTGGTAGGTGTAACAGGACTTGTGGTTGAGCATCCATAGAGTTGGTTTAATTTAGCTCTTGTTCTTGCTCCCACATATCCTGATTGAGGATTTATTCCATGCTTTGACTGAAATTGAATCACAGCCTGACTAGTGCCACTTGAATATACTCGTATTTCATCAGGAGCGTAAGATATGCCTTCCTTGCTTAGAGCTAAGTGCAGGTTAACAACCTCATCTGTATTACTGTTTGCATACCCCAAGTTGGTGTCAAATGTGTAGCACCAACTTTGCTGTCCATCTTCTTGGGCCAGCATCTGCAATAGTTGTGCTTGCAGTTGCGCTATTTGTTGCTGTATCTGAGTGATTAAATTTTGTCGCTCTTGTTCAGTTAAAGCAAAGACATTAGTTGTTAAACAAAAAACAAGTGTTATTAATAATAACAAAAAATATAATTTTATTTTCATAGAAGCATACTTTTAGATTAAATTAGTTTATTATACAAAATTATTTATAAAAGATGCAAACTTTTCTTTGAAATCAGGCAAATCAATACAATCTATTCACCCTAAAGTTTGAAAACCTTAATATTTAGCGAGCCAAATAAAATCAATTAAATAAAAAAATGAAGAATAATAAAAATTATGTTAAAATAAATAAAAGACTAAAGAGAGTGCCTATATGAAAAAAAGAGGTCGCAAAAAATTAAAACAAAAACTAAACAAAATAGTTAAAAAAACAAAAAGAAATGTTTTTGTGGTAATTGTTTTTATTATTGGTCTGGTTTTGTTTGGCCTTTTGGCCTCTTTAATCTATTTAATTAAAACCCAGCCAGTCATTTATATTTCTTCTCTCACCCCCAGACAAGGAGAGACAATTTTAATAAAAGTTAGCGGCAATCGTCCCGAGCTCTCTGGCTATTTTGACCAGCAAAAATTAGTTTTTTTTAAAACATCAAATTCCTCATCAAAAATATCTCTTTTGGGTATTGATGCAGATTTAACTCCTGGTAAACACCAAATAGTTCTAAACCTTTCGCCAACAGAAAAAGAAGCTAGAGAAATAGATGTCCAACCATCAAACTATCGTTCGGCCAATATTTCTGGCAATTCAAAGTTAAATAGCAAGGGCTACACAAAGCAGGTAATTTTTGACAATGTGGTCAATAACGACAATCCTGTTTTAAGTAAAATAATGGAAAATTCAAATCCTCAAGCCTATTTTAGCCAACCATTCACTTACCCTCTTTCAAATATCCAGACAAGCGGATTTGAGTTTGGTATATTTGTGGGGGCAGTGGGTTATATGCAGCACTTTGGGGTAGATTTGGCAGCTAAAAAAGATACAGAGGTTTTTGCCATTAATGATGGCCGAGTTGTTTTAGCTGAAAATTTATCAAACTATGGTAAAACCATAATAATAGATCATGGTTTGGGTATATTTTCTTTATATTTGCATTTAGATAATTTTGACGTCTCTGTTGATCAATTAGTGAAGAATGGCCAAAAAATAGGACTGTCTGGAGACACTGGAGCCTCCACTGGTCCGCATTTACATTTTTCAATAAGAAACAGCGGTTCAAGGGTAGACCCACTTTTATTTATTCAGACAGCAAGTTCCATTTAAAAAATGAAAATCTATTGCATTTTTTGCAAAATGGGCTTATAATAGAGCTTGATTTTTTCATTTTGCAATGGAAGAAATATCATTAAAAGCCCAGCAATTATTCCATATTGGAAATTTACCGTTAACTAACGGGCTTTTAACTACCCTTGTTGTCTCGATTGCTCTTATAATTTTATCTTTGCTTTTAAGAAGCACAATGAGGACAGTGCCGGGAAAATTACAGGCAGCGGTTGAAATGGGCATAGAAGCGCTGCTTAATTTAATGAGTTCGACATTGGGCTCTATGGAAAAAGCTGAAAAATATTTTCCATTAGTAGCCACAATTTTTATTTTTATTTTGTGCTCAAATTTATTAGGAATTTTTCCAGGAGTTGGGTCATTAATGTTTGAAAGCGGACACGTAGAGGTGCCGCTTTTTCGTTCTCCGGCAGCAGATTTAAATTTTACATTAGCGTTTGCTGTAATTTCGGTAATAGTCACCAACATTTTAGGCATGACAGCTGTAGGCAGCTTCAAACATATTGGAAAATACTTGAATTTTAGCAACCCAATTAATTTTTTCATAGGAATTTTAGAAATGATATCAGAGTTTGCTAAAATAATTTCATTGTCTTTTAGGCTGTTTGGAAATGTTTTTGCCGGAGAAGTTTTATTGACAATTATTTCGTTTTTAGCGCCGTACATTGTGCCATTGCCATTTTTAATGCTGGAATTATTTGTTGGCATGATACAGGCATTTATTTTTGCAACGATTACACTGGTTTCCATTTCTTTACACATAACCATACATGACGCGCACGACCACGAGGAAGCTCATGCGCATTAATTTTGTTAATAAAAAGGTCGCAAGAAAAATATTTTTTAACAATTAGACTTTAGTGTCATTCTTAAAAATATGGATGCAGAATCAATAAGATTATGGGCCACAGTCGCAGCAATTGCATGCGGAACAGTTTTTCCAGCAGTTGCAATCGGCTGGATTGGTTCAAACGCTGTAAAAGCAATTGGTAGAAATCCAGAAGCTGCTTCAAAAGTACAGACTATGGCAATTTTGGCCATTGCTTTTGCTGAAGCTATTGCAATTTACGCCTTAGTTATAGCTTTGATTGTAAAATTCGTAGCCTAATTAAAGGCTGATAACTGCCTCTCGCCTGCGGGTTCGGGGCAGAAATTAGTTTTTAATAATTATAAAAAAACAATGGAAGAAGCAGGTTTATTAAGCCAATTAGGAATAAATTTAAGTCTTTTTTTGAGCCAGACAGTTAACTTTTTTATACTTTTAGTTGTGTTGACGTTTTTTGTCTACAAGCCTTTGATAAAAGTTATTAAAGAGAGAAATAAAAAAATAAAAGAAGGCTTAGACAAGGCAGAGGAGGCAGATATTAGACTGAAAGAAATAGATGGCATTGCTAAGGGAAAAATTAAAGAAGCAGAGCAGCAATCCATAAATATGATTAAGGCCACAGAGGAAAAAGCAAAAGCATTAGACCAAGATTTGACCAAAAAAGCGGAAGAGCATCAGCAAAAAATGTTGGCTCAAATAAAACTGAATGCAGCTTATGCCGAGGAAGAGGCTAAAAAAGAAGTTTTAGCCAAAGCGGCTGACTTAGTCAAAAAAGCTATTGTCAAAACAGTCGAATTAGATCCACACGCAGTTGATCAAGCTCTTATCCAAAAAGCGGTTTCTGAAATAAAAAATGAAAATTAAAAGTAAAATTTACGCCCAAGCCCTGGTGGAGTTAATGTTGGGAAACAAAACATCGGAGGAAGAGACTGAGATCGCTGATAAATTTTTGAAATTTTTGGAGAAAAACGGCGATCTTAGAAGAGTAAAAGAAATCATTTCTTTGGCAGAAGATTTATTTATTAAAAAAACCGGCCGCAGAAAAATTATTTTAGAAACAGCTCGCAGGGTACCAGAAAAAGAGATAATAGAAAAAATTAGTCAGACAGGAGATATTGTAAAGAAAAAAATAAACAAAGATTTAATTGCTGGAATAAAAATAATTATAAATGACGAGCAATTAGATATGTCAATGAAAAATAAATTAAATAAACTTTTTAAATAATATCGCTCGGCAATAAATTTTTTCTGCGGAGGACTCCCTCTCTATGGGGGCTCCGGCCTCCTCGAAAAAATTTATTTGCCTCGCTTTTAAAAGCAAATATGTCACAGGAGATTATAGAAAAAATAAAACAGGCGGTCGAAGGTTATAAAGATAATCCAAAATGGGAAGAAGTTGGAACAATTGTTGAGGTTGGAGATGGAATTGTTAAAATTTCTGGTTTAAAAAATGTGCAAGCGCAAGAAGTTTTGGAGATTGAAGCGGGCGAGCATAAAATCAAAGCAGTTACTTTAAACCTTGAAGAAGATTCGGTGGGAGCCTTAGTTTTGAATGAAGCAAACGCGATAAAATCTGGTCAGACAGTGAAAAGAACAAAACAACTTTTATCTATCCCAGTTGGCGAAAATTTATTGGGCAGAGTTATTGATCCTTTGGGAAATGCGCTGGACGGCAAGGGTCCGGTTTTTGGCGCAAAAGACAAACACGAATTTTATAACTTGGAAAACGACGCCCCAAATGTTTTAGCTAGAGAGGGAGTAAATTACCCAGTGCACACCGGAATTAAAGCCATTGATAGCATGATTCCAATTGGCAGGGGTCAAAGAGAACTTATAATTGGTGACAGGCAAACAGGAAAAACCGCAGTGGCTTTGGATATGATAATAAACCAAGGCCAAGATACGGGTGCAAGAGAAAAACCAATTTGTATTTATGTTGCTATTGGGCAAAAAGAATCAAAAGTTGCCAAAATAGTAGAAACCCTAAAAAATCATAATGCTTTTGAATATACTATTGTAGTATCGGCTAGCGCTTCTTCGCCAGCAGCATTTTGGTATTTGGCTCCTTTTGCTGGTTGCGCCATTGGAGAATATTTTAGAGATCATGGTAAAGATGCTTTGGTAATTTATGATGACTTGTCAAAACATGCTTGGTCTTATAGGCAGATTTCTTTGCTTTTGCGCAGACCACCGGGAAGAGAAGCATACCCAGGAGATGTGTTTTATTTGCACTCAAGGTTGTTAGAGAGAGCTGCCAAATTAAATAAAGAGAAAGGTGGGGGGAGTTTAACTGCTATTCCAATTATTGAAACACAGCTTGGCGACGTGACGGCCTACATTCCAACAAACGTAATTTCCATTACAGACGGACAAATTTATTTGGAATCAGATTTATTTTTTCAAGGCATGAGACCGGCTGTAAACGTTGGTTTATCGGTTTCCCGTGTCGGTGGAAGCGCCCAGACAAAAGCAATGAAAAAAGTTGCTGGTAAACTAAGATTGGAATTGGCGCAATTCAGAGAACTGCAAACATTCGTGCAGTTTGCTTCTGATGTTGATGAGGCTACAAAAGCTAGAATTACAAAAGGAAAAATAATTACAGAAATTCTAAAACAGCCGGACTTGGCTCCAATGAGTTTTGAAAAACAAGTTTTGGTTTTGTACGCTGCTCTAAATGGATACTTTGACAAATTTGAACCAAGCCAAATGCAGGAAATAGAGAAGAAATTTTTGGATTATGTCCAAACCCAGCACGATGAGTTGATCAAAAAAATCCAGGAAAAAAGAGATTTAACAGAAGAAATTGAATCAGAAATGAAAGACGTGATTAAGTCATTTGTGGATAAACAATAATGGAAAGTCCGCAGAATTTAAAAAAGAGACTAAAATCGGTTGCAAACATTGGCCAGATCACTAAGGCCATGGAGCTGGTTTCGGCTACAAAAATGAGAAAGTCTCAGGAAATTGCTTTGGCTAGCAGGCCTTATGCTTTTGCAGCTTTAGATTTTTTGGCAACAGTTTCTATTTTAGAAACAAAACTTCCACCACTTTTTGAAGCCAGGAAAAAAATTAAAAAAGTGCTTTTTGTGCTAGTAACTTCAGATAAGGGTTTGGCGGGTGCATTTAACAGCTCTGTTATTAGAAAATTTGAACAGCACTTTAGAGAAGACAAAAGACATGAAGGTGAAGAAAAACTTTTTGTGGCGGTAGGGGAAAAAGCCTATGCTTATTTAACAAAAAAAGGATTTAATGTAGTGAAAAAGTTTGTAGAGGTTGGAGATTATACAACTCCAGTGCAGACAAATTTGTTGGCAGACTTTTTAGTGAGGGGTTATCTAAATAAAGATTTTGATAGAGTAATTGTTGTTTCAACGCATTTTAGAACAGCTTTGAAACAAGAACCACATGTTAGAAGAATTTTGCCAATTGATTTTGACCATATCGCAGACACCATAAGAGAAATCATTCCTGAGCGTGGAAAATTTGCCGATTTAATTAAAGAACACAGAATTTCTTTTGTGCCAGAATTAAACAAAATAAAAGAATACACAATAGAGCCAAATCCAGAAAAAGTTTTAGAGAAGTTAGCAGAACATTTATTTTTTATGCAGGTTTATCACTTGATTTTGGAGGCCAATGCATCTGAACATTCAGCAAGAAGAATGGCCATGAAAACAGCAAGTGATAATGCAAAAGATTTGGGAGAAAATTTAAATTTACAATATAATAAATCCCGCCAAGCCAAAATTACCACAGAAATTTCAGAAATCTCCGCGGGAGCCGAAGCATTACAATAAATTTATAAATAAATTTTTATGACAAAAGGTAAAATAGTTCAAATTATTGGTCCAGTGGTCGATGTGGAGTTTGCCGAAGAAGGCAAATTGCCAGCGCTTTTTAACGCGTTAAAAGTAAAAGGCCCAAATGGGGAAGTTATTTTGGAAGTGGTAAAACATTTGGATTTGACCAAAGTAAAATGTATTTCTTTGGCTTCCACAGATGGCTTGCAAAGAGGTTTGGAAGTAGAGGATACGGGTGCTCCAATTTCTGTGCCAGTAGGCCAAGAAGTTTTAGGAAATTTATTTAATGTTTTGGGGCAGCCTTTGGCAAAAACTGATGCAAAATTCAAGAAGCATTGGCCAATTCACAGACCAGCGCCTCCATTTACAGAACAAGCAACTAAAACAGAAATTTTTGAAACAGGTATTAAGGTTGTTGATTTGATTGCGCCCTTTATAAAAGGAGGAAAAGTGGGTTTGTTTGGCGGAGCTGGTGTGGGCAAAACAGTTTTTTTGCAAGAGCTTATTAGAAATGTGGCTGAAGAATCTGGCGGAGCTTCTGTGTTTGCCGGAGTAGGTGAAAGAACCAGAGAAGGAAATGATTTGTTTAAAGAAATGACAGATTCGGGAGTTATAAATAAAACAGCTTTGGTGTTTGGCCAAATGAATGAGGTGCCTGGAGCTCGCGCACGAGTTGCTTTGTCTGCCTTAACAATGGCCGAATATTTTAGAGATGAAGAAAGAAAAAATGTTTTGCTTTTTATAGACAATATTTTCAGGTTTTCACAAGCTGGTTCTGAGGTTTCAACTCTACTTGGCAGAATGCCAAGCGCTGTGGGTTATCAGCCAACATTGGCTCAAGAAATGGCAGAACTTCAAGAAAGAATTACTTCAACCTCAAAAGGCTCCATTACATCTGTGCAAGCCATTTATGTGCCAGCCGATGACATTACAGACCCAGCTCCAGCAACTACATTTTCGCACTTAGATTCAACTATAGTTTTATCGCGCGCGCTTACTGAAATTGGAATTTATCCAGCGGTAGATCCTTTGGCCTCAAACTCAACTGCGCTCGACCCAAAAATCGTTGGCGAAAAGCATTATCAAGTTGCCAGAGATGTGCAGAAGACTTTGCAAAAATACAAAGATTTGCAGGACATTATTGCAATTTTAGGTATTGAAGAATTATCCGATGAAGATAAAAAAACAGTTGAGAGAGCAAGAAAAATACAAAGATTTTTATCACAGCCATTTTTCGTTGCAGAAAATTTTACCGGCAGAAAAGGGAAATTCGTAAAACTTGAAGACACAATTAGGGGATTTTCAGAAATTTTGCAGGGCAAACATGACGACGTGCCAGAAGAAAATTTCTACTTAAAAGGTGGAATAGAAGAAATTAGACAATGAAGCTTTCAATTTATAGTTTAAAACAAATTTTGTTTCAGGGCCAAGCCCGGAGTTTGAATTGTAAAACAGCCACAGGAGAAATCA
>Ga0233425_10002408_pt1 | contig 37013 bp, 45 predicted proteins | sample Watercolumn_Towu_2_FD_181712 | JGI IMG/M metagenome (GOLD analysis project Ga0233425, IMG submission 181712) | Freshwater microbial communities from Lake Towuti, South Sulawesi, Indonesia - Watercolumn_Towuti2014_140_MG | ecosystem: Environmental > Aquatic > Freshwater > Lake | place... | reverse complement strand
TCGGTCCCAACACTTCGAGAAACGCTTGGCGAACGCTTCGACTTCTTTTTTGGACATGACCTTAACGGCACGACCTCCGTTTTTCATTGTTGCCGCTGCGTAGTAGGCGATTACCTCACCACGATCTTTGTCAAAATCGGGAAGAACGTGGCTCACTTCTCCGGATCCTAGGTTGTATGTGAACTGATCATTCCGGCAGACCTTTTCCATTGAGAGAGAAACGGCGTTTTGATGCCGGAAGAAAAGTTCGACATAGCCCTTGTAGCCCACCTGAAATTGAGCCACCAGCACCCCTCTTGTGTTATAAGGGATGATGTACGCCTGTCCCTCGATGTTTGGCTCTAATCCAAGCTGAGCACATTGAAAGAGTGCCCCGAGGAAAGACCTTGGCTCGCACTGGTAGAGCTTCGGGTTAAGCCGTAAGGTAGTCAAAGCGATACGGACGAGTCGCTCTGCGTTCATGTGCGACGGGAGTGCCCGACCAAGCTCCTTGACGGACTGCTCGATCATGTTTTGGATAGGAGTGACTTTTGCCGCTCCGTTTTCGACCTTCTCTTTGACCTTTTGAACCGCGCTCGATGTGGTCATTTTTTTTATCCTCCGGTTAAAGTATTAGCGGCCTTCTTGGTAGTTTGCATAGCTACCCTCATCGCAACGTCCAGATAGCACATGGCTGGATCGTAGCCGCCTATTCGTGCGCTCGGTCGGCTGGTTAGGTTCCCGTAGCATGGGGACAACCTCATGCACAGTTAGCTTCCCCAACACAATCTTCATTTTTGAAATGTCCTAAACACCCTAAAACTGGATGCTGGGACGGTGTATTCCTTCTTTGCTACGGTTTGCCAGGTAAAACGGTACTTATCTGTCTCGCCGGCTGATGCGTCTTTGAGGTAAGCCTTTATCTTGGCCTCGGTTTCTTTAAGGTCTTTTTCAGTCTCTTTCTTGACTTGGATACCGTTATTCCGGTCGTCTATAAGGTGGTCGAGCATTTCAGCGTCTGCACCTGAGAATTGAATAACCTTGTCGTGAGACTCTGGGTAAAGCTCGGATAGGGTTTCGTTGTCGTCGGCCATCGCCATCGGGGGAATGTCCGCCTCAACGTAGTTCTCCCAAAAGTCTTTTGCTGAAACGACCATGCGATTAAAAAGTCCTTGATCAAAGACGATCTCTTTCCACATGAACCGCTGGCCACCTATCAATACAGCGATAAACCCTCTCTGACGCTTGAGAAGCCCCATACCCCACATTGTTTGGAGGACATATTCTTGAGGTATGTCGGTACCCTCCCAATCTTTAAGCATCCAAGCAGACGTGGTTTTGCACTCAAGGATGGATTCGCCGTCAAGAACAAGGCGGTCGATATGGACACGCATATAGCCGTATTGAGGATGGCGTATATCCCTATTATCACGACGAACCTTAAAACCAGTCTTTCGCTCAAACTTCCTTGCGACGTATTCCTCGAGCTCCACGCCGATCTCAACACGTTCGATATCGGACAAGTCAGGCGGTTCGAGTTTCCCGGTTTTTTCAGCCCATAGACGTAGAGGGGTTTTCCAACGGGAAAGACCCATAACCGCGGCTATATCGGAACCACCTATGAAAGTCTTACGATCAATAGCTGTCGTCATTGGCTACTCTCGGCTTTTCTTGATAAGATTCCTGCGTCAAAACAGTCGATGATGTAATTGGCTTCATCTATCATGTCTTTGGATATTGGTTGACAATACATCTCAATATCCACAATGGATTTTAGGATAGAAAGTTCTTCCATAGATAGAAGCTCCAATTTCGTATCCCTATGAAATCGAGTAAAGAGCGCTCTTTCTTCGGCTGTCCATTCATTCCACGCGCGCATCGTTTTCCTCCATCCATTTATAAATCGTTCTAAAAGCTTTTTCTCTGAAAGAGAATGGATAGCTCTTGATAGGCCTGCCGTTGATAAATACGTTCGATGGCACGTCTTCCTCTATAAAATAAACCGAAGTTCCACGATTACCATCTGCATCGGCTCCATAGTTCGTATCGTGAGAAATGGTCGTATCCCTATCAAAAGAGACATCGAACGATACGCCGTTTATTTCCATAATCTCGTTCACTTCTTCACAAATTATTTTTTCTGTCATGGTTCAAAAATCTCGACTTTTACAGAGATCACCCCGTCAGAAAGATTCGCAATCCTCGAAAATGAGCCGCGAGAGAGGTCAATTACACGGCCTTTTTTTATAAGTCTTTTTGACGGGCCACGGTCATTAATCGTAACGATAATTGATTTTCCGTTATTAAGGTTTGTGACCTTAACCTTTGATTGGAATGGGTATTGCCAAGAAGCGGCTGTCAGATCTTTCTCGTTGAAACGCTCACCTGAGGCAGTAAAGTATCCATTTGTACCTTCTTTCCGGCATGAATCAAATGAGTACCAAGACGCGGTGTCCGCATAAGCTGAGGTTGAGATAAAGACAGAGAAAACTAATACCTTGACGGTTTTTCCAATGCTAGGAAGGGTATGAAGGTACTCTCGGATATCTTTCTTTAATCGTTCCTCAATGTAGGAAAAAAAATGGCCGGATACGCGGGTGAACTTCGACCTATTTTGTTTGCAGTATTCGAGGATGTATTCTTTCGTGGCTTTTTTATTGATTAGCATTTTGCTTCTCCGCATCTTTAATCCACTCATCGTGGATTTGCTTCTCAATATGGAGTGCGGCTTGTGGGGTGGTCGGAAAAGCGGTCGTGATTTTCTTTAGCCCTCTTTTCTTCTCAGGCCAAGAGAGCCTTATGCCGCCTTCTGGACGACTAAAAATCGCGACGCTTTTAAATTGGAAGTGACCATCAATTACAAAGTCACAAAATCCCAAAAGTCCGTTTTGCTCTTGGATTCTTGTTATTTGTATGTTTGTGGCTTCGTGCCGCATCCTGATTGAGTTGCTTTTTCAATTAGCGCGGCGGAATTAAAAAGGCCCGCCGATTACCTTTGCGGTAACCAACGAGCCACTTGGCTCTAAGTCAGAAAATTATGAGGCTTTTCTGACTTTGTATGTTATGTTAGGTTACCGTAAGGAGAAAGTACCAGAATAACCTTTTTGTGTCAAGAGAATTTCAAAAAATATTTTTGAGCGTATTTTGGCTTATTTAAGGCCTATACATTATCGGTGAAAATATGACGCATTACGTCACTTTTCGGAGGATTTTTTACTTGAAAATTCTGTCGGATTATGACACACTTCCTTTCCCAATGCGCTTTAAAATAAACAGGAAAAAACTGATAGAACTGGCCCGCTTTCGTGGATGGAGGGCGATCTATACACCACTGGCAAGGGAGATGGGTTTCACTGTCTCCTATTGCCGGCGGGTGGTGCTTGAGCAGGAAAAACTCACCGACTATTTCATGCTGAAGTACATCAAGGTTGCTGGTTGTAACTCGAAAGTGCCGACAGAGTGGGCCTCTTTATTCGATGTTTGCCTTGAAGGAGACATCCCGCTAGATCAATCTCCGGCTTGGAATACGACGAAGCTAAACGGGCAAGGAAAACCTTATCGTCTATACTCCCCTTCATACGCTTTCCGAAAGAAATTTCTTGAAGAAAATCCTCATATCGAGGAAGAAGAATCGGTTTAATGCAGTTCTGATTTAATCTTATCTACAAGTTTCTTGTCGCGTTTATTCTGTTGTATTGCGATTGATGTTGTAGCTTTCTTATAAGCTTCTGCGTCTTCCATGTCCCTGATACCAGCCACCGTATTTTTGAAAGCCGACTTCCAGACATGGCGGGACCAGCCTAAGATCGCTGCCGGGGATATCCCTAAAACAAATATGGCAAAAAGAAGCCCCAAAATAGACCAGGTTCCAAGACCTGAGAAGAAACGCCCTATTTTTTGACCCAGGGTGAGTTTTGGGTCCGTAACCTCACTGGATGCCTCGACTGACCTGTCAACGCGTACGGTGACTGGATTCTCGGCCTTTCCGACGGCATTGGTGATCTCCACGATATCCCTGCCGGATATGGAAGAAGCTGTGCGGCGGTTGGCTGGTTCAGCCGAACGGTCGAATGGGTTTCCGATCTTCAGTACCAAGGGAGTCAGGACTACTGCTGCCAGGGCTATAAGGATGACCGTGACCGTCGCTATTTCCCCTCGATTATTTTTCAATGGTAAAACACTCCTCTAAGAATTGAGGCAGTAAAGTAAACCGCCCAAACCGCAGCATACTGCGCCGCATGAGTATAGATGTTCGCAACCCATTCCTTGCCCTTTGCAAGCTTCCAAAAGAATCTCCCTACGAGAGAGCCTGGATCAGCATTTGGCCTTTCAGGATGGTCCGGTAGACCTAGCCCAACAGTCAAAAGTCCGTAAACAGCCAAGCCAGCACCCAAGAACAAGAGATTCCCTGTCGCCAAAATAAGGCATACGGAGTTCACAGCAGCCACCCCAACATCCCTCCAAGCAGATCGCCAGTCGTCGTCCCCTCCCATAGCGTATAGAATCGAACACGCCGGGATTGTAATGAGAGAGAACCAACCAGCTCCTAAAAGAAGCGGGATCGCACCAAAGATAGCTCCATAGAAGAAATCGATCTTTGCGTCTATTTTAAGGAAATTCCCCATATCTCTGCCCCCTATTTTAAAAGTGCCAATATACTTACTACCGCTCCGAAAAAGAAACTGACAACAGCGAAACCGCCGACAATCTTGTCTTTCACGGAAAAGACTTTATCAAGCCGGTTATGTGCTGCCTTGGCGATGCTTTTTACTTCCGTGAAGTTTGCCGCGTCTTCCGCGATGTGTTCAGCCATCGCCCGCTGTTGTTCTTTGAACATGAGGCAGACGGTCGTATTCAGTTCAATGAGAAGATCGTGATCGGTTTTGCTTTCCATGCTATAATCCTAAATAAGAACCGGCCAAAACTGAAAAACTTTCAAAGCGCTTGTCGCTTTACCCCGCTTCTTACCTTGGCCGGTTCGGGCGGGGTTTTCTTTTGGAGAACCGGCTACGGAATACAAAAAAGTCCGTCACATTCTTTTCAGGGATGGCAAGTACGCACATTATGATTCCGACCTGATTTATATCCATGATGTCCCGCACGTCGTTCTGGAATGGTCGGTATACCAGACCGGCGAGCGCGTTCCCTACGTCTACGTTGCTCTGGACTCCTCTCAATTAAAGCCAATGCCTTGGCCAGACGTTCAATATCTTTACGAGGGGCCCCCAATCGTGTGGCCTGGCACAAATCTTTGAAAGCTTTATCCATTTTTTTTCCACCACCGACGTATAAAGTTCCAGGAATCTTCATTATGGAGTTTCAACTATTCTCTCAGTAAAAGTTAATTTCTCTGGTACTATCTCAACCCTCGAAAATACAACATCACCGTTTTCATTTAGACCCTCTGTGATCTTGATCTTCATTACTCACCTCCGTTTAGATTCACTTAAATATGTGTTGTCCAAAAATGCCGGTGAGGTGGTATAATCCCCTCAATTCATGCCCTAACCTATAAGGAGGACACCATGAAGAAATTAGCTCTCGTCTTGTCTGTTGCCGCATTTCTGATAGCCCTCTCTGAATCAGCCCACGCCGAAATCAAGCGCATTGGTGGGTATACCCGTAAAAATGGAACTTATGTATCCAGCCATTATCGGGATACCTCCAACGATGGAAATCCCTACAACAACGCCAACTATCTTGGATGGAACGATTGAGCTAATGAAAAAGTGGTTATTCGTGGCATCGCTCATTTTGTTTGGGTTGATTTGTTTTCAAGTTGTTATCCCATCTGTAAAAAAAATTTTTGAACAGCCAAAAGTATCTGGGTGGGGATTCTAAAAACCCCAACCTTGATTACTGCCCTTCCCTTTATAAGTCTGCACGCCAATCCCAAAAAGAGTCAAAAGACCTGCTGGCATCAAAGCAGGGTTTTCTTGGGATAGGTCGTACATATCCTGCATCGCCATTGGGACAAACCTTTCTGCGATTTCTTTAAGAACGTTTACAGGTTCGCCAGCTTGGTCTTGTTGTTTTAAGAGCGTAATTACGAAAGAGGGAATCGGGGCCAGTTTTCCTTCAAGGAATCTTTGGACAATATCAAGCCGTGTCATCGGCTTGTAACCCTCGCCAAGGGTCATTTCCTTACCTGTGGTCGAACTGATGTATTTACCAGTAATTAACTGAGCGGTTGCCCTTACAAGGGGCTGAAACCCTCCCCACATATCAAAGCGGGTATTGCCCATTTTTACCTTTCCAAAATTGGCACTCCTTGGGTCAGAACCCACTTCGGCGCCGGAGAGCTTTGCCAATGTCAATACCGATAACCCAAGTCCCAAGAAGCTAAACAATGACTTGAAAGCTTCTTTCCTGACAAAAGGTTCTTGCTTTATATAGGAAATTGGATTGAGGAGATTGAGTCTTGAAAAAAGAAGCCTGGGCGAGAAAAATAATGAGTTAAGTATAAGAGCCGATCTTTCAAAAGATTTTGGTAGTGTCCCACGTCCTGTCGCATTATTGATAAAATCGGCTATCGCTTTCGATATATCCCTGTCTTTCCTTGGATCCAAGCCAAGAATCTCCGCCTTGTTTAGCATGTCAACAAAGGTGTCGAATCTCAATTTGTTGAGGAATCCAACGTAGGCGCGGTTTGAAGCTCTGACACCTTTTCCTACAAATGGAATCTTCTCAGCCCAAGAGGATAAAAACCGTTCCTCCCTATTTCCTAAAATTACCCCCACGTCTGTCAAAGCAAGGCGACTATCACGAGAAAGCATATAATCTGGATGCGTAATAATCGCGTCTTGAATATTTCTAAAAGCTGATTCGCTTTTAAACTGCTTGAACATTTCTTTAAATGCTGGTGAGAATTGTTTTTGACGACCAATCAAGAATATCCCCTGACGTCCAGGTGCTGACAAATCAAACGATGCCATAAGAGAGCGTGGAATGTTGGCTATTTCTATTCCGACATCGTACATCTTCTGGAATAGTGTCCTCTTTTCCAAAATAGATTTTGTAAATTCCTGACCAAACACTTCGTTGAGTAAGGATAGTTCACCCTCTGTGGGAACGCGACCACCCTCCGCACCAAACATTTTCGCGAGTCCTGTACGCGCGTTAATTTTTTCCCATTCCCCGATCTTTGGGCTTTCTTTTATCATGTTGAAAAGGGAATCAATATCCGCTTGACCGATCTTTCCACGGATAGTTTCAAATTCAACCTTTGGAAGCTCGCCTTTTAAAGCTCCGAGCTCTGCATAGAAGCCCTTCTCTCCTGTGGTCATGGCTTGAGCCCCTTTCATCTTTGCAAATTGCTTGGCCCGGCCCTCAGCGTGTAAGGTTTCTTGCTTGGAACGAACGTCTTTGGCTTCTTTAAGAGCGCCTATGAGTTTTTTGACTGGATCGGTATTGATTTGTTCTGATTGACCTATTTCAGAAATATACTTGGGCGGGATAGTTTCCTTAATTGCATATTGAGTACCAAATGAACTTGATAACTGCCCAGGCCAGAGATATTTATGAATATCCTCCTTCGGAATGCTTATTTTTAAAATCTTTGCGTTATCCCCAGTAGCATATTGTTGAGCACCTTCAAATGAATCGGTGAGATGAAACCATTTTGAAGATGGAACCCTAATATTTTGTTTCAACCCCGTTGATTGGATAGAACTTAGATTTTTTCCTATTGTGGCATGATATAAAGTGATTATGTTTGGTGGATTTTCCAAAAGACCAGCTGGAGATTTTTTTGGTTGCCCAGCTTTAGTTGCTTCAACGGTTACTCCTTCTTCTGGCAAGCCAAACATATTTTTGACCTTCGCCCAAAGTGGATTATCGACAATACGGACAATTTTTTCGGATGGGATGTTGATTGTGATTCCATGATCAAGAGCTGCCCGGCGGTCAAAACTGTTTAACTCCAAAGCCGCCCACAGAGATTTTTGCTCAGGCGTGGTCAATTCTCCTGTTTTGTAAATATCTCTAACCTGTTCAGGTGTGAGAGTTAATTGCTCAGGGAGTTTGTATTCAACAATCTTTCGTTTCATAAATGTCTCTGGAATGCTTTTGGTTTTCTTAAAAACCCCTCCGGCGATCAGGGCTTTTCCTGCGAAATCAGCAAACTCGACAGTAGCTATAGCGGCATCATCCACGCCTTCCTCTTCCATCTTGGCGATGAATTTTTCGGTAGGTATTGCTTTATCAAGAGCACCAAAAGCTATGACGCCTGCGGCTGTACCTATAGGATTTACAATGGCACTAGCGATTACCCCTGGAAGCATTAAAGCTTGTAGGACTTCTCTTTCCTCTGGCTCTGACTCGATACCGATGACGTCTGTTGATCGGCGCAAAATGTCGTAGTTTTTATTTACCTCATTCAATGGTAAACCTGTTACTTCCGAAAGAGCATAGATGTTGGCGGCGCGGGCAATGTGCTTTTCATCATCCCTGAAAAAAGTTTTTACTCTGTCTAAAATACCTCTCTCTGGAGCTTGCCTAATTTCTGGGATAACTTCCCCCTCACTTAAAAAACCTTGTGGAAGATTAGGATCGACTGTCTTGGCCTCTAAATTCATAACATCCTCGTCTACGAAACCGGCTGGAAGTGGCATTATTTAATTTCCTTCCCGGTTTTTTCGTCGTACCAAGTGGCTCCGCCATCATCCGAATAAGCCCTTTGTCTTGTATCAGGGTTCACGGCGTACTGACGATCTGGTTTCTTGATATTCTCGGCCATTTGGATATCAATTTCATCGTCAATAATGTTTTTCATGAGAACGTAGCCATCTTGTCCTTGAGAAATACCGTCAATCAGTTTTCGGTACATCCTAGCTTTGATTTCAGGCTTTTTTTCTGCGTATTCGTCAGACCAAAAGCTGAGATGTTCTAGCCAGTTTTTCGGCTGTGTTTTGGATAATACACCCTGAGCTAGTTCTTCAAATCTCTGCTTCATAACCTCATTACGATCTTTGTTCCAAAGAATCCTTTGTACGTCCGATTTATCTAACAGACCTTTAGAATGAGCTTGCATTGCATCTGACATAAGTGTAAGAATTTCTTCAGTTGTAGCCTTATCACCTTTGCTAAGTAAATCAGCGTCTCTTTTTTGAAAATCTATATACGCCACATCCTGACTCAATTTATCAGGCTTCGGGTCATTTATTTTATGAATCATGCTCTCCGCAAACTTTGCGTCCACCTTGCCTTCTTTCATGGCTTGTTTAATCTCAATCTCAGAAGGAGGACTACCATTTAAATACGCACCAAGCATATCGTTTTCATTGATGGCTTGGATTTTTTTTGATTCTGAGGCGTAAATATTCTTTGCTTTTTCTAGCTCTGCAATATCGAATTGATAGTCGTTCTTAGAAATTTTATTTTGTGTTTCTGATGGATTCGAGTTTAGATCACTCAAGAAAGAATTATATTTTGCTTGTTTGATGTATTTTCTTTCAAGTTCATAAGCGTTTTTATCGCCGAAAATAGAATCTCCGTATTCCCGCATGACTAAACTTATTTTTTCTGCATCTCCTTTTGAGGCGGCTAGATCAAGGCGTCTCATTACAGCCGTTTGTGTATTTGCGATCTGATTTTTTTTCCAAAGATTTTTTAATTGAATCTTGGCTATCTCGGCGTCTTTTTTGGATTCAATCATCGCCAAGGCTTCAACGCCTTTGTCTGAAAAACCGTCGCCTTTAACTTTTATCGCCTCATCAATTTCACGGTATGCCTTATTCAGAGCATCCGGGGTACTGAAATTTGGATCATCTTGGTATTTTGAAACGGCTTGTGCGACCGCAATTTCTCTATTCGATTCGTAAGTGGCCTTCTGCATCCTTGAGACGCTCTCATTCCACTTAACACCAATTTCCTGCACGGTTTTCCCAACGTTCGCCCCGGCCTCGGCGATAACCTCCCCGGTCCTGTCTTCCGGAGCAAGGAAAGACGGCTGTTGAGAATTTATTTGACCCTTTGAACTGTACCTAGGAAATTCTGGCATTAGAGTTTCCCAGCTCTTTTCGGTAAATAATTCATCATCGCCATATTCGCCCCCGTGTTCAAAATCGTTGAGAAGGCCCCTGTATACCCTTGAAACCTCGCAAGCCGAGACTGAATAGCCCCTGAACGCCTGTAATAGCCCGCACCGGAAAGGGCATAGTTTCTATCGATCTCAAGGTTGTAATCGGCTATCGCCTTATCAAAAAGCATCTGGCTTTCCGTATCTGCCAAGATGGCGGCTGGGGATCCTGAGAGCAAAAGCCCCTTGCCGGCCGTCCTTGCGATTATGGATCCGCGGGCCCGGGCTGCCTCTCTGGCAAACTGGACATCCTGGATTTTCTTCTTTTCCTGGATAATAGCCGCCTGCTGGTCATAGACCTGGGCGTTAAACTCGGCCTGTTGTTTGATGGCCTTGGCCTGTTGCTGGGCACCCATTATTTGACTGGTCGCGGAGAAAGCTCCACCAGCTAGGAGAAGCGCAGATGCCGTCGTTAACGCCATTTATTCCTCACTTCTCATTTGTGTCCAATGCCCCCATGATGCTCAAAATCTCAAGAGGAAGCGGATTGGAGTTTTTGATATAAATCTTTGCACCGCGGAAATACCCCCCTCGCATAGCAAGCGTGCCTATCGTCGGAATGATGCCCGTATAAAGAGTCGTTATTGTTGGCGTGAAAGCTAAATTGATGTCGTCCAGATTTCCAGAATCCGGGCCGTATTTAAAATTCTGTGTGGAGCGATTAACTTTAAAGGCGATGTCACTGAACCTTTGCCATTTTCCTTGGGCCGTTCCCCTTTGAGCGGCAGCCTCCTTTGGAAGCGTTTGAATAATCTGGTCGTAAGAAAGCCCGACGTGAATAACAAAGGCTGTCGTCGTCAAAGTTACGGTACCTGAGGCCACGGTTCTTGTAAGTGAATCCACGAGGCCGTCTGCCAGTATCCCAACGGTTTTCGCCTCAAGATGATCAATTCTGTATACACTTCGTACCGACATGCCCCAAAGACCACCTACGTAGGAAAGAGCGTTAAAAGTCGTTGTGATGCTTAGAGTGATGCTTGTCGTTGAGGATGTGGCCGTTATTGTGCCTTCACCGACGGTTGTTCCAGCCGCGTTAATCGCCCTAATTTTTCTGTTTACATGCGCATTGATAAAATAGGCGCTTGAAGAAGTAAGCGTGACAGACCCGGACGAAGCGGAGAGCGAAATGGTTACAGCAGACGTGCTTGTCGCCTCATAGGCGTCGAAGCTGAGTGCCGAATGAAGATACAAACATTTATCTTGTCTTGCCGGCACTTCAATATTCTCGAAATATTCGATATATTTTCTCTGAGTACCATTGACCCATCGCTCGACGATTACCCATGCTTCGTCATAATTTGCCGATTGAGACGGAATGACTGCTATTGAGGTATAAGTCCCGCTCGTCGTGTGTGTAGCCCAGGCCGTTACCTCTTGATCGACCTCTCTTGTCATCGTGGCAAGGGTCCCGCTTGTAAGGACGCAATAGACGATGCTCTCCGGGTTTTGCTGAACGTCCATGTCCATGATGCCGTCGCCAAGAATATGTGGCGCAAGAATTGTCCTGTCTACCGCCTTGTAGGTATTCAGATCAAAAAAGTAAAACATTTCCCTCAGTTTTTTAGCGAATCTCTGAAGGTAATAAACAAAATGGCCTATTCTTCGTGGCATGATAGAGGCGGATCCGTATCCTACCTCCTCACTTACGTGGGCATTATCCGGGGTTATCGCGACGTCGTCACCGCCTGAGCTTGTGACAAATACGCCACCAAACGTGCCGGCCAATAAATTATTCGCCGAAGCAAGCCATTGAATCTCATTGGATTCTGTGGAACTCAACGGAAGATTCAAGGAGTCATCATCAGCTTCTGTATCGAGCGCGTAGTCTTCGTATTTAAAAATCTTTGATGCCCATTCTTTTTGCGGCTCATAATTGGTTCTGGCAAACCAGAGACGAAAATCATGTAAAGTAACCCTAGCTGGGTATCCTCTGACGGCGCTCCATGCTCCCTCAGCCCAGGTTGAAGTTGAGGTAGATATATCAACATTCAAATTCTTTATGACGGTACCTGTGGCTGTATAGCTGTTGATAACGTTGGTGATCTTGACATAGGCCACTTCCCTAAGCCCGGTGGTCGCGTTTGTTTCGGCTGTCAAAGGCCCTATAGAAAAATAAGCATTGTGGTGTCCAAGCGTACTGCCTGACAGCGTGAAAACATTTTTACCTGTTGCAGCTGTAATATTTATCGTCCCTTGCGTAGCGGATACAAAAAGAGTCGTTGACGTGTCCGTGTTTGAGTCAAGGAATGGGCCTCCGATATAAGAGAGATTTGAAATTGCCCATTCGTTCGCTGATGTCCTGATTAATTTTTGAGGCGGGTGACTTGGATGAGCAAGCCATATAATGTCGTTCAGTTGGACGTAGTGAACGTCGAAAACCTCATTTTGCGTAAATACGGTTGTAAGTTGATAAGCGGCCGTGCTGTATAAAGAAGCGATTTGAGTTGCGGTCAGTTCCGAATGAATAAATGCTATATTGTCTACTTTATTTTTCCAGTTTTTGGCTCCTGCGGCCGATGTTGCCCCTATCCTGAAAAGAGAAGTGGTATCACTCATCCTTACGAAACTTGTGTCAGGAGTAAAAGTCAGATTTTTTGAAACTCCGTCGATATAAATTTTGCAATGACCGGATGCGGTGCCGTCACCCTTAAATACAACTGCGAAGAGATGCCATCCTGTTGTGATTTCATCGTTTGCTTGCCATGTATTTGAAGCGCTTGTCTGATGTGGTTCGCTAGGAACACTGAAGTTACTTGTCCAAACAGCGCTTCCTTTTACAATGCGAATCTCATCCATCCAGCCATCGAAGTCACTTAAACCCCCAAAATGTGACCCGATCCTAATGCCCTGGCTTGTTTGTACGTCGTTGCTATTTGCAGTAGTCCCTATCTGCGTCCCGTTGATGAATGCATAGATGGTTCCTGATGAGCGCACATAGGCGACGTGATACCAATTATTGATAACGGGCGTCCAGCTGTAAGTGATCACGCTTCCAGCGACGTAAGTATAAAGCTGATTGGCTGTGTACGTGATGGCAACGCCGGCAGCGGTTCCACCGATATCGATCATAGTAGGTTGGGTAGGATTTAGAGTGTTGAACCTAACCCAAAAATCAATCGTGAAATCGCCTGTTCCAAAATCCCAATCTGCATGGTCGGGTATCGAAAGGTAGTCTCCGGTTCCATCGCATAGAAGCGACCCAGTTCCAAATTCTTTTTGATCCGTGTCGACCTGAGCATTCCCATTGGCCGTTATAGTATGTCCTGATGCAGACGAATCCGTAAAAGATGTTGATCCATCCGCTCCATCTGCGTGAATGAGGAGTTTAGTATCGGCTGTTCCTGAACTCACGATAAATGAAAGTTGGTCTGATGAATTAATAGAAAACTCATATTCGCCGGATTTTGAGACAATCGCTTGGGTTGATCCATTATTTGAATAATACGCCCATCCGACGATGGTCATTGGTTGGGAGGCGGCTGTCCTCGTGAAATTTGCATGATCAGTTACCGAGACATGATATATCCCATTAAGTTGAAATCCGGTGCTGACAATCGCCGTCGTGCTCAGTGATTGAGTGATCGTCGAAGTGCTGCCGTTATGTGTAGTTTGGGCGTCAAGGACAGTCGTTGAATTGGTATTGTCATTGCACTTCCAATGTGCTTTTACATTAGAGCCGAAAGCCGATAAGTCCTCAGTCCCGGATGGAGTTATAACTTGGCCTCTATTTGTATAAAACCTCATATAAAGGTCGCCCATTTCAATCACGTAAGCATCGGAACGATTGAAGACGAATTTTATAAGACGAGTCCTAAGGGTGGAATCGCTGGCGGTTGCGACGTAACGAGTCCCTGGCATAGATATTGCCGGGCCATAGGAACGTGGGAGCATGTTTTGAACGATCTCACAGGCATTTGCGTATTGCGCGATATCCGTTCTGCCGTAAAGCGACGGCCCAAATTCACCGCCGCTAAAACTCGTTTGTATTACATCTACTTTCATTTAACCAATCCCCATGAGCATCATCTTTGGAACACCCACGATAGGAATCGGCGGGCCACCTCCAGCTAGCCAAGAACCATTATTAAAAGTGCCGTTCGCGACTTGCTGGGTATCATCAATCGTCGTGCCTGATCCTTCGTTGCATTTGAAATAATGTTGGAGATTAGCCGCGGAAGCGTAATTTCCTGAATTTGCCGTAGGATAAAGCACGGTTCCTGAATTGTATAATGCCGTGACTTCCGAAGAAGTTAGTTGGTCGTTCCAAAGCATGACGTGCGTTATCCTACCATCGGCATAAGTAGGCCCACTGGTTCTTTTTCCAATTAACCCTGAGCTATCAATTGTCGGGGTTCCGGCGTTCCCGCCTAAAACACAAGCAGTCGCGTTGACATACAGTGCGGTATTGGTTGTATTGACTTGACCTCCGGCGTGAGTAACAACGATAAAAAAGTATGATCCAGTTGAGATGTTTGTGCTGGTATCGTTCGCCCTTATTTGGAAGGATCCTGGAACGTGGAAATTTGGACCAATCACACTTCCATCGTTATAAATTCCAAGATGGATATTACCGACTTCAACAAAAGGCTTATTATCGGCGACCGAGTCGAGGTTTGCCCAAACCGCTATCGAAATCGCCCCGCTTCCAGTAACAACATTCGTAAAAGAAATATTCGATGCGCTTCCGTCAAAATCAGCAGCTGCCTCTGCCATTTAGGCCTCGTCATAAAAAGATAAAGAGTAGTGGACTAAAACAGCTGTGCTTAAACTGATCGTAACGGCGGACGTCGACCGGGTAGCGAAAAGATAAGCTGTCGGCGGAACCGCAAGGTTAGCTCCTGAATTTGCGCCCGATGGAGCCATGAGCGTAACACGCCATTTCTCCTTTGCGTTAGCGAAAGCTCCATCACAAATCAATACCGTTACTTCCGACGATGATGTTGTCGTAAACGAGAACGCGTAAATCTTAGCTTTGTTGCTCGGTGTGTAAATCGATGTCCACGTCGCGGATATGGTCCCTGTGGCCCCGGTAAGGGTCTTTCCAGATTCGTTTGCCTCTACGACTCTCAAAGTCGTCGCCGCTACCGCTCCTGTATTTCCGTCAACTGCAGTTTGACCTGAAATGAGCGTGACCGTGACCCTTGTGGAAGCAAGGGATACCGTTGCAAGCGAAGCCGATGGAGAAAGGTGAGCTGTGACTATTGTTGAAGAAAGAGAAACGGTAGCCAGGGACGCCGAAGGCGATAGATGTGCCGTCACTATGGTCGATGAGAGCGAGGACGTGATCGTATTGTCGACTGTCACTTTTGTCGTCGACAAGGATGCCGTTACCGCCGTGGAGGTGAGTGTTACGTTTAGCCCTGAGCTTTCAATTGTTACTTTCGTCGAAGTCAAAGTAACATTCAAACCAGACGATTCAACAGTAACCTTGGTGTTTGTGAGGGAAACGTTTGCTGGGTTGCCTACTGCGTTGGTTATGGTTGTTGCGGTCGTATTAAGAGTCAACGTTCCGACCGTCATGTTGACTAGAAGATATCCGCTTGAATCGATTACCATAGGAAGAACGCTGTCATCTGCCGTTGAGCCAACTGTCTTGGCATAAAGAGCGCTTACCCATGCGTCTTTTGCGTCACTTATTCTTCTAGGGTCAATGGTTGCCATTAGCTGTATGACCTCGCTGGATTACCACCCGCTCCGTATTTGGCTTTGAGCCAGGCGTCATCAAGAACTTCCTGGTGCAGGCCGGTTTGAGAATCCTCCGCCATTGCTTTCGGCAGAGATATCTTTTCGTATTTTTCAAGAAACGACTGAGCTTTTCTTGCGTCGTTTAGAATATGAAAACAAATCGCCGCGCATAATTTGTCTATGAAGGCCTCTACTGATTTGTGACGCCACAGACCGTACTCAGAATGATCCCTTGTGGCGAGCGTTCCAAGAGTGGCCGTATCTGAAATAATATGACTTCCCTCCTCGCGCCAGATGGCCTCAATGTCGCTCATTTCCCAAATGCGGAGGATATCCGTAGGTCTGGAATAAACATACGCTTCCTCGCTATGAAGCCATTGGACTGTGGTTGTAGCGACAGTGGCAAGCGTTGTCCTTGTGAGCGCGAATGTCCACCGACACTCAGTGAGAAAACTTTTTCGTTCGTTTTCGATTATGGAATTTAATGCTCTTGCATTAACAGAATCTTCTGTCAAGGCTGTGATAGGCGAGGCGCCGCAGAGAACAAGCGCGTGATTGCAAATTCCAACTGTTGTGTATGTAGCCATGAAAACCCCTTAAAAATTTGGGGTCTCTCCCTCCTGTCGCACCACTTAGTGGCAGGTGTCGCCGTCTTTTTACGTATACCGAACTACCGTTTTGATCGTACCGGTGGTCATCGTCCAGTTGTTCAGCTTGATAGCGACTGTAGTTTTAGTTCCAGTCGTAACAAACTGAAACCCTGAATTGACCATAGCGAACACCAGCACACCACTCGTTGGAGTACCGCCAGGTGTACTCCCACCCGGCAAGACGATACTCGTCTTTGTCAGGTTGTGCGTGATGGTCGTTGCTGCCATGATGTCCGAAATGCCGGTAGCCGCCAAGATGTCCGTTGTATCACACACAAAACCAAGGCTGATGGTTCCGCTGGTCTGTGAGGCAGTGGTAAGAATATCCACTGTGATACCCGTGAGCTTCTTGTTTTCCGGAATTTCAGCGATCTGGATGGTCGTCAAGGTGTTCGTGAAAGCTATGGTATAGCTGTCAATCCACACCTTTTCGACTGTTTTGATGTATCCATCCGCGATGATGTTATCTCCAGAACCGCCCGCGTAGTATTTAGTCAAATTCGCGGCCGATGTGGAGATTGTTGAAGAGACGTTAGCCATTGCTTTCTCCTTTTCCCCTATAGGGATTATTCAGACGTGCAGTTGACGAGAACGACACGAGCTTCTTCCAAGCGCACCGCGCCAATGTTCAGCTCGTAGTAGACCTGCCATGAATAGGACAAGTCAGTACGTTCGTCGGTACGGACAAGCGGCTCGGAACCCATTGCCATGCAAAGCGCATAGCGGTTAAAAGCCATGCAGCTTGTCACCGTCCCACTGCTCGACAGGTTTGTCGAAACGATCCACTTAAAGCCCATCCAGGTATCGATTTCGCCGCGGACAAGGGCTTTGACGGCCGCATAGTCCGAAGAAGTCGCCTGGGTGGTATTTAAGAGCTGATCCATCGCGTGAGGGCTTACGGCGAAAAAGCGGTCCTCAGCCTCCACGTCCTCAAGGTCAAGCACTCTCTTCGTATTCCTAACTCTTTGGAATGTAAGAGTGGCTGCCGTACCTTGCGTGGTGATGTTCGGGGTTGGATCAACGTGAGCGGCGATTGACGTTGTTCCAAGCGTGACGTTTGTTGAACCCGTCTCGCCTGATTTGGCAATCGCACTCATTTGATTTGCGATCACCGTATCGATCTGACGTCCAAGAGCAGAAGCCGCGGCGATCGTGTACGCCGAGCGAGGATCCGAAATCATCCTCAACTCATCACCGCGATCCAGCATACGGTTGTCGTGGTAATCGACCAACGTCCCCATCCTTCGACCGAGGTTCGGGTCGTTGTTTGGGGTTTGAACGTTCCTGCCGCCCTTCGTGGACATAGACCATTTTCCGATCTGGTCCTGGAAGAACGTTTTTCCCTTAACGTTCGGCTTGATGTATACGGTAGAGAGTAGCTTTGAATATTTCTGCTGAGCAAGCTGCATAATATTCGCCGCGTACGCTTGTGCGTATACATTGGATTGTGTGTCGGCCATTTTGGCCCCTCCTTTTTTATGGGTACACTTAAAAACCAAACAACCTTTACTACGCTTGGGATTTGAGTGTCCTCTTGAAGGAGGGTCGCCTCTTACGCCTTGATTTGCCGGGGCATGTTAAGCGTATCCGGCCGATCCATAAAACATCAGAGCTTCAGGGCTTTTAGCGTGTCTTGGCTCTGTTTAAAGCGGCTCTTAAGGTGTTAACATAATCGACTGCTCGATCATGGTCCAACTGAAGAGCTTTTGGATTGTTGTACGGATGGTTTAGATCCGAAACAATCAAATCGATTTCCCTTTGGATTTCTTCCGGTGTTTGAGAATGCCGCTGATACCTGAAATCTCCGATCTTGTTTTCAGCAAATTGCTCACCAATCTTAGCCAGGAACTTCACGCCACGCGGGTCTTTGACAAGAACAGCTGTAACGAAGTCATTCATCTCCTGACTATCGGAAAACTTGTTGATGACAAGTTGACCAAGCTCAACCTTCGACTGGTAGGCATCCCCCCACTCCGACCGTAAAAGATTAGTCGCGTTGGTCACTGCATCTTGAGTTTCCTTCACGATATTGGCGTGTTGCTGTTTCACCATTTCGGTGTAGGCGCCCCAAAGCCCTTTGGCTTGGTCTGGTGTGAGGTTAAACTTATGAAGAGCCTCGGCGAATTTGCCCTTGTCGAAGCTCACACCCTTCATGTTTTCGGGTACCTGAACATCAGGCAGACCATACCCTTCCGCTGTATCCGGGATCTTCATGGCTTTTTTAAACAAAACCATCGCCGGGTCATCCGGGCCTTTTGGAATAGGCACCTTGTCATGCCCCATCATCTTTTGAAGTTCAAGATGTGCCTTTACAGCGTCGTTAAATCCATCCTTCGTATCCGCGTACTTCTGCATAGTCGGACTGTTGGCGAAGTCTGGACTGAGTTGATTCTTCCAGCTAAACGCTGGTGGTTCGACTGGTGGTACACTCGGGTCCGGAGTGTCCGATGGCTTCGGGTCTGGAGTATCCGACATTTAGATGTCCTCCCTTTTTACGTATGCGACGATTTGGTCGGGGTTAAGCTCGAGAAGCGTTTTAATCGTCGCAAGAACCTGGCGCTTCCCGTGCTTGATTAAAATGATGTCAGGATTTATTTCGACAAAGTCATACCACCCGCAGATTTCCTCTAAGAATTTCATCACTTCTTTGCCAACTGGCGTATCAAGCGAAGCTCTGAGGTTTGACTGTAAAGCTTTGACTTGTTCTACGTCTTTAAGGTCTGTCATCTTTTAGCTTCTCCGGCCTTTGCAAATGCCGCATCCGCTTGACCCGCATTCTTTGCAATCTCCGACCCCGCGTGAACTTTGGCCAGCTCCTCTTGCTCCGCCGCTTGTTGTGCTCTGCCTTCTCTGATTTGTTTAACCTCGTCGTCGTCACGTAGGACTTTAACCGGAGCTCCTGTGATGGACCAAACCTCTTCGGTCACTTTGTCTGGGTTGATTTTGTCAAGGACCGTTGGGTCAAACTGCGCCATATTTCCAATCATCGTGAGTCCGGTAACAAGAGTGTTTAGCTCAGCCCTTCTTTGGGATTGTGCGAGCATCCCAACAAAATCAATATCGTAGCTAGGATAGATAAGCATCTCAAAAGGAGGATCGGGGAGCCTGCCGCGTCTGGCAAGGATTCCTATTGTCCTGCTGTAAATAGGTGAGATGACCTCAGCGAGATATCGACCGACGGCAGGACCAAGCATGGTCATTTTCTCGTTTATGCGCTCCATGATTTCTGGGTTATTCATGTCCTTCGTGATATTCGAGAAAGCGAGAAACACGTCGTGGTACATGAGAGTTTTGACTTTCATCGAATAATACTCAACGGCCTGGATTCCTAAAGATGGGTCACCGAAATTCCCAAATGCAAAGATGTCTTTTCCGGAATCCATCACTGTCTTTTTATAAGCGTTGATTGCCCTAGGATTCATGTTAAACGGGGAAATAAAAGCGTTGTGAGGCACGGCGATTGGAGGATCTGTATGTTTCATCATGGTGCGGAGATTTGTTTTTGCGATTGTATTCAAAAGCCTGGCAAAAGGTAGCGCCTTCATTGCCGGCGAGAATCCCCATGAGATAAACGGTCTTTTGTCGAATCGATGGGCGAATGCAGGAAACTCGTTATACCCTGATTCGTCTATGATGCTTTTCGCCGCAACATCAATCCAAACGGCCTCAATCGGAAGATTTCTTTTGTCATATTTTCGTACGTCTCTTTTGTAACGTTCTGCTATGAAAAGAAGAAATTTGTGTTTTGTTGAATGGCCTTTGCCTTCTCTTATTTCCTGGCGCATTTCGGTTGACAATCCTTCCTCTCCCCACCGGTCTTTGGCCTGTTCTGCCGTGTATTCAAACTCGATGAAGTAAGCAGAAACGCGACCTCTTGCATCCTCAACAATAACGACCTGCTTGATCGGCATGTTGTAAAACCGGATGTCATTCTCAAGGTCTTCCTCCTCAAAAAGAACGGCTGTCCCGTAAACACCACTTGCCTTGTATGATGGAAACATCTGGTCGTAAAAGTTCGAGCGATTGAGGGCGTAGTTGACTTCTTCCGTTACGTTCTCCAAGAACTTTGCAACTGCCTTATTCATTGCAAGTTCTGGATCTCGGTGGCGGAGCTTCGCCCACTTTGAAGAAGGCGGGGTGAGATAATTCATGAACCCTGATGCAAACACGTCCGCGCATTCCAGGGTTGTTGAATCCCAAAGGAATGAAGGATTAAGCTCGTTCCCTTCGGAGTAGGTTTTATTTACTTCTGAGGATTCGATATAGAAATAGTCGTGGAGAGTCTGCCAGTAGCCTTCAAACTGGCGACGTTTTGAAAGTTCTTCTTCGTAGCGCTTTATTAGCTCGTCGGCGCGTGGTCTTGAAGGGGCCTTGGGCGCGTCTGACTGAACCTGCGGCATAGAATCTCCCAGATATTTCGTAGGGTTAATTCAACCATCACCACAGGCTCACCATTTGAAGGGGTCTGCGCCTGGACTTCTTTTGAAGCATTCTCGCGGACTGATTGCTCAGCCCGCTTTCTCTGGCTGTTTAAATTTAACCGCGAGGCCCAGCCCATCTAAAGCGACCTCACATAATGTGTTTCCATCGGTTTGTATCCTACCCTTTCGTAAAAGCTTTTTATCTTCTCGGTCTTCGAGTTCTCAAGAACAGCCATTATTATAATCTCAGTACCTTGAGATTTCAATATCTTTTCGACTTCTCTAAGTAATCTCACTCCGTTTAGACGGTGAGACTTGTTGACGTACCAAATAACCTCTTGAAAAACCTTTTTTCCATTTGATGGAAATAGGCTTCGGACACCGTATAAAATTCCTTCGCACCTTCCATCTTCAAGCATAAGGAAGGAATTTCCTGGGTCAGCGTTCCTGATTGCATCAGCGAGAACGACTGGCTCTGGAAAACCGGCATATTCACTTACTGCCTCCTCATGGAAATGCTCTACAAGATTTAGGATGTCTTGGAAGTATCTGTCCGAGTATGTTTCTACCCTCATTGTCCAAGGAGCGTCTTTCTGGCAACTTGCGCCTCACCGGCCACACCTAGCGGTGAAGTATAGACCGTCTGAGATAGCGTTGCTTTTTTCCTTCGGACCATCTCGTCAGCTCTTTTCGCTTCCACCTCAGGTGATGGCGGTTGCGGTAAAGGCTGTGGTTCCGGAACCGATATTTTTGGTTGAGCCATCTTTGAAAACGCAGAGCCTGCGCCAACCCCAGCAAGCCCAAGCAAAACAGCCGTAGTCGTTGTTCCTGCCATCAATGCACCCCCGCTATTTTAAATAGATTCTCCTCTTTCGAGTATTGTTGATATTGCTCAGGCTCATATTGCCGGTCCTGCTTTTCTTTCACTTGTCCTATTAAACTCACGGCCATAATCAGCGCGTCCGCACGGTTAGGGGACTTGATGCCATCTCTCCTCATTTTGTCTTTTGAGACAAGAACGCGTCTCTGATTGTGGTCAAACTCGTACTTAATCGTCAAAAGCTCTTCGATGGTTTTCTCGTCTTTGATACAAATATGGCAGGCTCGTATCAAGTCTTTAAGTTTGTAGGCGTTGACAGTTCTTGCATTCCCGAAGTTTTTATTTTCTTGATATGAGATCGCTGGATTCTTGAAACCCACAAAGTAATCAAGCTTTCTACCTTTCGAGAGCGTGTCAAACGGCCCAGCTCCTAAGCCATCCTCGTCAATCGCGCAAATGTCAACGTTCTGGTCATTCGTATGGAGAAGAATGCGCCCAGTTGTGTAGTTCAAATCCTTCTGGTCCCACTCATCCACAAAGACTTCCTCCCAATGGAGTGCACCCATTTGTTGGAGAACGTAGTAAACGCATTTATCATCACCGAATCTTGCGATATCCACACCGGCTACTCGGATTCCATAACCCGAGGCGAGAGGATGTTTATTCTTTTGTGCGTCATGGATCTCTGTCAAAGAATAAAGAGCATCCTCGGATTGGTCGAGCGGCTCGCCGAGCCAAATATGACGGTAATCCTTCTCACTGAGTTTCCGACACTCCTCAGCTTCTTTTTTTAGGGCATTTGTGCAATGCGGGTTCTCGTCGTAGTTTATCTCTATAACCAAGCAGTCCGAACGCTTTGAAAGCATCACGATCACAGGGTCATTGAAAACGTGAGGGTTCATCGTGAAAATAATCTTGGCATCCTCTTTCCGGATAGTAGGGATTAGAACGTCGAGCGTTTGCTTGGTGATAGCTTGGGCTTCGTCGATCCAAAGAATATCAACGCCTTCCATTCCTTGGATGTTGAAAGCGCCTTGCTCTCTAAACCCTCTGAATGAAATAGGCGTTTTCGTCGTTTTTGACGTGATAGTTGAAGCTGCAATATCGAAAGGTAATTGAAACTCTCGGATTAAATCTGCTAGGAGAGAGTAAACGGATTCACGGATGCTGTTCTGCGTCTCACGGCCACATACCGCACGAAGTTGATATTTCTCGCAAAGGTAGAGAAAAAAACGGCCGAATGATTGAGACTTCGCACCGCCGCGTCCGCCTTTGATAATGAAGTATCTGTACTTAACAAATACCTCCGGATCGAGTATTTTTAAGAGCTTATCTGGAAGGTTAAGTTGTGGTGGGAGAGTCAGGTGAGCCACGCTTGAAATACTCCGCGATGCGGTTTGTATTTTCAGGCTCACCAGGAATTTGCTTCTGGATCGTAGCCGAGACTACAATAGTTTGATTCATCCCTTCAAATTTTTGTGTGACAGCCATTTTACAAACAGCAATGGCAATCTGTATCTTGTTCGTCTGCTTAAATTTGTGAAAATTATCATTCAAATAAGTGTACGATTTTTTGAAAAGTTCGTTAAAACTGATTGTATCTTCTTTGGTAATCGCCGGCATATTATTTTTTCTTCAACTGCTTTAAAATCTCGTACAAAAGATTCGCCTCGACCGAATCGGTTTCCTGAAAAGTCCCGTCACGGCCTTTGACTTGGACCTTCTTTCCAATCCGATTGATCTGTATCTCATCCTGAAAAGAAAAAACGTTGAAACCGCGCCTTAACTCTGCCATGGCATTATTATAGCAAAATAGGGAGCTTCCCGTCACGATGATTTTTTATCTGCTCATAGGCCACGTCTTCTTGCCCTGGAATGATGTTTTGTTCCGCCAGTCTCAAATGCTCATCGGCCTCTTTATTGTTCCCGAGTATTCTTAAACAAGTGGCAATATTAATCAGTAATTTAAATTCCTTTGGCGAAATGAGTTTCGCCATAACCCAAAGAATCAGCGCCTCTCTATAACTTTGAGTGTCAAACCTCTTCATGGCCCGACAATGCCAGGCCCACCAAGCGTTCGGATCCTCGATAACAGCCATTTCCGTGATCCAATATTCGTCCTTGTAAAGATTAATCGTATACCATGCCCGTGTAGCGTAAAAAGTAAAAAAAGCTACTACGACGATTGGGGAATGAGAAATAACCTGGGCCAAGGCATACATCAGAAAGACGTTTGCCGGCGCCGCAAACCGCTCGGCAATCTCTTGGTTTGCTCTCACGAAATTACAGTACGGAAATATGCCGAAAAAGTACCCAAGGATAGCCCAAGTAAACGACGTACCCCAGTGAGTCGACGCATAATAGACAGTCCACAAAAAGAAGCTGGCGCCTATCCAGAAATACCTATCCATGCTCCTAGCCCGGCGCTTCATCATCTCGTTGCCAGCCATTGACTGCAGGAAATTGTGATAAAACGTGATCCGGATAGGAAAAATACAACGGACTAGGTAAAAGCCGTAGGTCTTGAAGAACACCACGAACTTATGCCAACCCATTTCCCTATCGGCCTTAAATGCCTCAGTCTTGTGCTTAAAATCTATCGCCTTCTTGTATTTCCTTGAGTGAAAAAACCAGCAAATAGGAACAAAGGCGAGAAGATACCACACCGGGGATCCGACAAGCGTAAGCGGGAGCCAAAATCCAATGGTGTACCAGGTGCAAAAAAATAGAAGCGCCGGAGCTAAAATGGGCAAGCTGATTGAGACCAAAAGATTCAAGATTGGGAGAGAATACCCGCGGCCGCTAGGCCACATGGTCGCTTGGTTATTCATGGGGTTCGTTGAATAAAGCATGGCCGCTACAAACGACACCCAATTCGCGCCAAAGGCAAAATAGATGGCCACACAGATGCTCGTGTGAATCAAGAGCGTAAATAGATGGTCAAATTCCTCTGTTTTCATGAACACCATGTACCAACGATTTGATTTTATACTGCTCGGCATCCCACTTTTCTCAAGGATAGACTTGCCAGATATAAAATGCACACTCGGCGAGAGCTTCTTGAGTTGCCCGGTGAATCTAAGCCACCATTTATGCCAGACGTTCTTAGCGACTGGTGGATTCTTCCAAGCTGTAAAGTCGTCAGATACGAATTTGAAACGGAGAGTTTTGAGGTAAATGGCGAAGTTTACGATGATTATCCACGCAACAAATTCAAAACTATTCACCTCGCCACTCATAAGTATCTTAAACATAAATCCTCGCTATTCTGCGTGTTTTAAATGCCCCAAACGTTTCAAAAGATAAGTGAAGTCCTCCAAGCAATGGATGTCCTTTATCTTCTGCCACCAATAAACCGGATGGCGATAAACCTTGTAGACCTCTTGGATATACCTTTGCGCTTTGTGGTTCGGGTCCGGCGCCGTGCGCGGCGGCATGTAAACGGACGCTTGGGCAGTCTTGACGTAACCTTTCTTCAAAAGGTAGTGGACAAGCCGGACTGTTCGCATGTTGTCCTCATGGGACTCCCACGGGTAGCCATACATCGAAGTCAAGTGAACCTCAAGCCCGGCATCATTCATGGCCTTCATGTTCTCGATGACCTTCTCGTTGTCTTGGCCTTTCCGGATCTTGTCGATAGTATCCTGGTTCGCTGATTCCACGCCGACGAGCATAAAGCGGCAACCGGCCTCTTTCATCAATTTGAATGGAACCACACGCTCAGAGATCGGCTTCATGTTGCAACCCCAAACTATTTTTTTGTTCCTATTTCCTGACAACATCTCACGGCAAAAAGAATCAAGCCAATCACCAACAGGAAAAGTACCAGAATCATCAAAAACTTCTCTAAAACCCAAAAATATGAGATTATCAATTTCTTCAATAACATGACTGACTGATCTAAGCCCACGTTTTTCTCCTTGTTGAAGTTTGAGAGTATCGACACAAAACACACACTTCCCCCACCAGCAAAGATTCGAGGCCATCATGTGGGTTGCTGGGTGGTATTTGTAATTTCCGTAGGATTGCCAGCGTTTGTTTTTTGCGTCTGTGAATATTCGGTTTGGGAATGGAAGCTGGTCGAATGGAATGTCGATTTGGAAGTCATCTTTTATAACATTCTCATAGAGTTTTCCATTGTAATAATGCGCGATTAGATTACTTGGTATGTTCCCTGTTCCCCACTGAACCTCATACCCTTGGTTCCTCAAATAAGTCGCGTACATCGCCAAGTGGGCTGGGTACACCCAGACCAATTTTTGCAGTTGCCTTTGTTGATTTGTTGGGCTAAGCAGGAACAAGTACCGCAAGGTATCTCCGATATTATTTTTCCGTTTTGTTTTTTTTGCTTAAATTACAACTCTGACAGGATATAGCTAAATTCCGTAGGTAATTTGTCCCACCTCTCGAAAGTGGCGTCTTATGCTCATGGTATTTTGGGTTATACGCGCTCATCCCATCAAATCCTCCATGATCGCCCAGAGATTGTATTTATATCCCCACCCTGGGTAATGACTCTTGAACTTCGACACGTCCGAAATATACCAAACATGATCACCCTTCCTCGGCTCATCCACATACTCCCAATTCTTGAGCTTCATCATGTTCATGGCTTCGAGTACGGACACGTTCGCATGTCTCCCTCCGCCCATGTTGTAAACTTCACCTGGCTTGGGATTTCTTACAAAGCAATCGATGGCGCGGACGAGATCGAAAGCATGGATCTGGTCCCGGACTTGTTTGCCTTTGTAGCCATAGACTTTGTAGGTACGGTTGATTTTCTTGCAGTGAGCCATGTATGCCAAAAAGCCGTGAAGCTCGGCGCCGGCGTGTGCGGAGCCAGTGATACAGCCACAGCGAAAGATACCTGTCTTCAAACCGAAGTAACGGGCGTACTCTTGTGCATACAGGTCCCCGGCAAGCTTTGAAACGCCGAACGGGGAGTGGGTGCAATAATCAACCGGAGTACCTTCATCAAAACCGGCTCTTAAACCAAAATATTTGTGTTTGGCGTTATCTTCGCTTGCCATATTTTCATACACTTCATAGCGAGTTTCCTCTTCGTTACGAAACATCATCCAATTTGGGTTATCCCCATAAACCTTATTCGTAGAAAGATACACGAACACCGCATCCGGCGCGTGCTTCCGCGTCATCTCAAGAAGCATTAGCGTCGAGTAAGCATTTATCCCAAAATCAAGAAGTGGCTCTTTGGCCGAGTAATCGTGCGACGGTTGTGCCGCCGCATGAATAATAACATCTGGCTTTTCATATTCAATCAGTCCTTCTATTTTAGAAATGTCTACGCCGTAGTGGTGGTAATTACGGTCGTCGATCATGTTCTTAAATACCGAAGCCTCCTCTCCAAAAAAGTGTTTCCGCATATCGTTGTCAACGCCGTGGACTTCGCATGCTTCGTTGAGGTAGTGGCGGACAGCGGCGGAACCGACTAAACCGAGTGAACCAGTGATTAAAATATTCATGATGCCCACGCCGCCAATAATAATCCAAGAAAAACCCCACCAATAAAACAGCCTATCCTAGCATGATCTTCTGTGAGGTGATTTAACCCTATAAAAGCAAGACCAAAAATTAACACAAGTCCAAAACATAGCGATACGAATATGGCTTTTTTCAAAACGGCTTCCTCCTTACAAACCCCTTAACCCAATTAACCGCATACACCACTATCGTCGTAACCCATGCCACAAACGCCATCCCAACAAATGCGCCTTTATGCCTTCCCCACGTCGCAAACTGTTTCCAAAGTGGTCGAAATATCCCACGGCGATTGTGGTAGACCAAGATATCCGGGTGGTAGAAAATCCCGCCTTTGATACTCACGCCGAATTTGTCGTCCTCGCCAGTGAGGTAACTGTCGAATAACGTCGCCGATTCTTTTTTAACTATGAGATTGAAAGTCGGGAACCAAGAAACAATTCTTGGGCTTTTCGGAGTAACTCGATAAGGGCAAAAGACCATTTTATGAACTTGATCCGCAATGTGCTCTGACAAAGGAGCGTCTGGAGGAAGAACCCCTGGCCCGCATACAGCTGGATAGCATTGGAGCCAATAAAGAGCGTTTTTGAGCCAGTCTTTTGAAACAAAAGCATCCCCATCAACAAAACAAAAAACATTCCCTTTGGCTCTTTGCATGGCCCAGTTTCTTTTTCCTGCTGGGAATCCTGGGCACAGCTCATCCGTAACCACAATTATTTCTTTATCTTGGTAATCAATCTCTTCAAGAGAAGCAACACACCTCTCTATGTAGGCATCTATCTTCTTGCATGGGACGATTATCGAAACAAGAGGCGCCATTTTAGCCAAATGCTCTCCGCCGCTATCCTGAAAATAGTTTTAAACGCAAGCTGTCTCCGGATCTCGCATTCAATCGGAACCTCAACGATTTTGACGCCAGCTCTTTGGAGTCGTGCGATAATCTCGGCATCGAAGATGAATCCGTTCGCCTCCCATGTCCAGTTAATGCTTTTAAGGGCTTTTCGGCGAAAAAGCTTTATGCCGGTTTGGGTGTCGGCCTGGACCCCATAAAGAAACCTGAACCATATCCGGGTCACATGGGTCATGATCTTCCGGCGAAGGGGTGAGTGGGTTATCCTTTTTGACCCTACGACTACGTCGAAATCCTCTAAGAAAGGCAACAAGCGGCGGAACATACGCGGTGGAATATCACCGTCGCCGTCTATGAAAGCAATCAAGTCGCCCTTTGATTCTTTAAGCGCTTCCCTAAGACACCATCCCTTGCCTTTGCTTTCGCTGTCTTTTGAAATAATGATTTCGTGAGCGATCCCAAGAGATTCGACTTCATGCACGAACTTATCTATAAATTTCTCGTTACGGCTAGGAATTAAGATTGAAAGCATCGGCTACTCCAGAATGTCTGATCTCTTCCGGTCTAGCCGGAAGAAACTTCATCGGTTTGTTAAATTCCTCCGCCACCTGACGGATTGTTTTTGAAACCCCTGATCCTACATTAAACGTGCCATTTAAATTGACGCATTTCATTATGACCTTTCTCACGTGCTCGACTGTCACGAAGTCTCTCGTTTGAAGCCCGTCGCCGTAAATTGGCAGGACTTCCTCTCTTTCAAAAATTTGATAAACGTTTGGCTCCCCTCTCTCCCCTTCGCCGACTACGTTTGTCAACCTCAAAATGACATAAGACTTCGCGAACTCCTTGATTATGTTTTCGCCGTATAATTTTGTTTTTGTGTAGACTGAGGTTGGGTTCACCCTGCTTTTCACAGTGTGCTTTGTGCCTTCCCCGTAGATACCGGCTGTAGAAAGATAAATGAAGTGAGCTTCGGGATGCTGCTGAACCATGTTCAGGGTCCCTTGGACATTTGTTCGGTAGTACGCTTTAGGAGATCTCATTGACTCAGTGACACTAGTCAAGGCGGCCGCGTGGATCACAACGTCATATTGTTTTTGCGCCTTGTATGTCACGATATCAATACCGTCTTTTATATCGATACCGTCTCCTTCAAGCCCGCTTGCGATGAAACCCCTATTTCCCGTTATCAGGATAGACACTTTCGACAAAGTCCTTTATAAGTTCCCGTTGTGTTTCCTGCGCCACAATCAAATCAAACCCTGCGGCCAAAGCATACGCCTGTAAAAACTCACTCGACATGAACGGAAATTCGTTCTCGCAGAGAATGGCAAAAACCTTCCAGTCTTTGACTTCCTCCCCGGTTGATCCATAAACAATCTTTTTTATCTTTGAGATATTGCCACTCGCCGGTATCTCTTTCCAGATTACAGCTTCGTACATGAAAGGGAAAAGCGTAGCTCTGAGGGTCGTGCAAGCCATCCATAGTTTTTCGTAAAGCGAAGTTTCGAGCTTCGCCACTTTAAGAGAGTTTGCCGAAAAACACGTCCGCATGATGCGCTTATATGGCGCGGCCATGCCATTATCGATTATCGTGTATTCTTCGGAAATCAACTCACCGCCTTCGGCCACACGCCGATATGTCTCGTAGGTTTTCCCGGCATTCGGGAAACCTACGATAAGGGTGTCGTCCACGCACGAAGCATGCATTAAAATTCTTCCGGTCATGGCGAGTTTTAAAACATCGACAAGGCGCAGTAGGATATCCTGGTTTATCCAGCCCTTCATGATGAACGGTAAGCGCAGAAACATAGGCGTAACTTCACATTTCGTCAGACCGTGCGTGATTCCTAGTTGAACAGGAAATGGCCACGGACTTTCAAGATAGAGACCGTCTATTTCATGGTCATACAAAAACGCACCGACCTTTCGACACCTATCTTTTCTGATATGGATTTTCTCGACGACCGAGTATTCCATCTATAACCCCCCTTAAAAAGTGGTAGATCATTAACGGTTTCCGGCGCCAAATAAGCGACACCGTATAAAAACCAACAAATACAGGCATGAAAACGCCAAGGTACACGCCGTAACGTAAAGGATTATTAAACTTTCTCTGATAAATAATTCGATTCCGACCCATAAAGTACGCATTTTTAGGCCTCCTAAAGTCCGGGATAGGACTGTATGTGATTGACTTGTGGTACACCCGTGCCATCGGACACATCATTATTTTGAGGCCGATGTCCTTGGCACGTTTGCAAAAATCGGCCTCGTCAAGATCAATAGGAAAGTTATGCTCGTCGAAACCGTTGAGTTCAAAGAATAGCTGTGATTCCATCAGAAACGCATTTGCAATCTCGTCCACCTCATACGGTTGCTTAGGAAGATCCGGCCAAAAAGCGTTTGTGTTTATTCCGCGTGTAAATCCTGTCAGGTAATTCCTTTTTGAACCACCGTCGGCTACACAGTCTTGCTTGTCATCGTAGCAGGCCATGAATCCGACTATGCCTATTAAAGGTTTTGTTAATAATTGTAGAGCGGCTTCCATGGCTCCGGCTTCCAAGTAGTTATCATCATCTACGAAAAACAGATACTCACCTTTCGCCAATCTTGCGCCCTTATTCCTCTTCGCCGCCAGAAGCAAGTCCTCGTCGTCCACAACGATCCGCTCAACATCTCTTGGCAGGGAGTTCAGAAGCCTATCTAAAAGATGTTCGCGGCCTTTCATTGTCGGGATGATTACGCTTATTTTCACTTTTTTTTGCCTTTGAAAATCACAATCGCACTTGGGAATGGGGCGCTGTTTTTATGGCCGTCAAAGTGAAGCCGGCCACGGACAAAGCGAATCTCAGATGCTTTCATGCAATAATCGTGCCAATATCGCGTATCTGTTCTGCTAGGAATCAAGAACACGACTGTCTTTCCTTTTGTATATTCCTCAAAACCCTTCCTGAGCCAAGCGGCGCATTCTCGATATGGAGGATTGACAAATGATACCCCCCCCCACTCGATTTTCAGGCCGTCGTATTTTGGTTTTTTCGGACATGGGTCGAAATTAAATTCAAATTCTGCATCTAAAGCTTGATAAAAAGCTTTTGGGGTTCTCCAATTTTGCCTAACACTTGAGAAGTGAACACGAAAATTCATTTTATAAACGCCTAAACCTTCGCCACATGAAGTACCCTATCCAAACCGCCAAATAAACCACCATCTTGTAATGAAACTTCCCGTGCCTTATGTGATACCTGAGAAAATTTTTTATTCGTCCCCAACCTTCAAAACGGTCGTGGTACTGTGGCCCCTTCTCAAGCATGTGGTAAAGATACGCCTTTGGGTTGTAGAGAAGGTGATAGCCCAGCTTCTTAATCTTGGCCTCTACGTCAGTGTCATACCATTCGGCGACACCATCAAATTTAGGATCGAAACCTCCAACCATTCGGATGAGTTGCGTCCTCATAGCCCAGTTTGTTCCTTCGAGGTGATCCGGCTTAAACGTATCGCAACTCCAAAATCTTTCTTCAAAGTTTGAATCATAGGAAGGACATCCACATTTTCGTATCCCTCCGGGATTAAAATCCCCATTGTCATAGAGCCATCTTAAAAACCACCCGGGATTCTCGGCAAACTTGATGCTATCCCGGCATTCCCGGCGCACTTTTGGCACAAATGTGGGCCCTGTAACCCCTGCTATCATGGGATTCGATAAAAACGGTGTTATAAGGTTTTCCAGCCACTTTTCAGGAATTTCAACATCATCATCCACCCGGATGAAAATCTCACCCCTAGCGCGTTCTAATGCCAAATTCATGGCATTCACGATACCCTTCTCAGAAGCAATAATGACCTCAAAACCCTGAAAGGTTTGTTTTTTGAGGTCCTCCAAGACACCTGCAGGGTGGCCAATCGTGCAGATAACTACACTTGCGTAAGGATTTGCCATATCTGGTCCGCGATCTTATTTGCGTGATGGTTTTTAAAGATGTTCTCCCTAAGCTTCTCACCTTCCGAACGTAAATAATCCGGGTCTGACAAAAGTCCTTTTATCTGTGTCGCAAGCTGATAGACGTCTGAAAACTGCCACTTGTAATCTCCAAAGACCTTCCGGCGCGTCACAAGGCACGGTTTCCCCATGATGCCGTATTGGAGAAATGGAGAGGTGACAACGTATTCGTTTCCGGGGTTGTCGCTCCTCAAAGCGATTCCGACAGAACAAGAACCAATTTGATGATGGATATCTTTGAATGGTACCCAACCTTGAAAATGAACATTGCTCGGGGCGACATCCATTAGTCTCCTTAGATCTGGGCCAGATCCAACAATAGAAAATCTTACTTTTGGTAGCAGTCTTGCGGCTTGGAGAAGAATGCCTATGTTCTTATTTTTTGTGAGGACGCCATGAAACATCACGCTACCTTCTTCTTGTGTTATCTCTTGTGGAAAATCACTAGGGTCCACGGGGTCAGGAACAACCTCACATTCATAGCCCTCTTTTATCAACCGCTCTGCCATAGCTTCCGATATAACAATGATTCTATCGGCTATCGACCATCCAATTTCCTCGAAAAAGTGAAGAATCTCATAGGCGAAGCCCTTGTAATAATAAAGAAGGTGGAGATCACCCAGGCGGATTACGATCTTTGAACGAGGAGAAGCGATTTTGACTAGCGCTGGATAAAATGGATAGGAGTCATCACAGTAGATAACATTGTAACCACGACCGATTACAAGAAGCGGCGCGTAGAAGATCCACAAAAGCCCTTTCCAAAATTTACCAAATCCTCCCAAGCGGTCAAATTGCTTGAAGGTTAAAACATCGATACCTTTGGCTTCAAGATAAGGAAAAGCCGCATTCGTTTCTTTGATGCTATTTTTTTGATAACGGTGAAGAAGCGCTATTTTTTTCTGAGCTTGTACCATATCTGCCATTTTCTTGTAGGTCTTGTACAGATAAATTTAAAACCGTTTAACTCTGCGTAACCAAGAATGTCCTCATGACTATATAAATACATTCGGTGGGTCTCTACAAATGACAAGTCTTCGTATTCATAGACCGTTATTTTTAAATCAACCTTTTTACCGTCATAACCCAACGGAACAATAAGCCTCGAAACTCCATTTACTTTCGTTACAGTGCTTCTGAAATTTTCTTTATCCACTTTTCTTTTATCCCAAATATCGAAAATAAAATACCCACCCTTAGCGATCGGAATGTTCTTCCACCAATCATGAACTGGAATGTAGTTTATGACATCAAAGAGTGCCGTCGCACAGTCAAAAATGGCCTTTGGCCTGTAGCTTCTTATATCGGAGCAAATAATTGATCCTGGCCGGTGAGCGGCCATGTCCGGTGACTTATCAATGCCTAGAATTTCAGTCCTTTTAGGGTAATATTTCCAATAACTTCCTGTGCCGCAACCGATATCAAATATCCATTTTGGCCGGCCGGCCCACTTGTAGATAAACTCAATCTCACGTTTGTATGGCTTATCGCCGTTCAGAAGGTCATAGTATTTTGCGTAGGGCTTCGCAAACATTGATGATCTCCGCTTCCGTTAAGGTTAGGCCGCTTGGCATATAAAAAGCATAATTCCAAAGCTCGTCGGCTATCGGATATTCGCCAGGGAAGTCTATGCATGGCTGCCGATGTAGTGGGTAGAAAAACCTCCTGCACTCGATTCCATCCGCTTTCAAGAGACTGACGATTTCGCCGGCTGGTCGTTTCGTTTGGACAAGATACATCCAAGGCACATCCACCATAAACAGCGCCTCTACCGAGGCCGGAAGGTACTTAATGTAAAGGTCTCTATTCCGCCTCTTGATTTCTATAAATTTTTCGATTTGCTCAAGCTGAGCGAGAGCCACGGCTGCCTGCAGATTAGACATCCTAAAGTTATACCCAAGCTCATAGTGGACAAAGCGCTCCTTGCTGTGGCAAAGATCCCTGTAAGACTTCGCGCGTTCATAAACGTCTTTGTTGTTTGTTACGACTACCCCGCCCTCGCCAGACGTAATGAGTTTATTCGCATAAAGCGAATAGCACCCAGCATCCTTCACTCGGATGGGTTTCCAATATTGAGAGAGGTCATCCAAGATAAATTTTCCGTGGGAACGATCAAAACACCCGAAAAGGTGGCAACGCATGACAGCACCGTCTTTCTTCCATGTTATGTTGTCATGCAGACTGACTGCCACTCCTGCCCTAGTCGCGGCAATAAAGCAGCTTATGATCGTACCCGCAGGGATGGTGATCGTTGTCATGGTAAGAGAGCGCGCGGCAACTTCAAGGGCAGCCGTTCCGCTTGATACAGCCACGGCGTAGTCATTTCCAGACCACTTGGCAAAAGCTTCCTCGAATCGCCTTACGAATGACCCGCCGCTTGAAACTTCACCAGCGTCGATGGCCTCGGCCAGATACTTCTTTTCATTCCCTTGAAGCAACGGTTCAGATACCCTGATCATTTATAAATTCCTTATCCTCTGAAACGAGCGAAAAACAACCGGCCTTAACCTCATAACCAACAAAATCCTCCAACACACGAACCCCATGTCCGCCTCGATAAACAAAAATCGCGTCACCGGGACCGGCTTCAAGAGTCCCCATGAATTTTGCTTTGTTGTCATAAACATCAACAGCGATCCGTCCGCTTATAACGATAAAGGCTTCTTGGGTACGCTTTATTATTCTCGGGTTTAAAATATGACGGTGGGCTTTGAATGTCTTTCCATTCGGATAATTCATCCTTTGCGCTTGCAAAGATTCCGCCGGCTCGCCAAACCACTCAGATCCGTCTTTCAAATCTAAAATCCTTGCCAGAATGGCGTATATTTCGTTGTTATGTGATTTGATCTCAGTGGTCATATTTCTTTCTTTTATGGTATTTTCTTTTTAATCTTCCGAGGTCTTACTCGGCTTGGCCGATGCCTCGTAATTCTTCCCGCTTAAATACGGTGAGGAGGGCTTTGGCAAAACATTTAATCCATGCTTCTATAACTTCTTTTGGTTCGCCTTGAAATTGAATAACACCGCCAGTAGCCCATATAGCTAAGTCTTTTGCCTTCTCAATCGCCTGTTCGTGGGTCATTTCTTCCTCCAAATAGAAAACCCTATCCAGAAATAAAATCCAGCTGCCAGTATTACAGCTGTGGAAACTAGGAAGTCGGTGGAAATTAGGAAGTCGTTTGTCATTTCTTATCAACCTCACACAAAACTTTTTTTCCTTTTTTAATTTCACGAAGCCTCCGGTTTGAAATTTCTTTAAGTGTGAAATATTGCCATTCATTGCTTCCGGTTACCTGTGCCCTAAACTTGATTGGTCTCATACAGTCTACTGAAATAAATCGGTTTGCTGTTTTGGTTTTGGAATGTACTTCTTACGGTGAACCATGAGCCGGTATTCAAAAAGGCCATGCGACCTGTCGCCACGATTTTTCTTCAAAACCATGTGCCCGCCGAAACGAGGCTTACGGAGATGCCTAAGTTGAGCCGAAATCGATGCCGGAGGATCCATAGTTGTGGCAGCGATTTCATCAAGCGTTCTCCATTGAGCGTCTTTCATTAAATCGAAAACGCGCTGGATCTGACCTGTGAGTCTGATATCATCAAACTTTGATTCGTAGTCGGAGCCGTTGAAACGAGCGTTCTGAAATCTCATACAACCTCCTTCTTTTGAGTCATACTTTGGAGAATTGAACCTGCTGACTGTGGGGCATTGTTTTTTCGCTCACGCTCAGCTTCATGTTTTCTAAAATGAGTCATAAATTCGGCCTCTGGGATATCCGTTGTGCATACCCAGCAGCGTTTAAATGCCGGTTTTTTTGGAGTCTGCTGTTTTGAAAAATCATTGTTACGGCTGATCCATCCAGAGGCCGCTGCGCGCCAGTTTTTCATAGGATTTTTTCCGACCTTCCAGCCGTTGGATTCGTAGAAGTTAAAGAATTTTTCAGCTTCTTCTTTTGTAGATTTTTTATCCAAAAAGTAGGCTCGGATATTTTCTATGGTTGGTTTGGTTGGTCTGGTTGGTTGGTCTGGTTGGTTTATATGGAACTGTGATATCGTAGTGATATCACTATTATCCTTTCGTGAACGATATTTTTTTTGGCTCTTTCTATGTGATTCTAAATAACTTACACCATGCTTCCTCCAGTCATGGATTCTCTCATCATGATCAAGGAGCTCACATTCAATCAACATCTTTTTTGTCACTTTTTTACGTGATTCACACAAGCTTGCTGCACAAATTTCATCGTCTGAAAATTTCTTTAATGAACCATCCCTGGCGTTTGAAACAGACCAAAGCCATAAAGCGCTGATCCACCCCATGGCCTCGGCGTATCGAACAGAGCATAGTTTTGAAAGACGCCTAATTTTCCAAAGATCACGTACTGCTTCGTGGTATTCAATCCAAGCCACTTTTAGCCCTTTTAAGCACTTCCGAAATGCTTTAAACAAAAAAAGAAGGCACACCCGCTAAGGATGCCTTCACAAGAAGTTCTATATGTGCCATTTATTTTTTCATTTTTCTCTTAAAAAATTTCACGCGCTCCAGGAGTTGAACCTGGCCCGCCAGCTATAGTCTGGTTATGCGTAGCGAACACCAAGCGCGTGTGACAACATCAGCCGTCTTGCCCAGGATCTCTTGAAGCTGTCGGTTCAGGTAATGCCTCCTGTGAATGGTCGGCCTCATCCGGGATCGCTACCATATCCACAACGCCTTCCAGAACCGCCTTCTTTGGGTCCAAGGTTTTCACAGTCTCATCCATGGCAATGGCCTTCTGGATCTCAATAGAACGTGGTACAAGCTTCATAAGTTGTTTTAAGACCGTTTTCATGGCCATAGCGTCGAAGTGTTCTTTCCATGGAGTTCCGGCCATGAAGTTATTAGCTTGACGGTCCCAACATTTGGAGAAACGCTTGGCGAACGCTTCGACTTCTTTTTTGGACATGACCTTAACGGCACGACCTCCGTTTTTCATTGTTGCCGCTGCGTAGTAGGCGATTACCTCACCACGATCTTTGTCAAAATCGGGA
>Ga0233425_10002407_pt1 | contig 37017 bp, 30 predicted proteins | sample Watercolumn_Towu_2_FD_181712 | JGI IMG/M metagenome (GOLD analysis project Ga0233425, IMG submission 181712) | Freshwater microbial communities from Lake Towuti, South Sulawesi, Indonesia - Watercolumn_Towuti2014_140_MG | ecosystem: Environmental > Aquatic > Freshwater > Lake | place... | reverse complement strand
CGACAGCATATATTATTTGTAATGGTTGCTTATGCAATCGCCAGCGTGCGAAAGGTGCTGATGAAATTGGCGTGCGTTGAAGATTTCATAAACCACATCAGGGATGTAAAAACTGCCAAGGGGTACACTGTCTTTGTAGCTGAGGAGGCGAACTTATGTTAAGTTGCGTAAGTCATGTTTAATAATACTTTCGTAGCCAATACTTTCGTCAAAAAAATGTACCTCAAAAAATCTATGACTTCCAACAAGAACCGCAATTATTTTTTGTTCGGACTCATTAATATTTAACTCTTTAAATAAATTTTTAAAATCAAAACTTACTCCATTAACTTTTGCATACCCTTTTTTATAAAAATTTTTATCACCTATATCATGCATTATTAAATCAAAACCCAGCTTATCATGATCTTTTTTAGTAAAATACCAAACATACCCATCTAGCATATAATAACTTTCAGACATTACACAGTTATCTTTAGTTGGATTTAGCTTTAGCCAGTCCAGATCACCAGCTTTCCCAACATCGTGTAATAAACCAGAAATAGATAAAATAAGCTTGTCTCTTTCAGAAAAAATTTTACCCAATTTAACAAATTCTCCAGAAATTCTATAAGCCTCACCCGTGAGCCATAAACTTAAATACTGCTCAACCCAAATAGAGTGCTGGTAAAGATCCCCACTGTGTCTACTATAAGTTTTGTAAAACTGAAAATCATTAAATAATTCATCAAGAAATTTATGCCCTAAAACACCATTCCCAAACATGCTTTGAATATTAAAAACAATTAAGATCAAATAAAACAAAAAACTTTTTCTAGAAATAAAATGAAACATAAATTATCACTTTTATTTAATTCTTAAACATATCTATTAAGAGCTTTGCAAAAAATAATTATATAACTCTTTTGTTATATGTGCCATAGCCAATTCACGTTTATAAACATTAAAATTAGATCCGTTAGAAAAAATAGCAATAACCATATGTCCTTTATTTTTTGGTAATTCTAGAATTCCAATATCACTTATAAGCCCTTCTAACGATCCTGTTTTTTGCCATATCTTTGTATTTTTAGGTAAAAACTTAAGAAAACGATGACTAGCCCATGTACAATTGGACATGCGTTCAAGTAAAAACTTTGTAGATTTGTTACTAATTAATTTCTTTTGGAACATAAGCCCCAAAATAGTTACAATTTCACACGGAGTTACTGTATCTCTTTTATCATCATAAAATTTTTTTAAAGCTATAATTTTCTTTTTCTTTGGCACACTATATAAGCGCTTATTATATAATCTAACTGAAAAATTAGCTTCACCACCAAAATTAGAAACACCAGAAAAATCTGCACACATGTTAAGTGTAGATCGATCTATATTAATATTTTTAAAACCCTGCTTGTGTAACCAGTCTGTTACAGCCTGTGGGCCCCCAATAACACTTAGAACTTTATCAGAAGCAGCATTATCACTATTCTCTAACATTCTTGAGATAAGATCCCTTAAAGAAAACAGCTCTTTCTTTTTTTTAATCTCTTTATCTGTAATAAATGTAAACCTACGCAAATCATAATGTGTAAACTTTATTAGCTGATCTAATTTTAATTTATTAGAATCTATCAGAGATAAACAATAAATAGCTATTGGTATTTTATAAGTACTGGCCATTGGAAAAAATTTTTTACCATTAAATTCTATTATTTGGTTTTTCTCAATATGCAAAGCTGCAACTCCAATTTCTCCAGGAACAGATCGACAAATTTTACAAATTCTTTTTCTAACCAAATCTTTATATTCAGATAAAGAATAAAGAAACGACATAGTTAAGATATAAAATATTACAGTGTTAATTTTTTTAGTTAACTTTTTTACATATAACATAAATAATTTCTAAATTATAAATATTAAAATTTTATTATTTTTTTAAACTAACCTGTTTCAAGTATATATAATTTTATTAATTTTTCTTTAATCACCCATAAATTTACAAAACTTCTTTAAAGAAAAAGATTAGTTACAAAAGCCACAAAAAAGGTTAATATGTCTTAAAAAAGAGAATTAAATCTTTTAAAATGGGCTTAAGAAAGGATATCTAAAATGAGAGAGTATCAATCTTGCGATATAAGGAATATAGCGCTTGTAGGCCATAGTGCAGCCGGTAAAACAATGATAACTGAATCTATGCTTGCATGCAGCGGCATCATTAATCGCTTAGGGCGGGTAACACAGGGAAACACAACTTCAGATTTCCACGAAGAAGAGCAAAAACATAATCATTCAATATACACCTCTCTTTTACACGCAGAATGGGACAACAAAAAGATAAATATTTTGGACACCCCAGGGTACGCAGATTTTGTTGGTGAAACACTAGGAGCTTTACATGTTGCAGATCTAGCTGTCTTTGTTATAAATAGTGAAAATGGAATAGAACTAGGAACAGAAAACGCTTGGGAATACTCTACTAATTATGGGCTTGCTAATATATTTTTATTAAATGCCCTCGACAAAGAAAATATAAATTTTGATAATCTATTGTCACAATTACGATCAAGATTTGGAAACCATGTAATCCCATTAACAGCTCCTGCAAATGTTGGCCCTGGTTTTAACCAAATTTTAGATATTCTTAACAAAAAAATTATCACCTATAAAGGTGACGAAATTGGTACCTCTGAAATAAAAGACTTATCTGAAGAGACAAAAAACTATGTTGATAAATTACATCAAGAGCTTATTGAATGTCTCGCTGAATCTGATACAGATTTGCTTGAAAAGTTTTTTGAAAAGGGCTCATTAGATGCAAACGAACTAAATAGTGCATTACATAAGGCGCTAAAAAATAAACTGTTTATCCCAGCATTTGCAACATCAGGAGAGAAAAATATTGGGATTGCCCCACTTATGAACTTTATTTCTAAATATGGGATAGCACCAACTGATCGAGAAAATTTAAAAGTTTTAGACGAAGATGACAAAGAGATTAATATCACTTTAAGTGATACTCACCCATCAATGTTTATTTTCAAAACATTAAGTGAGTCTAAATCTGGTGGTCTTTCTATTTTTAAAGTCACATCAGGAAACATTAAAACAGGACTTAATTTATATAACAGCACAAAAAAAACAGACGAGCGCGTTGGACAATTATTTGTCTTGAATGGGAAGAATAGAATACAATTAGAACTTTTACATCCAGGTGATATAGGCGCTGTTGCAAAATTAAAAGATTCACACACAAATAATACTCTCTCTGATCCTGATAGAATAATTACATACTCACAAATATCTTACCCACATCCAAACATACACATTGCTGTAAAACCAAAAGTAAAAGGGCAAGAAGAAAAATTAGTCACTGGATTAACAACTATTCATGAAGAAGACTTAACATTCTCGCATAAAGTCGATTCTGAATTACATCAGATACTTATCGCTGGATCAGGTGAATTACACTTAGAGATGTGTGTAGAAAAGTTACGAAATCGTTTTGGGCTTGATATAGAAACATATAAACCACATATAGCTTATCGTGAGACAATTAAAGCACGTGGAGAATCAAAATATAGACACAAAAAACAATCTGGTGGCGCTGGACAGTTTGCAGAGGTATGGATGCGAATAGAACCCAAGGGACACGATGACGAAGTTGAATTTACACAATCACTTGTAGGACAAAACGTAGATCGCGTTTTTGTTCCATCCGTAGAAAAGGGTGTTAAAACAGCTTGCCAAAAGGGGGCACTTGCTGGTTACAAAGTAGTAGGTGTTAAAGTAGATTTCTATGATGGCAAACAACACCCTGTCGATTCAAAAGACATAGCATTTCAGATAGCAGGCATGTTTGCATTCAAAGAGGCTTTCTTAAATGCACGCCCATGTCTTCTTGAACCAATTATGTTAATAGCAGTAAAAGTCCCAGATGATTTTACAGGGGCTATTATGAGTGATCTATCTGGCAGACGAGGCAAAATTTTAGGCATAGAGACCGAGGGAAGATTCACAGTGGTCAAAGCACATGTACCACAGGCAGAATTATATAGATATTCTACAACACTACGGTCTATTGTTGGCGGTCGTGGTGTACACACAGAAACATTTAGTCATTATGAAGAACTACCACATGAATTTGAAAAACATGTAATTGAACAAAGTAAGAGTGAGCTCACAGAATCAGCAAATGCATAGGTATATATGTTATGCCAAAACAAACCATTTCTAATCTTTATTCTGACGTTAAACTTGCTTATTTAAAAAAATACCTTAAAGGCACATCTATTTTAGACTTAGGAGCTGGGCAGTGCCATTATACTAAATGGATATCTCAGCAATGGCCAAAATACTCTATAGTCGCAATAGATCAACTTAATATTCCCAAACAAACGACATTTAATTATGTTAAACACAATCTAGAAAAACCACTGCCATTTGAATCAAACACATTTTCAACAATTATAGCATTTGATATTATCGAACACATTTCAAACGAAAATAATCTTCTTCAAGAGTTACAAAGAATAAGCATAGAAAATGGAATCCTAATAGGTTCAGTTCCGCATGATGACGATGGATTTCTACCTCAATATAATCTCACCTTTTATCACAGAACTGATCTTACACATAAACGATACTACACAACAGACACACTAAAAAAAACATTAGAAAACAATGGCTTTTCTGTTTTATTAATTAATTTAGAGGGAACAGTACCTGCTCAGGTATTTGCAGAATTTTTTAACAAAAATCTTCACTTTATTATTAAAAAAATAATAGGGATACTTCGACGATTACATATAATATCAACAAAAAAACTTGCCTCTGATATTTTTTTCGTCGCACAAAAATAGACATAAAAAAATAATTAAAGCCCTGAATGTTTATATTCAGGGCTTTTTGAATTTATAAAGTCAGGCAAACAAAAAAATTTTACAACCACTATCGCTATATCTCTATTTCAAAAATATCAAAAAATTTAGCTTTGTCTTCTTTATTAACTTCAAGACAAACTTCATCGCCATCAACTAAATTACAATAACAAATAATACGTTTTGCAAATTCTAACCCCCCACATTTTCGTGCCAGTAATACAATCAAAATTTCTTCATGTCTCAAGTGTCTTTTTCTTTTTAAACAAAGTTTTACACTACCATCATCACCAGAAGCAACTTTCCAGCCAGCTTTTAAATCTTTAATAACAACCTGACATACGCATTTAAGTTTTTCAGGCGAACAAAAATTTTCTTGCCACTCATAATGATCAAAAAATAATCCTTGTCCAAAAATTCTATTATCACTCGAATCAAAAAATCTATGAAAACTATCAAGCCCAAATGAAAATACTAAAAAAACATGTTTCTCTTTCTCTAAAATAACTCTAACATTTGCACTCAAATATTCTATTAACCGACAATCACCTGCATCTTCAATTGGTAATAACTTAGTATCATGAGTTATTGAAATAACTGTATGGTCAGAATCTAAGCAATAAGTCTCTTCTCTGTATTTCGCTATTGGTTGCGACTGTAACAACTGCACTACCCCTACAAAATATTCTGGTATATCATCTACCGTTTTTACAACTTTCTGGACCATTCCAAATAATTCAGTACTAAAGCAAAATATAAAAATTAAACCCAAAAACTTTTTTAACATATAAATCTATTTATAAATTTTATTACTAATTTGTTAAATAAATTTACCCTCTATCAGTCTTACTCGCTCCACTATCACAACAAAAACCATTACATGGGCCACACATCACTTCTTCGCCATCACAACCATCTCCATTATCCTCATGTATATTTAATCTCGATTCAAGCGAACGCCTCTCATCTTCAGAAAGCCTCTCATCTCGCTCAAATGATCTCAAACAAAAAACATAAAGTCCTCTTAAATAATTCTGCAAAAATGACGGCGCACTCTCTATGTCAGCATATATTTCATCCCCATTAATTAGAGTAACATACTCACTAACTTTTATTTCTGGGAATACTCGTAAAAAACGGGTTCTCTCTTCTGCCGACAAAAATCCTCCAGCTTCAATAATCTCTTTACACTCTTCAAGTTCTAATAACAATTTCCAAGCTGGCACTGCATATACCAACCCCTCCATCTGAACAACTACTTCAGCAACCGATGGAATTAAAAATTTTCTAGTCAGAGAGATGCTTGCTTTTCTAAATTTCATAAAATCTATTATAATTTCCCCAAACCTTGTTCGCGCTCGCTCATAAGGCTCAGGATCATCATGTATTGTTCTAATAAGTCTATTACTTATAACAAAAAGCGTTTTATCATCAAATAGTTTTTTTAATTCTTTCATCTCCTCAAAACAAGTCATAGCTTCAATAGTCATTTTTTGATTTATTTCCCTAGTTTGAGCCATTTGCTCTGGGGCTATTCCTGGCATAAAATCCTCACGGGCCATAAGCCATGCTTCATCTTGAGCTTCAGCCCCAAGCAACAAAGTACTATAAAAACAGCATAATAAAATAACAAATAAAAATTTTTTGAACATAATAAATCCCAGTATCGATTTAAAAACAAATTTTTAACAATGTTCAAGTATCTTAACAAATGTATATTAAATAAAAAGATCTAAATGTATTAATTGTGAAAAAATTCTTCTTACTTTTTGAAAGTATCTTTAAACACAATCTCTTCAAGTGATTTTCTGCTTGTTTGGGTCTCTTTTTCTTGTAAAGCAACAGATAAATTCTCTTTTTTCCCACATTTACCAATAGCAACCAACACCTCAATATCAAAATCATCTGGAATATTAAACTCACGTCGAATTTTTTCTTTATCAAACGACCCTATACAACGCACAGCCAGCCCCATCGCACACCCTTGAAGTGCTAAATTCTGCCAGGCGGCTCCAGCATCAAACGAATGAAAACGAGCAAGCGTTTCATCTTCTTCATATGTTTTGCACGAAATAAGTAAGACATAAACTGAAGAATTTCCAGCCCACCCCTTATTAAAATCACTAAGCGTTTCAAAAAATTTCTTCCATGCTGGCGTATCTTTATGCGCGTAAATAAATCGCCACGGTTGACTGTTCCTGGCCGATGGCGCCCATCGAGCAGCTTCAAAAAGTCTCATAAGCTCTGTGTCTTCTATTGGTTCCCCTGACATTGCCCGTCGCGACCAACGCTCAAGAATAATCTTTTCAATAGGATATTTTGCGACTCTATTAAACATCACAACCCTTTCTAAACTTTTAAAAAGATAGTAATCTATATTATCTTATAGTTAACACAGTATATAAAATGAATAAAATAAAAGCTCGTAAATTGTCACTAAGGATAAATAAAGAATCTATTTTAGAAACTCTCGAGCGACACGAAGATATTGCATTATCAACAATTGCTAATAAGCGCGAAGAAGAGGCGAAAAAAAGATCAGAAAAAAGAGTTTCTCATAAAGATGCCTGGAAATAATATATATACTTTATAAATTATTAAAAAGACTCAGAAATTTTACGCTTTGCCTCCATAAAATACCTCTTTCGTTCAGGCCCAAGATGTTCTATTGCGTAGCGAAGCATTGTTCGCGGCATATAAACAGCATGCTCTTTTAAAAAATCTTCTAAAACTTTTTGCGAACATCGTTTGCCAACTTCACGAAGCATCCAACCAACTGCTTTATGAATAAGATCATGTGAGTCATTAATAAGTATACGTGAAATCTTCAGTGCAGTCTTGTAATCACCATGCTTAATAAAAGCAAAAGTAGAAATTATAGCAATACGGCGGTCCCACAAAAGTGGTGATCGCGCCATTTCAAAAAGTATTTTATGTTCTTTGTTTAACAAAAAATTTCCCACGATAACCGGAGCTGAAAGATCAACAAGATCCCAATTATTAATAAATGATCTGTTTTTAAGATACAAATCAAATATCATCATAGGGTTCTCTTTGGCCTGAAAAACCATAATTAATAGTGCACAAAGCCGAGCTTCATGAATTTTATGTGAAAGAAGTTTTTCTATATAAGTAACCTCTAAATCTTTATACTTGTGAGCAATAGCCCTAACTGAAGGAACGGTAATCCCCCAAAAAATATCACCTTCAGCATACTGCCCCTTTCCAGTTTTAAAAAACCGTTGTAACTGCTCGGCTTTTTCCGGATTAGCTTGTTCTTGTAAATTTTTAAGAATATTTTTCATGATTTTTTAATATTAAGACACATTTTTTATAAAACTTATTTTTGTCTACACCTTTTGAAGCTGCAGGCAAAAATATAATCGCTTGTAACCAAAACTCAAAGTTTTAGCCCACGATGTAGGATAATTTTTCAAGTCACATACCGAAAGGGCCTCTAGCTTTAGACATGCAAAACCATATTCAAAAATCTTAGGAAGCATAATATTTTTTACGTAAGCCTCGTCAAGAACCTGCGGCAGCCCAAGACGTTCAACCTCCTTTCTATCGCAAGCTATATTGTAACCAAAAACTAAGTCAATAAATGCTCCTGGCTTAGTTATTTTTTTTATATTTTTCCAAGCTATCGCATCAACAAGAACAACCCCCTTGAGCAAACTACCCCAAGGAAAGTTAATGTAAACCTGATCCACTTGATCATCTAACTCTTCAGGAAGATTTTCTATTGCTGCGAGCACAAATAACGCGTTACTTAAACCACCCTTTGCCGGTTTTTTATAAATTTTAGCTGATATATCTACTAAGTTTTCATGACAAGGATCAATACCTATAACAAATTTGTCAGAATTTTCTTTTGCCAGTTGATATACAAATGCACCGTCACCGGTACCAATATCAACAACCAGAGATGATCAAACCTATAGAGGAGATTTCGCGCGACTTAAACTATCTTTGATAATTTTTTGGCCTTTTATGATATTCATAATATCCAACTCTTACAAAAATTAAAAACATATAAAAGGCCCCGACTTTTTTACTTCGGGGCCTTTTTAAATTAAATCCTGGCAGTACCTATTTTTCCAGCCCGTCTCCAGGCAAGTATCTTTGGCGCAGTAGGCTTAACGACCGTATTCGGAATGGGAACGGGTGTGACCCTACTGCTATGGCCACCAGGAAATTTTTAATCACACAGTATAATTTCAAAAATTTTTTGTGATCTTTAATAATCGTTGCACAGATAAATTAATACCTGTGTAACGATTATTATTTCTAACTCGTGACATAATTTTATTAAGTGCTTAAAAAGATAAACTAATTAAATATAAAATAAAAGTGAATTTTATTAGCGTAGATAAAACATTCGATCTATTAGTACTGGTTAGCTCAATACCTTACGATACTTACACACCCAGCCTATCAACCTTGTAGTCTTCAAGGGATCTTAATGCAGTGCAGTTACCCACACTGCGGGATACTTAATCTTGAGGAGAGTTTCCCACTTAGATGCTTTCAGCGGTTATCTCGTCCCAACCTAGCTACCCAGCTTTGCTCTTGGTAAACAACTGGAACACCAGAGGTTAGTCCGACTCGGTCCTCTCGTACTAGAGTCAGCGCCTCTCAAGTATCCTGCGCCCACGGAGGATAAGGACCGAACTGTCTTACGACGTTCTGAACCCAGCTCGCGTACCGCTTTAATTGGCGAACAGCCAAACCCTTGGGACCTTCTCCAGCCCCAGGATGCGATGAGCCGACATCGAGGTGCCAAACCTCCTCGTCGATGTGGACTCTCAGAGGAGATCAGCCTGTTATCCCCGGCGTACCTTTTATCCGTTTAGCAATGGCCTTTCCATACAGAACCACTGGATCACTAAATCCTGGTTTCCCACCTGCTCGACCTGTATGTCTTGCAGTCAAGCTCCCTTTTGCTTTTACGCTCACAATGACGATTTCTATTCGCCATGAGGGAACCTTTGAACGCCTCCGTTACATTTTGGGAGGCGACCACCCCAGTCAAACTGCCTACCAGACACTGTCCTCCTTCCGGATTACGGATGAGGAGTTAGATTTCCAAAACAGCAAGGGCGGTATTTCACTGATGACTCCATGGCAGCTGACGCCGCCACTTCACAGTCTCCCGCCTATGCTACACATGCAATTCCAAAAATCAATGCCAAGTTGCAGTAAAGGTGCACAGGGTCTATCCGTCCTTCCGCGGGTAGCTTGCATTTTCACAAGCACTACAAATTCACTGAGTTTCTCATCAAGACAGCGCTCAAGTCGTTACGCCATTCATGCAGGTCGGAACTTCATTTACGTTAGCCTTGCTTTCGCAAGGGATCAGACTATATCTTCATCTTGCCTAAAATATTTAGGAGTTCTGCCTTCGAATATCTCCATTCACCTGAAAGCAAATCCATGTATTTTATTTCTTCGGCAAGAGCTGGCGTGTTGCACAATAAAACTTATCATGCCTCACCTTTCGGATCAGTCGTTACAGGTCCTTAAGAATTAAAAGTAAAACTTAAGATTCCCTCGGGATTAGCATATTTTGATATTTTTGAACATCAAAACTTAGCCTTCCCCGATATAAGCCAGTTTACTGATACTATGTCACCACAGTATTCGGGCAATTCCGATGGTTTACCCGACAAGGGACTTCGCTACCTTAGGACCGTTATAGTTACGGCCGCCGTTTACCGGGGCTTCGATTCAATGCTTCGCAGTTACCCGCTGACATCTCCTGTTAACCTTCCGGCACTGGGCAGGCGTCAGACCATATACTTCCTCTTTCGAGTTCGCATGGCCCTGTGTTTTTGTTAAACAGTCGCTTGAGCCTCTTTGCTGTGACCGGTAATCGCTTCTCATGCTTTCGCAAAATAACGATATCGGCACCCCTTCTCCCGAAGTTACGGGGCTATTTTGCCGAGTTCCTGAATGAGAGTTATCTCAACGCCTTAGTATTCTCTACGCGCCCACCTGTGTCGGTTTCCGGTACGATCACTTCTTCGCTCGCTAGAGGTTTTTCTGGTCAGTGTAGGATCAACTGAACATGCCGCTCGCTTAGATAAGCATGCCTAACACTCTTCAGAGTTTGATTTTGCGGATTTACCAACAAAACCCTCCTACAAGTTTGGCAAGGCATCCATACGCCTTGTCAGCCTGCCTTACTGCGTCACCCCATCACTCAGTCGCTAAAAGTGGTGCAGGAATATTTAACCTGCTTCTCATCACCTACTCCTATTGGCCTCGGCTTAGAGTATCGACTAACCCTGAGAGGATGAACCTTTCTCACGGAATCCTTGGGCTTTCGGCGAACAGGAATTTCACCTGTTTTTTCGTTACTTATACCAACATACTCACTTCTCTATTACCACCATCTGTCTTTACAGTCAGACTTACAAATAGAGAACGCTCCTCTACCAGATTGCAATTCCGAAGAATCACAAAATCCATAGCTTCGGTGGTTCGTTTAAGCCCCGTTCATACTTCAGCGCAGAAACCCTCGACCAGTGAGCTATTACGCTTTCTTTAAATGATGGCTGCTTCTAAGCCAACATCCTGGTTGTCTGAGTATTCCCACCTCTTTTCCCACTTAACGAACACTTAGGGACCTTAACTGATGATCTGGGCTCTTTCCCTCTTGGCTATGGAGCTTAGCCCCCACAGCCCGACTCCCATTTTATCACATGTAGCATTCAGAGTTAGTAAAAGTTTGGTAGACTCACGTCCCCTAGCTTAAACTGTGCTTTACCACCACATGCTAACAAATGAGGCTATACTTAAATATATTTCGAGGAGAACCAGCTATCTCCCAGTTTGATTGGCCTTTCACCCCTATCCACAAGTCATCAGAGTATTTTTCAACACACACCTGTTCAGGCCTCCATCTGGATTTCCCCAGACTTCACCTTGCTCATGGATAGCTCACTGGGTTTCGGGTCTACCCCACGCTACTAAACGCCCTATTTAGACTCGCTTTCGCTACGGCTTCGTCCTTTCAAGACTTAACCTTGCAACGTAGGAGTAACTCGTTGGCTCATTATGCAAAAGGTACGCGGTCGCACATACGTATATTGTGCTTCCACCGATTGTAGACATCCGGTTTCAGGTTCTATTTCACTCCCCTCCCGGGGTTCTTTTCACCTTTCCCTCACGGTACTTGTGCGCTATCGGTCATCAGAGAGTATTTAGCCTTACCCAATGGTCTGGGCAGATTCCTACAAAATTTCACGTGCTCTGTAGTACTTGGGATACTTTCTTATATACTGCACCTATATTTCGCTTACAAGACTGTCACTTTCTTTGGTTGCCCTTTCCAGAGCATTCAACTATATAGACCGTACATACCAAGAGAATCACCTCTTGACAAAAAGTCCCACTTCCCCTGCACTGCAACGTGTGATTACTTACACAGTTCAGGTTTTTGGCTATTCCCGTTTCGCTCACCACTACTCAGGGAATCACTTTGTTTTCTTTTCCTTGCGCTACTTAGATGTTTCAGTTCACGCAGTTCGCTTTTTTGTCCTATATATTCAGACAAAAATACCTAGACTTCCTCTAGGTGGGTTTTCCCATTCGGAAATCCTCGGATCAATGCTTGGTTGGCAGCTCCCCGAGGCTTACAGCAGCCTCCCACTTCCTTCATCGCCTTCTGATGCCAATGGCATTCACCAGATGCCCTTTTCAATTATCTACAAATTCTCATTCATTTATATTCTCGTTTATCTTCTTGATGAACACCCAATTATGTCACGTATATTTCAAAGATCACAAAATTTTTATCTTAACAAATTTTAAAAGTATGAGCTTAATTATTTCCTGAGTTAAGTGATTTTTAAACACACCTAAAGCTTCGTAAAAACGTAAGCTTGGATATAACTCCCTCGAAAGGAGGTGATCCAGCCGCACGTTCTCGTACAGCTACCTTGTTACGACTTCACCCCAATCACCCTCTTCACCTTCATTATCCGCCTCTTTTAACAGTTAGCTAAGATAATTTCGGGTGCTGACGGCTTTCGTGGTGTGACGGGCGGTGTGTACAAGGCCCGAGAACGTATTCACCGCATCGTTCTGATATGCGATTACTAGCGATTTCAGGTTCATGGGGTCGGGTTGCAGACCCCAATCCCAACTTAGACGAGCTTTATGAGATTAGCTTCACCTCGCGGCTCTGCTACCCTTTGTACTCGCCATTGTAACACGTGTGTAGCCCTGGACATAAGGGCCATGCGGACTTGACGTCATCCCCACCTTCCTCCTAGTTTCCTAGGCAGTCCCATTAGAGTGCTCTCTTTCGAGATAGCAACTAACGGCAAGGGTTGCGCTCGTTAAAGGACTTAACCCAACATCTCACGACACGAGCTGACGACAGCCATGCAGCACCTGTGTAACCGTCAGTATTTCTACTAAACCCAATATTTCTATCGGTAGCAGTTACATGTCAAGCCCAGGTAAGGTTCCTCGCGTAGCGTCGAATTAAACCACATGTTCCACCGCTTGTGCGGACCCCCGTCAATTCCTTTGAGTTTTAATCTTGCGACCGTACTTCCCAGGCGGATCACTTAACGCGTTAGCTTCGACACAGATCCCGCAGAGCAGAACCCACATCCAGTGATCATCGTTTACAGCGTGGACTACCAGGGTATCTAATCCTGTTTGCTCCCCACGCTTTCGCGCTTGAGCGTCAGCTATAAGCCAAGAAGCTGCCTTCGCCATCGGTATTCCTCCCGAGATCTACGCATTTTACCGCTACTCCGGGAATTCCACTTCTCTCTCTTACGCTCTAGTCTTTCAGTTTCTATCGCCGACCCACAGTTAAGCTGTGGAATTTAACAACAGACTTAAAAAACCGCCTTCACGCTCTTTACGCCCAGTAACTCCGAATAACGCTTGCACCCTTCGTATTACCGCGGCTGCTGGCACGAAGTTTGCCGGTGCTTTCTCTAACGGTACTGTCAGCCCTAATGGGTATTATCCATTAGTATTTCGTCCCGCTTAACAGAAGTTTACGATCCGAAGACCTTCATCCTCCACGCGGCGTCGCTGCATCAGGCTTTCGCCCATTGTGCAATATTCCCCACTGCTGCCTCCCGTAGGAGTATGGACCGTTTCTCAGTTCCATTGTGGCCGAACACCCTCTCAGGCCGGCTAACCATCTCAGCCTTGGTAGGCCTTTACCCTACCAACTAGCTAATAGTACGCAGGCTCATCCTTCAGCGGAAGCAAAGAGGCCTCCTTTCCCCACTCTTTCGAGCGGGCTTATGCAGTATTAACCTCGATTTCTCGAAGGTATTCTTCACTAAAGGGTAGATTCCCACGCGTTACTCACCCGTCTGCCACTGTACTCATCCTTGCGGACTTTCTCGTTCGACTTGCATGTGTTAAGCACGCCGCCAGCGTTCATTCTGAGCCAGGATCAAACTCTCCATAGCAAAAATTATAATCACTCAACTCAGGAATTTTCGTTACTCATACATTTCAAAGAACAAACAATTTTTACAGCCATTTATTACTAAAAAATTTTGTAGGATAAGTGTACAGTTAAATTTCGATTATTTCAAGACTTTTTTATCTAAAAGATTTCAATTTCTTGCGAGTCACTCATGTCAAATGCTTCACCGTACGTTCTTAATTATAAAACAATTTTTTGCAAAGTAAAGAACTTTTACTAAATACATTTTATATATCGCACATTTCTTTTCTAGAGATACTTTAAAAGAAATAAAGGGAAATAAAAAATCACAACTTGCTCTTCTTAAAAGCATTTGCCAAAATACTTTATATAAAAATAGATAAAAGTTAAAAATTTAAGGAGCAAGCGATGAAAATTCTTACTGTTGGTGGTGCAACATTAGACGTATTTATCCAGCACCAAGGAACAGATGTCATGTCAATAACCAGCAATAACATCATAAATAGCTATATGTTATTTGAATCTGGGAAAAAAGTAGAAGTTAATAATGTAACCTATCTTACCGGCGGGGGAGCTACAAATTCTGCAGTTTCGTTTAAACGGCTTGGTTTTGACACAACATGCTTTTGTTCTGTTGGAAATGACCAAGAGGGTGATCTAGTTTTAAAAACACTTGCACAAGAAGGGGTAAATACAAGTTTAATTTCCAAATCTAGTTACCCAACAGGAATATCTTTTATTATCTCTTCTATCACCGGTGACTACACAATTTTTGCATTCAGAGGAGCAAATGCTCATGTTTCTCTTGATATCTTCCCATTAGATAAAATAAAAAATTTAAAATATATATACATAACTTCACTAAGTAGTGAATCTTCAAAAATTCTTCCCATATTGGCTCAACATGCAAATAAATTAAATATTCCAATAGCTATCAACCCAGGAGTAAGCCAATTAACTAAAGATACTCAAAACTTAAGAGATTCACTTAAATACATAGATATTTTAATTCTAAACAGCTCTGAAGCACAGATGTTTATGATGGCACTTATAGAAAATGATGACACTTATAAAAAAGCTCTAGAAAGTACACACAAAAGCAGGGCCTGTGGGGTTAATATGTCCGATGAGCAGCCCTACTTACTTCATAACCCACTTCTTTACGAAAATATATATTTTAGTACACGTAAATTCTTCACAGAAGTTTTAAAAATGGGCCCCAAAATAGCTATAGTAACTAACGGCTGCAACGGCGTTTATTTAGCAACAGATAAAAGTTTTATTTTTTATCCAAGCATGAAAGTAAAGATTAAAAGTTCTGTAGGTGCCGGAGATTCATTTGGATCTGGCTTTGTGGCTAGCCTTTTGTACGGTTTTTCTATAGAACAGTCACTAATTATGGGAATTGCCAATAGCGCCTCTGTTCTTGAACACTTGGGCGCAAAAGAGGGACTTTTAACACTTCAAACGCTTAAAGAAAGATCACAAACACTTAACCCTTCTCTTTTGCAAAGATTCTCGCTAAGTTAGGGTATAAAAATAAATTAGAGAAAAACATGAGAAGTAATTTAGGTATATCATATAAAAATTTTATATATCTAGAACTGTCTTCTCAGTCAATTTTTATAGGCAAAGTCACACAAAATAAAAATATATTTAAAATCTGGCCCTTTACATATGTCAAACTAAAAAAAACAGTCTTTGACGATGGGGTAATTTACAATCCCACTATTATCTGTTCATTAATTAAAAATTTTGTTATATCACAAAAACTAACACATTTATGGACCATAATATCAGTTCCAGATCTTACAAGAAAATCTGGAGAGTTATTAAAATGTGCTGTTTTACAAATAGCTCTATGTGCAATCAAAACACAAATAAAAATATTTAAAATATATTCACAAGCACTAATAAATATCTCTGATATTAACGATACTTATGCACAAGACAAAATTAAAAATAAAGCGCTTGAATTTACACCTAAAGCTCTAGAGCCTAATAGTATTAATCTTTTAAAACTTATAGGACAACCAAGATCTTATTCTCTATATTTTTTATTCTTTTTGTCTTGTGTAATTTTAGCAGGAACAGTTATAGGTGCTTGTTACGCATATAATTTTTTAAATAAAAATATCATCTTTCTTAATAATAAACGCACACTAATAAAACAGGATCTTTTATCACAAAAAAGAGAAATTAAAAAATTAACTGGGATTAAAAATAAGATAGAAACACTACAAAAAACACAGGCTATTTTAACACATATTAAAATTAACACCCATAACCCCTATAACCTATTTAAACTAATATCAGAAAAAATCCCTTCATCAGTCTCTGTTATTAACATAAATATAAATAAAAAGAAAAAAATATTAGTAAAAAAGAATAATAACTCAAGACAAAATTGTCTCATAAGCTTTACTAAAAAGGGTATCAAACAAGAAAATAAAGTTAGCCCCTACTTTATTTATATAAAAGGGGAAAGTAAATCACTTGAGGGTATAACAAAATTCATCAAATCTTTAAATACAGAAATAAATACCCTAATTTTAGACTATCTAGAAAAAAATAGAAAATCTAAAGGGTATCTTTTTACCCTTAAAGCCCAATTTTTGAGTGACAAATAACTTAAGAATAACATTGCTAGATCGCATTTTTTTTGATAAAATTACCCTATAATGTATTGTAATAAGTTTAACCTTCATAAAAAGCTGGTTTTCACAGGCTAGCTTATAATTTTCACTAAGGATGTCTTTAATGGCAGAAGAACAAAAAAACACTACAACCCCTGAGGTAACCCCTAATATATTTGAAGAAGAGCTTTTAGTTGACGAAAGTACCAAATCAGAGCTTGCTAATCTTTATGAAGAGGTAGGACGTCAATTTCAAGTTGGGAAAGTTATTACAGGCAAAGTAGTATCTAAAGATCATAATGGCATTGTTGTAACCATCATGTACAAATCAGATGGTGTAATCCCACCATACGAATTCTCAGAATATGAACTGAAAAAAATATCTCCAGAAGACACTATCGAAGTAATGTTAGACCGTCTGGAAGACGAAAATGGTATGGTTGTACTTTCGTATCAAAAGGCAAAAGCGCTGAAAGCTTGGGATAAAATTGCAGAACTTGCAACAGCAGATCAACCGGTCACAGGTGTCGTTACACATAAAGTTAAAGGTGGATTAAGTGTTGACGTTGGAATTCCTGCATTTCTACCTGGATCACAAGTTGATGTGCAACGTGTAACAGATTTTGATCAATTTGTTGGCCAAGAGGTCACCTGTAAAATACTTAAAGTTAATAAAAAACGTGGAAACGTAATTCTTTCACGTAGAAAATTTATTGAAGAACAAAGATTCGAAGACAAAAAGCGCATCCTTGAGACTATTCATGATGGACAGGTACTGCAGGGTATTGTTAAAAATATCACAAGCTATGGTGTTTTCGTTGACGTTGGCGGCATAGACGGGTTACTACACATAACAGATATGTCATGGGGAAGAATAGGACACCCTAGTGAGCTTGTCAAAATAGGGGAGACTATAACAATTAAAGTAATCTCTTTTGACAAAAAGAATGAAAAGATCTCTCTTGGAATGAAACAACTCACAGCAAACCCTTGGGAAAATGTCGACACAAAATATCCTATTGGATCAAGAGTCAAAGGGCGTGTTTCAAGTATAACAGACTATGGCTTATTTGTCGAAGTAGAAAAGGGGGTCGAAGGGCTTGTTCACATATCTGAAATATCATGGACAGAACGAATTACAAATCTTTCAAAACATTTTGCTGTAGGTGACACAATAGAAGCACTTGTAGTTGCACTTGATAAAGATAACAGACGAATGTCATTAAGCATCAAGCAGTTAAGCGAAGATCCTTGGAAAATAGTCGCAGAAAAACTCAAAGTAGGTGATAAAATATCAGGGAAAATTACTAACATTACCGACTTTGGTTTATTTGTACAGCTTATGGACGGGGTAGACGGACTTGTCCACATATCAGATATCTCATGGACAGAACATGTTGCTCACCCTACTGACAAATACAAAAAGGGTGATATTGTAGATGCTATTATTCTTTCTACAGATCCAGAAAATAGAAAAATTTCTTTAGGTATCAAACAACTAGAAAAAGATCCTTGGATAAATGTTGCAAGCACATATCAAATAGGCAGTATAGTAGAAGGAGTAGTCTCTAAAGTCACAAATTTTGGAGCATTTATAAAACTCCCTACTGGAATAGAGGGACTTGTACACATATCTGAGATCTCAGATAAAGAAATATCAAAAATAGAAGAAATATTAAAAGTTGGACAGACAGAAAAATTTAAAGTTATTAAAGTAAGTGCTGAAGATAGAAAGCTTGGACTCAGCCTTAGAGCACTTAAAGAGCCTACAAAAACAGAAAGTGAGCAAGCAAAAGCACAAGAGCAACAACAAGACAAAACAATAAAAATCAAACAAGAACAAAAATCAAGTGATACTATTAAACAGGCACAGCCAACACAATCAGATATTAAAAAACAGGCACAAACACAAAAACCAAAAGAAGTTCAGCAGGCAAAGAGCTCTTTACAACAAGCACTTGAAGAACATGCAGCAAAAATTAAAAAACAATTAGACGAAGAAAAAAAATCATGAAAGAACGAACACTTGCTATAATAAAGCCTGATGCAGTTAAAGCAAAAGCTTCTGGGAAAATTATAGATCGAATAGAACAAGAGGGTTTTGATATTATTAGCATGAATAAATTAAAGATCACACTAGATAAAGCAAAAGAATTTTATGCTGTACATAAAGATAAGCCCTTTTTTAAAGAACTAACAGAATTTATGTCATCAGGACCAATTATCGTTATTGTTCTTGAAAAAGAGAATGCTATTAACGCATGGCGTACTGTAATGGGAGAAACAAACCCCGCAAAAGCATATAATGGAACAATAAGACAAATTTTTGGCACAAACACAGGGCTAAACGCAGTACACGGCTCAGATGCACCCCAGACAGCCAGAACAGAGATCAAATTCTTTTTTCCAGAATTATAATAGCTTTTAAAGATCTTAAATATAAACACCCCGATAATACCGGGGTGTTTATATTTTATAGAGCACTTCACTTACAAACGTTTGCTACCTTAATATCTTTTATCTTGAAACCCAAAAATCATATAAATAAACTTTATTGAGTATAATTATTTTCTATAACCAATTTTTACTAAAGGGAGAGTAGTATGAGAAAAATTATATCTCTTTTTTCATGTTCACTTATATTTTCGATAACACTACAATCTCAAGTATCACAAGAACAAGCACAAATCACAACAGAAACGCAGGCACAAGTACAACAAATACCAGACCCTTCAAATAGAGCAAGAAAAAGTTGGAACTTTCTTGTCTACATGGCAGCCAATAATAATCTTTATAAATTTGCCATTCAAAACTTTACACAGATGATCAAAGTAGGCTCCTCACCATTTATTAACATAATAGTTCAAATAGATTCACTTGGTGAAAAAGAGATCACACGCTTTTATATAGAAAAAAATAACGCTTCAGCTATTTACACACAAGCAGATATTAATGGCACACCAGATAGCCTTTATAATTTTGTAAAATGGTGCAGCAAAAATTTCCCAGCAGAACATCAAGCACTAGTTTTATGGAATCACGGATCAGGAATTAAAGATCCAAGCATCTGGGGCAAAGTACTTCTTGGACATAGAGATCAGCTATTTGTGAAGAACACAGCAACAGGAAAACTCGAACTCAATAGAAAATTAGCTCGTCAAAAACCGGCCTATATACCAGAACAAGAAAAAGGGATAGCATTTAACGAAAACTTCGAAACATATCTTACAAATCAAGATTTAAAAAATATATTAGATAAACTTAGTCAAGAGGTTTTAGGGGGGCAAAAATTTGATCTTCTCTGTATGGACGCATGTCATATGTCAATGCTAGAAGTAGCATCCCAGATAAAAAACTCTACACGCATTATGGTAGGCTCTGAAGAAGTTGAACCAGGCGGGGGATATAATTATTTATACCTACTAAGCCCACTTCAAGATCGCACTCTTACCCCTGACGACTTTGCCCGCTTAATAGTTAAGTCTTACGAAAAAGAATATGCGCAAGGTTACGATGATTTCACACAATCAGCCACTGATCTTAATTACTTGACAAGACTAGAAGAAAATTTTGGAAAATTATCAGCTACACTTCTTACGCTTATTTCTTCTTCAGATGGAACAATATTCTCTCGTACATTAAAAGAACTTCGATCAAATGCACAAACAACAATAGAGTTTTATGATCAAGACTATATAGATCTTGGGCAATTTTACAGGGGACTCTTTGTAAAGCTCGAAAACTTAAGAGCAAAAAAAGAATGGCCTAGCATTAAAGACCGTGTAGAAAAAACAGTTAATTCAATTAAAAACTTATGCATGGAAGGTTTTAGTATTTTACACAATATGGTACTAGAACACGTCACCGGAGGGAATCTTACTACTTCAAGCGGGCTCTCTTTTTATTTCCCAACTAAAGATATTCACAACTCTTATTACAAAACAGTTTTTGATAATATTACACACTGGTCAGATTTTTTAAAAAAATATATAGCTGCTACAAAGACACAACCAAAGACTAAACCAGCACAAGCATAAGTTTAAGAGTAAAAATATAAATTTGTGTTCATTTCAATTAACCCCCATAAATTTATGGGGGTTAATTTTTATTCTCACACGTACCTGGAGCATGTTTTTGGTTGTCAAAAATCATCACATTTAGACCGCTCCAGGCTAATTTAGTATCACCCCACAAGAGGGTTATAAGCGATCTACAATCACAAATTGACATACTCAGGACAATAGTCAATAATAAGCCAATATTAAAGTCTATAAATTTTAAATTATACGTTTATGAACAAACCAAAGAATCACCCACTTCTAGAGTATCTTGCTTTTCTCAAAGAACAACCCAAGGGTTTTATTTATCTAGACAAACAGTCAGAAAATAAAATCACACAAGAGCCAAAAGAAGATAACACAGATAAAAATCTTGCCCTTGATAAACTTAAACAAAATTTTCAAAACTGTACAAACTGCCCGCTTTCAACAATGGGCCGTACACAAGTAGTCTTTTGGGATGGCACCCCTTATACACCCCTTATGTTTATAGGGGAAGGACCAGGCCGAGATGAAGACACACAGGGGCTCCCCTTTGTAGGGCGAGCAGGACAGCTTTTAAATAAAATTATTCAGGCAATGGGGCTAGAGCGCCAAAAAGTTTTTATCTCTAATGTCGTCAAGTGTCGCCCCCCTAATAACAGAACCCCTTTACCAAATGAAAGTGACATCTGTAAAAAACTTTTATTACTTAAAGAGATAGAAATAATTAAGCCGAAAATTATTTGCATCTTGGGTAGCACAGCTCTTACTGCACTTCTAGGGCCAGAAGCTAAAATTTCTAAAATGCGTGGGATTTTCACAACATTTAATAATATCCCTGTGATGCCCACTTACCATCCTGCTTATCTTTTAAGAAATCCTGATGAGAAAAAAAATGTCTGGGAAGATATGAAAAAAGTTATAGAAAAACTTAAAGAGCTTGGGGCTCTTTAAAAATACTATTACTCAAGAAAGAATTCACCAGTAACTCATAACTATCAGAATAATTTATACCCCGGCTCTGGCAATAAAATATCTGTTCACTATCGACAGTACTTATAGCTGCACCGTGTACACATGATGTTTCATTTGTCTCTACTTGAAATTTTGGCGTAGCAATAAAATGCCCATTTTTCGTAAGTATTAACCCTTTGCACACTTGATTCGCTATGCTTTCTTTAGCTTCTATAGATATTTTAATTTCACTATCACAAATAATTTTAGAGCTATCCTGAACAACCCCTTTTATTTCAAAAAAGCTTTCTGTTTTTTGCGCCCAATGTTCCTGACAGGTCTTTATATTATAATTCTCACACCCGGTCCCTAATATTCTATAAAAACACTTAGCACAAGAATCTTGACCAATTAATTTAACTTTTATCTTTTTACTTAAAATATCAGGCGCAGAATCTCTTTTGCTTAACTTGTCATTATCTTTAGAAAAAATATTACAGAGATATACAAAATTTACTTTATTATCAAGAATAAATTCGTAATCAAAAGTCCCAAAAGAAAAAATATCATCTATTAAAGTCACCTGTGAGCCAGAAGAAATTTTTATAGAAATTTTAGAAAGAGCTTTATTACTCTTACACACCTGCGCTTCTAACAATTCTTTAAGATTCAATTTAGTTTTTTTCTGCAAATCAAGATATATTTTTAACATTATCCAATGCTCCCTGTCATCTCAAGCTCAATAAGTCTATTCATCTCAACAGCAAATTCCATTGGTAAAAGTTTTACAAATGGCTCAATAAAACCATTAACAACTAAAGTTCTTGCAGTAACTTTATCTATCCCTCGTGACATAATATAAAACAGTTCGTCTTCATTAATTTTACTTACAGTCGCTTCGTGACTCACATTAACTTTATCTTCCCGTGTATCTATCACAGGATAAGCCCCGGCTTTTGATTCTCCATCAAGCATAAGAGTATCACACTGCACAAAAGATTTTACACCCTCAGCCCCTTTACTTATCTTAACTAATCCCCTGTAGTGTGTATCTCCCCCTTTACTACTTATAGACTTAGAAATAATTCGTGAAGAAGTTTCTGGCGCTAAGTGTATCATCTTGCCACCAGTATCTTGTACCTGCCCGGCAGAACTTGCAACAGCAATAGAAAGCATTTGGGCTCGTGCACCATTCTCTTTAAGAATCACAGCTGGGTACTTCATAGTAACGCCACTTCCAATATTTCCATCGATCCATTCGACAATAGAATCTTTATGCGCAACTGCTCTTTTGGTAACTAAATTATAAACATTTTTGGACCAGTTCTGAATTGTAAAATATCTTACACGCGCACCTTCAAGTGCAATAATTTCTACAACAGCACTGTGTAAAGAAGCAGTTGAATAAGTAGGAGCTGTACACCCCTCGACATATGTCACAATGCTATTTTTGTCTGCAATAATTAAAGTTCTTTCAAATTGTCCCATTTTTTCTGTATTAATTCTAAAGTAGGCCTGTAATGGTATAGTCACATTAACTCCAGGGGGTACATAAATAAAACTTCCACCGCTCCAGACCGCTGTATTAAGCGCAGCAAATTTATTATCACTACATGGAACAACAGTACCAAAATATTTTTTAAAAAACTTAGGGTATTCTTTAAGTGCACTATCAGTATCGCTAAAAATCACCCCCACTTTTCCCCATTCTTCTTTAATATTATGATAGACCATCTCAGATTCATACTGAGCCCCCAAGCCTGCAAGATAATATCTTTCTGCCTGCGGGACACCCAAGTGTTCAAATGTTTTTTTAATCTCTTCAGGAACATCTTTCCATGTTCTTTGAGGCGAAGTCACGGGCTTTACGTAATAACAAATATCTTGAAAGTTAAGACCAGAAAGATCCGGCCCCCATTCCGGTAAAGAGCTGTTTTCAAAATGCTCAAGAGCTTTTAATCTTAAAGCCAACATCCAAGCCGGCTCTTTTTTATTACCAGAAAGCTCTTTAATAAAATCTTGCGAAAGTTTTTTATTTTTCATTATAAACTTAATATTTTTATATATTTTTTGTTTTTGTGTACACAACTTCCTACAAACCAGTGTTATTACCCTTTTCTCTCATTCTAACCTGAAAAATCAAAATAGACACTGCCGCAGGAGTCATCCCAGGTATAAGCTGTGCTTGCGCTATCGTCTTAGGCTTATAATATAAAAGCTTTTGTTGTAACTCTACAGTAAGCCCAGACATATTTTTATAATCCAAAGTATCGGGAATCTCAAGCGCCTGAAACTTTTCTGTCTTTTCTATCTCTTTACGCTCTTTCTCTAGATATCCAGCGTATCTTATATTAGCATAAACAGACAAAAGTACTCGACTAGAGATTTGGGGGACACCCAATAATACTTTACACTTTTCTTGCACATCTGGTGTAAACTCTACAGAGTGTAAAAGATCATAAAGCTCACTATTTTCTTGAGCTCGCGCTTTATCAACACAATAATTTACTAAATCTCTCTCTTCACAATACTTTTTATAAAGCTCGTCTGAAACCAAACCAAATTTTTTCCCATAATCACCTAGTCTATAAAAAACATTATCCTGTCTTAACAGAAGTCTTCTTTCTGCACGCGAAGTAAACATCCTGTAGGGCTCATCAGCACCTAGTGTAACAAGATCATCTATCATTACACCGATATAACTTTCTGTTCTGTTTAAAACAAATGGGTCTTTTTTATTTAAACACAAAATTGCGTTTATGCCAGCAATAAGCCCCTGCCCCGCAGCCTCTTCATACCCAGTAGTCCCATTTATTTGTCCGGCAAGAAATAGCCCTTTAACTTTTTTAGATTCAAGTGTGTGTTTTAAATTTATTGGCTGAAAAAAATCATACTCTATCGCGTACCCGCACTTAGTTATCTGCGCATTCTCAAAACCTTTTATACTTCTTATATATTCATTTTGTACAGACAGGGGGAGCGATGTCGAAATTCCAGCTGGATACACATCATCACTAAATTCACCCTCTGGTTCTACAAAAATATGATGCGACTCCTGATGCGCAAATCGCCCTACTTTATCTTCAATAGATGGGCAATACCTAGGGCCTATCCCCTTTATATTTCCACTATAAAGAGCAGACAGGCGTAAATTTTTTTTAATAATCTCGTGCGTGTTATTATTAGTAAGAGCAATATAACAAGGGATCTTTTCCTGCACAGGCACACTATCAAATTCAAAAAGATAATCTAAGCGTGTATTTTTTTGTCTCTCTAACACAGAAAAGTTTACACTAGATTTTAATAATCTTGGGGGCGTTCCGGTTTTTAATCTTCCAATTGGCACACCTGTCTCTTTAGAAATAGACTCAGATAACCCCGGTACCGAAGCCTCGCCCCTTCTGCCAGCTTTATAACGCACTCTACCAATGTGAATAACCCCATTTAGAAAAGTCCCTGTAGTTATAATCACACTAGGGGCGTAAAAAATTTCACCGTCAAAAGTTTTTACCCCACAGACACTTTTTATACACTTTTTATTTTCACATCCAGAAAAATTATCACACCCGGTGTGTAAATCACAACTCGTGCTATCACCCCCCGTGTGATTTTCACACTCCTGAGATCTCTGGGTAATAATTTCACACCCCATTTTATTATATATAGTCACACCAGAAGTATTCTTTAAACACTCCAGTGCTAATTTACTATACGCAAACTTATCTATTTGCAATCTAAGCCCCTGTACAGCCGGACCCTTACTTGTATTTAGCATACGAGCCTGAAGATAAGTTTTCGTGCATAGCTTGGGCATTAGTCCCCCAAGGGCGCTTATCTCATAGACAATATGCCCCTTACCTAACCCACCTATCGATGGATTACATGACATAGTAGCAATTTTATTTTCATCGAGAGTAAGAAGAAGCGTTTTGGCCCCCATCTTTGCCGCTGCCCAAGTTGCCTCAATCCCCGCATGCCCCCCTCCCACTACGATGACATCAAAATTATTGTTCATACTCTATGGGTTTTTATTAAAACTTTAAATAAATATATACACTCTAAATAGTGTACTGTAAAATAAAAAGCTAGCAATTCTTTCGATTTTTCTTTCCCTTGACGTCATTATTGCTATAATGCTATAGATATCTCTATTAAAGATATTTTATAAATACCCAAAAATATACACACCCCACACTACGGGCCGTACGTAAAAATAAATTTGGGCAATTAGAAAAGAGAAAAAATAAATTCTGCGAAAGGGAGTTTAATGAAGCGCTTACACCTACATATAAATTTTCTAGCAAGCTCCACAACTATATTAACTTTTATCTTAAGTTTTCTAATTTTACCGCTATGCCTAGCAACACCAATCTCTAATTTTCAAGAGACCTATATCATTCACACAGTAATGGGAACAGATAAATTCATGACCGTAAAAAGAGACAGCACCGGTGGCGCAGACAAACACAGAAAGGGCGAAGTTCGCCTACACCTATCACCATTTTACCAGCACGCCAACATGGCCCGCAATGGTAATGGCACCAGCGTCCCACTCGGCGACAGGCTCGGCCGCTGGAACATGCTCGCACTATTTTTTGGAGAAGGGGCTATTTTTCCAAAAACAATAGCCGCCAATTATACAAAGCTAAACAGCGCAAAAAATAAACTATCAACTTTCAGTACAACCGGTACAGCCGGAACAGTACAACCTCCATTTAATATTCAAGGCGTCGATACTGGTGGGGCCGGCACCCCTGGCTATAGAGATTGTACACTCGAAGCAAATTACAATCCCGATACAGATTTTGACATAGGGTCATATGCTGTAGACAAAGCTAAATTTGAAAAACTGGGCATCCGTGGGCAAATTACTATCGAACTAGGATCAGGCTTTGGAATTAGCCTAAAGGGTGGTGCTAACGATTATAAAATGGGATCACAAATAACAACAACAGCCGTTTCATATCCATTAAACAATTATTTAACATCAAAAGAACAATTTTATAAAGACCTTATGAATTCACAAGTACGTAATGACATATTTAAAGAGATAGGACTTGATGCAAATCCTGTACACAAATCATCCATCGAAGACTTCATCATGCAGGCATATTGGCATGGGCCAATTGACCTAAGAGATTCACACGGCGATGTCGCTGTAACTATTATCCCTTACATTGCAGCCGGAGCTTTATTACCAGTCGGCAATGAACGTGATTACGATAAAATTTACGCTGTCCCTTCCGGCAACGACGGCTTTGCAGGACTTGTTTTTGATGCAGCACTCAACTTTGACTTCCCTGGCACAGTACAGGTGGGAGTAGGGGCTGGGCTTCTAGCCAGTAACACTAGAGACATTAAAAATGTAAGGGTCCCATCAAGTCAATATCAAAGTGGTATATACCCTTGGAAGACAGATATCAAAAAACAGCTTGGAGTAACATGGTATGCTAATGCATCACTTAAAGCAGAAGACTTCATTAAAGATCTTGCGTTCTATCTAGATTATGTTTATACGTGTCACGAATCTGATGATGTCACATTAAAAGAGACAGATGCTACACGTAAAGCAGCTTTTAATAATGGGCTAGATAAATTCAAGAGAGAAACAGCCTGGAAGAATCAACAGTTTGATGTCGGGTTAAATTATAAAGTCACCCCAAGGCTTGCGTTTGGTGCAGCAGTACAGTCACACATCTCAGGCGTCAATGTATTTAAGACAACAACTGTGATGGGGTCAATGACCTTGATGTTCTAACAAAAACAAGATTGCCCAGAGCATCCAACCCAAAAAATAAATCATTGATAGCTAACGCTCCGGGCTACCTCAATGTCACCCCCACAAGGGGGGTTTAAAGAATTTACATTCTATTTTTTATTGAACTTGCGCTCATCCCTCGATACATTTCACTACGCGAAACACTCGGGACGAGCGCAATAACAAGCATCCACAAAATAAATATATGTGAAAGACTCACACAAGAGTTGGCGTAATAAAAATCAATAACTGTTTGTCGACAAAAGCTTTGCGGGTCCCTTTAAATAAAAACCCTATAATTGGGATATCCTTAAGCCCAGGGATCCCTGTCTTGATATCTTCCCTTGTATTAATAATTAACCCACCAATTAGAGTCGTGTGCCCACTAGAGATAAAAACTCTATTCTTAGAGCGTGAAGTTTCTATTGAGTAATTAAATGTTCCACCACCAGAAACACTTGGAAGCGTAGAGATCTGGTCATTTGAATCTTTAACAGAGACAGAAGAGTTCTCAACAAAGACATCAAGCAAGACTGTCTTATGATCAGGGGCAACAGAGGGTTTAACTTTTATTTTAGTCCCTATGTCTTTATAATGTGCTGTAGTTACATTAGCAAGACTCCCCTCGATAGTCTCGCTTACTCTGGTTTCATGTGGAAGCTCCTCACCAACTAAAATTTCTGCCCACTCATCTGTGTTAACCAAAAGTGAGGGTTTGACTATAGTTCTTAACTCACTTTTATTTTCTGCTGCATTTAGGATAAGATTTAATCTTTTTGTTTCAAAATTTTTGTTACCAAACAAAAATGGTAACTGCATGGTTGCTTTTTTTGCAGTAGCTTTAATGGGAGTAGGCAAAAAATTTAAAGACCATCCAAGAGCATCTTTAAAAATTCCAGTGACATCATCAGTCTTAGAGCCTACACCTACAAAATCAAAGTGCTTAACAGAAGATCGACGATCATAAAAGCCGGACCATTTAAACCCTAAAGACTCTTCAAAATCTTTACTTGCAACAACAACGCGAGCTTCGATACGCACCTGTGGAACAGCTATGTCTATCTCACTTAAAAATTTTTTAAAGTCCTGAATTTGTGTTCCCCTTCCCCTAAAGAGAACTTTGTGACTGTTGTCATCAAAAATTATGTAAGTCCCACATTTACCCCCTTGGGCACCAATAATCCCCTGCCACAATTTTTCGAGTCTTTTTTTAAGCTCTTCATCCCATTTAGCATTAAATAAAGTCACACATTCACTCAAATAATCTTTCTCTAATCTATCTTGGGCCAGTGTAAATAATCTCTCTTTTGCCCTAGAAATAGTAGTTATTTTCCAGATATTCATGTGCTTAATAAGAGCAAGTGTGGGCGTAAAAGAATTTAATATTAATTTTAAAGCATTTGATAAAGGGGTTTGGGAAAACTCTAAATCTTTTATAGTCCCCTTTATTCCATCGTCAGCCAAAAATTTTATACCAGAGGCAACGCTTATCAAATCACACACCCTACTAATACTAACTTTCTTTAATTTTAAAGAAATTTTTTTATCTAATAATATTTTGTCTTCATACTGTTCTTCGAGAAGTTTATTAACCTCTCGTTCTATTAAAATATTTTTTTCGTCTTGAGATTTATTATTACAAATAATCCCATGCTCACGCTTTCTTCTTCCCTTACGCCCCTTTTTATCTTTAGTTTTTATTATCTTATTTATTACAGACTCTATATTTTTAAGATTCTCTTTCTCTTGTCGCTTTCTACTATCTCGCGAAAGTGCAGACGGCATTGGAGGCACCTGAGGCAACTCACAAGCATCACTTGGGCTTTTTATCTCATCTCCCCCAAATAAATTAGACACAAACAGACTACTTAATAATAAAAAATTTTTATAAACTCTCATATCCCCCCCTTTTTTGTATAAATCTAAGATGAATTAAAAACTAATGCACTTTTCTTTACCCCCACTCTCTAAAATAACAGAAGTATCTAAAATTTTTTTTACACAATATGACATAAACTTATCACCCTGGCAGACTGTTATTTTTTTACCCTTAACTTCAAGAACAGCACTCTTTTTATTCTGGTCACCTTCGACTATCCCCAATACTTTTATTTTCAACTCTTCTCTCTTTTTATTTATTACACTAACGTGTCTTTTGGGAAAATAAAAGGGATCTCGCCGCAAACACACATGCCTTCGGCATGTGTGTTTGCCAGAAGTATATTCTGTACCGGCCCACAAATAATTAATATAAATAAATATAAATAAAAGATTTATTAATATAACCCTCATGAGCCCCCCTATTTTTAAAATCTAAGCCGCTAATCGTATACGTGAAACAACAGATATTTTACCTTGAGCCCACCTATTAATTTTTATTTCACAAAATTTCACACACGATTCATTATCTTTAATCTCTTTTAAAAAATTAACAAAATTTATAAAGGAGCCAGTCAAACAGATATTAAAATACATTTTTTTTACCCCTCCCTCATCTCTTTTTTCACTTTTAACTGGCTTTATGTTATAACATTCAAGTGAATATTTTTTTGCGCGTGTCACCAAAGATTCGATATTATTTTCATCTTTATTATTTTTTATCACGTTATTATCATTCAGTTCAATAATTTTACTATTTGACTCGATAAATTCTTTTAATTGAGAGATTTCTTTTTTGCAAATTTTCGTCCTGTTTTCTATAAACACATAAGTATTGTATAAATCTTTATATTCAAAATACTTTGGACAAATAAAAATAGCACTAAGTAAAACTAAAATAATAAATGGAAGAAATAATATTATAAACACACGAGCAGGATAAGAAAGCCCACGTGAGACACGCATTAAATAAGATTCCTGTAACCAAAATGACATTATCTTTTCTCTTTAATTTTTTATAAACCCCTGCTGTTTACGCAGGGGTTTATTGATTTTAAAACTTAAAGCTAATGTATATGCCTTACTCTTCTCTTACTCTTCGACTGCTTCTTCAACATAAGCAACAGACATAACTTCTTCAACAGATGTTAGCCCAGATCTAATATTTCTAATTCCATCCATACCAAGCACAGACATACCAAGCTCTATGGCTTTTTGCTTAATTACAGAAGCGTCAACCCTTTGAACAATAAGTCTTGAAATATCATCTGCTACTTCCATAATTTCAAATATAGGAAGTCTCCCTTTATACCCAGTGTTAAGACAGTTTTCACAGCCAACGGGCTTATAAAATGTTATATCCTTAGCCTCTTTTTTTGTAAGCCCAAGCCTGTGTATCATTTCATCTGAAGGGGTATAGACAACCTTGCACTTGTCACAAAGTTTTCTCACTAATCTTTGTGAAATAACACAAATCAAAGAGGTCGCAACTAAGAACGGCTCTATTCCCATATCTATTAATCTAGTTACAGTTGCAGGAGCACTATTAGTGTGAATAGTACTTAATACTAAGTGTCCTGTAAGCGCAGCCTGTGTTGCTATCTGAGCAGTCTCTTTATCTCGAATTTCTCCAACAAGAATAACATCAGGGTCTTGACGCAAAAACTCTCTTAAAACATATGCAAATGTTAGCCCTATCTTCTCATTAACCTGCACCTGCCCAATCCCATGCATTGTGTACTCAACAGGATCTTCTACTGTTAAAAGATTAACATCAGGCTGATTTAGTCTATTCAAGATAGAATAAAGAGTAGTAGATTTACCAGATCCAGTTGGACCGCTGACAAGAATAATTCCATTTGGGCGCTCTATTGTTTTGCGTAAAATATCATAATCTTTTGTGCCCAAATTAAGTTTTTCAATATCTTTTGCCCCTTTTGATTTATCCAAAATACGCATAACAACTCGTTCACCAAAGCTACAAGGTATTATAGAAACACGAAGATCTATAGGTTTATCACCTACTTTAATTTGTATTCGTCCGCCCTGTGGAATTCTTTTTTCTGCTATGTTTAAATTAGCCATAATTTTAATACGAGAGACAATAGCGCTTTGATATCTTTTAGGTGGAATAACTCGTTGATACATCTCACCATCTATCCTGTAACGCACTCTTAATTCTTTTTCAAATGGTTCTATGTGAATATCAGAGGCGTCTTCTTTTACCGCTTGAACTATCAAGTGATTAACAAGTTTAACTATAGGGGCCTCGTTTGCCTGTTGCATTATATCTTTTTCTTCTAATGCTCCCTCTTCAAGCTCGAACTCCCCTTTCGTTTCACCCTCTTCTGAAAGCTCTTCCATCATCTCTTTGCTTGTCTCAAGAGGATAAAACCTATTTATTGAATCACTAATTAGATCATCAGTAGCCACAGCATATGTAACCTCACCGCCAAGCAAAAGAGCAAGATCATCCAGTGGTTGCAAATCACGAGGGTTTGCTGTAACTATAGTCTTTTGCCCTTCAAACATTATAGGAATTACAGAATGTTGACGCAAAAATTTCAATGGTACTTTGCCTAATAATTTTGGATCTGCCATCTGTTCTGTAATATGTTCAATAAATGGAATAGCAACCTGTTTTGCTAAAGCTCTGGCAAGATCATTTTTATTAACTAATTTTTTATCTAACAAAACTTGCCCCAAGAGCTTTCCTGTTGCCCTTTGTTCTTGTAAACAATCTTGAAGTTGTTGTTGCGTTATAACACTAAGCTCTATAAGAATATCGCCTATCTTTTTTTTCAGCATGGGCTCAGCTCCCAATTATAAATTTTTGTCTATATTAAAAAAAATTTTATCGCAAAAGCGTTATTTGAAGCATAGCAAAGCAAAAACAGTCACGCAATAATTTAAAAAACGAGCCGGTCAAATCTTCGATGTTTGAAGATTTGACCGGCTTTAACTGATAGGGAATTATGTAAGAAAAAGTCAATTTACAACGAGCTCTGCTCTTCTATTAGGTGCAAGCTCTTTTATAAGTGATGCGCGATCAGTTTTATCAGACCATACTAATGGTAATTCACTACCAAAACCTACCGTCTTAATTGCATCAGAAGGGATCCCACTCTTAACCAGTTCATCCTTAACAGTATTTGCTCGTCTCTCTGAAAGTGCTAAATTATAACTATATGAACCAAGTTGACAGCAATGCCCATGAACCACTACCTTTTTACCGTCTTGAACAGCCTTTTGAGCTAAAGAGCGATCTTCCTCTAAAGCACCAACCTGATCTGCACGAATGTCATTTTTATTTAAATTAAAATGAACGGTCTTAAATAAATAGCCAGGCAGCTGTTCCTCTTCATTTGATGCCAATATCTCTTCCGGAGTATTTACCTCTGGTTGAGCAACATCTTCTGATATATTATCGTCAATAAACGCACTCTCTGCAGGTGAAATATCACGTGAAGCTAACGCTGTCTCAGGAACGCTCTCTTTTTCTTTTGAAGCTTTTGTTGCAGCAGGTTTCTCATCGTCTACAAATGCAAAATTTGAAATATCGTCATCTCCAAGAAAATCTTCACTCTTACTCAATACTGGAATATCTGCAGAAGCTAATTTTTTGACCTTAGAGACTTTAGTTTTAGTTTTACTATCTTTAATTCCAGATTTCTTCTTTTCCTTTCCACATCCCACCGCAAAAATAACTAAAATTACACACAACAACGAAATTTTTCTCATTGTACAATCTCCTTACCTGAAATAAAAACTTACATTACCCCATAAATACTTAATACTTGCAATACATTAGCACAATTTAATTAAATTTCCTACCGATTATTTTCAAGTTAGTTTATACTTTAAGAATAATACTTGAAATTTTTTAAAAATCTACTAGATCTCTGAATAATCTTTATATTTATAAAATTCTAGAGGCGCTGGTGAAAAAAATATTAATCAACAACGAAATATGGCAAACAAGAGTAGCTGTCCTAAGCAATGATAAGCTTCAAGATATTTACTTTGATACAAAAAACAAAGAAGATCTTGAAAGATGTTTTTTTAAAGGACAGGTATCTAAAGTTTTGCCTGGAATTCAAACAGCTTTTATAGACATAGAACAGCCAAAAGCTGGGTTCTTACACATCAGCGAAATAGACCGCGCTTTAGCAACAGAAAAAATTATAGAATATTTTCAATCAGACGATAAAGAAGAATTCTCAGATCGAGAGATAAAAAGTTCTATAGATATCGCTAAAATACTCACTGAAGGTGATCCAATACTTGTACAGGTAATAAAAGAGCCCATTCATGAAAAAGGGGCCAAGTTAACTACATGTTTTACACTTCCAGGCAAATTTTTAGTTTTGATGCCTAACATTCCACAAATAGGAATATCAAAAAAGATAGAAGATCGTGAAATTAGAAATAAATTAAGAGAGTTTATCCAAAAAAATCTCCCTCACAATATGGGAGCAATTATAAGAACAACAGCTCAAGACAGATCAGAAAAAGATCTTAAAAAAGATCTTGCTTTTTTAATTTCCACATGGGGATCTATTACAAAAAAATTTAAGAAAGCAAACATTGGTGAAAAAATCTATAAAGATATCCCTGCGTCTTTACGGGCAGTAAGAGAACATCTAGACGAAGAGGTAGATTTAATAATTACAGACAATCAAGAGGATCAGAAAGCTATTTACAAAATGGTAAAATATTTTACCCCCGAATATACAAATAAAATTCGTTATTATCAGGGCCCTCCATCTCTTTTTGAACGCTTTGAAATAGATCGTCAGATAGATAAAGCTCTCGAAAAAAAAGTCTCTTTAAAATCTGGTGGGTCTTTAATTATAGAGACAACAGAAGCAATGACTGTAATAGATGTCAACACAGGAAGATTCACAGGTTCTGACAATCTAGCTGAAACTATACTTAAAACAAATATAGAAGCAGCTGAAGAGATCGTTACACAATTAAGACTAAGAAATATAGGGGGGCTTATAGTAATAGACTTTATAGATATGGTAAGTTTGGCCCATAGACAAAAATTATCTAAATTTTTAGAAAAGACATTAAAAGAGAAAGATAAATTTCAATCAGTCACACTTAAAATTTCAGAATTTGGACTTGTTCAAATGACACGTAAACGATCAGGCAAAACTCTTCAGTCACAACTTACCAATGTATGCCCAATATGTAACGGCTACGGTGCTATAAAGTCTATATCTACAGCTAGTTTTTATATTATGCGTCAATTTAAAGAAGAATTATCACGTAAAAACATTAAAGGATCAGTTATTTTGTCAGTCTCGCATGGAGTCTTTGACTACTTGGTACAAAACGAGTACAATTCAATTCTTGCATTTGAAAAGCAGGTTGGATGCAAAATAACTCTAGAAAGTCGTGAAAATTTTGACGACAAAAATTTTGCTATTCAAAAAACAAGTAGCTAAACCAAAGGGTTATTCCATGACAGAAGTAAACAAAAGTATTCTAGAGAAATATCCAGAATTTGAAGCAACAATAGGGATAGAAGTTCACATTCAATTAAAGACAGAGTCAAAAATTTTTTGCACATGCAGTAATAAATTTGGACAAGAACCAAACACAAACATATGTCAAATATGTGCTGGACACCCAGGGGTACTGCCAACACTTAACAAAAAAGTACTAGACTATGCACTTATGACGGGGCTAGCAACACATTCTACCATAGCCTCACGAACGGATTTCGCACGCAAACATTATTTTTATCCCGATCTTCCTAAAAATTACCAAATTACACAAGATCAACACCCAATTTGTACAAATGGTTATGTCCCAATAGAACTACCAGATGGCAAAGAAAAAAAAATTCGTCTTGTTAGAATTCATATAGAAGAAGATTCTGGGAAAAACATTCACACCAAAGAAGGGTACAGTCTTGTTGATTTAAACAGAGCAGGCACCCCTCTTTTAGAAATAGTAAGCTACCCAGATATATCCAGCGCACAAGAAGCTCGTGCTTATCTTTATAGATTACACACAATAGCTCGCTACTTAGAAATAAGTGACGCCAACATGGAAGAGGGGTCATTTCGAGCTGATATTAATATCTCAGTTAAGAAAAAAATAGAAAATACATTGGGTACCAAGGTAGAACTAAAAAACATAAATTCTTTTAAATTTATCGCTCACGCAATCGATTACGAAATAGAAAGACAGATAAATTTAAAACAGTCTGAAGAAAAGATTATTCAAGAAACTAGACAATGGGATAACAAACAACAAAAGACTATATCTATGCGCTCAAAAGAAGAGTCCCAAGATTATAGATACTTCCAAGAACCAGATTTACCAGTAATAGAGATAGACTCTAATTGGCTAAAAAATATTATGCTAAGCATACCAGAACTCCCAGACCAAAAAATTAAAAGATTTCAAAAAAACTATTGTCTCTCTTATAACGAGTCAGAAATTCTTGTAGAAGATCCAACTCTTGCTAACTTTTTTGAAGCTTCTGTTTTGCACTGCACAAACCCAAAACAGTTATGTAATTGGGTCCTACGTGATCTTTTAGGATATTTAAAAGAACATAAGTGTAATTTACAAGATATAAAAGTAACCCCAGAGACACTAGGAGCTCTCATTAATGAATTCGACAAAGGGGCTATTAACAGTAAAGTAACACAAGAAATTTTTATCGAGATGTTAGAAACTGGTAAACACTCCTTAGATATTATTAAAGAAAAAAATCTCACACAAATAGATTCTAAAGAGCTTCTTACCCAAATTATTATTAAAGTTATAAAAAATAACCCTAACGCGCTAGAAAAATATAAATCTGGAAACACAAAATTATTTATGTTTTTTGTAGGGCAAGTAATGAAAGAAACCCAGGGAAAAGCTAATCCCAAAGTTATACAAGAGTTACTGGAAGCTCACCTTAAGTAAATTTGCTCAATAGAGAGCCATTGGCGAAGCCCTACACACCCTGCTCACCCGACACAGCTTTAGCAAAGCCTACAAGAGCTCCTGACAGTTCTAAAAGCTTATCTTTTAATAATTTAAGTGCAGAGCCTAATGGATCTCTCTTACGAATGTAAAATTTTTTATACTCTTCAATAGCTTCAGATACTTTAGTAAAAGAATAACTGCCAGGACATGATTTAGTCGCATTAGGAATAAAGTGGTTTAATGCCACACTTACATCTTCATTATTATCAAGAGTAAATCCTCCAATTTCTTTTACCATAACAGTCATTTTATCAATAAAAGCTTTATTATCTTCAACATAATTTCTAACCTCCCAGAACACCAAAACAACTTCTAGATTATAATCTTTAAGGGTCTTGCCCAGAATAAGAAAGTATAATATTCTGGGAACATGTTTAAATACAGTAAAATAAAGAATTTTAAAGTGAAAAAAATTTTGAAGTGTTTTTGCGAGGATCTTCCTGCAACAAAAACAGCA
>Ga0233425_10002406_pt1 | contig 37025 bp, 36 predicted proteins | sample Watercolumn_Towu_2_FD_181712 | JGI IMG/M metagenome (GOLD analysis project Ga0233425, IMG submission 181712) | Freshwater microbial communities from Lake Towuti, South Sulawesi, Indonesia - Watercolumn_Towuti2014_140_MG | ecosystem: Environmental > Aquatic > Freshwater > Lake | place... | reverse complement strand
CGCCGGAGCGGATGAGCATGTCGGCGATCTCGAGCGCCTGCTCGCCGTTGTCGGGCTGGCTGACCAGCAGCGCGTCGATGTCGACGCCGAGGTTCTTGGCGTACTCAGGGTCGAGCGCGTGCTCGGCGTCGATGATCGCGGCGATGCCGCCGGCCTTCTGCGCGCTGGCGATCGCGTGCAGGGCCAGCGTGGTCTTGCCGCTGGACTCCGGGCCGTAGATCTCGATGATGCGGCCGCGCGGGAGGCCGCCGATGCCGAGGGCGACGTCGAGGGCCACCGAGCCGGTCGGGATGACCTCGATGGGGGCCCGGCCCTCCTGGCCGAGGCGCATGACCGAGCCCTTGCCGAACTGGCGCTCGATCTGCGCGAGGGCGGTGTCGAGCGCCTTCTCGCGGTCGGAGCCGCCGGAGCCGCCCGGGGGGTTGGTCTTGGAGGGGGCCATGGGGACCTGCCTTCGTGTGGTGCGGATGACGACCTCGGCGACGCTACGGACCCGGTCCGACAGCGGCCCCGATCCGGCTCCGGGGCCCTGGGGACGACCCGCCGCCGGCGGATCCCTGGGGACCGGAGGCCCGGGTGGGACGTCGTCAGACTAGGTCGAACACGCGTTCGATCCTAGGCCGACACGCCGACGACGTCGAACAGATGTTCTAGCGGCTCGGCGGCTCGGCGGCTCGGCGGCTCGGCGGGTCGGCGGACTCGCGGCTCGGCGGCTCGGCGGCTCGGCGGCTCGGCGACCTGGCGACCTGGCGGCCGGGTGACCTGGTGACCTAGTGACCTAGCGGCCTGGCGGCCTGGCGGACTACCTCTCGCGGGCGGGGAGCTGGAGGTCGGCGTGCACCGCGCGCCAGATGTCGACTGTGTCGACCCCGGCGTCGATGGCCTGCACCACGGTGCGGCCGCCGAGGCCCGTGATGACGTGGTCGGTGGCCCAGGAGCGCGCGTAGGCGGGCCCGAGGACCTCCTCGAGCCGCCGCCAGAACTCCGTGAGCCGCACGCGGACACCCTCCCCCATGCCCCCGCCCGCCGCGACACCGCCCTGGACGGCCTGCCCCGGGAACCTGACGAGCCGCCCTTGCCCGGCGCGGCACCCGGAGCGGATTTGGTGAGGGTGGCCTTCGGGCGTACCTTTACTTGCATGGTGCAAGCAATTAAGGACTCCGAGCGCGGCCCCCAGCCCGCCCTCGAGGCCGAGGACGACCAGCTGTTCCGGGCCCTCGTCGGCCTGATCCAGCGGCTGCGCCGGATGAAGGGCGACTCGGATCACGGCGGGCGCGTCGCGCTGCTCACCCACATCGACCGCCTCGCCCCGATCCGGATGAGCGAGCTGGCCGCGCAGGCCTGCCTCGACCAGTCGACCGTGAGCCGCCACCTGCGCCACCTCGAGGACGACGACCTCGTGACGCGCACCCCCGACCCCGACGACCGCCGGGCGACGCTGCTGGAGCTCTCCCCCGCGGGCCGCGAGGTCCTCGAGAGCCACATCCGCGCCCGCTCGCAGCTCATCGCCTCCGCCACCGCCACGTGGTCCGACGAGGACCGCGCGGCACTGACCCGTCTTCTCTCCCGTCTCGCCGACGACCTGGAGCCCCTCACGTGAACGCACGCACAGCCCACCTCGACCCGGTGGCCGACAGCCGCAAGCACCTGCGCTGGATCCTCGGCGCCCTCATGCTCACGATGCTGCTGGCCGCCCTCGACCAGACCATCGTGTCCACGGCGCTGCCGACCATCACCTCCGACCTCGGCGGGCTCAACGAGCTCTCCTGGGTCGTCACCGCCTACCTGCTCGCCTCGACGGCATCCACGCCGATCTGGGGCAAGATCTCCGACCTCTACGGCCGCAAGCTCATGCTGCAGCTGTCGGTGGTCGTGTTCGTCGGCGCCTCGATGCTCGCCGGCCTGTCGCAGAACATGGGCCAGCTCATCGGCACCCGTGCCCTCCAGGGCATCGGCGGCGGCGGCATCATGGTGCTGGTCATGGCGGTCATCGCCGACCTGATCCCGCCGCGCGAGCGCGGCCGCTACGCGGGCCTGTTCGGCGCCGTCTTCGGCCTCTCCTCGGTGATCGGCCCGCTGCTCGGCGGCTTCTTCACCGAGCAGCTGTCGTGGCGCTGGATCTTCTTCATCAACGTCCCGCTGGGCATCGCCGCGTTCATCGCGCTCGCGATGTTCCTGCACCTGCCCGTGCTGCACGAGAAGAAGCCGATCGACTGGCTCGGCTCCGCGCTGCTCGTCGCCGGCGTCACGATGATCCTGCTCGTCACCGTCTGGGGCGGCCAGGAGTACGACTGGACCAGCCCGACGATCATCGGCCTCGCGGTCGGCGGCGTCGCGGTGATGGCGCTGTTCGTCTGGCACGAGCTGCGCATCGAGGACCCGATCGTCCCGATGACACTGTTCTCCAACAAGGTCTTCCGCGTCACCTCGATGGTCGGCTTCATCGTCGGCTTCGCGATGTTCGGGTCGATCGTCTACCTGTCCATCTACTTCCAGGTGGTCCGCGGCGCGACGCCGACGCAGGCCGGCCTCATGCTGCTGCCGCTCATGGTCGGCATCCTGCTGACGTCGATCCTGTCCGGGCAGCTCATCGCCCGCATGGGCCGCTACAAGATCTTCCCGATCATCGGCACCGGCCTCGCGGCCATCGGCATCTTCATGCTGAGCCGTCTCGGCGTCGACGCCCCGTTCTGGTACTCGGCGCTCGCGATGTTCATCCTCGGCGCCGGCCTCGGCAACGTGATGCAGGTGCTCGTCCTCGCGGTGCAGAACACCGTGGCCCCGCAGCAGATGGGCGCGGCGACGTCGGGCTCGACGTTCTTCCGCTCGATCGGCGGCTCGTTCGGCACTGCGTTCTTCGGCGCCGTGTGGACCGCGCGCCTCAGCGCCGAGCTGGCGAGCGCGTTCCCCAACGGCACCGGGCAGATCGGCGACGCGACGTCGTCGATCGGGTCGATCGAGGCGCTGCCGCCGGCGATCCAGTCGACCGTGCTCGAGGCGTTCGCCCGGGCGCTCGACACGACGTTCCTCGTCGCCGTGCCGTTCATGGTGGTGGCGTTCCTGCTGGCGTGGCTGCTCCCCGAGGTGCGGCTCAAGACGCAGCGCGACGTCGCCCACGAGCTCGCCGACGACGCTGCGGTGCCGCTCCCGATGGCGCTCGACTGATCGCAGCCCGGCCGACGACGAGGCCCCGCACCGGATCCGGTGCGGGGCCTCGTCGCATGCCGGCTACGGCTGCTGGTCGCGGCCGGGCTGCACGAGCCCGGACTCGTAGGCGAGCACCACCGCCTGCACGCGGTCGCGCAGGCCGAGCTTGTCGAGGATGCGGCTCACGTGGCTCTTCACGGTGGTCTCCCCCACCACGAGCTGCTCGGCGATCTCGGCGTTGGACAGGCCGCGCGCCACGAGCAGCAGCACCTCGCGCTCGCGGTCGGTCAGCGACGCGAGCGCCTCGTCCCGCGCCGGCTGGGCGGCGGGCGGCAGCTGCGGCACCAGCGCGTCGAGCAGCGACCGCGTCACGCGCGGTGCGACGACGGCGTCGCCGGATGCCACCGACCTGATCGCCGCCACGAGCTGGTCGGGCGGGACGTCCTTGAGCAGGAAGCCGCTCGCGCCGGCCCGCAGGGCGGCGAAGGCGTACTCGTCGAGGTCGAACGTCGTGAGCACGAGCACCTTGCTGGGCAGACCGGCGTCGACGATCCGGCGTGTGGCCTCGACGCCGTCGACGCCGGGCATCCGGATGTCCATGAGGACGACGTCGGGCGCGAGCCGCTCCGTCTCGCGCACGCCCTCGAGCCCATCGCCCGCCTCGCCGACGACGTCGATGCCCTCCTGCGCGTCGAGCACCATCCGGAAGCCCGCGCGCAGCAGCGGCTGGTCGTCGACGAGCAGCACCCGCGTCTCTGACGTCACGACGCACCCGCCAGGGTCAGCGGCAGGCGGGCACGGACGACCCATGAGCCCTCGGGCGACGGGCCGGCGTCGAGCTCTCCGCCGAGCATCGTCACGCGCTCGCGCATGCCGACCAGACCGGCGCCGCCCCGACCGGGCGATCCGGCGCCGCCCGCGCGCACGCCGCCGTGGTCGGCCACCGTCACCTCGAGGGCGTCGTCCGCGACCGTGAGGGCGACGTCGGCGTGGGCGCCGCGGCCGCCGTGCTTGAGGACGTTGGTGAGCGACTCCTGCACGACGCGGTAGACGGCGCGGCCGACGTCGTCCGGGACGTCGGGCACGGTGCCGGACCGGGTCAGCCGCACCGGCAGCCCGGCGTCGCGCACGCGGGCGACGAGCCCGTCGAGGTCGTCGAGGCCCGGCACGGGTGCGAGGTCGGCGGCGCCGGCGTCCCCCACCTCGACTCGCTCGGCGGCGACCAGGCGCCGCAGCTCGGCGAGCGACTCGCGGCCGGTCGACGCGACCGTGCGCATGGCCTCCGCTGCACGGGCAGGATCGGCCTCCGCTACGGAGGCCGCACCCTCCGACTGCGCGATCATCACCGTGAGGCCGTGGGCCAGGACGTCGTGCAGCTCGCGGGAGATGCGCGCCCGCTCCTCGAGCATCGCCAGGCGGCTGCGCGCCTCGACCTCCGCCTCCGCCCGTTCCGCGCGGTCGCGCAGGGCGGCGACGAGCTGGCGCCGGTTGCCCACCGCGATGCCGATCGCATAGGGCACGGTGACGAGGGCGCTCAGCGCGATGGCCGCGGCGTAGTCGAGCGTCTCGCCCGAGCGCAGGATGAGCAGCAGGCCGATCGCGAGCATCGTGAGCCACGCGAACGTCGCCTCGCGGCGCGGACGGCGCGACGCCACCGTGTAGAGCATCACGAGGGCAGGCAGGCTGATGGCGTCGTTGATGCCGAGGGCGGCGAGGACCAGGCTGACTGCGGCGACGAGGACGAACACGGCCACCGTGCGCGTGCGGCGCCAGAAGGTCGCGACCGCGAGCAGCGTGACGACGGGGATCGTCCAGCTCGGCGAGCTGGGCGGCCCGTCCGGGCTGATCTCGTTGAGGACGCCGCCGAGCAGAGTGAAGGCCGTGAGCAGCAGGGCGATCAGCGCGTCGGCGAGCCGCGGCCGTTCCCGCAGCAGCGCACGCAGTCGTCCCACGCGCCCGAGCCTAGGGCGCGCCCGCAGCGCACGACGTCCTCCCCGCGACCAAGGCCGGTCTCCTCCTCGAGGAGGAGACGCCGGGCCGCGGGGGCGTCCGCGTCGTCCCGGAGGAGGGCGCGCGAACCGTCCTCGCGGCCGTCGAGCCGGCCCTGCCGCCGCACCTAGCGTCCTTCGCATCGCAGTCAGCGATCGCAGAAGGGATGACGCAGATGATCGAGGCGCACGGGCTCACCAAGGTCTACGGCGACAAGCGGGCCGTGGACGACCTCAGCTTCACGGTGCGGCCCGGCACCGTGACCGGCTTCCTCGGGCCGAACGGCGCAGGCAAGTCGACGACGATGCGGATGATCGTGGGGCTCGACCGGCCGGACGCCGGCAGCGCGCGCATCAACGGCCGCTCCTACCGCGAGGCGCCCGCCCCGCTGCACGAGGTGGGCTGCCACCTCGACGCACGCTCGGCGCACCCCGGCCGCTCGGCGCGCACGACGCTCCTGGCGCTCGCGCAGAGCAACGGCATCCCCGCCTCGCGCGTGGACGAGGTGCTCGGCATCGTCGGCCTCAGCGAGGTGGCGGCGAAGCGGTCGGGCGGGTTCTCGCTCGGCATGGGCCAGCGGCTCGGCATCGCGACCGCACTGCTCGGCGACCCCGCCACGCTGATCCTCGACGAGCCGGTCAACGGCCTCGACCCCGAGGGCATCCTCTGGGTGCGCACCCTGCTGCAGCACCTTGCGGCCGAGGGCCGGACCGTCCTCGTCAGCTCGCACCTCATGAGCGAGATGGCGCTGACCGCCGAGCACCTCGTCGTGATCGGCCGCGGGCAGCTGCTCGCCGACACCACGGTCGCGGAGTTCATCGAGTCGTCGTCGCGGCGCAGCGTCCGCGTGGTCTCGCCGCAGTCGGCGCTGCTGCGCGACCGGCTCGTCGCCGCCGGCGGCGTCGTGACCGACGACGGCGAGGGCCTCGAGGTCACCGGGCTCGAGCAGCGCGTCGTCGGCGACGTCGCCGCTGCCGCCGGGGCCACCGTGCACGAGCTGCGCACGCAGGCGCCCTCGCTCGAGGAGGCCTTCATGGAGCTCACGCGCGACAGCGTCGAGTACAGCGCCACGGCGAGCGCGACCACCACCAGTGCCATCACCAGCGACAGGAGCGCAGCATGACCACCCTCTCCCCCGCCGCCCCGGCCACGGCCGACGCGGCAGCCGTGCGCCCGTACGTGTCACCGGTGACGGCGTCGGGCGTCTCGTTCCCCCGCGTGCTGCGCTCGGAGTGGACCAAGCTGCGCAGCCTGCGCAGCACGTGGGTCACGCTCGGCATCGCGATCGCGCTCATGGTCGGCCTGGCCGCGCTCGTCAGCAGCGTGGTGGTCGGCGAGGCCTCCGGGGCCGAGGGCCCGTTCGACGCGATGTCGGTCGCGCTCGCGGGCTCCGCGTTCGCATCGGTCGCCCTCGGCGCGCTCGGCGTCATGACGATGACGTCGGAGTACTCCAGCGGCTCGATCCGCTCGACGGTGCTGTCGGTCCCGAAGCGCACTCCCGTGCTCGTGGCGAAGGCCGTGCTGCTCGCGGCCGTGTCCTACGTGTCGATGCTCGTGGCGGTCGTCGCGTCGTACGCCGTGTCGATGTCGATCCTCGCGAGCAAGGGCCTCGACGTCTCGCTCGGCGACGACGGCGTATGGCGCGTGCTGCTCGGGTCGCCGGCCTACCTGGCCCTGGTGGCCCTGCTCGGCCTCGGGATCGGCGCGCTCCTGCGCAGCACCCCGGGCGGCATCACCACCGTGCTCGGCCTCGTGCTCGTGGTTCCGCCGCTCGCGTCGCTCCTGCCGGGCCGGATCGGCGAGACGCTGTCGCACTGGCTGCCCAGCGCGGCCGGCCAGCAGGTGACGCTGCTGACTCCGGACCCCTCGGGTCTCGGGCCGTGGACCGGCCTCGGCGTGATGGCGGCGTACGCGGTGGGCCTCCTGGTGGTCGCGGCGGTCCTGCTCCGTCGCCGTGACGCCTGACCCTGCTCGCACGACGAGGCCCCGCACCGGATCCGGTGCGGGGCCTCGTCGCGTGTCAGGCGGGTGGTGCCGGCGGAGCCGGCGGCGCCGGCGGCCGGTCGTCGGGCAGGCCGTCGAGCGGCGGCACGTCCGACACCGGGTCGACGGGGGCCGGCGGGACGTCGGTGGGCACGACCTCCGTCGGGACGCCGTCGGGCAGCACGACGGTGTCGTGCGGCTGCCCAGCGAGGTCGGGACGGCCGAGGTCGGCAGCAGCGGGCGCACCCCCGCCGCCGAGCAGGAACGGGTCTTCCTGGCGTGGCGCGTCGATCGGGCTGACGACGCCCTTCTTCGCCGTACGGCGGATCAGGAAGACGCCGAGCGCGGCGACGGCGAGCAGCGCGAGCGCCGCGATGGCCCAGGGCAGCACGGGCGAGGACGACGACGCCGGCGTCGACCCCACGGCCTCGGAGCCGGTGCCCCCGGTCGACCCGGTGCCGTCGCCGTCGCCGGAGCCGCTGCCGTCCGTCGTGCCGGAGCCCGACCCGTCGAGGCCCGCGCCCTCGGCCGCGAAGGCCTTGGCGGTCAGCTGGAGGTTGTCGCCCGGCTTCGGCGTCCACACCACGGTGCGGCCGTCGACATCGCCGTTGCTCTCCACGACCGCGCCGGGGAAGGTCACGGCGACGCGCACCTCGAAGGAGTCGAGGATCTGCTGGGTGATCGCGTCGGGCGACTCGGTGGGGCCCCCGCCCGCGGCGTCGCTGAGGTCGAGGGTGCCGGTCAGGACGAAGTAGTCGCCCTCGCGCACGATCTTCAGCTCGTCGCCGCTCTCGCCCGAGCCGTCGGAGCCGAACGAGGCCAGCGGGGCGCCGGAGAACGACACCTTCTCGCCGTACTTGCCGCCCTCGTCGTAGACCTCGGTCGTCACGTCGCCGGCGCCCGGGATGACCGAGTCGGCACCGCTGCTGTTCTGGTCGAAGACGTCCTTCGGGTCCTGGCCGAGCGCCTCGATCACCTTCTTGTCGAAGGCGAAGATGATCGCGCCGTCGACGGTGTCGTCGCTCTGGACCTGCAGGTCCATGTCGAGCTTGATGCAGCCGGAGAGCGTCACCATGACGGCGGCGGCGCAGGCGGCCAGCGCCGCGGTGCGGCGGAGGCGGCGCGGGCGCCCGGCGGTCGGGGCGGCGGTGCGGGTGGTCAGCATGCGGCCATCCTGGACCACGGGCCCGCCGGGGTCCGGGATCCCCCCGCCCGCGTGACCGGATCGCGACGTGGCCCTTCCAGGCGCGGGCGGCGCACCGGACGGGCGGGCGGGTGTCGGAGGGCCGGTGTTGGATGGGCCGGTGAGCGCGAGACGTCGGGACAGCGGGTCCGGGGAGGTCCCCTCGGCCGACGACGTCCTGGCGCGGTTCTCCCCCGCCACCCGGGCGTGGTTCGCGTCGGCCTTCGAGGCCGCCACGCCGGCGCAGCTCGGCGCCTGGGACGCCGTGTCGTCGGGCCAGAACGCGCTCGTCGTCGCCCCCACCGGCTCGGGCAAGACCCTCGCGGCGTTCCTCTGGGCGCTCGACGGCCTGGCCCGCGAGCCGCTGCCCGACGACCCGAAGGAACGGTGCCGGGTCCTCTACGTGTCGCCGCTCAAGGCGCTCGCGGTCGACGTCGAGCGCAACCTGCGCAGCCCGCTCGCCGGCATCCGCCGCGAGTCGGTTCGGCTCGGGCTGCCTGAGCCCGACGTCGCGGTCGGCGTGCGCTCCGGCGACACCCCGGCCGACGAGCGGCGCCGCTTCCTCACCAAGCCGCCCGACGTCCTCATCACGACGCCCGAGTCGCTGTTCCTCGTCCTGACCTCGCAGGCGCGCGAATCGCTGCGCGGGGTGCGCACGGTGATCGTCGACGAGGTGCACGCCGTCGCAGGGAGCAAGCGCGGCGCGCACCTCGCCATCTCCCTCGAGCGCCTCGATGCGCTGCTCGAGCAGCCGGCGCAGCGGATCGGCCTGTCGGCCACCGTGCGGCCGGTCGAGGAGGTGGCGTCGTTCCTCGGCGGATCGCGACCGGTCGCGGTGGTGCAGCCGCCCGCGAGCAAGACCGTCGAGCTCGAGGTCGTCGTGCCCGTCGACGACATGGCCGAGCTCGGTGCGTCCACCGGCGAGGTCGACGGCTCGGCGGCCGGCGAGGAGCGGCGCACGTCGATCTGGCCGCACCTCGAGGAGCGCGTCGTCGACCTCGTGAGCGAGCACCGGTCGACCATCGTCTTCGCCAACTCCCGGCGCCTGGCCGAGCGGCTCACCGCGCGGCTCAACGAGATCTGGGCCGAGCGCACGCTCGACGCGTCGTTCGAGACCGGCGGCGCGCCCGCGGCCGCGATGGGCCAGGCGGGCTCCACCGGGGGCGCGCCGCAGGTGCTGGCCCGCGCGCACCACGGCTCGGTGAGCAAGGAGCAGCGCTCGCTCATCGAGGAGGACCTCAAGGCCGGGCGCCTGCCTGCCGTCGTGGCCACGAGCTCGCTCGAGCTCGGCGTCGATATGGGCGCCGTCGACCTCGTGGTGCAGGTCGAGTCGCCGCCGTCGGTCGCCAGCGGGCTGCAGCGCGTGGGCCGCGCGGGGCACCAGGTGGGCGCGGTGTCGCAGGGCGTCGTCCTGCCCAAGTACCGCGGCGACCTGGTGCAGACCGCGGTCGTCGCCGAGCGGATGCGGCAGGGCCTCATCGAGGAGATGCGCTTGCCGCGCAACCCCCTCGACGTGCTGGCCCAGCAGATCGTCGCGATGTGCGCCACCGACGAGTGGCACGTCGACGACGTGCTGGCGCTGGTCCGCAGGGCCGCGCCGTTCGCCACGCTGCCGCAGTCGGCCTACGACGCCGTGCTCGACATGCTGGCCGGCCGCTACCCCAGCGACGAGTTCGCCGAGCTCCGCCCGCGCATCGTGTGGGACCGCACCACCGGCACCCTCACCGGGCGGCCCGGCGCGCAGCGCCTCGCCGTCACCAGCGGCGGCACGATCCCCGACCGCGGCCTGTTCGGCGTCTTCCTCGTGGGAGAGAAGGCATCGCGCGTCGGCGAGCTCGACGAGGAGATGGTCTACGAGTCGCGCGTGGGCGACGTGTTCTCCCTCGGCGCCTCGTCGTGGCGCATCGAGGACATCACCCACGACCGCGTGCTCGTCTCGCCCGCACCCGGGGTGCCGGGGCGGCTGCCGTTCTGGCACGGCGACGCGCTCGGCCGGCCCTACGAGCTCGGCCGCGCGATGGGCGGGTTCCTCCGCGAGGTGTCGGCGCTGCCGCGGCCCAAGGCCGAGGCGCGGCTCGCCGTGAGCGGCCTCGATACCAACGCCGTCACCAACCTGCTCGCCTACCTCGACGAGCAGCGGACTGCGACCCACCACGTCCCCGACGACCGCACGCTCGTCGTCGAGCGCGTCCGCGACGAGCTCGGCGACTGGCGCGTCGTCGTCCACTCGCCGTCCGGCGCGCAGGTGCATGCCCCGTGGGCGCTGGCGATCGGCGCGCGCATGCGCGAGCGGTTCGGCGTCGACGCGCAGGTGATGCACGCCGACGACGGCATCGTGCTGCGGCTGCCCGACGTCGAGGACGACGACGTCGTCCGAGGCGTGCTCGAGGCGTCGCTGCTCGACCCCGACGAGGTCGAGGCCCTCGTCACCGCTGAAGCCGGCGGGTCGGCGCTGTTCGCGTCGCGGTTCCGCGAGTCGGCGGCGCGCGCGCTGCTGCTGCCGCGGCGCAACCCCGGCAAGCGCTCCCCGCTGTGGCAGCAGAGGCAGCGCTCCGCGCAGCTGCTGTCGGTGGCGTCGCAGTACGGCTCGTTCCCGATCGTGCTCGAGACGATGCGCGAGGTGCTGCAGGACGTCTACGACGTCCCCGGGCTGGTGGCGCTCATGCGCTCGGTCCAGTCGCGCGAGGTCCGGGTCGTCGAGGTGGAGACGCAGACCCCGTCGCCGTTCGCGCGCTCGCTGCTGTTCGGCTACGTCGCGCAGTACCTCTACGAGGGCGACTCGCCGCTGGCCGAGCGCCGGGCCGCGGCGCTCACGCTCGACACCGCGCTGCTCTCCGAGCTGCTCGGGCAGGCCGAGCTGCGCGACCTGCTCGACCCGGCCGCGCTCGAGCAGGTCGAGGCCGAGCTGCAGCGGCTCACGCCGGAGCGGCGCGCGAAGGACCGCGAGGGCGTGGCCGACCTGCTGCGCATGCTCGGCCCGCTCACCCGCGAGGGCCTGGCCGAGCGCGGCGCCGAGATGGTGTGGATCGACGAGCTGCTCGCCGCCCGACGGGCCATCGAGATCCGCGTCGGCGGCGCCGCCGCGGTGGCCGCCGTCGAGGACGCCGCGCGGCTGCGCGACGCACTGGGCACGGCGCTGCCGGTCGGCCTGCCCGACGCGTTCCTCGAGCCGGTGGCCGATCCCGTCGGCGACCTGGTCTCGCGGTGGGCGCGCACCCACGGCCCGTTCCAGGCCTCCGACGTCGCGCGGGCGTTCGGGCTCGGCGTCGCCGTCGTCACGTCCGCGCTGCAGCGGCTCTCCGCCGCGGGCCGCGTGGTCAGCGGCGAGTTCCGGCCGGGCGGGTCGGGCACCGAGTGGTGCGACGCCGAGGTGCTGCGGCTCATCCGCCGCCGGTCGGTCGCGGCGCTGCGGCGCGAGGCCGAGCCGGTGCCGCCCGAGACGCTCGGCGTCTTCCTGCCCTCGTGGCAGAACGTCGGCGGGCGGCTGCGCGGCCCGGACGGCGTGCTGCGCGTGGTCGAGCAGCTGGCCGGCGTGGTGGTGCCGGCGTCGGCGTGGGAGTCGCTCGTGCTGCCGACGCGGGTCGAGGGCTACTCCCCCGCGATGCTCGACGAGCTGATGGCGTCCGGCGAGGTCGTGTGGTCGGGCGCCGGTTCGCTGCCCGGCGGCGACGGCTGGGTGGCGCTCGCACCGGCCGACAGCGCCGACCTCGTGCTCCCCGACGTCCTCGAGCTCGAGGAGACGCCGCTGCACACCGCCGTGCTCGACACGCTCTCGGGCGGCGGGGGCTGGTTCTTCCGGGCGCTCTCGGACCGCGTGGGGCCGGCCGTGAACCCGGGCGGCGGCGGGGTCGACGACGACGCGCTGGTCGAGGCGCTGTGGGACCTCGTGTGGACCGGCCAGGTCGCAGGCGACACCTTCGCGCCGCTGCGCTCGCGGCTGTCGGGGTCGTCGCGCAAGCCGCGCACCGCCGCGGCAGCCCCGCGGGTGAGCCCCCGCGGGCGCTACGCCCGTCCGCCGCGGTCGGCGCGCGCCACGATGCCGACCCGCAGCGGGCCGCCGTCGGTGAGCGGCCGCTGGTCGCTGCTGCCGCCGCGGTCCGCCGACGCCACGCTGCGCGCAGCCGCACTGGCGGAGGGGCTGCTCGACCGCCACGGCGTCGTCACGCGCGGGGCCGTCGCGGCGGAGCGCGTCACCGGCGGGTTCGCCGGCGTCTACCGTGTGCTCTCGGCGTTCGAGGACGCCGGGCGCTGCCGCCGCGGCTACGTCGTCGAGGGCCTCGGCGCGGCGCAGTTCGCGCTGCCCGGCGCCGTCGACCGCGTGCGCGCGGCCGCGCCCGACCGCCGTGACCCGTCGGCGCCGAGGCGCGCCGTCGTCCTGGCCGCCACCGATCCCGCGAACCCGTACGGCGCCGCGCTGGGCTGGCCCGCGCGCCCCGAGGACTCCGCGAGCGGCCACAAGCCGGGCCGCAAGGCCGGCGCGCTCGTGGTGCTCGTGGACGGCGCGCTCGCGCTCTACGTCGAGCGCGGCGGACGCACCCTGCTCTCGTGGGGCGACGACGCCGACGTGCTCGCGGCCGCGTCGTCGGCCCTGGCGTCGTCGGTGAAGGACGGCACCCTCGGCCGGCTCACCGTGCAGACCGCCGACGGCACCTCGGTGCTCACCCCCGACTCCGCCCTGGGCCGGGCCCTCGAGCAGGCCGGCTTCATCGCCACGCCCCAGGGCCTGCGCCTGCGCGCCTGACCTTGCTCCACGCCTCGATAGCGGAGCGGGTCCATCGTCGAGCGCATGAGCCGCACCGACATCGAGCTCGACGACGAGCTGGTGGCCGCAGCCATGTCGAGGTTCGGCCTGACCACGAACGACGCTGTGGTCGAGCTCGCGCTGCGCAGGCTGCTCGCCTCCCCCGTCGACGCCGCGTTCGTCCGCTCCCTCGAGGGCATCGGATGGGACGGCGACCTCGACCAGATCAGCGCAGGCGACGCGCCGCGCGACGCGTGACGACGCAGCGCTGGGACTGACGCCCGTCAGTCGGCTCGGACGACGGCGACGTTGAACGACGGGGTGCCGAACGAGCCCATGAGCGAGAGCCACAGCGGCAGGTAGAGCTCGAGGCCGCGGGCAGCCGCGATGCCGCCGGCGTCGACCACCTCGTCGGGCTCCCAGCCGAAGCCGACGAGCAGGTCGCGGGCCAGGGCCTTGGCGTCGGCGTCGTCGCCCGCGACGAACACCGAGTGCGGGCCCGAGAGCTGGCGCGGGTGCACCATCACGTCGGCGTTCATGGTGTTGAGCGTCTTGACCACGCGGGCCTCCGGGAACGCCGATTGGATCTGCTCGCCGAGGCTGCGGCCGTCGGGCTGCACGACCTTCGGCGGGAAGCCCTCGGAGAAGTCGAGCGGGTTTGAGATGTCGAGCAGCACCTTGCCCGCGAGGTTCTCCTCGCCGGCCGCGGTGAGCGCCTCGAGCGACACCAGGCCGCCGGTCGCGTTGACGACGACCTCGCCCCAGGCGGCGGCGTCGGCGAACGTGCCCTCGCTCGCGCCCTCGCCCGACTCGGCCACGAACTCCTGAGCCTTCTCGCCCCCGGCGGTGCGCGAGCCCATCCGCACCTCGTGGCCGGTCTCGACCAGCCGACGCCCGAGCGCCTGCCCCACCATCCCCGTGCCCAGCACCGCGATCCGCATGAGTCCTCCTCGTCCGCGTCCGATGGTGGACCAACCCTGCTCGCCGCGCCGGTGTTCCCGGGAGAGGATCGGGACGACGACGGGAGGAGGCGACGTGCCGGAAGGCGACACCGTGTGGCTGGCGTGCAAGCGCCTCGACGCCGCACTGGCCGGCGACGTGCTCACCCGCAGCGACTTCCGCGTGCCGCAGCTGGCCACTGCCGATCTCGTCGGGCGCCGGATGCTGGCCGTCGTGCCGCGCGGCAAGCACATCCTCATGCGCGTCGAGGGCGGGCTGACCCTGCACTCGCACCTGCGGATGGACGGGTCGTGGCACCTGCACCGGCCCGGCGTCCGCTGGACGGGCGGCCCCGAGCACCAGGTGCGCGTGGTGCTGTGCACCGAGGGCTGGGACGCCGTCGGCTACCGCCTGCACGACCTCGCGCTCGTCGAGACCGTCCGCGAGGACGAGCTCGTGGGGCACCTCGGGCCGGACGTGCTCGCGCCGTCCGGGTTCGACGCCGACGAGGCGGTGCGGCGCATCTCGGCGTACCCCGACCGCGAGATCGGGCAGGCCCTGCTCGACCAGCGCAACCTCGCCGGCGTCGGCAACCTCTACAAGGCCGAGACGCTGTTCATCGAACGCCTCTCGCCGTGGCTGCTCGTCGACGACGTGCCCGACCTCGCATCCGTGGTGGCGACGGCGGCCCGGCTCATCGACCGCAACAAGGACCACTGGTCGCAGAGCACCACGGGCGATCCCGGCCGCGAGCGGCAGCACTACGTCTTCGAGCGCGGCGGCAAGCCGTGCCGGCGCTGCGGCAGCCCCATCGCGACCGCGATGCAGGGCGCAGCGCCGTACGACCGGATCACCTACTGGTGCCTGGAGTGCCAGCCGGGGCCGCACCCCGAGCCGCTCAAGCAGAAGCGGCCGCGCGCGGGCAGCGGCGCCTACGACCGCCGGGTGCGCCGCAGCGGCTGACCGCTACGACGCGGGCGGCGCGAACGACGTGGTGCGCACGGCGGACGGGAGGCCGGCGGCGACGATGCGGGCCTGGGCCGCACGGGAGGCCTGCGAGCCCGGGACGAGCGCGTGGCCGGCGAGCCAGCGCAGCACGAGGTCGACGTCGTCGGGACCGCTGCGGCGGTCGGCGGCGTCGAGCACCGACGCGGTCTCGGCACGGACGGCGTCCCAGAGCTCGCCGGTGCTGGGCACAGAGACGACGAGCAGGGCGCCCGGCTCGGAGGTGCGCATCCCGACCAGCACCGGGTGGCCGGCGACGGCGTCTGCTGCACGGGTGAGCGCGACGACGAGGTCGTCGGCGGCGAGGTCGCGCACGTCGGCGGCGAGCTCGGCGACGTCGTCGCGGACGAGGCCCGCGACGAGGTCGTCCTTGGTGCGGAAGTGGTTGTAGAGCGTGGCCTTGGCTAGGCCGCCGCGGACGGCGACGTCGCTCATCGTGGCCTTGCGCAGGCCGTGCTCGGCGAGGACGCGGCGGGCGCCGTCGAGCGCGGCGGCGCGGGTGCGGCCCATCGCGTTGCCGGCGCGGGAGCGCGGCGAGCGGACCGGCGCAGCAGCGGGCGCTGCGTCGGGGAGGTCGGGCACGGGCGGGAGGGTCAGGCGGCGGCGACGACGTCGCTGCCGGCGACGGGGAGCTCGGTGACGGGGGCGACGCCCTCGAGCACCGCGACCTCGTCGCTGACCGAGCGGAGCACGGTGGCGAGCGGGACGTCGAGGGCGCTGCAGATCGAGGCGAGCAGCTCGCTGCTGGCCTCCTTCTGGCCGCGCTCGACCTCGGACAGGTAGCCGAGCGAGACGCGGGCGGCCGACGAGACCTCGCGGAGGGTGCGGCCCTGGTCCTGACGACGGCGGCGCAGCTCGTCGCCGATCACGCGGCGCAGGACGATCATCGGCGCACCTCCTCTCGCGGGCGGGCTGACCACGGTGCGTGCCGCCGGGGCGGCGCTGTGACGGGCACCACGGTACCTGGCGTCACCCTCCGACGCACCGAGGGCACCCGGACGGCCTACATCGGCGCGTCGCGCAGGGGTGACGGCAGGGGCTGGGACCACGGTGACCTCGTTCCTGGGAAGAAGCATCGCTTCTCTAACGACCTGATCCTGCGCCCGGATTCCCGACGGCCGCCACCGGGAATCCGGCTGCCCGTCCCCGGACGACCGGTCAGGCCCACCGGACGGCCCTCAGCCGGTGCCCAGCGCCTCCTCGACGCCGCCGAGCGCGGGGTCGCGCAGGCCCACGGCGTCGAGGGCCCAGAACACCTCCGGGTAGACCACGGTGCCGGTCATCCAGGTCTCGAAGGAGGGCAGGGCGACGGCCTGGAAGGCGGGCTCGGGGATGCGCAGCGACGGCCGCCGCAGCCCGAGCTCGACGCCCGGCACGAACCCGAGCCGGGAGTAGTAGCCGGGGTCGCCCTCGAGCACCACGAGCGGGACGCCGGCATCGGCGGCGGCGTCGAGCGCGGCCCTGACCAGCGCTCCCCCGAGGCCGGCGGCCTGGTGGTCGGGGCGGACGCCGAGCGGCGAGAGCACGTAGATGTCGACGAGCCGCTCGCGCGCGTCGAGCCACCCGTGCGAGAGGAGCACGTGGCCGACCACGTCGCCGTCGGCCTCCGCGACGACGCCCAGGCAGTCGAGCGGCGCCTGGCGCTGCCGCAGCCGCTCGGGGATGGACGCGACGACCGGCTCGTCGGCGAACGCGGCGAGGTGCACCGCGCGGACGGCGTCGGCGTCGGCGGGCGTCTCGGTCCTGATCACGGCGGTCATGGCCGCGACGCTACGGCGCGAATGCCCGGCCGCGCCGCTCCGTAACGGGTCAGGTGCCGTCGACGTGGTCGCGGAGCAGGGTGAGGGCCTCGAGGACGGCGGCGCGGCGGATGCCGTCACGGCCCAACGACGGGTCGAGGGCGAGCTGCTGGGTCCACGACGGGCCGTCCGGGCCGGGGCCGACGACGGAGACGTAGACCTCGCCGACGGGGTGGCCGTCCTGCGGGTCGGGGCCGGCGACGCCGGTGGTCGACAGGCCGTAGTCGGCGCGCAGCACCTCGGCCACGCCCACCGCCATGCCGTCGGCGACGTCGGGATCCACGGGCGACTGGCGGGCGATCAGCGCGGCGTCGACGCCGAGGACGTCAGACTTGATCTCGGTGGCGTACGCGACGACGCCGCCCCGCAGCACCTCCGACACCTTGGGGATCCCGACGAGCGTCGAGCACACCATGCCGCCGGTGAGCGACTCGGCGACGGCGACGGTGCGGCCCCGCTCGCGGAGCAGCGCGACGGCCTCGGCGGCCGCGGCGAGCAGCTCCTGGTCGTCGACGCTCACGCGCGGACCTCTGGCTCGGCCGCCTTCGCAGCCGCGCGCAGGCGCCGGGCCCGCAGCCAGTAGTCGACGCCGGTCGCGACGGTGAGGATCACCGCGATGGCCATGAGCGCCACCCGCACGGGGATCAGCCACTCGGGCAGCGGCAGCAGGTACGCCGTGATGGCCAGCACCTGTGCCACGGTCTTGGCCTTGCCGCCACGGCTGGCCGGGATCACGCCGTGGCGGATCACCGAGAACCGCAGCAGCGTCACGGCGATCTCGCGGACGAGGATGACGGCGGTGACCCACCACGGCAGCTCGCCGAGATAGGACAGGCCGACGAGCGCGGTGCCGGTGAGCGCCTTGTCGGCGATGGGGTCGGCCACCTTGCCGAAGCTCGTGACGAGGTTCATCCGCCGGGCGAGCTCGCCGTCGACGAGGTCGGTGATGCTCGCGAGCAGGAACACCACCGCGGCCCAGAAGCGCATCGTGGCGTCGTCGCCGCCCTCGGCCAGCAGCAACCACGCGAACACCGGCACGAGCAGCAGGCGCAGCAGCGTGAGCGCGTTGGGGAGGTTGACCGCCGACGGCGACTGGACCGGGTCCGCGACGTGGTCGGGCGGCGGCGGCTTGATCACCGGCGGTCCACGCGCACCGCTCGGGCGACGAGGTCGACGCCGTCCGATGCGACGACGACGGCGTCGACGAGGTCGCCGACCCGCAGGTCGTCGAGCGCGACGTCGCCGTCCTCGAGGAAGGTGAGGCCGTCGACCTCGGGGGCCTGATGGGCGCTGCGTCCCTCGACGGCGCCGTCGCCGATCGCCTCGACGAGCACCTGCACCTGCTCGCCGATGCGGTCCTCGGCGCGCTGCGCGGTGAGCTCCTCGACGAGGGCGGTGATCCGCTCGACGCGGGCGCGGACGACGTCGTCGTCGACCTTGCCGTCGTAGGTGGCGGCCTCGGTGCCGTCCTCGTCGGAGTAGCCGAACACGCCGACGGCGTCGAGGCGGGCCGCGACGAGGAACCGCTCGAGCTCCTCGACGTCCTCCTCGGTCTCGCCGGGGAAGCCGACGATCACGTTGCTGCGGGCGCCGGCGCTGGGCACGAGCGCCCGAGCCGAGGCGAGCAGCTCGAGGAACGACTCGGTGCCGCCGAAGCGGCGCATCCGGCGCAGCACCGTGGGCGACGAGTGCTGGAACGACAGGTCGAAGTAGGGCACCACGCCGGGGGTGGACGCGATGGCCTGCAGCAGCGACGGGCGGGTCTCGGCCGGCTGCAGGTAGGACACGCGCACCCAGTCGATGCCCTCGATCGCCGCGAGCTCCGGCAGCAGCGTCTCGAGCAGGCGCAGGTCGCCGAGGTCCTTGCCGTACGACGTGGAGTTCTCGCTCACGAGCACCAGCTCGCGCACGCCCTGCGAGGCCAGCCAGCGGGACTCGTCGATGACGTCGGAGGGGCGCCGCGAGACGAAGGAGCCGCGGAACGACGGGATGGCGCAGAACGCGCACCGGCGATCGCACCCCGACGCCAGCTTGAGCGGCGACGAGGGGCCGTCGCCGAGGCGGCGGCGCACGACGCGGGGGCCGCTGGCGGGCGCGACGCCCTCGGGGAGGTCGGGCTCGTCGACCTGCGCGTGACCGGGCAGCGAGACCGCGGCGGCCGTGCGCTCGACCGGCGTCACCGGCAGGAGCAGGCGGCGGTCGCGCGGGGCGTGCGGGACGTGGGGCTCGCCCTGGACGATGCGGCGCAGCCGCTCGCCGATGTCGGCGTAGTCGTCGAAGCCCAGCACGGCGTCGGCCTCGGGCAGCGACTCGGCCAGCTGGTCGCCGTAGCGCTCGGCCAGGCACCCGACGGCGACGACGGCCTGCGGCCGCGCGGTGCCCTTGAGGTCGGCCGCCTCGAGCAGGGTGTCGACGGAGTCCTTCTTGGCCTGCTCGACGAACCCGCAGGTGTTGACCACGACGGCGTCGGCCTCGGCGGCGTCGTCGACGAGCAGCCAGCCGTCGGCCTCGAGCCGGCCGGCGAGCTCCTCGGAGTCGACCTCGTTGCGCGCGCAGCCGAGGGTGACGAGGGCGACGCGGCGTACCTGGTCGGCGGACGGCGTCGTCATGCCCCAGAGCCTACGGGTTGCCTGCGGCAGCCCGGGCGCGCGACCGGCGGGTCAGCCCGCCTGGCCGGTGGGGTCGCCCGGGACGAACTCGAGCTTGACCACCTGGCCGCGGCTGCCGGGTGCGCCGAGGTCCTGGCCGTTGACGTCGAGGGTGACCGCGCCGGCGTCGCCGATGATCAGGTTGATCTGGTCGTCGTCCTTGAACGTCTTGGTGTCGCCCTTGGTGAGCGTCCCCTCGAAGAGGGTCTCCTTGCCCTTGCCGCCGGTGACCCGGACCCAGGCCGCCTTGCCGGTGACGTCGAGGACGACCTTGACGCCGTCGGCCTCGGCCACGGCGTCGGTGGGGCTCGAGGTGGGCTGCGGCTCCTCGGTGGCGGAGCTCGTCGGGGTGGGCTCGGTGGTCGGCGTGGCCGACGTCGACGTCGCGGGCTGCGACGGCCCGGCGACCGGGGTGCTGCTGCCGCGGTTGTTGAGCACCGACAGGACGCCGACGACCACGATGACCGCGAGGGCCAGGGCCATCACGGCGGTCCAGTTGGTGCCGCCGCGGCGTCCTTCGACGTCGGCGCCGAGCGGGGCCGCGAGCGCGCCGAGGCTGACGCCGCCAGCGGTGTCCTTGACGGGGGCGCTGGACCGGATCGGCACCGGGCCGCGCGAGGCGGCGGCCGGCTCGGCGTCGTCGGCCACCGGCCCGGCTGCGGCGCGGCCGCGGTCGGCGTCGAACTGGGCCGCGACCGCCGCAGGGTCGAGCCCGACGGCGGTGGCGATGCTCTTGAGGTGGCCGCGGGCGTAGACGTCGCCGCCGCAGAGCCGGAAGTCGTCCTGCTCGATGGCGCGGATGACCGTGGCGCGGACGCGGGTGGACTGCGCCACCTGGTCGATGGTGAGGCCGGCCTGCTCGCGGGCGCGCGCGACGAGGCTGCCGACAGTGACGTCGTCGTCCGCCATGCCGCCCCTCCTCGCGCTGCCTCCCGGGCCCCTCGCCCAGCGTTCCGCACCATGCTAGGCGCCGTCACGGGGTCCGGGGAAACCCGTGTGACGACGACCGGGTGACCGGACGCCTCGGGCCCGCCGCTGCTGCGACGGGCCCGAAACATGCACGAAACGTGGTGAGGGAGGTCACTCCCCCGCTACTCGCCGAGGGTGTCGAGCACCTCGTCGAGCTCGTCGGCCGGGATGAGCACGTCGCGGGCCTTGCTGCCCTCGCTCGGGCCGACGATGCCGCGCGACTCCATGAGGTCCATGAGGCGGCCGGCCTTGGCGAACCCCACGCGCAGCTTGCGCTGCAGCATCGAGGTGGAGCCGAACTGCGACGTGACGACGAGCTCGACGGCCGCGCGCAGCAGCTCGAGGTCGTCGCCGATGTCGTCGTCGATCTCCTTCTTCGACGCCGCGACCTGGCCGACGTCCTCTCGGTAGGCCGGGGTCATCTGCTGCTTGCAGTGGTTGACCACCGCGCGGATCTCGTTCTCGGTGACCCACGAGCCCTGCAGACGGATCGGCTTGCTGGCGCCCATCGGCAGGAACAGGGCGTCGCCCTGGCCCACCAGCTTCTCGGCGCCGGGCTGGTCGAGGATGACGCGGCTGTCGGCGAGGCTCGACGTCGCGAACGCGAGCCGGCTCGGCACGTTGGCCTTGATGAGGCCGGTGACGACGTCGACGCTCGGGCGCTGCGTGGCGAGCACCAGGTGGATGCCGGCGGCGCGGGCGAGCTGCGTGATGCGGACGATGGAGTCCTCGACGTCGCGCGGGGCGACCATCATGAGGTCGGCGAGCTCGTCGACGATCACGAGCAGGTACGGGTAGGGCTGGATGACCCGCTCGCTGCCCGGCAGCGGCTTGACCTGCCCGGCGCGGACCGCCTTGTTGAAGTCGTCGATGTGGCGGAAGCCGAACTGCGCCAGGTCGTCGTAGCGCATGTCCATCTCTTTGACGACCCACTGCAGCGCCTCGGCCGCCTTCTTCGGGTTGGTGATGATCGGCGTGATGAGGTGCGGGACGCCCTCGTACGCCGTCAGCTCCACCCGCTTGGGGTCGACCAGGATCATCCGCACCTCGTCCGGCGTCGAGCGCATGAGCACGCTGGTGATGAGCGTGTTCATGCAGCCGGACTTGCCGGCGCCGGTCGCGCCGGCGACGAGGATGTGCGGCATCTTCGCGAGGTTCGCGCAGACGAACCCGCCCTCGACGTCCTTGCCCAGGCCCACGACCATCGGGTGGTGGTCGCCCGTGGCGGTCTTGCTGCGCAGGACGTCGCCGAGGCTGACCAGCTCGCGGTCGGTGTTGGGGATCTCGATGCCGATCGCGGACTTGCCGGGGATCGGCGACAGGATGCGGACGTCGGCGGAGGCGACGGCGTACGCGATGTTCTTCGACAGCGCGGTGACGCGCTCGACCTTGACGGCCGGGCCGAGCTCGACCTCGTAGCGCGTGACTGTCGGGCCGCGGGTGTAGCCGGTGACGGTCGCGTCGATGCCGAACTGGTCGAGCACCTCCGACAGGCTGGAGACGACGGCGTCGCTCGCCTTCGACGTCGGCTTGTGGACCGCGCCGGGCTTGAGCGCGTCGACCGGCGGCAGGTGGTAGGTGACGTCGCCGGAGAGCGGGAGCTGCTCGATCTCCTTCGGCTTCTCCGGCAGCGGCTCGGCGACGACGGGCGCGACCTTGCGGACCTCGCCGGAGGTGAGGTCGACGACGACGGTGGAGACGTCGTCGGGCTCGGCCTCGAACTCGGCGACGAGGTGGTGCTCCTCGGCCGGCGTCTCGAGGACGTCGAGGACGTCCTTGCTCTTGCGGCCGCGCTTCTTCTTCGGCTCCTCCGCGATGAGCGGGGTCTCGAAGGCGATGTCGCCGGCGAGGACGCCGAGCCCGGCGTCGTCGGCCTTCGGGTGGCGCTTGCGCTTGGCGGGCGCCTCGGCGGCGTCGGCCTCGGACTCCTCGGCCGACTTGCCGGTGAGGCGGTCGCGGATCGAGCGGACGCGCGCCGGGATCGCCGCGACCGGGGTGGCGGTGACGACGAGCAGGCCGAAGAACGCGACGAGCAGGAGGAGCAGCGACGCGACGGCGGGGTGGGTCGCGGCGACGACGGGCGCGGAGGCCAGCCAGCCGATCCAGCCGCCCGCGGCGGACATCGCGGCTCCGCCGTCGGCCGGCACCGGGGTGCCCTTGGCGATGTGGACCAGGCCGCAGGCCGCGAGGACGAGCGCGCCCCAGCCGATCGTGACGCGGCCGGTGGCCGCGGACTCCTCGGGCTTGCGCAGCACGCGCCACGCGAGGCCGAGCAGGAGGAACGGCAGGATCCAGTCGAGGGCGCCGAACGCGCCGGTGACCAGGGTGCCGACGAACGAGCCGAGCCCGCTCGTGACGTCCCACCACACCGCGAAGGCGACGAGGATCGCGAGGCCCACCAGGCCGAGGCCGAGCCCGTCGCGGCGGTGCGCCGGGTCGAGCTCGCGGGCGCCGCGGCCGAGGTGGCGAACCGCCCCGCCGAGCGCGTGGCCGATCCCGAGCCAGGTCGCGCGCAGGGCGCGGCCGAGCATCGTGAAGAACAGCCCGATCACCGACGGGCGCGCGGGCGCCTTGGCCGTGCGGGGGCGCGCCGAGGTCGACCTGCTCGACGCCGTGCTGCGGGGCTTGGCGCCCGTGCTGCGCGACGACGCGGCCTTGCTCGGGCGGCTCGTGGGGGAAGACCCGGCCCGCGCGCCCTGGGGACGCGACGGCGCCGGCGTACGGGTCGCCATGGCGCGAGGCTAGCCGCTCCCGCCCCAGCAGTCCCGCGCGCCACACCGTCAACCTCAGCCTCACAGTTGACCGCCCGCCCCACCGGCACCGTCAGGAAGGCGTTGAAGGTGCCCGTAGCCCCCTAAGGCGAGGTCCAGGGCACCTTCACCACCCAAGAGCCCGGGTGCGGGTGGGCTGGGGGCGGGGAGGATGGCGGGGTGCGGAGCGGGATGGACCGGATCGAGGCGGCGCGGGTGCTCGGCGTCGACCCCGGCTGCTCGCCGCGCCAGGCCGACAAGGCGTTCAAGGCCCTCGTGCGGGACAAGCACCCCGACCGCTTCCCGCCCGGGTCGGAAGCCTGGGAGGACGCCTCGGCCCTCATGCCGCGTCTGACCGAGGCCCGGCGGGTACTGGGGACGCCGGCGCCTCCCCCGCCGCCCGAGCGGCCGGTGCCGCCGACCGGCGTGCGGGTCGCCGGGGTGCGCGAGGAGGGCGACGCCTGGGCCTGGCGCGAGGACGCGCCGCCCGTGCCCGAGGGCCGCTGGCTCACCCCGCGGCAGATCGACCGCCGCACCCGCGCGTGGGGCTACGGCTGGGGCGGCTTCCTGCTGCTCTCGGCGCTGGTGTCGTTCCTCGTCGGCGCGTCCCAGCCGGTCAACGACGCGCTGCCGTTCTGGTCGCCGGCACTGGCGATCACCGGGGCGATCGCGGTCGCGCTCGGCTGGCGCGCCGACCGCCGCCTCCGCAGCGGCAGCTGAGCAGAGGCGTCAGGCCTCGACGACGACCGGCACGATCATCGGGCGCCGGCGGTGCTGGTCGTTGACCCAGCGGCCGAGCGTGCGCCGGACGATCTGCTGCAGGGCGTACTCGTCGGTGGTGCCGTCGCGCAGAGCGTCCTCGACGGCCTGGCGGATGCGCGGCACGACGTCGTCGAACGCGGAGTCGTCCTCGATGAAGCCGCGGGCGTGGATCTCGGGGCCGGCCGTGACCTTGCCCTCGACGGAGTCGACGACGACGAAGCAGGTGACGAAGCCCTCGGACCCGAGGACGCGGCGGTCCTTGAGCGAGGACTCGGTGAGGTCGCCGACGCTGGCACCGTCGACGTAGACGTAGCCGCAGGGCACGGCGCCGGTGACGTAGGCGCGCCCGTCGATGAGGTCGACGACGCCGCCGTCGAGGGTGAGCACGATGTTCTCGGCGGGCACGCCGGCCTTGTGCGCGAGCTCGGCGTTGGCCTTGAGGTGGCGGGGCTCGCCGTGCACCGGCATCACGTTGCGCGGCTTGACGATGTTGTAGACGTAGAGCAGCTCTCCGGCCGCGGCGTGGCCCGACACGTGCACCTTGGCGTTGCCCTTGTGCACGACCTTGGCGCCGAGGCGGGTGAGCCCGTTGATCACACGGCCGACAGCGTTCTCGTTGCCCGGGATGAGCGACGACGCCAGGACGACGGTGTCGCCGGGGCCGATCTTGATGCGGTGGTCGTTGTTGGCGATGCGCGACAGCGCCGCCATCGGCTCGCCCTGCGAACCGGTGCAGACGAGCACCACCTCGTCGTCGGGGAGGTCGTCGAGCTGGTCGGCCGAGACGAGGATGTCGCCGGGCACCGTGAGGTAGCCGAGGTCGCGGGCGACGCCCATGTTGCGGACCATCGAGCGGCCGAAGAACGCGACGCGGCGGCCGTGCTTGGCGGCGACGTCGATCACCTGCTGGATGCGGTGGATGTGCGAGGCGAACGACGCGACGACGATGCGGCCGGTGGCGTTCTGGAACACCTGCTGCAGGGCCGGCTCGATGTCGCGCTCGTGGGCGACGAAGCCGGGCACCTCGGCATTGGTGGAGTCGACGAGGAGCAGGTCGACGCCGCGCTCGCCGAGACGCGCGAACGCGCGCAGATCGGTGAGCCGGCCGTCGAGCGGCAGCTGGTCCATCTTGAAGTCGCCGGTGTGCAGCACCGTGCCGGCCGGCGTCGCGATGAAGATCGCGAGCGCGTCCGGGATGGAGTGGTTGACCGCGACGAACTCGAGCTCGAACGGCCCGGCCTGCGCGGTGTCGCCCTCCGTCACCTCGATGGTGGTCGCGGTGATGCGGTGCTCGCGCAGCTTGGCCTCGAGCAGCGCGAGGGTCAGCCGCGAGCCGTAGACCGGGATGTCGGTGCGCTCGCGCAGCAGGTAGGGCACCGCGCCGATGTGGTCCTCGTGGGCGTGCGTGAGGACGATCGCCTCGACGGCGTCGAGGCGGTCACGGATGACGTCGAAGTCCGGGAGGATGAGGTCGACGCCGGGCTGGGAGTCCTCCGGGAAGAGGACCCCGCAGTCGACGATGAGCAGCCGGCCGGCGTGCTCGAACGTCGTCATGTTGCGGCCGATGTCGCCGAGGCCGCCGAGCGGGATGACGCGCAGGCCGTCGGACAGCAGCGCCGGCGGCTCGCCGAGGTGGGGGTGCGGGTGCGAGGGGGTCATGCCACCGACTCGAAGCCGGGGACGCCGCCGTCGGCGAGCTCGATCTCGAGGCGCTCGAGCTCGGCGCGGCTGATGGGCGTGAGCGGCAGGCGCACGGTGCCGCCGCCGGGGCGGCCCTGCACCTCGAGCGCGGCCTTGACCGCGATGACGCCCTGTGTGCGGGTCATGATCGCCTCCGTGACGGGCACGAGCTCGTCGTTGAGCTCGCGGGCGAGGGCGACGTCGCCCTTCTCGTAGGCCTGGATCATCGCCTTGATGCGGTCGGCGACGAGGTGGCCGGTGACGCTGACGGCTCCGACGGCGCCGACGGCGAGCAGCGGCAGGTTCAGGGCGTCGTCGCCGGAGTAGTAGACGAGCTCGCAGCGCGACATCACCTGCTGCGCGGCGAACAGGTCGCCCTTGGCGTCCTTGTTGGCGACGATCTGCGGGTGCTCGGCCAGGCGCAGCAGGGTCTCGGTGGCGATCGGGACGCCGGACCGGCCGGGGATGTCGTAGAGCATGACCGGCAGGCCGGTGGAGTCGGCGACGTGGGTGAAGTGCGCGAGCAGCGAGGCCTGCGGCGGCTTGTTGTAGTACGGCGTCACCACGAGGAGGCCGGCGGCGCCCGCCTTCTCGGCGGAGCGGGCCAGCTCGACGGTGTGGTGGGTGTCGTTGGTGCCGACGCCGGCGATCACGTGCGCGCGGTCGCCCACTGCCTCGATGACGGCCCGCAGGATGCGGTCCTTCTCGTCGTCGCTCGTCGTCGGCGACTCGCCCGTGGTGCCGTTGATCACCAGGCCGTCGTTGCCGAGGTCGTCGACGAGCTCGACGGCGAGGCGGGCTGCGGCGTCGACGTCGAGGGCGCCGTCGCGGGTGAACGGCGTGACCATCGCCGTGAGCATGCGGCCGAACGGGCGCTGCGGCGTGGAGTCGGGAGCGGCCATGGCCACGAGGTTATCGCTTCCTGAGGGTCAGGGAGCGACCCGCCCGTTCGCCTCGAAAGCGGCGTAGGTGAGCGGCATGAGGCGGGCGAACTCCTCCTCGTAGCGCTCGGCCACCATCTCGATCTCGCGCTGCGGGAACGACGGGAAGTGCGACCCTTCGCGCTTGGTGCGCAGCGACAGGAAGTTCATCAGCGCACGGGCGTTCATCGTGACGTAAGCGCTCGAGTAGATGGTCACCGGCAGGACGATCCGCGCCACCTCGCGGGCGACGCCAGCCTCGAGCATCGCCTGGTAGGCGGCGTAGGCCTGGGTGCAGGAGGCGCGCACCTCGGCGTCGACGAGGGCGTGCTGCTCGGGGGTGCCGGGCACGAAGATGTAGGCGCCGGGCTTGCCCTCCTGCACGAGGTTGCGCTCCGGGCCGGGGACGTAGAACACCGGCTCGAGCTCGCGGTAGCGGCCGCTCTCCTCGTTGTAGGAGGTGATGCGGTGCCGCATGTGCTCGCGCCACACGAAGATCGGCGCCCGCACGAAGAACGTGAAGAGATTGTGTTCGTAGGGACTTCCGTGTCTGTCCCTCATGAGGTAGTTGATCAAGCCCGCGGCACGCTCGGGATCAGCGCCCACGTCCTCGAGGGACTGCTCGCCCTTGGTGGAGACGCGGGCGGCGAACAGCACGTCGGCGTCGGAGGCCGACGACTTCACCAGCTCGACGGTGACGTCGCTGCGGAAGGTGATCTGGGGGGCCTCGGCCGGCGTGCTCTCGCTCACGCACGCAACCTAGCCCGACCCGCCGACGCCCTTCCCGCCGCCTCGCCGGATGCCCGGCGGCGGTCTCCGGCGGCCGCCGACCAGGTGGAACAGACTTGCTCCTCTGGAACACATCTGTTCCACTAGGACCATGAACGCTCGCCGTGCCTCCCGCGCCGACTTGCGCCCCGTGACCGACGCCCCCGCCGCGCCGGAGCCGGTGCGCGACGTCGTCATGCGCGCGGCGACCTCGCTGCTGGCCACCGACTCCGGCGCCTCGCTGGCCGAGATCGCGGCGGCGGCCGGCGTCGGGCGCACGACGGTGCACCGGATCTTCCCGACCCGCGCGGACCTGCTGACCGCGCTCGCGATGGACGCCCTCGACCGCCTCCGCGAGGCCCTGGCTGCGGCGCGCCTCGACGACGGCCCCGCGCCCGAGGCGCTCTCGCGCGTCGTGGACGAGGTGCTGCCGCTCGCCGACGAGCTGCGCTTCCTCGACGCCGGGCCCGACATCTGGGACCTCCCCCAGATGCGCGACGGCTGGTGGTCGGTCGCGGCGACGCTCGACGCGCTCGTGCAGCGCGGGCAGCGCGAGGGCGACATCCGCGGCGACGTCCCGGCCGAGCTCATCGTCGAGGCCTTCACCTCCGCGATGTGGGGCGTGTGGGACGGCATCCGCGACGGCCGCGTCGCGCCGGCCACCGCCGCCCGCCACCTCGTCACCCTCACCCTCGGAGGCATCACCCCTCCGACGAAGCGGTGAGCGTCATGGCGTCCTGGCGCCCCGCATCCCCGTCGTCGTCCGCCGCGCCGGCGCGCCGCTTCACGCCGTTCGTCGTCCTCGAGACGACGGCGGTGCTCGCGGGCGTCGCCAACGGCATCACGATGGTCGCGTTCCCGTGGCTCGTCCTCGAGACCACCGGCGATGCCACGGCCACCGCGACGATCGCTGCCGTCACCGCTCTCCCGCTGCTGCTGTCGATGCTGTTCACCGGCGTCGTCGTCGACCGCCTGGGCCGGCGGCCCGTCGCGATCGTGTCCGACGTGCTGTCGATGCTCAGCGTCGTCCTGGTGCCGGTGCTCGCGATGACGGTCGGCCTGCAGTACGGCCTGCTGCTGCTCGTCGCCGCCCTCGGCGCGGTCTTCGACCCGGCCGGAGTGACCGCGCGCGAGACGATGCTGCCCGAGGCCGCGCGCACGGCCGGGCTCTCGCTCGAGCGCGCGAACGGCCTGCACGACGGCGCCTACAACATCGCGTTCCTCATCGGTCCCGGCCTCGGCGGCATCCTCGTGGCGACGATCGGCACGACGACGACGTTCTGGGCCACGGCAGCGGCCTTCGCGCTGTCCGCGATCCTCATGGCCTGCACGCGTATGCCGGGCGGCGCGCGTGTGCGCCACAGCGGCGAGCAGCACGGCCTCGCCAAGGCGACGGTCGAGGGCCTGTCGTTCCTGTGGCGCGACAAGCTGCTGCGCACCATGGCGGTCCTGGGTGCGCTGCTCGTCGGCGTGTGGCTGCCGGTCGAGGGCGTCGTGCTCCCCTACGTCTTCAACGAGGCCGACCAGCCGGGCCGCCTCGGCCTGCTCATCACCGCGATGAGCGCGGGCGGCGTGGTCGGCGCGCTGCTCTACGCCGCGTGGGGCTCGCGGTTCCCGCGGCGCTGGGCGTTCGTCGGCTCGCTGATCCTCTGCGCGATCCCGTGCGTCGGCCTCGCGCTGCTGCCGCCGTACCCGGCGATGCTGCTGCTCGGCGTCCTCACCGGGCTGTTCTTCGGCGCGGTGTCGCCGGTGAACAACCTCGCGCTGCAGAACCGCACGCCCGAGCGGCTGCGCGGACGCGTCGTCGGCGCGATGGGCTCGTCGGCGTACGCCGCAGGCCCCATCGGGTACCTGGTGGCCGGGCCTCTCGTCGACGCGTGGGGCCCGCAGCCGGTGCTGCTGCTCATGACCGTGTCGCTGCTCGTCGTGTCGATCGCGTCGGCGTTCCTGCCGTCGCTCGCGCTGCTCGACGCCCCGCCGCTGCCCGGCAGCGCCGGCCACCCCGACCACATCGTCGTCGGCCCCGACGTCCGCATGGTCGAGGCCGAGATGGCCGCGCACGTGCGCGACGACGAGCCGCAGCGAGCGGCGTAGCCCTACCTGCCGAGGACGTGCGGGCCGACGCTGCTGCCGCTGCCGTCGGCGAAGCGTGCGAGGCCGAACGACGCGACGTCCTGGTCGGGCACCTCGCCCTCGGCGAGATCGGCGAGCACGAGGCCCATGAGCGCGGAGAACTTGAAGCCCTCCCCCGAGTCGCCGCACGCGACGACGACGCGGCCGTCGGCGACGGTGTCGACGATGAAGCGGCCGTCGGGCGAGTCGGTCCAGGAGCAGACCTGCGCGTCGATGATGCGCGGGTCGAGGCCGGTGAAGTTGCGGACGACGCGCTCGGCGATGTGAGCCGACACCGCCGGGTCGGGCACGCGGTCGATGTCGTGCTCGGCCCAGTCGCGCAGCGGCTGGTCGACGCCGAGCTTGTACCCGCGGCCCGGCGTCGGCATGGCGTACATGCCGGGCTCGTCGCCCTGGGGCCCGTCGTAGAGGCACGGCATGGCATCGGTGGCCGGAGCGGCACCGACATGGCAGACCTGCTCGAGCACGGGGTGGAGCTTCACCTCGATGCCGAGCTCCTCGAGCAGCGCGCCGGACCCCGGGCCGGCGGCGAGCACGACGACGTCGGCGTCGAAGCGGCGGCCGTCCTCGCAGCGCAGGGTCACGCCGTCGGGGCCGGCGTCGATCGCGCGGACCACCGGCCCGACGACGATGCGCCCGCCCGCCATCGCGAACAGGCCGGCCTGGGCATCGAGCGCGGCGCGTGCCAGCACAGGTCCGGCGGTCTCCTGCCAGACGCCGGTGCGGCCGTCGGCCCGCAGCCCCGGGAAGAACCGGCCGACGTCGGCGGGGTCGACGACGGTGTGCTCGACGCCCTCGGACTCCAGAGCGTCGGCGACGAGGCCGCTCGTGACGTCGTCGCGCCACAGCAGGCCGCGGTAGAGGATGGCGGTGATCCCGCTGTCGCGCTCGAGCCGGTGCCACGCCTCGACCGACCGCTGGGCCAGCCGGACCCGCAGCCGGTCCGGGTGCGACAGGCGCCACAGCCTCGTGGGGCCCGACGACGACCCCAGCTGGTGGGCGGCGCCGTGCCGGTCGAGCAGGATGGTGCTGTGGCCGCGGCGCGCGAGCTCCGCAGCGGTGGGGAGGCCCCACGCACCCGCACCGACCACGACGACGCGCACGTGCGCACCGTACTCACGAGGAGCCCCCGATGTCCGACCCGACTCCCCTGGCCGACGTCTCGGTCCGCGACGCGCGCGCCGAGGACGCGCTCGCGATCGGCTCGGTGATGGTCGCGTCGTGGCGCGCGCTCTACGCCGACGTGCTGCCGGCCCAGACCCTGCAGTCGTTGACGCCGCTCGCGGTGGCCGACGACTGGAAGCGCTCGATCACCTCGCCGCCCACGCCGCGCCACAAGGTGCTCGTCGCGCTCGAGGGCCCCGCCGTCGTCGGGTACGCCGTCGCCGCGCCCGCAGGCGACGCCGGAGAGACGGCCGGCGTCACGGGCGAGGTCGTCGACCTCGTCATCCACCCCGACAGCACCCGCCACGGCCACGGCTCGCGGCTGCTCAACGCCTCGGTCGACCACCTGCGCGCGCACGGCTACCGCGAGGTCGTGACGTGGTGCGGCGAGAGGGACCGGCTGCGCACGCGGTTCCTCGAGTCGGCCGGCTTCGCCGACGACGGCGGACGCCGCCGCATGGACTCCGGCCCCGGCACCCCCGCCGTCGTCCAGGTGCGCTTCTCCGCCGACCTGGACTAGCCGGCCGAACGGGCGGCGGCCACCAGGCCGGCCTGCCAGCCAGGGGCACGGCCTCCGTTCGGCGGCACCGGCGCCGCGCCCGCCAGCCCGTTGATCGCCAGGGCCCACGACACGACGGAGTTCGAGTTCCACATATCGCCCGTGCGCAGCTCGTCGCGGCCCCACACCGGCGCCGGCACCCGGTCGAGCGCCGCGAGGACCGCGTCGACGCACCGCGGGTCGTCGGTCAGCAGGTTCGCTCCGCCCACCGCGTACTGGAGATCGGGGATGACGCCGCCGGGCCAGCGCCGCACCTCGTAGCGGAACAGCCGGGAGCGTCCGAGCAGCCGGCTGCCGACCGCGCCGCCGGCGACCGCGCTGGCGCGATGGCCGACCGGTCCTCCCGCTTCGGGTGCGACCTCCACGGTGACGCGGACCCCGTCGGCTCTGCCAGCTACCAGCGCAGCGTGGAACAGCGGCTGCGGTGACCGGCCCTCGCGGCGCGCGACCAGGGACTCGTAGAGACGGCCGCACACCGGCACCACCCGGGTCCCCGCACCCAGCGGCACCCAGTACAGGTCGAGGCCGACGGCGTCCGCCACACCCCCAGCCTGCCGCAGACCGGAACGGGTCGCGACGCCGGTGGCGGCTGCGCGTAGCCTCCTCGCCGTGGCGCAGAAGTTCAGCGGGATCCCGCACGAGGCGTTCGTGTTCTACGACGGCCTGGTGGCCAACAACACCAAGGCCTGGTGGACCGAGCACAAGGCCGAGTACGACCGCTTCGTCAAGGAGCCGCTCGACGCGATGCTCGCCGAGCTCGAGGACGAGTTCGGCAAAGCGGCGCTCTTCCGCCCCTACCGCGACGTGCGCTTCAGCAAGGACAAGACGCCGTACAAGGAGCACCAGGGCGGGTTCGTCGGCGCCGAGGACGCGATGGGCTGGTACGTCCAGATCTCGCGCGACGGGCTCATGGTGGCGGGCGGCTGGTACAGCGCGCAGGGCAAGCAGCTCGAGCGGTGGCGCGACGCCGTCGACTCCCCGAACGCCACGACCCTGCGCGCGGCGATCGCCAAGGCCGAGAAGGCCGGGCTGACCGTCGGCGGCGACGTCATGAAGACACGTCCGCGCGGCGTGCCCGAGGACCACCCGGACCTCGACCTGCTCAAGCACCGCACGCTGACCGTGGAGAAGCACCTCGGCGAGCCGGCCTGGGTGTCGTCGCGCCAGGCGCTGACCAAGGTGCGCGCGCTGTGGCGCGGGATGACCCCGCTCGTCGAGTGGCTCGTCGACCACGTCGGCCCGTTCGACGACGGCATCCCGCCCGAGCCGCAGTGACGTCGGCCCACGTCCCCGCCTGGGAGCAGGAGCGCCGCGCGATCGTCGTCAACGCCATCGGCGTCGGGCTCGCGACGGCGGCGTACGGGATCTCGTTCGGCGCGTTCGCCGTCAGCGGCGGGCTCTCGGTGCTGCAGGCGCAGATCCTGTCGGTGGTGATGTTCACGGGCGGGTCGCAGTTCGCGCTCGTCGGCGTGATCGCCGCGGGCGGCGCGATGTCGTCGGCCGTGGCGACGGCGTCGCTGCTCGGCCTGCGCAACGCGTTCTACGGCCTGTCGATGTCGCCGGTCCTGTCGGTGACCGGCGCCCGTCGCGCTGTGGCCGCGCAGCTGACGATCGACGAGTCGACGGCGATGGCCGTGGGGCGCTCCGGACCGGGCGAGACGCTGCGCGCAGAACGGCTGGCGTTCTGGGCCACGGGCCTGTCGGTCTTCGTCCTCTGGAACCTCGCGACGCTGGCCGGCTCGCTCGGTGCCGGCCTCATCGGGGACCCGCGCACCTACGGCCTCGACGCCGCCATCGGCGCGGGGCTGCTCGCTCTGGTGTGGCCGCGGCTCGTCGACCGCCGCTCGGTCGGCGTCGCCGTCGTGTCGGCCGTCGTCGCCCTGGCCCTCACCCCGGTGCTGCAGCCGGGGGTGCCGGTGCTGCTGACGTCGGTAGTGGCCGTGGTGGCCGGCGTCTCCGCCGTCCGCGACCGCGCCTCGCGGGGGCTCACGTGACGCCGATCTGGACGGCGGTGATCCTCGGGTCGCTGCTCTGCTACGCGATCAAGCTCGCGGGCCACTCGGTGCCGCACCGGTTCCTCGACCAGCCGCTCGTGATGTCGGTGAGCGACTACCTTCCGATCGCGCTGCTGTCGGCGCTGGTGGCGGTGCAGACCTTCGCCGTCGGTATGCACCTGGTGGTCGACGCCCGGCTCGCGGGCCTGCTGGCCGCGATCGTCGCCCTGGCGCTGCGGGCGCCGTTCCTCGTCGTCGTCCTGGTGGCGGCGGGGACGGCCGCGGCGTTCCGGGCGCTCGGCTGGGCCGCGTAGCGTGCCCGGCGCATGAGCACAGCTGGGCCGCGTAGCGTGCCCGGCGCATGAGCACAGCTGGGCCGCGTAGCGTGCCCGGCGCATGAGCACAGCTGGGCCGCGCAGCGTGCCCGGCGCATGAGCACAGCTGGGCCGCGTAGCGTGCCCGGCGCATGAGCACAGCTGGGCCGCGTAGCGTGCCCGGCGCATGAGCCCGGCTGGGCCGCGTAGGGCTGGTCGGGCTACGGCACGGCTGGGCCGAGTAGCGCTGGGCGAGGCATGGTCGGCGTCGCGGCTGCTGGGCCGCGTAGGGCTGGCCGGCGTCGGGCCCGGTAGGCCGCGGCCGGGGCGCCGGGTGATGATGGGGCGGTGAGCCGCAACCCCAAGGAGCAGAAGCCGCCGCTGTTCCGCGTCTTCGACCGCGACCCCGACCGTCATCGGCCGGTCGACGGCGACTACGTGCAGGCGCGACCCGTGCGGCTGCACCGGCCGGGACCGTGGCGCACCGGGCTCGTGATCGTGATGGCTCTCGTGGCCGCGTGGGTGGGGCTCGCCGCCGTCCTCGCCGTCTCGGTCGCCCACGGGCTCGCGACGAAGCTGATCGTCGGCGCCGTGGCGATGGTGCCGGTGCTGCTCGTCTACTGGTTCACCGCGCGGGTGCTGTCGGTCGGCGTCTACGCCACCGATGCCACGGTGCGTCAGAACCACCTGCTCACCGCGGTGGAGTCCGACTGGGCCGACGTCGTCGACGTCCGGCGCGTGGCCGGGCCCGTGCGGCTGCTCGGCGTCGGCCCGAAGGTGGCCGGCGAGCAGGTGTTCGTCGTGCTGCGCGACGGCAGCGACATCGCGACGTCGATCACCACGCACGGCGCCGACTTCCTGCTCCGGCCCGAGTCCTACGACCAGGCCGCCCTCGCCGTCGAGCACTGGTGGACCGGCACCCAGGGCCGCACCACCCCCTGACCCTCGCGACCCACCTCCCCCGGCCCTGACCGGTCAGACCCGCCATTTCGGGTGAAGGGCCCCCTACTTGCCTTAGAAGCAAGAAAAGCGCCCCAGGCTGTCCACAACGCCGGGGCGCTGTGGACAGCCTGGGGCGGAAAACTTGCTTCTATCGCAAGCAGGGGCACCTTCACCCCAAACCGGGCCCGGGGTGTGGAGGGTCAGTCGAGGCCGAGGAGGGGGTCGAGGCCGACGGTGAGGCCGGGGTGGTGGCTGATGCTGCGGACGCCGAGGAGGACGCCGGGGACGAAGGACGTGCGGTCGGTGGTGTCGTGGCGGATCGTGAGGGTCTCCCCCGCCTGGCCGAGCAGCACCTCCTGATGCGCGATGAGGCCGCGCAGGCGGACGGAGTGGACCGGCACGCCGTCGATGTCGGCGCCGCGGGCGCCGTTGATGAGCTGCACCGTGGCGTCGGGCTGCTCCCCGAGGCCGGCGTCGCGGCGCGCGGCGGCGACGGCGGCGGCCGTGGAGCGCGCCGTGCCCGAGGGGGCGTCGGCCTTGGTCGGGTGGTGCAGCTCGATGATCTCGACCGACTCGTAGAAGCGGGCGGCCTGCGCGGCCCAGCGCATCATGAGGACGGCGCCGATCCCGAAGTTCGGGGCGACGAGCACGCCGGTGCCGGGCGACGCCGACAGCCACGCGCGCACGGCCTCGAGCCGGTCGTCGTCCCAGCCGGTCGTGCCCACGACGGCGTGGATCCGGTTGCGCACGAGGAACTCGACGTTGCTCATGACGACGCCGGGATGGGTGAAGTCGACCGCGACCTGCGCCCCGGCGGCGGTCAGCTCGGACAGGCTGTCGTCCTTGTCGATCGCGGCGACGAGCTCGAGGTCGTGGGCCTCGCGGACGGCGTCGGCCACCACCGAGCCGACCCGGCCCTCCGAGCCGATGACGGCGACGCGCAGACGATCGGTCACGACGGACCTCCTCGGTGGTGGTGGCGGCCGGCCCCGGAGGGTCAGCCCAGGGCGGACGAGAAGTCGCGGTCGGCGTCGAACGGCCCGATGACGGCGAGCGTGGGCTCGACCTCGAGCAGTCCGGCGGCGATGGCGCGGACGTCGTCGACCGAGACGGCGTCGACGGCGGCGAGCACCTCGGCGGTCGACCACAGGTCGCCGGCCAGGAGCTCGGCCTTGCCGATGCGCGACATGCGCGAGCCGGTGTCCTCCAGGCCGAGGACGAGCCCGCCGCGCACCTGGCCCTTGCCGCGCTCGAGCTCCTCGTCGGTGAGCCCGGACGCCGCGACCTTGGCCAGCTCGTCGCGCGCGATGGCGAGGACGTCGTCGACCTTCTTGGGCATGCAGCCGGCGTAGACGCCGAACATGCCGGTGTCGGCGTAGTGGTTGGCGAACGAGAACACGCTGTAGGCCAGGCCGCGCTTCTCGCGGATCTCCTGGAACAACCGCGAGCTCATGCCGCCGCCGAGCGCCGCGTTGAGGACGCCGAGGGCGAAGCGCCGCTCGTCGTCGCGCGGGACGCCGGGGACGCCGAGCACGACGTTGGCCTGCTCGGTGGTCTTGGACAGGATGCGGACGTCGCCGGCGCCGCGGGTGCGGAAGCGCCCGGCGCGCGGGGTGGACGGCAGGGCGTCGCCGTCGAGCAGGCCCGCGGCGCCGAAGGCCTTGCGCACCAGGCGGACGACGGCGTTGTGGTCGACGTTGCCGGCAGCCGCGACGACCATGTTCTCGGGGCGGTACTTGCCCTTGTAGAAGCTGCGGATCGCGCGCGGGGTGATCGACTCGATCGTCTCGACGGTGCCCAGGATCGGACGGCCGAGCGGTGTGCGGCCGAACATCGCGTCGGCGAACTCCTCGTGCACGAGGTCGCCGGGGTCGTCGTCGCGCATCGCGATCTCTTCGAGGATCACGTCGCGCTCGCCGTTGACGTCGGCGTCGAGCAGCAGCGCGGAGGTGACGATGTCGGAGACGACGTCGACCGCGAGCGGGAGGTCCTGGTCGAGCACCCGCGCGTAGAAGCAGGTGTACTCCTTGCTGGTGAAGGCGTTCATCTCGCCGCCGACCGCGTCGATCGCGGCGGAGATGTCGAGCGCCGACCGGCGCTGCGTGCCCTTGAACAGCAGGTGCTCGAGGTAGTGGGCGGCACCGGCCTGCGCGGGCGTCTCGTCGCGCGAGCCGACGCCGACCCAGATGCCGAAGGCGGCGGAGCGGACGCCGGGCACGTGCTCGGTGACGACGCGGAGGCCGCCGGGGAGCACGGTGCGGCGCACGCGGGCGCCGTCCTCGAGGAGCAGCGTGCGGGTGGACCCGAGGCGCTGCTCGTGCGCAGCGGGCACGCGGCTGCGCCGCGTGCCCGCTGCGATCGTGCGAGTGGCCGTCATCGAGGCGGTCAGGCCTCGACCTCGGCGGCCGGCTCGGACTCGGCGGCAGCGCCCTCCGAGCCCTCCTCGACCGGCGACAGCGACAGCTTGCCGCGCTGGTCGATCTCGGTGATCTCCACCAGGATCTTCTGTCCGATGGAGACGACGTCGTCCACGTTCTCGACGCGCTTGCCGCCCGCGAGGGTGCGCAGCTTCGAGATGTGGAGCAGGCCGTCCTTGCCCGGCATGAGCGAGACGAAGGCGCCGAACGTCGTGGTCT
>Ga0233425_10002405_pt1 | contig 37035 bp, 39 predicted proteins | sample Watercolumn_Towu_2_FD_181712 | JGI IMG/M metagenome (GOLD analysis project Ga0233425, IMG submission 181712) | Freshwater microbial communities from Lake Towuti, South Sulawesi, Indonesia - Watercolumn_Towuti2014_140_MG | ecosystem: Environmental > Aquatic > Freshwater > Lake | place... | reverse complement strand
AGCGGTGGTGATGTTCCTCCACAATCCCGGTAATCAGGGACTCGATGGTCCTGGGCGTGTTGCCGGAATTGAAGCAGACCAGGACGTTCCCGGTCAGCGCGGACGCGGAGACGTGGGAAATCTCCTGATTCCGGGCCAGCCGGAATTCCAACAGCCTTTTCAGGGGTTCCGAGCGGTAAAGCCCGTCCACCCTGAACCTGGCCCGTCCGGGCACACTGGTATGGATCGCCTGCACCATGGCGTTTTATCTGTCCATCGAGCTTGGAAATTTACGGGAAGGAATCGTCTTTCTTAATTCGCTCCCGGTACTCTTTAAGCCTTAGGCCCTTTTTTCTCCCCGGGAACTGCGGGGGCGGGTTTCTCTTCCCGGACTTCCCCGGCTTCCGGCTGGGGTTTGGGCAAGACCGCGCAGGCCACGTCCTTGACGCCTTCCACCGTGGCCACCAGGACCTCGCAGATGGATTTCACCGCGGTTTTCCCGAGGCTGCCCGCGGCTTCCAGGGCGCCGCCCACCGCGGCCTTGGCTGCCGCGCCGGCGTTGACCCCCGCCTGCCCCGCGGCCTCCATCACCCCCGCCACTACACTGCTGGCCACCGTGGCCACGTCACTGCCCACTTCCACCGCGCCTTTGACCGCGCCCTTGGCCAGTTGGGACGCGGCCTGGGTGACATCCCCGCCCACGTCGCTGACGCCCAGGATGATGCCCTTGGCCACGCTCTTGGTGCCGGTGATCAAGCCGGTGCCCACTTCCTGGGTGGCGCCGATTACTCCTTTAATTACGTCCTTGCTGACGTTAAGAGTTTCATTGGCTACGGACCCCGTCGCCTGGAGGGCGTCGGTGACCGTGGTTCTCGCCAGGCCGACGATCTGCGTTTCAATTTCCTGGAGCCCCTTCAGACTGCCCACCACCCCTTCTTTCACGGTGGCTCCGGCTTGGCCCAGCATTTCCCCTACTCCCGCGGGTTTCTTGGTCTCTTCCGGTGACATGGTGTTGCCCTCCATCAATTAAAGTTCCGAGTTTCTGGTTCCAAGTTCCAGTTAAAGGCGTAGAGACGTTTGCTCAGTTATTGTAGGGTGGGCACTGCCCACCGATTCATCAGCTCAAAGATGTTTGCTCAGCCAGGTGGCCAGCCTGAAGGTGTCGATTCCCGGAAAGAGCAGGGAAAAAGCCGCTTTCAAGGCCAGCAGGGAGCTGAGGGAGGATAATGCTTGTTTATCATAGAGAACCACCACTTCCCCCCGGTCGGCGTCCGGCCTGACTTGCTGAATGCCGTGAATGGCGGAAAATTTGGCCTCAAACTCCCTGGCGAAATCCTGGTCGCCCTGGAGCCGGTCAATGGCCAGATTGATTTCTCCCGGCTGCGAGTCGATGACCTCTATGCCTGCAAATCCCATAAATTTCCCTCTTAATCGTAATCCGCGTGATCCTTAGTATTACAACAGCATTTACTATAATCACTTACAGCCTGTTCCTCCAATATAGATATGGCGATATATATCGCCACTAGAGATGGAAAAATTAACCAATTTTTAACATTTGCCCAATTAATCTATAACTTTCAATGGCGATACTTAAAATCAGTAAAACCAATACTCAAGAGGACAGACCTTATGAAAATAGTTTCTTCATATGTCCATGCCCTGGAAGGCAGGTTGCGTATCAAAATCCCGGAGGTCAAGGGCGCGCCGTCCCAGGCCCGGGAGCTGGAAAGCCATCTGCGACTGCTGACGGGCCTGGAAGAAGTAGCGGCAAACCACGTTACCGGCAATGTGCTGATTCTCTACAACCCTTCCCTCCTCAGGGAAGATCAAATCATCTCCACCCTCCAGGAATTGGGTTACCTGGAGGAAGCGCTTCCCAAGGCCAAGGGGGAAGGCATGGTGGAAAGATTGACCACCGTGGTGGCCTCCTCCATCATGGAAGTGGCTCTGACGCGTTTGGTAACCGCCTTGATTTAACGGTGAGGCCCCCGAATGGCCTGGGGTGCGGCGCAAAATGTGGCGAAGGTCTTTTTTGGAGGGCAATTAACTTCAAGCTGCCAAGAAATCCTATTTTGTAACTGGAGGAGCTATGCTAAGTTGCGTTATCTATCTGATTATCGGTTTCGTAGCCGGGATTTCCGTCGCCATCTGGAAACAGCACGCACACTGCAAGTATTGCGGCATGGAAGAGAAGTGTGAGGATTTAATTTGATTAACGTAAATTAACCCGGAACTTCTTCCTCCTTTAACTCTTCTTTTTTCCCCTCCCCGGTAACGGGAACAGTCTTCTTTTCCGGTTGACTTCCCTCGAACCAATCCCGATTGAGCATCACCAAACTGCTGAAACCGAACCATAAGTAGTCATGCCAGTTCGGAAAGGTGGTTTTTTGCGCGGCCAGAAAGCCGCGCACCCCCAAAAATATCAGCGCCAGCGGCGCCAACAGTTTCAGGTCCAAGCCGCCGGTGATTCTGCCTACTTGAGCATTTAGGGCGTGTATGCCCGCCCCCAGTTTCCCGCCGGGGTTGGCGCCGGCATCCGGGGCGGCGGCCAGGGAGGCCAGCCCGCTGATCAGGCTCAAAGCCTCTATCTCGGGGAAAAATTCCGCCAATACTTCCCCCAGCGGCTCTATGGTCTCCGCCATGGAGGTGGCCAGGTCAAAGAACACGAGGACGCTGCCGGTAACCGGATTGGTCTCCACCTCCCGGATTCCCGGGACCTCGGCCAGTTTCTCCTGGACCTTCCGGGCGAAGTCGGGATTGCCCTTGACCTGGGCCGCCTTGACCCGGACCCGCCCCGGCAGGGCATGGACTACTTTGATGCCCTCAGTCACTTTCTTAGCTCCCAGGTGAGCTTCAGGCGGCGGGCTTTTCCGGCTTGGCCGCGGCGGCCGCCACTTCCGCGGACCTTTCCGCCTTGCATTCGGCCATCAGGTCGCTGATCTGCTCCCCGGCTTCCGCGGCATATTCCTTCACCGTGTCGGCCAGAGCCAGGTAGCCTTTAATCAGGGTCTTGGCCAGGGGCCGGGACACCGCGGCCACTGCCGGCAGGACAATGGGCGCAGCCAAAGCCACCCCCAAAACGACCAGGATACTGGGAACCGCGCCTTTCAAACCATCATCAAGCAGGGCCATAATTATTCTCCCTTAGGGAAATATGGGAATTGTGGGAAAGTTAAAATTAACGAAAAATTAACCAAACTTGCAATATTTCCTAACCGATATATGTCAGTATCGGAGCTATGGAATACAAGACCCAACTTCTTCAGTCCTTCTGGCAGGGGATGGTGAAGCTCTTCGTGCTGCACCAGGCGGAACAGGGGCCGGTTTACGGGGTCAGGCTGAAAAAAAATCTGCGCGACCGGGGTTACGACATCAGCCCCGGCAGTCTCTACCCCTTGCTGCACGCCATGGAGAAGGCCGGCCTCCTGCGCAGCCGCCTGAAAGTCTTCAAAGGGCGGGTCCGCAAATACTACAACCTCACCCCCACTGGCGAATCCTGTTTGCAGGAATTACGGCAGACCTTCTCCGGTCTGGCCCAGGAGATTATTTTCGGAAACACGGCCGCGGCCGGTAAAAACCTGGTCAATGACCGGCAGAAATAACACCCCTCGGGGCAAACCTCTTCGCAATTCCCGTATGTCTAATGATAAAAGTGGTTGCTCCTATGTCAACCTCTAAAATCCCTTTTTTTTCCGGCCGGTTGCCGGGATGATGGCGGACTGACGAAGATTTCCCTCCACCGCTGAAAAAATAAAGAAAAAATAACTTGAGTTGAACTAGTTCTAAATAATTATTTGTTATTTAAACGCGTTAAAAAATAAATAAAAAATAACGAAACTCAAATAAAAACTAAATAATTAATTGTTATAAACGTTATTATAAATAAGGAAAGAGATATATTAAATAACGGAATAAATGCTAAGAAAGGGGAGAAATGCAGGATTTTAGTCTTTCCAATGGGATGGTGGGTGAGATTCTCCGACATGCCAAGCCCTTCGGGCATAACGAGAATGTCAGGAAGTTAAATCTGGGATTCGGTTTTATTTATTACGGCGTGGTCCGGGCGCTTAGGCCCAAGCATACCCTGGTCATCGGCTCCGGCTACGGCTTCAGCGTGGTCTGCCTGGCTCTGGGCCTGAAGGACAACGGCAAGGGCCGGCTCACCTTCATCGACCCGGCGTATTCGTTTTTAAAGGACGGCCCCCTGGCCACCATCGGCGGCCGGGGCATGTGGAGCGACGAGGATAAGGTGAAAAACCATTTTCAGCGCTTCCATGTGGGAGACATCGTTACCCATTATAAGATGCGAAGCGACGAATTCTTTCCTTCCTATCAGAATCTCAACTTACCATCCATTGACCTTGCCTTCATTGACGGCAGCCATGCTTACAAAGATGTGAAGTACGACTTTATCCGGGTTTTGGAAAGAGCAAATAAAAACACCTACATCTTTTTGCACGACACCAACATCTACGTCCGGGAGCTGATCCGGCACGCGGGCGTCAAGAAGTGGCTGAAGTTCATCAAGAGCAGGGAGGAGGCCTTCGAGGTGGTTAATTTCCCCTTTTCTTCGGGGGTGGCCCTGGTCCGGGTCCTGAATCCCGATGTCTGGAGGGAACTCCATTGACCTGGGTCCTCCTGGCGGCGCCCTTGGTCCTGGTGGGCGGCTATCTTTACTGGCGCTACCTCTGGTTTTTCCGCAACCCGCCCCGGGTCCCGCCTCCCGGCGACAACGTCGTCAGCCCCGCGGACGGCACCGTGGTCTATGTCAGCCTGGTAAAGCCGCATCAGGAGGTGGTAACCATCAAGCAAGGGGTCAAGGCCGGCCTGAAGGACATCGTTAAGGAGGATCTGATCTATCCCAAGATTTCCATCGGCATCTTCATGAGCCCTTTCAACGTCCATTACAACCGGGTGCCGCTGGCGGGCCGGGTGGTATCGGTGCGCCACCATCCGCCGACTCCCGCGAATTTGCCCATGACCGCCATGCACTGGCGCACCATGCTGCGGCGCCCTCCGTTTTACCGGGATTCCCGGCATATCGTCCAGAACGAACGATTGGTGACCCGCCTGGAGGGTATCTTCAAAGGCGAGCAGATTTCTTATTATGTGGTGCAGATTGCCGGCTGGAGTGTGGCCGGCATCGACAGCTACGTCAACGTGGGGGACCAGGTAGGCAAAGGCAAAATCTTCGGCATGATCCGCATCGGTTCCCAGGTGGACCTGGTCATGCCTTATACGCCGGAGATGGAACTCATGGTGAAGCCCGGAGACCGGGTCAAGGCCGGGGAAACTATTTTAATCTCTTAAAGGGGGTGAGTAATGAAGATCGATGGCCACGTGCATTCGAAATATTCCAAACGGCCGCATTTCTGGGTCCTGCAGAAATTGGGGTGCCAGGAATGCTATACCGAACCCGCGGCGATTTACCGGATTGCCAGGAAAAGAGGCATGTCCAAGGTAACCATCACCGACCATAATGTGATTGATGGGGCTTTGGAGATCGCTCACCTGCCGGATACCTTTATCAGCGAGGAGATCACCACTTACTTCCCCGAGGACCAATGCAAGGTTCATGTCCTGGCCTATAATATCGATGAGAAACAGCATGGCGATATCCAGAAACTGCGGGAAAATATCTTCGATCTGGTCAATTATCTCCATCAAGAAGGAATCACCCATAGCCTGGCCCACCCCCTCTGGGCGGCCAACAATCGTTTGACCCTGGATCATTTTGAACAGATGCTCCTGCTCTTCAAGAATTTCGAGTTAAACGGGGCCCGGGAGTCCCAGATCAATGTTTTCCTAAAGGCGGTGCTCTCCGCACTGACCCAAGAAGAAATCGAGATGCTGATGGAGAAGCATCAGCTCACCCCTTTATTTCCCGAACCTTGGCGGAAAAATTTGACCGGGGGTTCGGACGATCATAGTTCCCTGAACATCGGCCTGACTTTTACCCAGGTAAAAGGGGCCCGCAACCTGGCCACGTTTTTCCAGGGGCTCAACCGGGGAAGAGGGGAAGCCTGCGGCCAGGCCTCCTCGCCCTTGACTCTGGCCCGCAACATCTACAGCATCGCCTATCAATTCTACAAACAGAAGTATGGCCTGGCTAATTACACCCAAGGGAATGCCTTTTTCGATTTATTGGAAAGCATGCTGCAGGTGGAATCAAAACCACAAAGGAGCCTGAAAAGGATTTTTTCCTATTATTATAAACTAAAGAATTTCTTTAGTTCCGATTCCAAGAACGGCAATCTATCCGCCTTTATCCAGAAAGAAGTCAGCAACTTAAAAGCCGTTGCCTCCCAAAAGAATCCCGATGTCCAATGGTTCGCAATTATCAACCGGTTGGCCAATAAAGTATTACACCCCTTTCATGAGCATTTTCAAAAGGCCATCTCCGGGGCGAATCTCATCGAGTGCCTTAATTCCTTCACTCCCACCGGTCTGGTTTACCTGGGTCTGGGTCCCTATATCGCCGCGTTTTTTTCCTTTTCCGAAGATCGGGTTCTGGCCTCCCAGATCACGGAACGGTTTTTCAGCCCGGGCAATGGCAAGGCCAAAGATATCAATCTGGCCCACTTTACCGACACCTTTTACGAGATCAACGGCGTCAGCCTGACCCTCCAGCGCCAAATTGCCGCAGCCTTCCAGGCGGAGAAGAATTACACCATCATTACCTGTGATGAAAACGGCAATCCCCCGCAAAACGGGGTGCAAAATTTTCATCCCATCGGCGTCTTCAATCTGCCGGAATATCCGGAGCAGCGGCTCTACCACCCCCCTTTCCTGGAAATCTTGAATTTTTGCTATGTCAACAACTTCACCCACATCCTGGCGGCCACCCCCGGCCCCCTGGGCCTGGCCGCGCTGGGAGCGGCCCGTATTCTCAAGCTGCCCCTGTGGGGGACTTATCATACCGCGCTCCCCCAATACGCCCAGTATCTCACGGAAGACCAGTCGGTGGCCGGGATGATGTGGAAATATATCACCTGGTTCTACCAGCAGATGGATGCGGTTTTCGTCCCCTCCCGGAGCACCGGCGCGGAGCTGGAGGCCAAGGGCATTGATCCCCGGAAGATTCGGGTCTATCCCCGGGGAGTGGACCTGGAACTGTTCCATCCCGCCAAACGCAACGGTTTCCTGGAAAGCCGGTATCAACTCCCGGAAGGCAAAAAGCTGCTATACGTGGGCCGGGTTTCCAAAGAAAAGAATTTGCAGTTGCTGGGACGGGTCTTCAAATCCTTAGTGGCCGCCCACCCCCAGGCGCACCTGATAATCGTGGGCGACGGCCCCTACCTGGAGGAAATGCGGCGGGAAATGGCCGGAGCGCCCTGCCTGTTTACCGGCTACCTGGAAGGAGAAGACCTGGCCGCGGTCTATGCCTCCTGCGACCTCTTCCTCTTTCCCAGCACCACCGATACCTTCGGGAACGTGGTTCTGGAGGCCCAGGCTTCGGGGCTGCCGGTCATTGTCACCGATAGCGGCGGGCCCCGGGAAAATGTCCGGCACGGGGAAACGGGGCTGGTGGTCCCGGCGGACGATGAGGACACCTTTCTCCAGGCCGTCCATTGCCTGTTGGCTGAACCCGGACGGTTGAACGAGATGGGACGTACCGCCCGGCAGAGCATGCAAGGCCGCTCTTTTGACACGGCCTTCGACGCCGCCTGGAAGATGTACCAGCAGGAGGCAGCGGCCGGCCGATAATACCGTTTTCCGAGGCTTTTGCAAAATTCTTTTCTTTGAGTCTCTAAGGTGAATCAGTTTCTCGCCAAGGCGCCAAGGACGCAAAGAAAGAATAACAGACTTGGCGCACTTTGCGTCTTTGCGAGAAACCAATCACCACAGAGACGCAAAGGACGCAGAGAGCTTTCCCCCTCCCCTTCTTTCCCCGGGAAAAATTAATCAAAAATTAATCTCGTCAAAATACCAATCTGATAATTGGTGACGATGATGGTGATAGCCATCATTAACATGGTTTTCAGAGCTATTCCTCAATCTTTGCAATTTTTCCAAGAGCTTAATTGGAGGTTCTTATGTGGGGCAAAATAAGATTGGGCTGGAAGCTGGTGCTGGGATTTTTCCTGGTGGCCTGCATTACTCTGGTGGTGGGCCTCTGCGGGTGGCGGGGGACGGTGACCCTGGGCGGGTATCTGGTGGAAATGAAGGATGTCTACTCCTCCTCCATCGAACAATTGCTGATCATGAAGGAGTCTTTCCAACACGACATCGTCGCCCAGAGAACCCTCATCACCCCATGGCTGCCCTATGAACAGCGGGAAAAATTAGGGGAGCAGGTCAAAAGGGCCAGAGGCGTTTATGCCGGGGCCGCCAAAAGCTATGAAGCCTCGTTGAATCGGAAAGGCCAGGATGAGATTGAATTATGGCAAAAATTTAATCAATCACTGAATGTCTGGCGGCAGGAAAACGAGAAAATCCTCAGGTTGAGCGAAGAAATCGCCAAAGCGGAGGCCGCGGGGCTGCTGGGTACCGAGATCGCCGACCTGACCCAGGTCATGACCCGCCAGGCCCTGGGCGTCGCCCTGGAAAAACAGGAGGAGACCCTGAAATGGCTGGAGGCCATCATCAGCGCCAATAAGAATGCCCAATTCAATCTCCAGGAGAAGGCTTCCAGGGTATCCCGACAAGTGACGTTCTTCAACCTCTTAGGCATGTCCTTGGGGTTCGGGTTGGCAATGGGCATCGGCATTTTTTTGAGCCGCACCCTCTCTAAGCCCTTAAACGGCATCATCGGGGCGCTGACCACCGGCGCCCAGGAGGTGTCCGCAACCTCCAGCCACGTCTCCCAGTCCAGCCAGACCCTGGCCGCGGGGACCCAGCAACAGGCCTCCTCCCTGGAGCAAACCGCCGCCGCCTTGGAGGAGATGGCGGCCATGACCAAACAAAACTCCGAGCATTCCCAGGAGGCCCATCTCCTCATGAAGGATTCGGGAGATTTGGTGGCCAAGGCCAATGTCTCCATGGGGCGGATGACCGAGGCCATGCAGGATCTCTCCCGGGCAGGGGATAAAACCGTGCATATCATCAAGACCATTGATGATATTTCCTTTCAGACCAATCTTCTGGCCCTCAATGCCGCGGTGGAAGCGGCCCGGGCCGGAGAAGCCGGAGCCGGCTTCGCGGTGGTGGCCGAGGAGGTAAGAAGCCTGGCGCAAAAAGCCGCCTCCTCCGCCAGGACCACTGCGGATCTGGTGGAAGGGATCGTCGCCAAAGTAACCGATGGGGCCAGCCTGGTAAACCGCACCGCCGATGATTTTCAGCAGGTGGCCGCCATTACCGCCAAGGCCCAGCAACTGATCGCGGAAATTGCCGTGGCCTCCCAGGAGCAGGCGCAAGGCATTGAGCAGATCAGCAAGGCCATGGCCGGATTGGATGAAGTGGTGCAGAGCAACGCCGAGAATGCCGAGGAAAGCGCTGCAGTCTCGGCCGGGCTTAACCTGCAGGCTGAAAAGATGCAGGAGGTGGTAAGAAAATTAGTGACCATGGTAAACGGCAATGGTAACGGCCACAGCCCGCACCACGGCATCTCAGCTCCCCGCCTTCCTGCCCGGGACCCGGATCAAGATGCAAAAGCCCATTTATCTTTCGCCTTGTAGGGGAATCTCCATTGAGGCTTCAGATCTGGATGTGGAGGGATATCCATGAAAAGATGGAGTTTAGCCGTTTTGCTGGCCGCCCTCTCCGGGATGTTTATCTCAGCCGCCGCCGCGGAAACGGTGGTTAAGGGAGCCGGGGCTTCCTTTCCTTATCCCTGCTATTCCCAATGGACTTACAAATACTATGAACTCACCGAAGTCAAAGTTCGCTATCAGTCAATCGGCTCCAGCGCCGGGATGACCCAGATCAAGGCCGGGACCGTGGACTTTGCCGGTTCCGATGTGCCCCTGGAACCTGAGAAATTAAAAGAGTTCAATCTGGTGCAGTTCCCCATGCTGGTGGGCGGCATTGTCCCCATAGTAAATCTTAAAGGGGCCGGTCCCGGAGGTTTGCGTCTGACCCCCGAGGTGTTGGCGGGCATCTTCTTAAAGAAGATCACCCGCTGGCGCGACCCGGCCATCGCCCGGGAAAACCCGGAGCTGAATCTCCCGGATCAGGAGATCACTGTGGTCCATCGGGAAGACGGTTCCGGCACCACTTTTATCTTCACCAATTACCTGAGCAAGATTTCCCCGGAATGGAAGGCGAAAGTGGGGAACGACAAAGAGGTGGATTGGCCCACGGGCATCGGCGCCAACCAGAATGAAGGAGTGGCCCGTAAGGTCATGCAAATTGAGGGTTCCATCGGCTACGTGGAGTACGCCTATGCCTTTCAGAACCGGATTCCTTACGCCCTGGTGCGCAACCATGACGGCAATTATATCCATCCCAGCACCGAAACCTTCGTGGCCGCAGCCGCGATGGCGGATTGGCGGCAAGCCCCCGGCTTTTTCATGATCCTGACGGACCAGCCGGGGAAGTTCAGTTGGCCCATAGTCGGCGCCACCTTCATCTTGATGCGAAGAAGCCAGGGGAACCCCGATCAGGCCCGGGCGACCCTGAAATTCCTGGACTGGGCCTACCGCCACGGCCAGGAAATTGCCCGGAAACTGCATTATGTGCCTTTACCTGACCACGTGGTGCGGATGATAGAAGATACCTGGGCCAAGGAGATCAGGGCGGTCAACGGCGCCGGTATCTGGCCGCTTGAGGAGCTTGCCCCCTCCCGGCAAGAAAGAGTTTCCCCATAAAATTTCATAGACAGTTAGTGACAACTGCTTGATAAGTTGGGCCGCCCCTTTTTGAAATGGTGCGGGCCATCTCAAAACCTTGAATATCATTCCGGAGGCAGTGATGCCCAGCGTGAGAATGGGGAAGGCAGCAGCAGCGGAATCTAGCTTCCGGACCGGCAAGATTCTGGATTTCCCGTTCAAGCTCTGGGAAATCATCCCCACCGGGAAAGATCAGGAGCAGGGTTACCTGCCTCTGCTCTTTGCCCAACTGCCACGGGAGGGGAAAATTCCTTTCGATGTCTACCTGAAAGTCAAGCACAAGGATGCCCTGCAGCCCCGGTTCATTCCGTGCTGTTCCCGGGGGCAGGTCTTCCCCGAAGAGTGGCGCCGGAAATTGCAGCAGTTGCGCATCTCCAGCGTCTATTTTGCCGCGGCGGACGCGCCGGCCGCGGTCGGTTACCTGGAGGGCCGCCTGGAGGAGACATTGGAGTCTCCCCATCGTAGTAATCTAAAAAAGGCCATCCTCACTTATGATGTGGCGCAGCTCTGGGCCAGGAATTTCTTTGGCTCCCCGCACGGCCGGGACGATGGGCAGTTGGCTCTCTCCCTGAAATTCATCGACAGCTTTTTGCATCTCGTCCGCCAGGAAAAAAGCAATCTGGGATTTGTCTTCGAAATCCGCCGCCACGACCTCAACCTTTACACCCATTGCATCAATGTCTGTTTGCTGGGCTTGGCCTTTCTGTCATTCCTGGGCTGGGATGAGGATAAAGCCAGGGCCTTCGGCCTAGGGGCGATGCTGCACGACATCGGACTCACCGAAACCGCCCCGGAAGTGTTGCAAAAGAAGGCTCCCTTGACGCAGGAAGAAAGGGAACGCATAGATCGGCATCCCACCCGGGGATTCCAGGTTCTGAAAAGTTTCGGCGGCATAGGGTACGATTCCCTGATAATGGTGCTGCAGCACCATGAAAATGGCGACGGCTCAGGTTACCCCCAAAGATTGAACCTACCCTCCATCCATCCCTGGGCTAGGATCCTGCGCATCCTGGACACCTATGAGGCCATGACCGCCGACCGTCCCTGGCGGCTGGCCCGCTCGCCCCGGGAGGCTCTGTGGACCATGCGCAATGACTGGCAAAGGGGTCAGATATACGCCCCGGCCTATTTGACGGCCTTTATCAAATTTCTCGGAAACAGGTAACTTGTTTTATACCTCGATAGCTAACAATACTTTTTCATTTTGACCGGCATTGGGTTTGCGAAGGGACCACGCGGTGAAATTGTTTAACCCCCTGAACTTGATCAACTTCTGGTTTTACCTGGCCCTGGCTTTGATAGTGGCCATTAATGCCTTTTCCCTGGGGAACACCTGGCAGAGTTTGAAGGTGGAACAAGCGGCTCTGCATACTTATGAAATCCGCAATACCCTCCACAGCTTGTTGAATTTACTCAATGATGCAGGCAACAGCCAACGCAATTTCCTGGCCATGGGAGATGAGCAGTTCCTTATCCCCTATCATAAAGCGGTCAGTGAGATCGAGCACAAAACCGCACTCCTCAAGGAATTGACGCGGGATAAGCCCTGGTACCGGGAAAGGTTGCAGGCCCTGGAACAAAGGATCGACAAGCAACTGGCTTTCCTGAAAAAGGGGATCAATCTGACCAGGGCGGAAGAGCACGAAGAAGTAAAGACCCTGTTGGAAAGCGGCGAAGGACTGACGCTCCTGGATAATATTCGCAGGCTCGTGAATCAGGCCGATACCGAGGAGGTCGATCACATTCTCCTGAAGCAACAATGGGAGAATTCCCGGGCCAGCAATCAGGGGGTATTATTCACCTCCTCCATCGGCACCGTTGTCAGCATTCTCATTCTGCTGTTCAGCTTTTCCCGGGTAAGAAGGGAAAACGCCACCCGCATCCGGGCGGAGGAGGAGCTGCGCCGGGCCAAGGATAATCTGGAAACCGTGGTCCAGGAACGCACCGAGGAGCTGAGCCGGACCAACGCCGAGCTGCGGCATGAATTGACGGAAAGGCGCCTGGCGGAAGAGGCCCTCCAGGAGAGCGAAGCCCGGTTTCGCAATCTTTTAAAATACATTCCCGGGGTGTCCATCCTGGGCTACGGCACCGACGGCCGGGTGCGTTACTGGAACAAGGCAAGTATGCAAATCTACGGCTACACGGTGGAAGAAGCGGTGGGCCGGGATTTGATAGAGCTAATCGTCCCGGTTGACCTCCGGCCTCTCTTCGCCCAGGCCTTGGAAAAAGGCAAAGACGCCGCCCTTTCGGGAGAAATCCTGCCTCCCGGAGAACACCGGCTGCGTCATAAAACCGGGTCCCTGGTCCCGGTATACACCATTCATACCGTGGTCTGCCTGGAGGACCGGGCACCGCAACTGTTCTGTATCAACGTGGACCTCTCGGAGCGCAAACGAGCGGAGGAGGAGCGGCTGAAGCTGGACAAACTGGAATCCCTGGGGGTTTTGGCCGGGGGCATCGCCCACGACTTCAATAACCTGTTGACCGCCATTCTGGGCAATATCAGCCTGGCCCATCTGGAAACGGAGGCGGGCGAAATCCAGGGCCGGCTGCAGGATGCGGAAAAGGCCTGCCTCCAGGCCAGCGGGTTGGCCCGGCGGCTGCTGACCTTTGCCAAAGGCGGCAAACCCATCAAAAAGCCGCAACAGGTGACGGACTTGCTCCTGGAAGCCACCAGCCTGGTCCTGTGTGGCTCCCGCTCCCGCTGCGAATTTGCCTTTGCGGAAAACTCGTGGCCGGTGGCCGCGGACTCCGGACAGATCCAGCAGGTCTTCAGCAATCTGCTGATCAACGCCGATCAGGCCATGCCTGAAGGCGGCGTCATCACCCTGGGAACGGAAAACGTCTTTCTGCAAAACGGCGCAGCAGGTCCCCTGGCGCCGGGAAAATACGTCAAAATCACGGTGGCCGATCAGGGAATCGGTATCAGCCCGGCAAATCTCCCTAAAATATTTGACCCTTACTTTACCACCAAAGATACCGGCAACGGGCTGGGATTGGCCACCGTGTACGCCATTATTAAGGGCCACGGGGGCCATATCCAGGTGGAATCGCAGCCGGGACAAGGGACCGCGTTTACCATTTTTTTGCCGATCTCAGAAGAAAAGAACCCGGCGGACATTCGGGCGCCCCTTAGGCCCGCCAATGGCAAGGGCAAAATTCTGGTAATGGACGACGAAGAGAGCATCAGGAATCTCCTGGATAAGATCCTGGGCCGCATCGGCTACGAAGCCAGTTTCGCCCGGGACGGTTTCGAAGCCCTGGAGGTCTACACCAAGGCTAAAGAATCCGGCCGGCCTTTCAGCGCGGTGATCTGCGATTTGACTATCCGGGGCGGCATGGGGGGTAGAGAAGCCATCAGAGAGTTGATCGCCATCGATCCCCATGTGAAAGCCATCGTTTCCAGCGGCTACTCGGATGACCCGGCCATGGCGGAGTACCAGCGATACGGATTCCGCGGCGTCATTGCCAAGCCCTATAAAATCAATGAATTAAGTCATGTGCTCCAGGAAGTTATCGCCCAGCGGTGAGGAATTTGCCGGCGTCTGTTTTTTAGAGGCTTATCGGTTGCCATTATAACCAACTGGAATAACTTCTAATTTCTTTCAATTACACCCCTCTGCCCTCCAAAAACCACCTTGTTCAAGAATTAACTGCAAACCAATTCCCCCTTAACATAAGCCTGCTAAAAGGGAGGAAATTTGCTTGGAAAGGAGGGCGATGGAAGGGAAATCGGAATTCTTGGCCGGGCAGGGCCACCCCGCTTACCACCACTTTTCTCTCGCGTTGTTCCCGGGGCGCAGGCCCCTTTGAACTCATAACCCGCAGTATAAAATATTTAAGAAGGAGTAAAGGCATGAGAAAATCGTTATCTTGGCAGAACTATCTGGCAACCTGGTTCTTGATCTTATCCTTCGTGTGTCTGCCCTTTTCCAACGCCCTGGCTGAAAGCCCCGGGGAGTGGCTGGCCCAGGGGAGAGCCGCGGTGCGGAAGGCCCAGGCTCTGGCCCCCAATAACCGCGTCGCCAAGAATGTCATTTTTATGATCGGCGACGGCATGAACCTTCCCACCGTCACCGCGGCCCGGATTTACGAATGGCAGCAACAGAATCCGGGGGTTGCCGGCGGGGAGCAGCATTTCTTGAGCTTTGAAAAACTGCCCTATGTGGCCCTGTCTAAGACCTTCTGCACCAATTCCACGGTCACCGATTCCGCCGCGGCCATCACCGCCATGTGCACCGGCGTGAAAACCAAGGACGGCGTGCTCGGCGTGAATCAGAACATCCTGCCCCATAAGGCCTCTTCGGTTCCCGGAGCCGAGGCTAAGACCATGTTTGAGTGGGCTAAGCAAAAGGGGCTGTCCACCGGCGTGGTGACCACCACCCGGGTCACCCATGCCACCCCCGCGGGCGCCTTCGCTCATACTCCCGACCGGGATTGGGAAAGCGACTCGAAAATCACGGATGTGGCCACCGACCCGCTCAACGCCCAATTCCCGGACATCGCCCGCCAGCTCATCGAATGGCCTTACGGCAACGGCATGGATGTGGCCCTGGGCGGCGGCCGGGCCTACTTCATGCCCAAAACCACCCCGGATCCGGAATACTCCACCAAATTCGGGAACCGCAATGACGGCCGGGACCTCACCCAAGAATGGACGGCTGCCGGCTGGACCTATGTTTGGAACAAGGCCCAATTCGACGCCGTCAATCCCGCCGCCACCGTTAAGCTCCTGGGGTTGTTCGAGCAGTCCCACATGCGCTATGAAGCGGACCGGAGAAGCAACCCGGTCGGTGAAGCCGGCGAACCCTCCTTGAGCGAGATGACCGCCAAGGCCATCGACATCCTGGCCAAAAACAGAAAGGGGTACATGCTGATGGTGGAAGGCGGCCGCATCGATCACGCCCACCATGACAACAGCGGATACAATGTCGTCAACGACACCTTGGAGTTCGCCAAGGCGGTGGAAGTGGCCCTGGCTAAAACCAATTCCCGGGATACCTTGATTGTGGTCACCGCGGATCACGGCCACGTGCTGGCCCTCGCCGGCTATCCCGTCCGGGGCAACCCCATCCTGGGCAAATCGGTGGTCAACGATTACTGGGGGGAACCCACCGACACCCTCGCCCTGGGTTCGGATAACCTGCCCTATACCACCATGGTTTACGGCAATGGCCCCGGCTATGCCATTGACCAGGCCACTGGTAAACGCGCGGATTTGACCGCGGTGGACACCACCGCTCCCACTTATAGGCAGCAGGCGGCCGTGCCCATGGCCACCGGCGACACCCATTCCGCAGAAGACATGAGCATATATGCCACCGGTCCCGGGGCCCATCTCTTCCACGGGGTCCAGGAGAATACCTATTTCTTCCATGCCATCATGGAAGCCATGAGACTCAGATACCGGTAAGGCGTGAGCGCTTGGGCCGAAATGAGGCCCGGAGAAAGAAAGGAGGGTAGAGACTCAGGTCTCTGCCCTTTTTATTTGGGGTTCATCGGGAAGGGACGTCAACCAGGCGCGGCCCCGGGGGCGCGGCCGGGGTAGGGGATTCCGGGGAGGCCTCGGGATCATGGCTCTCAGCCGCGGCCCATCCCCCGAACCGCCGCCCGTGGTCCCTAAGCAGAAACAGCCGCTCCCTGAGGCTCAGGTCAAAATAGAAAGGGCTTTCCATGAACATGGAGATCAGTCTTCTTTTTTGCATGAACACTCCTGCAATTAATTACTGGTTTTGAGCCTTTTCTGATTCGTAGCCCGCCTTGGAAAAGTAACCCTGAAAGATGTCTTCGGTCACTCGCATCATCAGGCCGCGGCAACGGGAGCAAAGAGCCGTCTGGTCGTCAAGCCCTCCCAGTCTTCGATCCCAGGCGCCGCAATCGGCGCAGCGATAGTCATACAAAGGCACAGGGTAAACCTCCTGAAATTGGCAAGATTGAGTAAACAGACAGGATTTTAGGGTGCCGGCCTCATCCCGGGGTTAGATATTGGTGGAAATTTCCGGGGATTTTTCTCTCTCCCATTTTCTCCAAGCCAGCCAAACCGCAAGCAATACGAGCGCAACCCCAAAGAGGACCCAATAGAAGTCTGGGTCTAAGGAGGTGGGCAGAGCCAGTCCCTTCCTGGCCAGCGTATATCCCAGGGCCAGATAGGCCGTGGACCAGAGAAGGGCGCCGAGGGCGGCCCAAAGCCCCACCCGGGCCGGAGGCGCTTTGAGCATCCCGGCCACCAGGGGCGCCCAATGGCGCAATCCCGGCAAGAAATAGCACCCCAGTATGATCCCGGGGCCGAAGCGCTGGAATAAGACCTGGGCATCCATCAGTTTGGCAGCCAGGCGCGGCGAATTCTGGATCTTGATCAATCTAGCCGAAAAGATGCAGCAACGGCCCACCAGGTAATTTACCGCGGTGCCGCCCAGGCCGCCGGTGGTAGCCAAGGCCAAAGAAGGAAGAAAGGCAAACGCACCTTCAAAAGACCAGTAGCCGATCACGATCAAGAAGATTTCGTCAGGAATCGGAGGTCCGAATATCCCGGACGACAGGACCAGGAATATGCCTAAGTATCCAGAGGAACAGAGTAAATCGGTTATGGCTTCCATATTCATTGCATGGCGCTGTTCGCAAAGATTTTACCCTTACCGTTATTGGGGATGATAGCTTGATGGTAGGAATAAAATGCTTCCGCCCCTTCTTTGCCAAAATAGAGCTCCATTAACTTCCGGGGAGAATTTAGAAGATCAACGACGATAAAGACATCCAGGGCGTTATTGAAATCCGGGTCCCGGTTGAACCCCAGAATCTTGCCCCCCATTTTTAAATAATGTTTCAGCAAGATAGGGATGCCCTTGTTATCCGGCTCGATCTCGGCCACCAACTCGGAGACTTCCTCCATGTCATGGATCATCAGGGGGGTCTCAATAAAATTAAATTTATCGGAAAATTTAAACTCGACTTTCCGGGCTTTAACCAGATTGCTCAACTTGGGGATATAGTTATTAATTTTGAGGGACATGGCCATCAGTTGCTGCGAGACAATGTGGTATTCTTTATTGATGGAGACCGCGCCGAATAAGATGGAGTAGCGCGGGTTTTTGACCACAAAAGCGCCGATGCCCTTCCAGAGTAAGAGGAGAGGAGAGTAATTTTTCTGGTATTCCGGGCGGACGAAGGACCTCCCCAGCTCCAGGGCCGGATGGATTTGCCGCAGCAATCTCTGGTCGTAGTTAAAGAGGGTCCGGGTATAAAGGGCGTTTTCCCCATAGCGTCCGACCAAGTAATCCGTGGCCCCGAGGCGGTAGGCCCCCACCAGTTCCCGTTCCTGGTCGTTCCACAGAAAAAGGTGGAGATAATCGCAGTCGAATTTATCCAGGTCAATGGACTTCCCGGTGCCTTCATGGGCCCGGCGAAAGGTCAATTCCCGGAGGCGGCCTATCTCCCGGAGCGCCAGGGGAATCTGCCGGGCCTGGGCATAATAGACTTCGTATTCCCCTTTTTGGACCAGCCGTTGTTCGCCTGGCAGCCCTTTTATCTCTTGCCATAGCATGTCCCGGTCTATGGCCGGGGCCACCGGCTTGGAAAAGGCGCGGCGGGAAACAGGTGAGCGGAGTGTCCGAAGGGGATTCCGCCCCTTGGCTGGCTGAGATTGGGTCTTCAGGATATTGGTCCGCAGGCGCAAATAATCCAACATCTCCCCGTTGCCGGCAAAGGTCTCCAGCTTCCGGAAAGGAATGGCATTGCCGATCTTAAGCCTGATGGTCTTCCCATTTTTATTGAACAACTCCCGGGGCAGCAGCGCAGTGCGTAGCCGAGGATGCAGCAGCCCCAAAATTTGGAAGAGCAGGCTGTTGGCGCCGTGGATATAGACCGGCACCACCGCGGCTCCCGATTTTCTAATGAGCCAGGCCACACTTTCCTGCCAGGGGGGATCGGCAATTTTTCTTTGGGGCCATTGCAGATGCGCCACTTCCCCGGCCGGGAACACGGCCAGCAGGCCTCCCCCTTTCAGCGATTTCAATGCCTCTCTTAAGGAGCCGACGTTTCTCTGGACCGTGCCGCGTTGCTTGAAGGGGTCGACAAAAATGAATAAATCACGCAGTTCCTTGATGGCGGCCAGTAAGTAGTTGGCCAGAATCTTCACGTCTTGCCGCCTGCCGGTAAGTATCTGGGCCAAGATAATCCCTTCGATGGCGCCGAAAGGATGGTTGGCCACCACCACCACCGGGCCGCTTTCCGGAATGGCTAAGATATCTTTTTCATGACACTGATAGGTAACTTCCAGTATCGCCAACAGCCCTTGCAGAAACCTGCGAGGATCGCCGTTCTTATCGATTTGCCGATAAACCTGATTAATCTTATCAAGACATAACATCTTACTTATCAATCTATTTCGCCAAGTAAGCCCATGTTGCGGAAAACAATCTCCACAAGCTATCAAATCTTGATTAATGGCTGAATTAACCATAAGCAAACTCGTTCCTTCAAATATTATGAGGATGAATTGCTCTATAATATGTAATAATTATTTAATTATATTTTAATAGATGTTAATTTTTGGTTAAATCTGTAAGGTAAGAAGAGGATGGACGTTATGCGGGAAGGTGGCGAAATTTATCTTTATTATACTTCTGGATTATTCGTTGTTTATTCAGCTTCTCCGGTTCGCCGGCAAATCCGACACTTTTTGGCAAAGTTCGGCAATATCTTCATGTTTGTCGAGCCAGTTCACTTCGGGAATGGAGATATATTGGGCCAATTTGAAGTCCTTGATCCTGGCGCCATGGAACTTAAGCACCATCACCACAAAGAAGGAGGAGGTTTTTGCTTCCAACGCCAGGCGCAGGATTTTTACCCCGAAACCGTTGTGGAAGCGAATGATGAGAATATCCCCTTCCTGGCTGCTCTCTTCGTGCATGACGACAATGTAAGGATCGATCTGCTCAAGAAACCCGCTGGCGTTCAACATTAGGTCAATCCTCCATCATTTTGGTCATGGTTCCATCTTTGCTTGGGTCTAATGGCAGCGAAAATGAATAGTGCGGGCCATTATCCGGTGGTGTTCAGACATTGAGGATATCCTTTAATTCCGCCGCTGCTCCGTGTTTGGAGACGATGCTTTCCGCCTCCTCCCTGATTATCTCAGGGTTGGGTTCTTTCCCGAATGACCGCACAAATAGTTCATGGAGTTCGGCGCGGAGCCGGTCCACCGCTTCCCGTTCCTGAAACCTTATTCTTTCAAGAGACATATGTTCTCCTCGGAACCGCAGCAGACAATAGAACGGCCTATCGAGGCCCTTGAGGATATTTAAACTGCAGGCAGCCGCAGATTCGCTCCAATCATTCCCGCATTTCGGTCAAGGCTTTTGGCCCTTTGCCGCAAGGTCCCTCGAAACGCCACTCCTCTTCACTCCAATCATAATTAAATTGTTGGCGGCACAGCCATACTTCGCCCGGAGCGGCCAGGGCCGCGGCTGCCTCGATCACATAATTTTCCAACTCCATATCTGCCTCCCAAGACCCTCTGGGAAAGAGAGCAAAAAAAAGCAGGGCTTTTCATCTACAACCCATTATTTCATAGGGAAATTAACTTATTGTTAGTAGACGAATAAAAATTAGTTAAAAATCGGGAAGCAAATTTTTTTAGGAAAGGGGGAGGAAGCAAACAGCTTGAAGAAAGGAAGTTGCCGGGTATAGTAGTTAACCGAAACGTCCAGTAATATACTCTTCGGTCTTTTTCTGGGCGGGCTTAGTGAAGATTTGGGAGGTGGGGCCGAATTCAATGATCCGTCCCTGGAAGAAAAAGGCGGTGAAATCGGAGACCCGGGCGGCCTGCTGCATGTTGTGGGTGACGATGGCGATGGAGTAATGGTTTTTCAGATCGAAGATCAGCTCTTCGATCTTGGCGGTGCCGATGGGATCGATGGCGGAGCAGGGCTCATCCATCAACAGGACCTCCGGCGCCACGACGATGGCCCGGGCGATGCACAGGCGCTGCTGCTGGCCGCCGGAAAGGGAAGTGCCCGGACGGTGCAGGAAGTCTTTGACCTCATCCCAAAGGGCCGCGCGCTGCAAGGCTTCCTCTACCCGGTCAGCCATTTCACTCTTGCTCAGCATATAATGCATTTTCAGCCCATAGGCTACATTGTCGAACACCGACATGGGAAAGGGGGTAGGTTTCTGGAAGATCATGCCCACCTTGCGGCGCAGTTCCATGATGTCGTAGGCTGAATCCAGGATATTATCGCCGTCCAACAGCACCTCGCCTTCGGCCCGCTGGTCCCGGTAAAGCTCATAGACACGGTTATAAACGCGCAGATGGGTGGACTTGCCGCAGCCCGAGGGACCGATGATGGCGGTCACCCGGTTTTGGGCGATATCCAGGTTGTTGTCGAACAGCGCCTGGGTTTCCCCATAGTAGAAATTGAGGTGACGGATGACAATCTTGCTCTCCAGTCCGAGCTCGCCGAGTATCTGCTCCGATTCGATGGGATTTTCCAATTCTGTTTTTAACACCGGTTGTCTACTTGCCATCTGCATGATTAATTAGATTCTGGGGACGCGGGAAAACGAGTGCCGGCTCAAGATAAGGGCGCCGCATATAGCCTTTTTGAGGATAAGAGTTTATCCAACTGGGCTTTTCCCGGAACTTCCTCAATGAGGGAATATTTGTGGAAAATTTCCTCCGTGGCCCCAAAGTCAATAATGTGGCCCCGGTAAAAGAAGGCGGTGAAATCGGAAATTCGCTGGGCCTGCTGCATATTGTGGGTAACGATGACGATAGTATAACGTGATTTCAACTCGGTAATCAATTCCTCAATCTTTGCAGTGGCCACCGGATCAATGGCCGAGCAGGGTTCGTCCATCAACAAGACTTCCGGCTCCACCACGGTGGCCCGAGCGATGCACAGTCTCTGCTGCTGGCCCCCGGAAAGCGAAGTCCCGGGGCGATGGAGATGGTCCTTCACCTCCTCCCACAGGGCTGCGCCCCTGAGTGCCGCCTCCACCCGGTCGGCCGTTTCGCTCTTGCCCAGGCGATAGTGCTGCCTCAAACCGAAGCTGACATTTTCAAAAATGGTCAAGGGGAAGGGGATGGGCCGTTGAAAGACCATGCCCAGGCGGCGGCGCAGTTCCATGAGGTCCTGGGAGTGCTCAAGAACATTTTTGCCGTCCAAGAAGACTTCGCCGCTGGCCCGGTAGTCAGGATAAAGCTCATAGATGCGGTTGTAAATGCGCAAGTGTGTCGACTTGCCGCAACCGGAAGGGCCGATGATTGCCGTCACCCGGCGCTCGGCAATATCCAGGTTGTTGTCAAACAGAGCCTGGTGCCCGCCGTAAAAAAAATTCAGATTCCTGACCGAAATCTTATAACGCGGCCCCCTGTTCTCAAAGTAGGAGGGCATGGTGGGCTGAGGGTGAACGTGTTCCATCATAATGGATCCCTTTATGGGTTAGGATTTCTTTTCCCTCAAGGTAAATCGGGCCAGGAGGGTGATCACCAAGATGCCGGCGGTGATCAGCAGGGACGCGCCCCAGGCCTTCTGCTGCCAGTCCGGGTAAGGGGACATGGCGTAGTTGAAGATGGTCACCGTGAGGTTGGCGGTGGGCTCGCCCAGGGAGTGGAACCAGTAAGGGCTGTTGAGGGCAGTAAATAACAGCGGCGCGGTCTCGCCGCTCACCCGGGCCACGGCCAGCAGCACCCCGGTGATCAATCCGGACTTGGCGGCCCGGAAAACGATGGCCAGGGTGACCCGCCAGCGGGGGGCGCCCAGGGCCAGGGCCGATTCCCGGAGGGTATTGGGCACCAGCCGCAGCATATCCTCGGTGGTGCGGGTGACCACGGGCAGCATGAGGATCCCTAAAGCCAGGGCCCCGGCATAGCCGGAGAATTTCCCCAAGGGAATCACTATCAGGGTATAGGCGAAGACCCCGACGATGATGGAAGGCATGCCCATGAGCACGTTGGCGGAAAAGCGGCTGAAATCAGCAAGCTTAGAGTCTTCGCTGAACTCCGCCAGATAAACCCCGGCTAAAAGACCCAGGGGCACGGCCACCAGGGTGGCCGCCAGGGTCAGGACCAGGGTGCCGGCAATGGCGTTGATCAGCCCGCCGCCCGGCACTCCCGGCGGCGTGGGGAGTTGGGTGAAAAAAGCGAGGTTAACGGCTCCCAGCCCCCGGGTCACCACCACGAAGATGATCCAAAAGAGGATGGCGATGCCGATAAGCGCGGAGCCGGCGGCCCAGATGGTCACCAGCAGATTCATGGCCCGGCGGCCCGTTTGCGGCCGGCGTTTCATGGGGGTCATAGGCCCACGCTCCAGGCCCGGTACATGCGCCTTAAGAGCATCTGGGAGACCACCTGCACCAGGTAGGTGATGAGATAGAGCACCAGCCCCAGGGCCACCAGAGAGCTGATATACAGCGGCTCCGTGGCTTCGCTGAATTCGTTGGCCAGGGTGGAGGCGATGGTGTTGCCCGGAGCAAACAGGGACGCGGCAATGCGGTGGGCATTGCCGATGACAAAGGTCACCGCCATGGTCTCCCCCAGAGCCCGGCCCAGGCCCAGGAAGACCGCGCCGATAATCCCCACCAGGCCGTAGGGAATGGTCACTTTATAGGTCACTTCCCAGGTGGTGGCCCCCATGCCGAAGGCCGACTCCTTCACCACGCCCGGCACCAGCTGAAAGACGTCCCGGGCGATGGCGCTGATAAAAGGGAGTACCATGAAGGCCAGGATGATGCCCGCGGTGAGGATGCCGATCCCTAAAGGCGGCCCTTGAAACAAAGGCAGGAAGCCTAGGCTCTTGCCCAGGAACGGCTGCACGTAAGTAGCCATGAAAGGCGCAAAGACAAAAAGTCCCCACATGCCGTAAATAATGCTGGGGATGGCGGCTAAAAGTTCGATCATGGTCCCCACCGTGCGGCTGATCCTGGGCGGGGCCAGTTCCACCAGAAAGAGGGCGATGGCCAGGCTCAGGGGCACGGCGATGACCATGGCGATGCACGTGGACACCAGGGTGCCGAAGATGCTGGACACGGCTCCGAAGGATTCGGTCACCGGGTTCCAGTCTTCAGAGAAAAAAAATCCCAGGCCGAATTTTTTCAGGGCCGGAAGCGATGAGGTGATCAGGTCCACGCCGATGGCCAGCATCACCAAGGGCACGAGCAGGGAGCAGGCGAAGGTGAGCCAGCGGAAGGCAGTGTCGCCCCGGGCGGAGACGCGTCGCTGTCTCTCAGCCGAGGGAACTAACCGCAGAGGAGGATTAAAACCGCCGCCACTCTCTGGATTTAGAATGCTCTTTTTCATTAATCCTAAACCAAGTTAAGGCGCTGGGGGTAACAGTCAACCCCCAAAAACAAGGGTGAGGGAGGGGGCAAGGCCTGCTGGCCTGGACGCTCGCCGGCGGCAGCCCCTGTCCCTCCCTCAGAAGCATTTCAGAGAAGCTTACGGCCACACCGGCGTGGCGCCGGACTTGACCTCTTTCCAGGATTCCTCCGCCAGTTTCACCACGTTCTCGGGCAGAGCCACGTAATGGAGGTCCTTGGCCATGTCGCCGCCGTGCTTGTAGGCCCAGGCGAAGAACTTGAGGACCTCTTTGGCCTTGCCGGCATCGGGCTGGTCTTTATGAAACATGATATAGGTGGCGCCAACGATGGGCCAGCTCTTTTCCCCGGGCTGGTCAATGAGCATCAGGGAGAAGCCCTTGGGGGCCTTGGACCAGTCGGCGTTGGCCGCGGCGGACTGGAAGGCGTCAAGGTCGGGTTGCACGAACTTTCCGGCCTGGTTCTTCAGGGCGACGTGAGGAATCTTGTTTTGCAGCGCGTAGGCGTATTCCACATAACCGATAGAGCCGTTCACCGCCTTCACTTGGCCGGCCACGCCTTCATTGCCTTTGCCGCCGATGGAGTTGGCCGCCGGCCACTTCACCGCCTTGCCGACCCCCACTTTTTCCTTCCATTCCGGGGAGACCTTCGCCAGGTAACTGGTGAAGATAAAGGTGGTGCCGGAACCATCCGTGCGATGGGCCACGGTGATGGCCTGGGCGGGGAGCTTCACCTCGGGGTTGAGTTTCTTGATGGCCTCATCGTCCCACTTGGTGATTTTGCCCAGAAAAATGGCGGCCAGGGTAGGGCCGTCCAGTTTGAGTTCCCCCGCCTTGACTTCCGGGACATTGATCACCGGCACCACGCCGCCCATGACCGTGGGGAACTGGATCAGGCCGTTTTTGTCCAGATCCTCGGGTTTGAGGGGCTCGTCCGTGCCGCCGAAATCCACGGTCTTGGCCTTGATCTGGGCAATGCCGCCGCCGGAACCGATGGATTGGTAATTGATCTTAATCTTGCTTAGTTCATGGTATTTGTGTGCCCATTGAGAGTAAACAGGGTAGGGAAAAGAAGCCCCGGCCCCGTTAATGGTCACGGTCTGGGCCATGGCCAAGGACCCCATCAAGGATAGCATTAGAAGAGCAGCGAGAAATAAACATCCTTTTTTCATACTCTTTCTCCTCGGTTCAATTGGGCAGACCAAGCCCGCCTCTTTATCCACCGTTTATAAAATAATTTTGTTAGAAAATGATTAGCTGCTGATTAATATTTCGATAAATATGAAGACCTGGGGCCTTAATCCGGGAGAAGGTGCAGAGAGAAAACACTGCCTTTCCCTGGGGTGCTCTGCACCGCCACCTTGCCGCTGTGGGCCTGGGCGATGTGCTTGACGATGGCCAGGCCCAGGCCGGTGCCGCCGGACTGGCGGCTGCGCCCGGAGTCCACCCGGTAAAACCGCTCAAAAAGCCGGGGCAGGTGCTCGGTGGCAATGCCGCTGCCCTGGTCCCGGACCCGGACTATCACTTCCGGGCCGGAACGCTCCGCCTCCACCAGGACCTCCCGGTTCTTTTCGCTGTATTTAATGGCATTGTCCACCAGGTTTACCACCGCCTGTTCCAGCAACGGCGCATTGACCCGGGCCCGGAGATCGTCCGGACACTCCAGGTGGACGGTGATACCCCGCTCCCGGGCCTTGAGCTCGCAGACCTCGATGGCTGCGGCCAACACCCCCTTGATCCTTTGCGCAGTCAGGAAAATCTGCCCCCGTTCCGCGTCCTGTTCAATCCGGGAAAGACTCAGCAGATCATTAATAATTTCATTAAGGCGGTCAGACTGCCGGGCGATAATCTTAAGAAAGTTCTCGGCGTTTTCGGGCTCGTGCAGGGCCCCCGCCAACAGGGTTTCCACAAAACCCTTGATGGAGGTGATGGGGGTTTTCAACTCGTGGGAGACATTGGCCACGAAATCCCGGCGCAGAAGTTCCAGCCGGCGCAGATGGGTCACATCATGCAGCACTATCAGGGAGCCGATGTTGGTCCCGGTGGCGTCTCTCAGGGAGGTGCCATGGGCTTGGAGCACCAGCTTGCCGTTATTCACGGCCACTTCCTTTTCCGAGGGCTCCTGGGTGGCCAGGGTGCGGTTGATGAACCACCGCAGGGCCGGATCCTGGACCACCTCCTGAATGCTTTGATCCAGGCTCGATTCGGGATCCACCCCCAGCAAACGGGCGCCTGCCCGGTTCAAAGCGATGAGGCGCTGCTCGGCGTCAATGGCCAGGACTCCTTCAATCATGCTGGAGAGCACCGCCTCCTGCATCTGCCCTTGCCTAATCAGGGCATTGATGCGGTCCTCCAGTTTGGCGGCCATCTCATTCATCACTTCGGCCAGGCTGGCCAACTCATCGGTCTGGGGAATGGGCAGTTTCCGGCTCAGGTCTCCCTGGGCAAAACGCAGCGCGCCCCGTTTGAGGTTTTCCAAGGGACCGCTGAGGCGCCGGGAAATAAAGAAACTGAGGACCGCCACCAGCAAGGCAATCAACAATCCGCCCAGGACAATGGTAAAGTAGTAAGCCCGCAGAGCCTGCTCGATAGCAGTCATGGCCAGGGAAGCCCGCACCACCCCGATGACGCGGTCCTGGTCTTTCACCGGCACGGCCACGTACATGCGGCCATGGCCCAGAGTGAAGCTGAACCTGGTGGATATCCCCACCTTGCCTTTCATGGCCTCCTGAAATTCCGGGCGATCCCCATGGTTGTCCATTTTGGCCGGGTCTTCTTCCGTGTCGCCCAAGACCTGACCCGAAGGGAGAATCACGGTCAGGCGGGTGGCGGTTATTTTGCCCAGGTCTTTGCAGAGCTTATTTATCCCCGGCCCATTTTCCAATCCGGCACGGCCGCCCATCCTGCTCTCCACCAGGCGGCCCCTGGTTTCCAGGTCGGCCGCGGTTTGCTCCAAAAAGAACAGCCGCCAGGAGCGGGCGGAATACCAGGTGACCGCCATCAGGGTGATCAGGGTTACCAGTAGGAAAAACGGAAAGAGATGCCAGATCAGTTTCTGCCGGCGCATAACTTATCCTTTGAACCGGTAGCCGATGCCCCGGACCGTTTCCAAGTATTTGCCATAAGGACCGAGTTTTTTTCTCAGGCTGACCACCTGAACATCCACCGACCGGTCCGAGGCCGGATAATCATCCCCATGGACCCCTTTGACAATCTGGGTTCGGGTAAAGACCCATCCCGGGCGGCTGGCCAACATGTATAACAGGCGAAACTCGGTGACGGTTAAATCCAGGGGCTGCTCTTCCACCAGGACCTCGTGGTGTCCCGGATGAATCAGTATCTCGTGAATCTTAACGGGATCCTCGGCGGTGCCAGGCTCAGTATGCCGGCGCCGCAGCACCGTCCGCACCCGGGCCAGCACCACTCGGGGGCTGAAAGGCTTGGTGATATAATCATCGGCCCCCAACTCCAGGCCGGTGACGATATCCGCCTCTTCCCCCTTGGCGGTGAGCATGATGATGGGAATGTCGCCGGTCCGGTCATCGCGCTTCAGGGCGCGGCAGACCTCCAGCCCATCAATTCCCGGCAGCATCAAATCCAACAAAACCAGGTCGGGCACGCTTAACTTCGCGGCCTTTAACGCCTCTTCCCCCGAAGTGACGCCCGTCACCCGATAACCATCTTTGGCCAGGTTATACTTGAGCAATTGCAGTATGTCTTCGTCATCCTCAACAACTAAAATACGGTCTTTAGCCATCAGGAATCTCCTGTTGTTAATGTAAATCAGTTGTTCTTAACTTTAGTAAGAATTGCCATTGATATTATCTTTAACTTAATTAATATTTGTTCCCTTCGGAAATCCTGGACGTAAGGAGGAAATGGCGATATTTTCTTCGCTCTCCTTTAATGTAAGGCTTGGATTTACGGCATTGTCAACTCCTAATTATAAATTAATCAAAAATTAATAATTTGCTGACAAAAATCAAACAAAGGATTGTTACCCTTACCCGCAAATAATCAGGAGTGCCATATGCTCCGCATGGAAGACCTAAGCTTGAATTTCCCTGGAGGGATAACCGCCCTGCATCCCTTCTCCCTCGAATTTCGGAGCGGGGAGTTCACCGTGCTGCTGGGAGCCTCGGGGGCCGGTAAGTCCTCTCTGATCCGCTGCCTCAATCTGCTCCATCGGCCCACCACCGGCGCCGTCTTTGCTGAGGGTCTGGGAAAATTGGACCATCCCCAAATGGTGCGCCGGCATCGGCGGCGCACGGCCATGATCTTCCAGCAACACCAATTGATCGGCCGCCACAATGCCTGGGAGAATGTTCTTTTGGGGCGTCTGGCCTATTACTCCACCTGGCGCAGCCTGTTGCCTCTGCCGCGGCGCGATCAGGTTCTGGCACTGGAATGCCTGGAAAGGGTCGGGATGCTGGGCAAGGCCCTGGAACGCGTGGACGCCCTGAGCGGCGGCGAACAGCAGCGGGTGGGCATTGCCCGGGCTCTGGCCCAGCAGCCCAGGCTAATTTTAGCCGATGAACCGGTGGCCAGCCTGGACCCGGCCACCGCCCAAAAGATCATGGACCAGCTCCAGGACATTTGCCAAAAGGACGGAATCACCGTGATTGTCAGCCTGCATCAGGTGGAACTCGCCCTGAGCTATGCCGACCGCATCGTGGCCCTGGCCAAAGGCAAAATAGTCTTCGACGGCCCCCCCGGGGACCTGAACCCGGCTCGCCTGGAAGCCATTTACCAGGCCGGCGCTTCCCTCACTTCGGACCAGCCGGTGAGACCGGAGGCCGTTTGGCCTTCTTTGAATTTAGCAACTGTGGAGGATTGAGATGAAAAAGATGCTGCTCCTTCTGGCGCTATTGGCCGCAGGCCTGACCTGGGTTTTCCCGGCCGGGGCGGCGCGCCAGCCCGATCCGGACACCCTCAAGGTGGCGCTGCTACCGGATGAGAGTCCGGCCACAGTCATTAAGAATAACCAAGGCTTGAAAGATTACCTGGAAAAGGCCCTGGCCAAAAAAGTGGAGCTGGTGGTGACCACTGATTATTCCTCCATGATTGAGGCCATGCGGCATGGTCGCCTGGACCTGGGGTTTTTTGGCCCCCTGTCCTATGTCTTGGCCAAAACAAAAAGCGAGATTGAGCCTTTTGCCGCCCTGAGCCGCAAAGGCACAACTACCTATCAGGGCGTGGTTATCGGCAATGTGGCTGCGGGTGTGAATAACATTGATGATATCGCCGGCAAGAACATGGCTTACGGAGATGTGGCCTCGACCTCCAGCCATCTGATCCCCAAGACCATGTTGGCCCAACAGGGATTGAAAGCCGGGAAAGACTACCAGGAGCATTTTCTGGGAACTCATGACACGGTGGCCCTGTCCGTCCAGAATAACAAAGCCCAGGCCGGGGGTTTGAGCAAGACCATTTTCGAGTCGCTGGTCAAACGGGGCATGATCGATCCGGCCAAAGTCAAGGTGCTGGCCGAATCGGAGCCTTTTCCCGAATATCCCTGGACCATGCGTTCCGACCTGACCCCGGGGCTCAAAGAAAAAATCCGTCAGGCATTTTTCAATCTCAAGGACCCCGAACTTCTGAAGCCCTTTAAAGCGGACGGCTTCGCGCCCATTGCCGATAAGGATTATGACAAGGTGCGGGAAATGACCAAGATTCTGAACCTGGATTTGGCCAAGATGAAGTAAGCGGCAACCGATGCAGATCAACACCTTTGAGCAACTGCTGCTCCAGAAAAAGCGGGCCTGGACGCGCCTGTATCTGCAAGGCGGCGCAGTGCTGGCGGGTATCCTGCTCTCCATCTGGTATGTGGGGTTATTCGACCTGCCGCGGCTAGTGGAAGGCGGGCCGAGCATTCTCAGTCTGATAAGGGAGATGTTCCCCCCGGATTTCCGGGACGCTCCCAGGTGGGTGAAACCCCTGGTGGACACCCTGGCCATGAGCATTGCCGGCACCACCCTGGCGGTGGGCGTTTCCCTGCCCCTGGCCTTTTTGGCCGCCAGGAACACTTCACCCCATCCTCTCGTCTACCAGGCGGCCCGGGGGGTGCTCAACTTCTTCCGGGCCATTCCGGAATTGATCATGGGCATTATCTTTGTAGCCGCCGTGGGCTTCGGCGCCCTGCCGGGGGTCCTGGCCCTGGGACTGCATTCCGTGGGCATGGTGGGCAAGTTCTTCGCCGAGGCCATCGAACATGTGAACCCACAACCGGTGGAAGCGGCCTGGGCAGCGGGCGCGACCCCGACTCAGGTGGTCGTCCATGCCGTTCTACCCCAAGTATTGCCGCAACTGGCGGATGTCTCTGTGTACCGCTGGGAGTATAATTTCCGGGCTTCCACGGTTATGGGGATGGTGGGCGCCGGGGGCATCGGCTTTGAACTGATGGCCTCCCTGCGTCTGATGCAATATCAGGAAGTCTCCGCCATTCTGATCATTATTTTGCTGATGGTCACCATCGTGGACGCCTTCAGCTCCTTCCTGCGTAGCCGCTTTAAATAAGGAGAACCGGTCCCATGCCAGAAAAACCCCGGGTGGTCATCACCCACTGGGTTCACCCCGAGGTAATCCGGTTATTAGCTGAAGAATGCGAAGTCATTCCCAACGACAGCCGGGAGACCCTCCCCCGGGAGGAGATCCTGCAGCGTTGTCAGGGAGCCCAGGGCCTTATGGTCTTCATGCCTGATTCTCTGGATGAGTCCTTTTTAGAGACTTGTTCCGACTTGCGAATCGTGGCCGCGGCCCTCAAGGGCTATGACAATTTCGACGTAGCCGCCTGCACCCGCCGGGGAGTGTGGTTTACCATCGTGCCGGATCTCTTGTCGGAGCCCACCGCGGAGCTGGCCCTGGGGCTGCTGCTGGGATTGAGCCGGAACATTCTGGCCGGGGACTCGCTGATCCGCAGCGGCGAGTTTGCCGGGTGGCGGCCTCAGCTTTACGGCTCGGGCCTCACCGGCAAGACCCTGGGCATAGTGGGCATGGGCGGTGTGGGCCAGGCCCTATCCCAACGTCTGCTGGGCTTCGATTTGAAGGTGGTTTATTGCGACCCGCGGCCGTTGCCGAAAGATGAGGAAAAGGCATTGAAGCTAACGCGGCTTCCCTTTCAGGAACTCTTAAAGGGCAGCGATTTTTTGGTCCTGGCGATTCCCCTCAGTCCTGCCACACTACACCTGATCAACGCCGAAACCTTGAAAGCCATGAAGCCAGGCAGTTTATTGATCAATCCCGGCCGCGGTTCAGTGGTGGATGAGCTGGCAATAGCCAATGCCCTTGCCCAAGGTCATCTCCAAGGTTATGCCGCGGATGTCTTTGAAATGGAAGATTGGGCCCGCCCCGACCGGCCCCAAGAAATACCCCGGGCGCTCCTGAAAAATACCGGCCAGACCTTGTTTACGCCGCACCTGGGATCGGCCGTGGATGAAGTGCGCCGGGATATCGCCCTGGAAGCGGCCGGCAACCTCCTGCAAGTCTTGCGGGGAGGGAAGCCTCGGGGGGCCATTAACCGGCCGGACGAAGCGGGATTTCCAAGGAATATGGTTTATATATCAGAAAAAGCCTGGGCACCCGGCAAGGCGGGGAGAGAGGGTGGCTAGTTGGCTGGCCTTTTCTCTGCTGGCGGTGGTTTTATGGGGAGGGTGGGGCTTTCTGAGCAAGGTGGCCGCCCGGGAGTTGCCGTCCCAGGCCGTCTATCTTCTGGCCGGCTGCGGCCATGGTGCGGTGATCGGCTACCTGTGGCTGAGCGGCGGCTTGGCCGTTTCCGGTAATTCCTGGGGACTGGCCGCAGGCTTGGCCGCGGGCCTGTGCTTGGCTTGCGGCCTGCTTTTCTTTTTAAAGGGCCTGGCCGTAGGGACCGCTACCGTGGTGGTTCCCCTCACCGCACTCTATCCCCTGGTAACGGTGATCCTGAGTTGGGCCCTGCTACGGGAAAATTTGACCCCCCGCCACCTGGCCGGCATTGTCCTGGCCCTGACCGCGGGTTGGCTGCTGGCCGACTAGAAGATGTTCAACAACTATCTTCCCCTGGAAATTCAAAGCATCAACAAAAACTAAAGACATCAAGAAATGGCGGCAGGCCAAACTCTCCCACTCTCCCTAAAGATATAAAAATTCTGTAACCTTAACAAATAATTAACCTGGCCGCCATCATGCCCAAATGATCCCGGTTTAGAATCAACCTGAAAATCTCTTATCACGGGGGGTCAAAAAATGGTGATTCGGGCATGGTAAGCAGGCTGCAACAAAAGGTTTTCGATCTCATCCTTAACAATCGTCTGATTTACAACACCTGCTGGGAAGACCCCCGCATCGACCGGGAACTCCTCCAGCTTGGTCCGGAAAGCACAGTGGTGGCCATCACCAGCGCGGGCTGCAATGTGCTGGATTACCTCCTGGATGGGCCGGCAGCCATTAAGGCGGTGGACGTCAATTTCCGGCAAAACGCGGTTCTCGCCCTGAAGATGGCACTGCTCAACACCGGCGACTTCCAAGCCTTGTTTTCCCTCTTCGGTCGGGGCGGGGACCCCGGGTATCGGGACATTTATTTTTCCCTACGCCCTTACTTACCGGGTTGGGCGCAAAGATTCTGGGATGAAAAAATCGGCTATTTCAACCCGAACGGGGTGCGCCGCTCCTTCTATTGGCGAGGCGCGGCCGGTGATTTTGCCTGGCTGTTTCACCGCCTGCTGCTGAATGGCAATAAAGATGAGGCCCTGGCCCTGCTGGAGGCCGGGTCCCTGACGGAGCAGAATCGCTTCTATGAACGGCTGGAGCCGCACCTGTTCAGCCGCGGCATAAACTGGCTCCTCCGCCAACCCGGCACCATGGCCTTTATCGGCGTCCCCACCCCCCAGATGCGGCTCATCGAAAACCACTATCCCGGCGGGTTCGGGCACTATGTGCAGGACAAAATGCGCCAGGTTTTTACCGAAGTGCCGATTCGGGACAATTATTTCTGGCGGGTTTACCTCAACGGCTCCTATACTGCCGACTGTTGCCCTTCTTATCTGGTTCCTGGGAACTTCTCCGTTCTCCGGCAACGTCTGGACCGGATCAAGGTGCATACTTCTACGGTCACCGAATTTTTACAGGCCCATCCCGGGGAGTACAGCCATTTCGTCCTTCTGGACCACCAGGATTGGCTGGCCTGGCATGACACTGCCGCTCTTTTGGAGGAATGGCGCCAGATCTTCCGGAATAGCCGCCCGGGGACCAGGATTCTCTTCCGCTCCGCTGGGCCGGACCTGAGTTTCCTGCCGGAAACAGTGAAGGCAAAACTGCGGTTTTCCCCGGAGCTGACCCAGCCTTTGCACCAGCAAGACCGGGTGGGCACTTACGGCAGCCTGCACCTGGCGGAGGTATTATGATGTCCATCGGCAACCCGGCCCTGGGCCAATCCGCCATTGTCCGGTATTACCGGCTGCATGCCTGGATTTACGACCTCACCCGCTGGACCTTTCTCAGGGGCAGGGAGGAGCTGATACGCCGGGTGGCCAGGCAGTGCCGGCCCCAGCGCATCCTGGAAGTGGGCTGCGGCACCGGAAAAAACCTTTTGCACCTGGGGCGCATCTTTCCTGAAGCTCAGCTCTGGGGGTTGGATTTGTCGCCCCACATGTTGGCCCGGGCCCGGGAGAAACTGCGGGGCCTGCGCCAGCGGCTCACCCTGATCGAGGCCCCTTATGACCGACCGGTAGCCCCTGGCCGCTTTGATTTGGTGGTTTTCTCCTATGCCCTCTCCATGTTTAACCCGGGCTGGGACACGGCTTTGGAGATCGCGGGCAGCGACCTTTCTCCGCAAGGAACCTTGGCGGTAGTAGATTTTCATGATTCCCCCTCCAAAAGCTTCAAGCAGTGGATGGGCGTAAACCACGTCCGCTTCGACTCCCACCTGCTGTACCTTTTAAGGGACCGGTTTCTCTCCAATGAATGGTCGGCGCGTCCTGCCTTAGGCGGTCTGTGGTCATTTTTCTTCTTTATTGGCAGAAACCCAAAATCCAAAGATAAATGCAGGCCCTTTCATAAGTCCCATTAGCAAGGATTAATCTGTCATCTCCACTCTTTCAAAGACAATTGAGGGGTGATTTGATCCCGGGAAAAAAATTATTGCAACTCAGTTGCATGATGCATATAGTTCCAGTGGCGAGGAAATTTTCTATGGGCCTTCATCGAAAACTTGGTGGCAAATGTCACCCAAGTCCGATCATGTGCGCCACAACCCGCCTGGGTTCCATCATCTGCCTCGCCGCTTTCCTTGCTCTTTTCTTTCTGCCCCTGGTTCATCAATGTCATGTGCATACCCTGGAAGGGCTGCATACTCTCCAGACCCCGGGTGCAGGACAAAACGGAGGACCACAACTTAAGGTCCCTGAACATTGCGAGCCGCATCATTCACATCATGACGCCGCCTCATGCACCATCTGCCTGGGAACTTTTCACCCCCGGTATTTCACGCTCTCAGCCGTCCCCGCAGCTCCGGGCCTCTTCCGTAATCAAACCCCTGGAGATTCCTGCCGGCGCCGTTGACCGCTCCGTGGGCGATGTCCATCCCTACGGCAACCCCCACTACCTGACGGACCCGCTCAACGGCCTGAACGTGGCCGCGTTGATCAGAGACCGGCTCAGCGAACTCCGTCCGGGACAACAGAAATATTTCCAAGAGCGCTACCAGGCCTTCCGCCAGAGATTGGGGACGGCCATGGTAGGGGATAAGCTAGCAAGGAAGTATGACTTCGAGAAGCTGGCTATCCTCTACGAGCACGGTAAGCTCCTGGATTTTCTGAAAACGCAGCATGACGAGGCCCTACTGGGCGGCTGGCTGGGCCAGATGCTCCCCTATTTCGGCGTCAAGGCGGTGGCGGATCATAACATCTGGCCCTATTTCGGCCATCGCTTCGGCATCGTGGAGGTGGGTTTCATGGAACCCAAACCCGGGGTGCCCCCCAGCACCAAGCATCTGACGGAATTGATCAGGCAGATGCAGGAGCAAAAGGTTAACTTGATCCTGGCTTCGCCCTTTTTCGACCCCCGCCACGCCCATTTTTTGGCCGGCAAGACCGGCGCGAAGATCGTGGAGATGGCCCACCAGGTGGGGGCGCGGCCCGGCACCGGGATTATCTAAGCATGATCGATTATAACGTGCGGCAACTGGCTGCGGTTTTAAAACGCGGGTAGATTTATGAATGATTACTTTCTGTTGCGAACCGAAGGTTTGCATCTGGGCTACGGCCGCCTGCCGGTTTTGCAGGACGTCAATCTTGAAGTGAGGCCGGGGGAATTTTGGTTCTTCCTGGGACCCAACGGCGCGGGTAAGACCACCCTTCTTAAGGGCCTCCTGGGGGAGATCAGACCGCAGCAAGGCCGGATTCTCACCGACGCCGGGGTTTTTCGCCGGGACAACCTGGGTTTTGTGCCCCAACGCTGTGACCTTAACCCCACCTTATCCACCACTGTGCAAGAATTCGTCCTTTTAGGATTGGTGGGCCTCCGGGCCAACCGTCAGGACCGGGAGGCGCATCTCTCCTGGGCCTTGGATAAGGTGGGGCTGGCGGGCATGGCGGGAAAAAACTACTGGTCCCTTTCCGGGGGCCAGCGTCAGCGGGCTTTGGTGGCCCGGGCCCTGGTGCGCCGCCCCGGGATTCTTTTTCTGGATGAACCCACCAAGGGACTGGACCTGGCCGCGGAAGACGCCCTGATGCAAGCCCTTGCCGGTCTCAATCGCCAGGAGTCTCTCACCATGCTCTTTATCACCCACGATCTTACCCTGGCGGCGCGCTATGCCTCCCATGTGGCTCTGTTCCATAGCGGCCAGGTGGAAGCCGGGCCTCTAGCCGCCGCTATGACCCCGGAAAGACTGCTGCTTACTTATGGGGTGCCAGTATCGGTTTCCCGCGAAGTCACGGGGCAGGTGACCATCGGCATGGAGAGAGGGGCGCTGCACCCATGATCCAGAACTTTATCTCCTCGTGGCATCTCTTTCACCACTCCTACCTGGCCGGCTGGCTCATCGGCCTGATCCTGGCCCTCGTAGGCGTTCTGGTGGTGGCCCGCAACCAGATCTTCATCGGCGTGGCCGTCTCCCAGGCCTCCACCTTGGGGATTGCCCTGACCATGTGGCTGGGGGCCGAACTGCCTGCGGGCTTGCTTTTGGGTTTCACTGCCGAATCCCTGAGTCCCGTCATGGCCGTAGTCTTCTCGGTGATGGCCGCGCTGCTCACCGTGCCCGGGGGAGAAACGGGCCGAGAGACGCCGGAGGCCATCACCGGCTGGGTTTATCTCTTTGCGGCCAGCGCCGCGATCCTCATCGTCTCGCACAGCCCCCTGGGTCTGGAGGAAATACACCGTCTGCTTTCCTCCAGCATCATCGGTGCCGGCGCCGTGGATGTTTGGGTCTTTGTGGTCTTTCTGTCATTCACCATCATATTCTTGGGGATCAGCCATAGAAGGTTGCTGCTCTTCACCCTGGACCCGGCCATGGCCGCGGCCGTGGGCATGAACATCAAGTTATGGGGTCTTCTCATCGCCGTCTGGCTGGGTCTGGCTGTGGGGTTGGCCATCCGCACTTCCGGGATGCTCTATACCTTTGGGTGCTTAGTGTTACCTGCCCTGGTGGCCAAGAGTCTGTGCCGGGAAGTGCGCACCATGTTTGTGATCGCCCCCCTGGTGTCTCTGGGGACCGGAGTCCTGGGCTTTATCCTGGCCAACCACTACGATTTCCCCCCGGCCCAGATGACGGTGGTCTTGCTTTGCCTGTGCCTGTGTCTGGTCTGGACCTGGCGAAATTTTAGAAACAAGCTCAATAGATTTCTTTAGGAAGCGGAAAGCAGCATTGCTGCTCACTGCTCTCTATCCACTTTGCGCCAATAATAAAGAAATCGTGGATACGATGATCATATGACTATAGCCTTTTGTCGCATGTTATGTCTGTGAGCTTGTCGCAAGTTGCGTCGCAAGATTGTCGCAAG